>X22_European_Rabbit__coassemble_68_pt1 | contig 27354 bp, 25 predicted proteins | sample X22_European_Rabbit__metabat2_high_PE_013 | metagenome-assembled genome bin X22_European_Rabbit
GAATTTATAAAAACTGCACTAAAAGTAGTGCATGATGTTTGATACCACAGCGGAAAGACTGACGGCGGCTCGAACCTGGCGGTAACGGCGGACTATCTTTCCCGAAACGATCATTTCACGCAGTTCGAGGATCGGGACCGGATTCGGGTCGCTGCGGACAGTACCGAGGAAAAGACCCGCATGTTCCGGTTCAACGCCAGGTATGCGCATGCGTTCGCCGGCGGGGGAGAATTGAAGTTGGGTACGGATTATCAACAGATCCGCTACGACGACAGGGCGGACGACCGGACCAATCTGGCGATTGCGCACGTCCCGTCCATTTATGCCGATTTCTCCGGAAAGACATCATCGTTGATGTACAACGCGGGGTTTACCTTGCAATACAACCGCATGGAGGTCCGCACGGCCGGGGAAACCACCCTTTTCGACGGGGTCTATCTGTGTCCGCAGGCCAGTCTGATGTGGATGGTCAACCCGGCAAAGGGGACCATGCTGGGCGTCATGTATCAGTGTACGGTCAACGACATGCCGTACAGCGTGATAAACGGGTATCGGAAATACGATACGCCCTATCATTACACGACTGGCAATCCGGCCCTCCGCACGCCCCGAGATCAGGAAGTGACGGTCCGCCTTGCCTTGAACAGCCACCTGTCCGCCATGCTTATGTATGGTCGGCAGTCCGATCCCATCTACTATGCGCATGGCGTGGACGGAGAGCATGAAAACGTGACATGGTCCCGTCCGGAGAATGGCCGGTATCAACAGCTCGTGGGCGGACGGGTAGAATTTTCTTTTGCCCCGGCCAAGTGGTGGAACGCCAAGCTTCAGGCGGTGGCCATGAAGGATAAATTCGTGTCGGAATAGGAAACGCTGGACGGCCAATGGTCGGGAAAGTTCTGGTGGAACAATTCCTTCCGGTTCAATCCGTCATTCGGCGGCACGCTCAACGGATATTGGGAGACCGGGACGCATTTTGAACATTATTGGTGGAAACCGGTCGTCAGCCTGGAAGCATCGTTGTGGAAAACATTCTGCCAAGACCGATTGCGCCTGTCATTCCAATCCGTCGTCTTGGCCCGGGGACGGCAGAAGCGGACAGACGGTGACGGATACGTTTCCTATTATCACAACTATACAAAGCCCCCCTGTCCTTGACGGTGTCACAGACCTGGAGCTTCTCGGGCGGGAAAGCCGTGCGCCAACGTGCCGAAGCGGCGAGCATCCAGCAATATAACAAGATATAGGAAACACATTAAACTGTTTTCGCCGCTCAAGACCTCGTCGCCCGCGTCGTCTTGTCCTTGAGGGCGAAGCGGTGGGCGAGGGGATAGATCCAGCGGAGGTACCAGGGGCGCAGCGCGCGGTCGGCCTCCCGGAGCTTCTCGCGGATGGGCAGGCCCTGCGGGCAATGTTTCTCGCAGCGGCCGCACTTGACGCACTGCGAGGCGAACGCGGGCTCCCGGGTTAGGGCCACGGTCTGGAAAAATTCCATCCATCCCCGGATCCGGGAACTGCAGGACAGCGAGTTGTAGCAGTTGAAATGCCCCGGTATGTTCACGCCCGCCGGGCAGGGCATGCAGTAGCCGCAGCCGGTGCAGGCTACGCGCTCCCGGGCCCGGATGATGCCCTTGACCCTCCCGATCAGCGCGAATTCCTCCTCGCCGAAGGCGCCGACGCGGGCTTCCGAGGCGGTCCGGGCGTTCTCGCGGACCATGTCTTCGGAATTCATTCCCGAAAGGACGACCGTCACCTCCGGCTGGTTGTAGAGCCAGCGGAGCCCCCATCCGGCCGGGCTCCAGCCCCGCCCCTCGCGTTCGATGACCTTCCGGGCCTCCTCCGGGAGCTTGTCGGCGAGCTTGCCGCCGCGCAGCGGTTCCATGATGACGACCGGGAGTCCCCGATCCGCCGCGGCCCGGAGCCCCGCGACCCCCGCCTGTGTGTTCTCGTCCAGGTAGTTGTACTGAATCTGGCAGAAGTCCCAGTCGTATCCGTTCAGGAGCCGCAGGAAGTTCGCCGTGTTGCCGTGGTAGGAAAAGCCGATGTTGCGGATCGCGCCCGACGCCTTCTTGGCCGCGATCCAGTCCTCGATGCCGAGCGCCTGGAGCCGCTCCCACTGCGCGACGTCGGTCATGTGATGCAGCAGGTAATAGTCCACATGGTCGGTGCGCAGGCGCGCGAGCTCCTCGTCGAAGAAGCGGTCCAGCGCTTCGCGGGTGCGGACCATGTACTGGGGCAGCTTGGTCGCGATGTTGACCTGGTCGCGCAGGCCGTTCCGCGCCAGGATCGTCCCCAAGGCGGCTTCGCTGCCGGGATAGAGGTAGGCGGTGTCGAAGTAGTTGACCCCGAGGCGAATGGCCTCGAGAATCTCTCGCTCCGTCTTCTCTATATCCACGCCGCCGCCCTTGCGGCTGAACCGCATGCAGCCGTAGCCGAGGATGGAGAGGGGCTCGCCATTGCGATCTTTTCTGTACTGCATGGCCTACAGGTTGGGCTGCACGAGCGCGGCGGCCAAGAGACAAACTGACAGGATTCGTTTCATGGTCGTGCAGGGTCAGGCAATGGCGAACAGAATCAGCAGCTGGGCTGCCAGCACGCGCAGGAACATCGACAACGGATATACCGTGGCGTAATTGACGGAAGGATAGTCCGTTCCGTAGGCGTCCTGCGCAAAGGCCAGGACGGCCGGGTCGGTGGTGCCGCCGGACAGCAGGCCGCAGATTTGGTAGAAATTGAACTTGAAGATGAGCCTGGCCGCCAAGCCGGTCAGGAGCACCGGCACGAGGGTGATCAGCGCCCCATAGAGGATCCACCACCAGCCCCCGCCTGTCAGGGCGGCGACGAAGTTCTCTCCGGCGCCCAGGCCCACGGCCGCGAGGAAGAAATTGATGCCGATCTCGCGGATCATCATGTTGGCGCTTAGCGTCGTGTAGGTCGTGATCTTCCACTTGGGACCGAAGTGCCCGAGCAGGATTGCGATGATGAGCGGCCCGCCCGCCAGGCCGAGCTTGACCGGCTGCGGGATGCCCGGGAACGCGATGGGGATGGACCCGGCGATCACGCCTAAGGCGATCCCGAAGAAAATGGGCACGAGGTTGGGGTGCGTGAGTGTCTCGGGCTTGTTGCCGACCAGCTCCGCCACCTGCGCGATGCCCTCTTCCGTTCCCACCACCTGAATGGAGTCTCCCATCTGCAGGATCAGGCTTGGCCGGGCCACCAGCTCCACGCCGGCCCGCAGCACGCGCGTGACTGACACGCCGTACCGGGCCCGGATGTTCAGGTCGCGCAGGTGCTTTCCGGTCATCGCGGAGCGCGTGATGCTCAGCCGGCGCGAGACCACGTGCAGATCCTTTTCCACCCAGTCGTTCAGGTGCATCGGTACTTCCTCCCCGAAGATGATGCGGATGGCGTCCACGTTGTTCTGCGAGGTCACGATCAGCATCTTGTCGCCCTGCCGGAGAACGGTGTCGGGGCTGGGGAGGAAGACGCGCCCGTCGCGCATGATGCGGGAAACCACGAACTTGTCGCTTTGGTCGCCGACCACTTCGGCGAGCCGCTTGCCGAACACGGCGGGGTTCTCCACCTCGCAGTGCATCCGGCGCGCGTTCTCCTGTGCGCCCCGGTCTTCCTGGTCGAGCGCCTCGCGTTCCTGCGGGAGGTCGATCTTGAAGAGGCCCTTGAGCAGGATGAGCAGGAAGATGACGCCGAGCACGCCGATCGGGTAGGCGACGGCATAGGCGGAGGCGAGGGACGAGGAGGCCGCCGCGGCGGACGGGACGTCCGCGCCGGATGCGATCATCGCATCCGAGAGCGCCTGCTGGGCGGCTCCGAGCCCCGGCGTGTTGGTCACGGCGCCGGACATCACGCCCACCATCGTCACGAGGCTCTCGCCGGTGATCCAATGGATGACAAGGGTCACGAGCACGGCCATGAGCACGAGTCCCGCAGCAAGCAGGTTCATCGTGACGCCGCCCTTGCGGAACGACTGGAAGAAGCCCGGCCCCACCTGCAGGCCGATGGAAAAGACGAACAGGATCAGTCCGAAGTCCTTCATGAACGCGAGCACCGTCGGATCTCCCCTGAGACCGAAATGACTGACTAAAATGCTCAGGAACAGGATCCATGTGGACCCGATGGAGACGCCGCGGATCTTGTATCGGCCCAGCCACAGGCCGGTGGCGATCACGACGGCGAACAGCAGGATGGTATGGGCGATGCCCGTATCGAGAAACAACTCTTTCATAACTAATCATGCGCTTGATTTGCGCGGCGCAAAATTCGTCAATTTTCCGCACTTTCGGAAGAAGTCCGTCGATTTTCGCGGATCCGACAGTCTTGAAACAATCATCCGATTGAATGAATCCGGCGTTTTCGGATTTACTATTGCCCGATTTTAACTATATTTGTTCCCGACAATAATATATCCTGGATATGAAAAAGAACATTGCATTCCTGCTGGCCGCAGCCGTTGCCTTCAGCGTGGCCGCAAAGCCTGTCGGAGAGACGCGCACGCCGGCTTCGGACGGACGGATCACTTATGTGGGCAGAGTCCTCGCCGAAGGGGATTCCGTATCGTTCGACTGGACCGGCACTACGGTGAAAATAAGGTTTACAGGCGATTATCTCGCACTCAGGCTGTCTGATACGGACAAGAATTACTACAACCTTTGGATAGACCGTGATGCCGACGAGTCTGCCGACCGCATAGTGGAAGTACGGGGCACGGATACTCTCATCGTGCTGTGCGACAAAGCGTTCCTGAGCGAAAGGTATGGCAGGAAGATACCGGCCGTGCATACGGCCGTCTTTCAGAAGAGAACGGAGGGCGAGCAGGGCAAGACCACCGTACACGAGGTGGTTACCAAAGGGGAGCTCCTGCAGGCCGACGGAATAAAGGAGCGCGTTATAGAGTTCGTGGGAGACTCCTATACCTGCGGCTACGGCAGCGAAAACAGCGTGGCTTCCGATCCTTTCACCAAGGAGACTGAAAACGTTAACAAGGCCTACGCCGCCATAGTATGCCGTTATTTCGATGCTGACGCAATAATCGTTGCGCATTCGGGCATGGGCATCGCCCGCAACTACAACAGCAAGTTCCAGGGCTATTGCATGCCGGAACGCTATCTTAACGTATTCGACGACAGTCTGGAGAAAGTTCCCGATGCGCCTGCCTGGTCTCCTGAAATGTCCCCGGCCGTGCCCGCCATGACCGTGGTGTATCTCGGCGCAAACGATTTTTCCGTTTCGCTCCAGCCTTCCAGGACGGCGTTCGTCAGTCAATATATCAAGCTGCTCAAAGAAATCAAGGCCAATTACGGCGAGGACCATCCCATTCTTTGCGTCGGCACGAAAAATGACCCCGGGATATACGAATACGTGCGGGCAGCCGTTACGTCGTGCGGTCTGAAAAGGGTACACTGCCTCGGCTGCACGGACGCGCTGTTCGACAAGACCGAACTCGGGGCGAGCCACCATCCCAATTATCGCGCGCAGATAAAGACGGCGTATGCCATCATACCCTATATATCCACCCTCACAGGCTGGGAAATCAACGAAAAACCTGTCAAATAAATATTCAATGCAATGACTACAGGAAAGAAAATCGCTCTTTGGACCACGCTCGGCCTCGTCCTTGCGCTCGGAGTATTCAGTTATGTCAGATTCTTCTACGTATTCAGCGAAGGATATCAGACGGGAGAACTGAACAAGTTTTCTTACAAGGGCTATGTCTTCAAGACATACGAGGGAATAATGATTCTCACCGGATTCGGCAACAAGTCCGGGACTCCGGACAAGCCTACCGTACAGTCGAACTATTTCGAATTTTCGGTAGCGGACAAAGACGTGGCCGACATTCTGTCGCACAGCACCGGCAAACGTGTCGAAGTGCATTATAAGCAATATTTCGGAGCCCTGCCCTGGCGCGGCTTCCAAAAATGCATAGTGGACGAAGTAGTAAACGTGAGCCAGGAAGAAACGCTTCCGGCGGACGTGCTCAATGAACAATCTGTTTTGTAGCGGAATATGAAAAGAAGTCTTTTGACTCTTGGCGTTCTGTTCGCCTGCACGGCCCTCGGGGCGCAGAACGGGGTTTTCGCCGTACGTCAGGCCTCCGATCCGGACGGACGCATATTGACCATGGAGGAGGTGATAACCGACAGGAACATATATCCACGCGCCACGCCTTTCAGATGGAAGGAAGACGGCGGATACCTTTCCGGCGAAGACGCCTTGAAGACATACCGGAACGGCCCTGAGCGGCAGGAACTGCCTGACGGCGCGGAAAATGTGGTTCGTTTCGGCGGCAAGACGGCGTATACGGTAGGCGGCAGCCTTTTCCTGCAGACGTCCGCCGGGACGGTCGCCGTGGCCGAAAGCGAGGCTGACGGTATCGTGTACGGACAAAGCGTCAGCCGGAACGAATTCGGCATAAACGAGGGCGTCTATTGGTCCCCAGCGGGGAACAGACTGGCGTTTTATCGCAAGGACGAATCCCTTGTCACCAAATTCCCGCTTTTGGACATCGGCACCCGTACCGGGTCCCTGCTTGAAATACGGTATCCCATGAACGGCATGGTCTCCGAAAAGATTGCCCTCGGCATATACGATACGAGGTCGGGATCCACCGTGTATGTGCAGGCGGATGATTTCGGGGAGGACAGGTACCTTACCAACGTGAGCTGGTCTCCGGACGAAAAATATGTGTTCATACAGGTGCTGGACCGCAGTCAGCACCATATGAGGCTCAACCAGTACCGTGCCTGCGACGGCTCTTTCGTGCGCACGCTCCTGACTGAAGACAACGAGGCGTGGGTGGAGCCGGAAGACCATCTTTATTTCATAAAGGGACGTACGGACTTGTTCCTTTACAGGACCGACAACAGGGACGGCTACAAGAATCTGTATCTCTGCGACACTCTCGGCACCGTACGCAGGCTCACGCCCGCCGACGCCGACGTTGCGTATCTCGGCAACGACGGCAAGTCCGTATTCTATACTTCGGCCGAGGTGTCCCCGGTGGAAAATCATTTGTTCCGCATAGACATCCGGATTCCCGGAGAACGCAAGGCTTCCGGCGCCGGCGGCGTACGCATCGGCAAGCCGGTACGGCTGACGTCCGAGAGCGGATGGCACAGCGTCTCCCTCAACGGGGACTGCAGCCTTTTCTGCGACATATATGCCAATGTCGACACTCCTTACAGGACGATCGTGAAAAAAACATCTGACGGTTCCGTCGTGGAGGATCTTCATGCCGCGGAGAATCCTCTCGCAGGGTATGCCGCGTGTGAAGTGGACTTGGGCACGGTGAAAAGCGCGGACGGACATTTTGACAACTATTATCGCCTCATCAAGCCCCGTGGATTCGATCCGGCGAAAAAATATCCGGTGATAGTATATGTCTACGGCGGACCGCACAGCCAGCTTGTCAGGAACACATGGCTTGCCGACGCGTCCATGTGGGAAATGTACATGGCCCAGAAAGGATATATAGTATATGTGCAGGACAACCGCGGAACGTCCAACCGCGGAGCGGCCTTCGAAAAGGCTATCAACGGACTTTGCGGCCAGGCCGAGATGGCGGATCAGGTCAAGGGCATAGAGATGCTTTGCGGGCTTCCTTACGTGGATTCGGACAGGATAGGCGTGCACGGCTGGAGCTACGGCGGATTCATGACCATTTCCCTGCTCGTCAATTATCCCGAAATATTCAAGGTGGGCGTAGCGGGCGGCCCTGTGATAGACTGGAAGTGGTATGAAATAATGTACGGTGAACGGTATATGGACACGGACGCGACGAATCATGAAGGATTCGCGGCCACGAGCCTTTTGAACAAGGCGGCCGATCTGAAAGGCAAGCTGCTGATATGCCAGGGCGCCGTGGACAAGACGGTGGTATGGGAGCACAGCCTCAGTTTTGTCCAGGAGTGCATCAGAAACAACGTCCAGGTGGATTATTTCCCGTACCCGATAGCCGAGCACAATGTCTTCGGCAGGGACCGCATTCATCTTATGGACAAGGTGACGATGTATTTTGAAGATTATCTATAGCTGGTTTCCGTAAATCTTAAAAACTGATAAAAATGTCTCTTATAAAATCAATTTCAGGCATCCGCGGCACCATAGGAGGCGCTCCGGGCGACGGCCTCACGCCGGTGGATATAGTCAAGTTCGTGTATGCATATTGCGCTACGCTTCCGAGCCGCCGTCCTTTGCCGGCAGGGAAGCGGTACAAAATAGTCGTGGGCAGGGACGCCCGTCTGTCGGGCGAAATGGTGGAATCCATAGTTGCGGGCACTCTCGTGGCCTGCGGCGTGGACGTCGTGAAATGCGGCCTCGCTTCCACCCCTACGACGGAACTCGCCGTGCGCTATGCTGAAGCCGACGGCGGCATCATACTTACGGCTTCGCACAATCCCCGCCATTGGAATGCACTGAAGCTGCTTAATGAGAAAGGTGAGTTCCTCACGGCCGCGGAGGGACAGGCTGTGCTGGACATGGCCGAGAACGGGAAATTCGATTTTTCCGACGTGGACAGTCTCGGCACTGTGGAGGAAGAAGATTTTACGGACAGGCACATAGATGACGTTCTCGCGCTGGAGGCGGTGGATGCGGAGGCCGTGCGGGCCGCAGGCTTCACCGTCGTGCTCGATGCCGTCAATTCCGTGGGCGGCATAATCATGCCGCGTCTGCTCCGCAGGCTCGGAGTGAAATGCATTGAGCTGAACTGCAATCCTACAGGAGAATTCGCGCACAATCCAGAGCCGCTTCCGGCGAACCTCAGGGACCTGTGCGACACTGTGGTGAAGACCAAGGCGGATCTGGGAATTTCCGTCGATCCCGACGTGGACCGCCTTGCGTTCATCTGCGAGAACGGAGAACCATTCGTGGAGGAATATACTCTCGTCGGCGTGGCCGACTACCTGTGTTCCCTCGCGGCCGCGGAGGGGAAGCCCATAGCCACGGTATCCAACCTGTCCTCTTCGCGGGCCCTGCGCGACGTGACCGAAAGCTACGGAGGCACATATTATTCGGCCGCCGTGGGCGAGGTCAACGTCACCACCAAAATGCATGAGGTGAATGCGTTGATAGGCGGTGAAGGGAACGGAGGCGTCATCTATCCGGCATGCCACTGCGGACGCGATGCCATGGTGGGCGTAGCCCTCTTCCTTTCCAATCTCGCCCGCAAGAAAATGACTATGACGGAGCTCAAGAAAACATATCCTCAGTATGCCATAGCCAAGAACAGGATTGAGCTCTCCGACGGCGCCCTCATTGACCGCATCCTTTCCGAACTCAAAAAGGCGTATGCCGACGAAGAAATCATAGACATCGACGGCGTGAAGATTAATTTCGAGGACAGGAAGCAGTGGGTTCATCTGCGCAAGTCCAACACCGAGCCCATCATACGCATCTATTCCGAGGCACGTACGGAAGATGAGGCGGTGAAGCTTGGCGAGGAAGTGATAGCCGTGGCAAGGAAGATCATGGAAGGATAATGTTCTCGTTCAGGACAACGGCCATAGGGGAGCAGCTCGACAAGGCCCTGACGGATGGCAGGGTCGGATGTTTCTGCACCCAGAATTGCTGGGATGCGTCCGAAGGCCGGTATTTGTACGATCTATTCAGGGAGAGGGGAAACCTCGAGGCTTTGTTCACTCCGAAGTCGGCGGAGCTCGCTCCCGGGACGGACCATATCGATTTCAGCGTGGAGCGGCTGAGGGAACTCGATGCCATAGTAGTGGAAATACAGGATGTCGGGGCGAGGTATTTCAATTATACCAAGGACGTGTTCCATCTAATGGACATTCTGAAGCTCCTCGGCGACGACGCCCCCTCCATGTATGTGGTGGACCACGCCAATCCCGCCGGCCGTGCGGTCGAAGGCTCCATCCCTTCCGGCTCCTGCGAACTTTTCGTTCCCAAGGCGGCCCATCGCCACGGGCTCACTCTCGGGGAATTGTGCAATCTGTACTATTCCGAGATAGGGGCGCGGTTCGCGCTGCACGTGATATCCGCGATGGCCAAGGACGACAACCGCGTCCTCATGCCCTGGACCATAGCCCCGGCTTCCGACATCCCGGGACTGTTCACCTGCCATATGTACGGCGGGGGAGGGCTGTGGAACGATACCAGCATCACGCCGGGAATCGGCACCCCGCGCCCGTACGAGTATATCGGGGCGCCGTTCATTAAGCCCGGCGGGACGGGAAACCTGCCGGTGCCTCCGGGAGCCGTGATGCGGCCTTGTTCCTTCATCCCTTCGTACGGCAGATATGCCGGGGAGAGATGCTACGGTTATCAGATAATGATGGTGCCGGGGGAGGACTACCATTCGCTGCTGCATACGCTTCAGCTGATGAGGTATTTCAGCGGACACTATTCCGGTTTCGAGATTTACGGGGAGTTCTATCTAAAGCTGGCCGATCCGGTGCTTGCGGACTACATAGACGGACGCATCGAATTCGATGAAGTGCGCGAACACGTCAAGACCGAGGAACAGAAATGGATACGGAAGGCAAAACGTTTTTTGCTGTATGAGGACCAGCCTTTCAGAATGAAATGAAAAAAGGGCTCTGCAATATGCTGCGGAGCCCTTTTTGTACCGTACCGAAAGAGGTTATTTCTTTCTGTTCTTGTATCTTTGATAGAATTGATCGACACGGCCGGCAGTATCCACGAGCTTGACTTTTCCCGTGTAGAAAGGATGGGACGTATTGGAAATCTCCAGCTTTACTACGGGGTATTCCACTCCTTCCACTTCCAGCGTCTCCTTGGTGGTGGCGCAGGAACGTGTGATGAATACTGTGTCGTTCGACATATCCTTGAAAGCTACAAGTCGGTAGTTTTCGGGATGAATACCTTTCTTCATTTTCTTCTCTGCAATTAATGATTCAGTCTGCAAATATAGCCGTTTTCGTACAAATATGCAAATGGATTTTCTATCCGATCATCTTCCGGAGCTGCTTTTCGTCCGCATCCGGAACGATGTCGCGAAGATGTTCGAAGATCCGTTCGCCCGATTCCTCCGGAGAATGTCCTGAATCCATGTCGTAATCTTCGAAAAAGGCGTCCGGGGTGCAGAACGATGCGAGCTGCCAGCCGCTGTAATGCAGGTCCCCGCCTCTGTACTGCCGTTCGAAGTTTCCTATTATCACCCTTGTGGCCATCTGCAGCTTGGTCATCACTCCGTCCATGCGGCTTTTGTTCAGTCCGCATATTTTACGCAGTTCCCTCGTCGTGAGCCCTCCGGCCTCCTTTATGGCTTCAAGCGCGGTCAGCTGCAGCCCTTCCGGACTGTATCTGGGCAGGGCCCGCCTGTAATTCATCAGTTCGCGGTACCATTCGACGGTGGCGAAGGCGCTTTTGCCGCCGCACAGAAATTTCCCGTAGGCTATGTCTCCGCATTCCACGACGTGAATCTTCCAATCCCACGGTCCGAGTTCGTCTTCGTTGAACCACAGTTCCGCCGGAGTCATTTCCTCTATCGAAAAATCAGGAACCGCATTCACGAAGAATGGAACGATTCCTAATTTTTTGATATTTTCATACATTGCCTCGGGACTTTTCACAAGTCCCATTTGCCCGTGATGTTCGGTGGTCATGTACCGCTAAAGTACCATCAGCGCGCCTACGAGTCCGAGGATGGCGTAGAACTCCGGAAGGGCGGCGTATATGAGGGTGTTGGTGAGCACCTCATGTCCCTGGGAAACGCCTACTATGCCGTTTGCGCAGACCTGTCCCTGGCGTATGGCCGAAATCAGGCAGACGAGGCCTACGCCGAGTCCTATGCCGAAAATCAGGAGTCCGTTGGCGGGGTCGGCCTTCATATTGGATAGCATCATGAAGAACGCCACGAACCCGTATATGCCTTGGGTGGCCGGCAGGGCGGAGAGAATCATGTAGCTGCCTGATGCCTCAGGTCTCTTTTTCAACCCGCCTTCGGCCGCATTGCCGGCGATGGTTGTACCGATGCTGCTGCCTATGCCTGCAAGACTCAATACAAGTCCGAGTCCGAGATAACCGAGAATACTGTTAAGCATAATTTTAAATGTTTATTGATTATTATTTGTTTTCTGCAATGGTGCATAGCGCCTGCCGCGCCCTTCATATCCGGAGTTTTTGAAGAACTCGAGGAAATTGAGCCTCAGCGGATGGACGAAAGCGCCGAGCGCCGCCATGGCAAGGTTGAGCGTATGCCCTATTATGATTATTATTATGAAAAACACCCAGCTTATGCCGTTCCCGTCCCCGAGCACCATTTTGCCGAGGTCGTTGAACGCGAAGCCGAGCATGCTTCCGGCGAGTCCGAGGGCATAGAGCCTCAGGTAGCTGAGGACGTCTCCCACCAGCCCCGTCACCGTGTTGTAGGTCTCCCATAATCCGGTGCCTATGTTGAGCAGGGGATTGCGGTGCAGGTTGTTGAGCAGGAATATGCCGGCTGCGGAGATGACGCCGAGCACGATTATGATCCATTTGGTGACGGCGGCGTCAAGCACTCCCGCGAGAGCGAACGCGCCCGTGACGACTCCTCCCACTATGAGAAGCGTCCATCCCCATATGCTCAGCGAATTCAGGAACCCCTTGTTCTTCGTAGCCATTACTGTCTTGACTATCATGGCCAGGCACAGATGCACGACTCCGACGACAAGGGCCAGCACCATGGTGGCGTCGAAGCCCGCCATCTTCGCCGGAAGCATTATTTTCTTCACTCCTGCCGGTATGCAGGTCCATGTAGAAATGTCCATGGAGAAAAAGTTGTGGAAGAAAAATCCCACTATGACGGTACCTATGCCGAGCGTCGTGACGAGAGGGGCCATGGAGGCAAAACTTTTGACCTTCTTCATCGCGAGTCCTGCGATGATGAGAATGATCCCGTAGCCTGCGTCGCCCATGCAGAATGCGAAGAACAGCAGGAAGAATATGGCTATGAATACCGTCGGATCGAATTCGTCGTAGCACGGCCTGCCGTACATGTCCGTCAGGACTTCGAACATCCGGTTGAAGAAATTGTTCTTCAGTTTGATGGGCGGATTGTCCTTTACCGTCGCCTTTTCTTTCAGGTAGAATGTGTCCGTAGAGTCAAGGTATTCCGTGATGGCGGCTTCGTCGTCTTCAGGGGCATATCCTACGAGGATCTCTACGGTGTCTTCGGCCGCTTTCACCGCCGTGGCTCCCGCAAGGTACAGGTCAAGATCTTCGAGCGTCCTGCGGCTCCGGTCTTCGAGTTCCTGCACCTTCGGCGCAAGGGCGTACAGAAGGCCTTTCGTCTCTATTATTTTGTTTTTCAAGACTTCAGCCTCCGCCTCGGCCTCCTTGAAATCTGACGAAAGAGCCGGCACTTCTTCCGTGGGAAGCGCATCGTCGCCGGGACCGGTTATGGAAACGAACCTTACCTTCGGCCCGTCGTCGATTATGACTACGGCGAATTTGTCCTCCCATTCTTTCCTGAACTTTTTCTTGTCAATGACATGGAAGTGGATGGTATAGCCCTGCTCCGCGAGGCTCCGTATGAGTCCGGCGTCGAAATCGCCCCAGGGGCGCTTTTCATCGGCCTCCCTGCGTTTGGCTTCGAAGGCGTCTTCGTATTCTTTCAATCCGGCCATCGCATCGGCCATGAGCCGCTCCGTGTCGCCGGCGGGGACATGGACGGATTGCGCCGCACGGATTATGGCGTCCCTGTCGGGATCCTTGTCGAAATCCATTTTCCGCATGTCGGCGATCGTCTTTTTCAGCTCAGTCGCCTTTTCCAGCATGGCGGAGGAATCTTCGTCGACGGGCTTTGCCGAACGCGTGATGTCCATAAGCCCGAGTTCCTGCAATTTTCCGAGGAAACTTTCTCCTTCTCCGGCAAGGAGGATGAAGGAGTATTTTGTCATACGGCTAATCATTGTGTGCTTCCTCCTCCTCAAGGGCGTGCCTTGTCTTTACTATCTTGGACGAGGCTTTGCTTAGGTTTTCCTCGTCTTCCATGTATCTTTTTATTTTCCTGATGGCTTCCTTGTATCCTGGAATCTGCACTTTTTCGTACAGGTTCACTTTCTGCGTGGTCTTTTTCCTCTGGTAGTCCAGGATGCGGCGTTTCTCCATGTAGACTTCGGATTCTATGCCGAGCCGCGAAAGTTCCTTTAGTATCGCGACACCGTCGGCATACCATGCCGGTTTGGAAAATGCATTGAAAGGACGGAGCTCGTAGCGTATCTCCCCGAGGGCGGGGGTCTTGACTCCGGCCACCTTCACCGTCTTCAGCCCGACGTCGGTTATGCTTATGAGATTGGACTCGAATTCGTTCCACAGGGCGGCGAGATGGTCGTACTTTTTCAATGCGTCTTCAAGTTCCCGTGCAAGCCGGTCGGAGGCGTCTTTCGCCTTGCGTACCTCCAGCCGCAGCGCGGACTCCTTGTTCTGCAGGGTGGGGAGCGCGTTCTGCCTTACCTTGAGCTGCTTGCCGAGGTTGTTGAGGGAAGTCTTGTTGTATTGAAACTTTATCGCCATGGCTATTTCTCAACCCAGAATTCGTCTGTCAACGATTGCTTGATGCCTGTCTCGGCCTTGGTGAAATATTTGGAGAAAAGTTCCCACGCCGTGTCGAGCATCTCGTCGATGGATATGTTTACGTCTATGGAAAGCAGCCGCTCGGCATATTCCTTGGCATATGCGAGGCAGCGGTGATCGTAGTCGCTGAGGTCGAAGCCGTTTTCCAGCTTTGTCTTGGCGTTCTGCGCGTCGGCATACAGGCGCACCCCGGCATTCATGACCTGGCTGTGGTCCGAACGCGTCTTTTTGTTCTGTACGAGCTGTTTCAGACGCGACAGGGAGCGGAACGGATCTATTATGACCTTGCCACTGTCCGGGTCGGCACGCAGGAACAGCTGTCCTTCGGTGATGTAGCCAGTATTGTCGGGGATGGCGTGCGTGATGTCGCCGTCGTTCAGGGTGGTGACGGCTATGATGGTGATGGAGCCTCCCGAAGGCAGCTGCACGGCCTTTTCGTATATCTTGGCAAGATCGGAATAGAGCGAGCCGGGCATCGAGTCCTTGGAAGGAATCTGGTCCATGCGGTTGCTGACTATGGACAGCGCGTCGGCATACAGCGTCATGTCTGTAAGCAGTACGAGAACCTTTTCGTTCTTGTCCACGGCGAAATATTCCGCCGCGGTGAGCGCCATGTCAGGAATCAGCAGCCTTTCCACCGGCGGCTCCTCCGTCGTGTTTATGAAGCAGATTATCTTGTCGAGCGCTCCGGCGGATTCGAATGCATGGCGGAAGAACAGGTAGTCGTCGTTGCTCAGTCCCATGCCGCCCAGTATGATCTTGTCGACGTCGGCGCGCAGGGCCACGTCGGCCATCACCTGGTTGTAGGGCTGGTCGGGATCGGCGAAGAAAGGTATTTTCTGTCCCGACACTATGGTGTTGTTGAGGTCTATGCCCGCGATTCCCGTGGGAATGAGCTGCGAGGGCTGGCGTCTCTTGTAGGGGTTTACGGACGGGCCGCCGATCTGCCTTTCCTCTCCCTCCGTCTCGGGGCCTCCGTCTATGGGGTGCCCGTAGGCGTTGAAGAAACGTCCTGACAGCTGTTCCCCCACTTTCAGCACCGGGGGCTCTCCGAGGAAGGCGGCTTCGGCATTCGTAGGAATGCCTTCGGTACCTGAGAATACCTGCAGAGTGACGAGATCGCCTTTGGTGCGTACGACCTGGGCGAGCCTGCCGTCGACCACGGCGAGTTCGTCGTTGGAAACGCCTTTCGCATGCAGCGACACTGTAGCCTTTGTGATGGCTTCCAGGTGTGTATATACTCTTTGATACGCCTTATTTGCCATATTCTTCCACGAGTTTGATGATTGACTTATGATAATCGTTGAATCTGTCGCTCTTGAATTCGGAATAATTCATCTGGCGCAGTTCATTGATGACGTTCTTGAACCAGTCGCGGCATTTTTCGAAATCCTCGAATTCGAATTCCCTGTCGCATATGCCGAGGACGAAGTCCAGCATGAAGCGCTGCCTTTCGAGCGGGCAGAGACTGTCCACCGCGTCGAAGGCGTCCTGCTGCAGGATGACGAAGTCCACGAGCTCGGATTTCCAGAACTGTATGTGGTAGCCCATCGGCACGCCGTCGTCGCCGAGAATGTTTATCTGCTCGTTGGCTTCACGGCCGCGCCTGATTATGTTTTTGGCCTTCTGGACCTTGTCCACCCATCCGGGCTCAATGGTCTTGTCCAGGTATTCCCGTATCTCGGGATATTCCAGATATTTGGAATAGGAGTCTATCGGATTGACGGCAGGGTACCTTTTCTGGTCGGCCCTGGACTGTTCGAGCGCATAGAAGCAGCGCGCGGCCTTTTTGGTGGATTCGGTGACGGGCTCCTTGAGGTTTCCGCCGGCGGGGGATACCGTGCCTATGACGGTCACCGCACCGGTCCTGCCGTTGTTGAGCACCACCATGCCGGCCCTCGAATAGAAGCTCGCTATGATGGCCGACAGGTCCACCGGGAACGCATCGGCGCCCGGAAGTTCCTCCATACGGTTCGACATCTCCCTCAGCGCCTGCGCCCATCTGGAGGTGGAGTCGGCCAGAAGCAGGCATTTGAGCCCCATGGCGCGATAGTATTCGCAGATGGTCATGGCCGTGTAAACGGAAGCCTCGCGGGCCGCCACGGGCATGTTGGACGTATTGCAGATGATGGTCGTACGTTCCATAAGCTTCCGGCCCGTATGGGGATCGACCAGCTCGGGGAATTCGGTGAATATTTCCACTACCTCGTTGGCACGCTCGCCGCAGGCTGCCATCACTATTACGTCAGCGTCGCCCTGCTTTGCGATGGCATGCTGCAGAACGGTCTTGCCGCATCCGAAAGGCCCCGGGATGAATCCCGTGCCGCCCTCCGCTATAGGGTTCAGCGTATCGATGACGCGGACGCCGGTCTCCATTATCCTGTATGGACGGGGCTTTTCCCTGTATCCCTTTATGGCGACTTTCACGGGCCATTTCTGTGTCATGGTGACGGGAACCTTCTCGCCGTCCGCATTGACGAGCACGGCTATTTCCTTGTCGATATTGTATGAACCTGCCTCCGCGATCGACTCTACGGTGTATTCGCCCTTGAAGGAGAAAGGAACCATTATCTTGTGCGGAAGCCAGCCCTCCTTCACTTCGCCGAGCCAGTCCGCGGCGGCCACCTTGTCGCCGGGAGCGGCCAGGGGAGTGAATTCCCACAGTTTCTCATGGTTCAGCGGATCCGTGTATTCGCCCCTTTTGAGGAAGACCCCCTCCATCGAGGTCAGGTCGTTGAGCAGGCCGTCGTAGACGCTGGAAAGAAGTCCCGGGCCGAGCGTCGCCTCGAGCATCCTGCCCTCGAATTCCGCCGTGTCCCCGTTCTTCAGCCCGCGCGTGCTTTCAAATACCTGCACCTGGGCCTTGTTGCCGTTGACCTTGATGACTTCGGCCATCATCTTCACGCCGCCGAGATCGATGTAGCAGATTTCATTTTCGGCCACGGGGCCGTTTACCTCCACCGTGACGAGGTTGGAAACGATACCGGTTACAATCCCTGTAGTTTTCATATCATTAACGTTGTGTTATCATTCAGTCGTTGGTGGCTTTATACCTTACGCCCCCGAAGGTGCCCCTGACTTCATTGACGAGGGTGCGGAGCATCTCTTTCCCGCGTTCTTCGTCCAATGAGAACCAGCGGTCGATGACGTGCAGCTTCGCTATGAATCCGAGCACGGCCTCTATGTCGAAATAGTCGAAGGCCGTAAGTTCGTCTATCTTCGTCCACGTCATGTCGTCCAGCCCTTTTTCCCTCGCGAGTATGTCGTCGGAGGCAAGCACCGACTCCGCCTTTTCCTTCTCCTCGAATTCCCCGCCGTCGAAAAGCGGCTCGCCGTCTTCATCGAGTCCGGTAATGACGTCCGTTCCCGCCGGACGGCCGAGAGCGGCGTTGAGGTAATTCACCTTGGCGTTGCGGAGATTGAGGTCGAACCGGAAATATTCCCGGATGAACCGGTTGCGGTGGGCGAGCGCCCGGCGGTAGAATTCCGTGTCCAGATTGTCCCCGTCAAGGCCTTCGAGCATGAAATCCACGAGCGCGTTGTCGCCGGCGGAGCAGTTTCGGCGTATCTCCGAAATGAACTCGTCGAAGGAACCCTCTCCGGAATATCGCCATTCCGGCGTAAGAGGGGGCAGGCAGGCTATCAGGTATTCGTAATTGTTCATGGACTATTCTCCGAAAAGGAGCTTTTTGGCCGTAGGTCTGAGATATTCGGAAATAAGGCTGCGGAAAGTGTCGTCGGTGAGGCTGATGAAATAGCTGCCGTCTTTGGGGCCTATCCTGAATCCGCCGTTTATCTTTTTCGAGAATGACGCTTCCACGCCTTTGCCGAGAAGTCCGGACAATTCGCCTTTGACGAAAGGCTCGAGGCCGTCTTTCAGCTTCTCCGGAAGCACGATGCTGAGGTCGGCCGCATTTTCGGAACTGAATCCGGCCGCGACGGCCCTGATAATCTCCTTTATGAATTCGTCGGAGGACATGGCTTTCTCCACGGGCCCGTCCGTAATCGTGCCGGTCACGGCGTTTTCGATGTCCTGCCGTATCGCCTCCAGGCTCTGCCGCGCGGCCATCCTGAGGTCGCTCTCGACCTTGGTCTTGTATTCTTCGGCTTCTTTATGGGCCTTTTCGATGATCGAATGTGCCTGAGCCTCAGCGTCGGCGACAATGGTTTCAGATTCCTTGCGTGCTTTTTCAAGCAAGGCTATGCCTTCCTCCTTGCCTTTTGCCAGTCCTTCGTTGTAGAGTTTCTGGGTCAGTTCCTCCAGTTTATCCATATTATTAATTATTGATAGACGTGTTTTTACAAAATAAATAAATAAAAAGGACAAAAGCAAAAAATGAATGAATTCCGAAGCGTCGCGGCAAAACAAGCCGGCCCGGCGCCCGCATCGGGTACCAGGCCGGTTGTCTTCACATGCCTGTGCTGCGCCTATCCGAGGAATCCGAGCAGGATGCCGGCCGCAACCGCCGAGCCTATGACGCCGGCTACGTTGGGGGCCATCGCATGCATCAGAAGGTGATTTTTGGGATTGGATTCGCGTCCCACTATTTCAGATACGCGCGCGCTGTCCGGTACCGCCGACACTCCGGCGTTGCCGATCAGCGGATTTATCTTTTTGCCGTGCGGCAGCACCAGATTGAGCAGCTTCACGAAGCATACTCCGGTGGCCGTGGCGATGACGAACGAGAGCAGTCCGAGGCCGAATATCATCAGGGACTTGCCCGTCAGGAATTTGTCGGCCTGCGTGGAGCAGCCTACCGTGACGCCTATGAGGGTGGTGACGATGTCGATGAGCGGCCCTCTCGCGGTCTCGGCGAGACGGCGCGTGACTCCGCTCTCCTTCAGCAGGTTGCCGAAGAACAGCATGCCGAGCAGCGGCAGTCCCGACGGCACGATAAAAGCCGTCATTATGAATCCTATGATGGGGAATATTATTTTTTCCCGCTGGCTCACTTCGCGCGGCTTGGGCATCTCTATGAGGCGTTCCTTCTTGGTCGTCAGCAGCAGCATTATGGGCCTTTGTATCACCGGAACGAGGGCCATGTACGAATACGCGGAGACCGCAATGGCGCCCATCAGGTCCGGGGCGAGCTTGGACGACAGGAATATGGCCGTAGGACCGTCGGCTCCGCCGATTATGCCTATGGCTCCGGCTTCATTCGGGGCGAATCCGAACGCAAGCGCGAGCAGGTATGCCCCGAAAATGCCCATCTGGGCCGCGGCCCCTATCAGCATCAGCCTCGGCTGGGATATCAGCGCGGAGAAATCCGTCATGGCCCCTATGCCGAGGAAGATGAGGGGCGGATACCATCCCTGGCGCACGCCCTGATACAGTATGTTCATGACTGAGCCGTCTTCATATATTCCTATGTTCAGGCCCGGAAACATGGGAATGTTGCCTATGATCATTCCGAAACCGATGGGCACGAGAAGCAGAGGCTCCCATTCCTTCAGGATGGCTATCGTGATGAAGCAAGCGCCTATCAGTATCATCACTATGTTCTGCCATTCGCAGTTGGCGAATCCTGTGAATTGCCAGAATTGCCGCAGGCTGTCGATAATCTGACTCATTGGTAATCGCTTTACGGTACAGTGAAGATAAGGTTGTCGTCAGGCGTCCGCTATGAAATGGTGACTATGGGTGCGCCCTCGAGGACGGAATCGCCTTTGTTGACATGTATGGCCGTTACGGTGCCGTCTTTGGTGGCCGGAATCTCGTTTTCCATTTTCATGGCTTCGAGGACGGCTACTTTGTCGCCGGATTTGACGGCCTGTCCTTCCTTGACGGACACCTCTATTATAACGCCCGGCAGGGGAGAGGTGACTTTTTCGCCGGGGCCGGCCGCCGGGGCCTGTACAGGAGCCGGCGCAGCCGCGGGAGCGGCTGCCGACGCCGTCGGGGCCGGCGCGTTCGCGGCGGGGGCCGCCGCAGCCGGCGTCTCGCCGAGTTCTACCTTATAATCGGCTCCGTTCACTGTGACGTCGGCCATATTGCCTTCTACGGAGTTGACGGCTACGTTGTATTCATTGCCGTTGATTTTGAATTTGTATGTTTTCATATTTTGTCGTTTTTATTTTCTTCGTCGTTTTTCCGACGGCGCACGGCCGCCGGACCTATCTCGGCAGTCTCCTGAAAGTCTGCCCCTTGGCGTTCCATCCGGAGCCTTCGGACCTCTTTATGGTGATGACGAAACTTTCTTCGTCGTGTACGGTGCCTTCAAGGTATAGATGCAGGGCCGCGGCTATGGCGGCATAGGTCTCGCCGCCGCACTCCCGATCCAGCGCAAGGGCAATGGCCGCGGCAGTCTCCGCGTCCGGAGCGCCGTTCCTGCGCGCCTTGGCTTTGCCGGAGGCCGTTTCGGTCCGGCCTTTCCCGCCTTTTCCTGCGGACAGCTTCCCGATGTAGGTGAATATGATCCATAGGATGGCCAGGGCGCAGAACACCACTGATACAGATGTTAGAGTGAGTACCCAGCCGTGAGGATCGGTCCTTTGTATGCGGCTGCTCCCCGTTTCCGCCGAAGATGAGCCGTTCTTGCTCCCGGGCGTCGGCGTCGAAGGCTCGTCGAGCGTCACGAAATCCATCTCCTTTGCGTCGAAGGCCGCCTTGCTCACGGACATGTCGGCCGGCAGGTCTTCGGGTATGCCGATGGAGTCTATTACGGTGCGTCCGTCATTGCTGATGAGATATACCGTGCTTCCCCGTTTCAGCGTGAAATTGGTATGGAAAGTGCCTCTTTCGCTCTTTCCGCTCGCGTAGAACAAGGCCGTCTGACGGGGACCGAGCTTGGTGGCCAGATCCCCTTTCGGGACCATGTACTTTTTCGGCTGGCCGGGATCGTCCGTCAGGAAGCATCCGGCGAAATTCACCGTTCCCTGGGACGTGTTGAATATCTCAATCCATCCGTTGTGCTCTCCGTAGTCGTCCGCAATGTTTTCCCTGTTCTCCACAAGGACTTCCGATATGATGAGGTCGACCGCGTTCTGGGCGTTGAGGACGGAAACCGATGCCGACAGCGCTGCGATGAATGATAAAATTGTTCTCTTGCTCATGTGCCGAAACTATAGGGGGAGGTTGTCGTGTTTCTTGGCAGGTATTTCCTGCTTCTTTCCGGCAAGCTGCTCCAAGGCCCTTATGACGCGGAAGCGCGTGTTGCGCGGTTCGATGACGTCATCGATGTATCCTTTCTGCGCGGCCTGGTACGGGTTGCTGAACAGTTCGTCGTATTCCGCTTTTTTCTCGGCGTAGATTTTTTTCTGCTCCTCAGGATCGGCCACGGCCTTTATTTCCTTGGCATACAACACGTTCACTGCTCCGTCGGCGCCCATGACGGCGATTTCCGAAGAAGGCCATGCATAGTTGAGATCCCCGCGGAGCTGCTTGCAGCTCATCACTATGTGCGCGCCGCCGTAGGATTTGCGCAGCGTCACGGTGACTTTGGGAACGGTAGCCTCGCCGTATGCATACAGAAGCTTGGCGCCGTTGGTGATCACCGCGCCGTATTCCTGCTGCGTGCCGCAGAGGAAGCCGGGCACGTCCACGAGCGTGACGATGGGAATGTTGAATGCGTCGCAGAAACGCACGAACCTCGCGGCCTTGCGCGATGCGTTGATGTCGAGCACGCCGGCGAGTATCTTGGGCTGGTTGGCCACGATTCCCACGCTGCGTCCGTTCATGTGGGCGAAGCCTATTATTATGTTCTTTGCGAAATCTTTGTGTATTTCGAAGAATTTCCCGTCATCGACTATGCCGCCTATTACCCTGTACATGTCGTAGGCCTTGTTGGGGCTGTCGGGAATGATTTCGTTGAGGCTGTCGTCCGTGCGGTCCACGGGATCGTCGGTGGGCACCATGGGGGCTTCTTCCATGTTGTTCTGCGGAATGTAGCTCAGAAGTTCCTTTATGACGGCTATGCCTTCCGCTTCGTCCTTTGCCGCGAAATGCGCTACGCCGCTCTTGGAGGCATGTACGCTGGCTCCGCCGAGCTGCTCCTGATTGACGTCTTCACCGGTGACGCTCTTGACAACGGCGGGACCGGTCAGAAACATGTACGAAGTGTCCTTCACCATGAGGGTGAAGTCGGTGAGGGCGGGGGAATAGACCGCGCCCCCCGCGCATGGACCGAAGATGCCTGATATCTGCGGAATGACGCCTGACGACAGTATGTTCCTCTCGAAAATCTCGCCGTAGCCGGCAAGGGCGTCAATGCCTTCCTGGATGCGGGCTCCGCCCGAATCGTTGAGGCCGATGCAGGGGGCGCCGTTGCGCAGCGCCATGTCCATCACTTTGCAGATCTTTTCGGACATCGTCTTGGAGAGGGACCCTCCCGACACGGTGAAATCCTGGGCGAACACATATACCGGCCTTCCGCCGATGGTTCCCTGGCCCGTGACCACTCCGTCGCCGTCGAAATGCTGTTTGTCCATATCGAAGTTGGTGCAGCGGTGCTGCACGAACATGTCGAATTCTTCAAAGCTGCCTTCGTCAAGAAGAAGCGCTATCCTTTCGCGTGCCGTCAACTTGCCTTTCTGGTGCTGGGCGTCAATCCTTTTCTGACCTCCGCCGAGACGTGCCGAAGCTCTGCGCTCTACCAGCTTTTTGATTTTTTCCTGTTGAATACTCATGTTTCAAGGGTATTTATAGATATTGAATCACAATCTGCAAATATAAACCATTTCGTATTTTTATGCAACTTGCCGCCGGAGCGGGGCCTTTCGGCAAGGTACAAAAAATACGGACGGCATCCGCCGCCCGTATTTGTCTTATGAGCTGATACTCATTTTATATGGCTTCCGCGGACCGGCTTTAGTCGGCCGGCTTGAGCGTGCTGTAGACGTTCGTGACGTCCTCGTCGTCCTCAAGCAGCCCCGTAAGCTTGTCCAGCACGGCACGCTCTTCCGGAGCGACGTCTTTCAGGTCCACGTTCGGAATCTGTTCGAAGCCGCCGGAAATCAATTCGTAACCGTTGTCCTCTATGTATTTCTGGATGTTGCCGTATGAAGTGTAGTCCCCGTAGATGGATATTTCCACGCTCACGTTTTCGTTCTCGTCTTCCACTTCCTGTTCGAAGACTTCGTCGGCGCCGTAGTCGATGAGCTCGAGCTCAAGTTCTTCGATGTCAATGGAGTCAGTCTTCTTTATGCGGAACACGCATTTGCGGTCGAACATGAATGACACGCTTCCGCTTGTGCCGAGCGAGCCTCCGCATTTGGTGAAATAGCTGCGGACGTTGGCTACGGTCCTGGTGGTATTGTCCGTGGCCGTCTCCACGAGATAGGCTATGCCGTGCGGCCCGAAGCCCTCGTAGATGACTTCCTTGAAGTCTCCCTGGCTCTTTTCGGTGGCTTTCTTGATGGCTCGCTCGATGTTTTCCTTAGGCATGGATTCGTTGCGGGCCTCGGCCAGAAGCGCCCTCAGGCGCGGGTTGCCCACCACGTCGGGACCGCCCTGCTTGACGGCGATGGTTATCTCTTTTCCGAGTTTGGTGAATACGCGGGCCATGTGCCCCCAGCGTTTCAGCTTGCGCTCTTTTCTGAATTCAAATGCTCTTCCCATAAATAGAATTGTTCTGTCGTCCGTCCCGTGGAAAACCGAAGATTTATTCCCGGCGTCCTTCTATGCGGCTTATGTATTTGTCTATTTCAGCTCCTTCGAAAGATCCCGGATACTGGTCCTTTATCTTCTTGTAGTAGCCGAGGGCCTTGTCGAACTGTCCGAGCTCTTCGCTGGCTATGCCGGCTTTCAGAAGATAGCCCGCCGAAAACTGATTGTCGGATACGGCTGCGGCTTTCTCGAAATAGGAAACGGCTTCGGTGTATTCTCCGAGGCCTGCGTACGCGTCGCCTATGCAGGCCGTCGCGCGTGCGGCGAGAATCTTGTCCTTTCCGTTATATTTCTTAAGGTAGCCGATGGCATCCTCGAAGTTGCCGAGCTGCAGGGCGCTGACGCCGGCGTACATGTACACGGCTTTTCCGGCCTTGCTGCCGTAGGTCCTTATTATCTCGTCGAATCCGGGATAGTTGTCGTCTCCGTTGAGCGCAAGTTCATAGTTGCCGGCCTGGAAGTTCTGCTCTGCGTGGTAAAGCTGCGACGAAGCCTCGGCCTTCTTCGGCTGCACATAAAATCTTGACCAGCACAGAAGTGCGATGCCGATTACGAGAACGGCCGCGAGAACGCCGTAAATCAACGTTTTGTGCTCATCGAAGAATTGTTCGCTCTTGGAAACCGCGCCCTCTACGATAGCCTGTTGTTTCTGTTCGATAGAATCTTTTGTTGCCATTGGTATCTTGTATGTTTAAATTCAACCGGTTCTGTGCGCTTCTGCGCACGCAGTCTGCAAAATTACAAAAATTACCCGAAAGAACAACTATTTTGACTTTGCCGTCCGTCTTTTAGCCTTGCCGCCGTTGCGCGTTGCACCGGCACTGAGCTTTTCGCGTATAAAAGATGACAATAGTGCTATTTTATGATGAAAGAAATGCGTGTTGAGCTATTGCGTTAAATATGAATCGTTTAGTTGAAATTATCCAGAATTCGCCGTAAATTTACGGTAAATTCCGATATCCATCGAACAGTTTTATGAGGGCGGCCATAGCATTTGCAGAAATCCAATATTGCAGACCATGTTCCGACTCATTGGTACCGGCGACAAGGCAGGCAGCGGCGCTGATGTCATCAAGACTGGCTGGAACGACAACGGGTGGCCGGATCCGGAAATCAAAGAGCATTTCGGAGCCTATGATGACAGGGTGGAACTGACTCTTCGATTGGTGGCCGCTTCAGGAACTGTTGCCGAGCACGGCGGAAAAAGTTCAGTGAAAAGTTCAGTGAAAATTGTTCAGGCCATGCGCGGGAACACTCATATTACAATAGAAGAATTGGTTCCGATGCTTGGCATTTCTGAGCGTGCAATATATAAGAATATAGCGAAACTGCGGGAAGCCGGCATCATTCGCCGTAATGGCTCTGACAAAGACGGCGAATGGGAAGTCCTTAAATGAAATATTTAATCCGAAAACAATAACCCTGAAGTTTGCTTATTCGGCAGGGGCAACAGGGTCCTATGCCTGAAAATATATGTTAGGCGCAAATCTTTATTTTTCAAAAAAATCTTGGGCCTGGTGGATATCGCTGTCATCTGCGCCGGCCTTATCCCAAAGTTCATCTGACCGGCGGCCGTCGGCTACCCCGGCAACTGTCATAGCCGGATAACACCCTTTTAATTTTATTCCCTGAACCGGCTTACATCATGCCGATAGATTAAGGCTTATCAACGTCTTTTCGCCTTGCATTCGCCTTGCCGCCGTTGGACCATCGGTCGAAGCCGACCCGAAAGGGCCGGTTTTTTTCGTATATGGCGGCATGGAAATCATCGGAGGCCCCGCCGACGTCCGGGCCGCTAGGCCAGGAGGAAAAATCACGAAATTGTAAGTGCGGTCATGGGCCGGATATGATGCCGGCATTCATGGCCGAGTCCGACGGACACACAATTTACCTTATTTAAAATCATATTATTATGGCAACCATTAAAGTAAAGATGCGCCCTTCGAGCGTCGCCGGCAAGGCCGGAACAATCTATTATCAGGTAACGCACATGCGCGTCATCAGACGGATCACGACTCATGTCCGCATCCTCCCGGAGCAATGGGATGAGGAGCGGCGGCAAGTAGCCTCATCGGCGCCTGGATATGCCGTCATGCAGGCGAACATCGACGGCGGCGCCTCCCGTCTGCTGTCCATCATCCACGCTTTCGAAAAGACGGGCGCCTCCTATTCCGTGGACGACATCGTCCGCCGTTTCCGCGCGTCCGGAAGCAACATGACGTTCTGCGCGTTCATGCGGGAACAGATCGACTCCTTGCGCCTCTGCAACCGTCTGGGAACGTCCAAGAACTACGAATACACATTGATGTGCTTCCGGCGGTTCATTGTCGACGACATTCCGGTATCGGCCGTCACGGAGCCGCTGATCGAACGTTTCAATGCCTATTTGGTACAGCGCGGCATCGTCCGGAACACCATTTCGTTCTATATGCGCATTCTGCGCTCGGTGTACAACAAGGCGGTGCGCAAAGGGCTGGCCGAGCAGACGTTCCCTTTCGCGAACGTCTACACCGGCATAGACCGCACCCGCAAAAGGGCGGTGGACGAGCATATCATCGCACGGTTCATCGGACTGGATCTGACGCGTCTGCCTTGGCTGACGCTTACCCGCGACCTCTTCCTGTTCTCATTCTGCACGCGCGGCATGTCGTTCGTGGATATGGCCTATCTGAAACGCGACAATATCCGCGACGGGCGGATCCGTTACATCCGACGCAAGACAGGCCAGGAAATAGAGATACGCGTCGAGCCGGAGATGCGGCGCATCATCGAGCGCTATGCCGACGAATCGCGGCCGTATGTCTTCCCCATACTGAGGAGCACCCTGCCAGAGAAAGCCTACAGAGAATACAGGGCGGCCATGTCATACCACAACAAAAATCTGAAACGTCTCTGCGCCGTGGCCGGGATTCCGGGGCTGACGTTCTATTCCGCCCGCCACAGCTGGGCGACCGCAGCCCGCAACCATCGTGTGCCGCTGTCCGTCATCAGCGCCGGCATGGGGCATACGTCCGAAAGGACGACGCAGATTTATCTTGCCATGCTGGAAAATTCTGTGATAGACGATGCGAACAAAGGAATCATCGAAGCCCTGAGATGTACAAACTCTTAGTAAGAGAGCATATTAGGACAATACAAATATAAACTCGTTGGTTGAATTAGAATTTTAAGGATATATAAATGAAAAAGTTGCGCAA
>X22_European_Rabbit__coassemble_69_pt1 | contig 26754 bp, 22 predicted proteins | sample X22_European_Rabbit__metabat2_high_PE_013 | metagenome-assembled genome bin X22_European_Rabbit
CATTATCGCGTTTTTTTATGATTTCTGCGAAATAATCGTTAAAATTGCAGATTGCAAGCCGAGGGCATCGATATTGTGGCATCGTTATGAAGGGAATAGTACTCGCAGGAGGCGGCGGCACCCGCCTTTATCCTATAACAAAGGGCGTCAGCAAGCAGCTTTTGCCCGTTTTCGACAAGCCGATGATTTATTATCCGGTCTCCGTGCTCATGCAGGCCGGGATACGGGACATCCTTGTCATTGCCACGCCCTGCGACATGCCTTGCTTCAAAAGGCTGCTCGGCGACGGTTCGGAGATAGGCGTAAGGTTTTCGTATGAGGTGCAGCCCTCTCCGGACGGCATCGCCCAGGCTTTCATCATAGGCAGGGAATTCATAGGCGATGAGGCCGTCTGCCTTGTCCTCGGGGACAATATCTTTCATGGAAACGGTTTCGTGCCTCTGCTGCGCGAGGCCGTGCATGATGCCGAGGAGGAGGCGAAAGCCACCGTATTCGCCTACTGGGTGGATGATCCGCAGCGCTACGGCGTGGTGGAGACGGACGGGGACGGCAACTGTCTCTGCATCGAGGAAAAGCCTGCGGAGCCAAAGTCGAACTATGCGGTGACGGGGCTGTATTTCTATCCGAACGAGGTGGTCGGAGTGGCCGGGGACATAAAGCCTTCCGCGCGCGGGGAACTTGAAATCACCTCCGTGAACCAGCGCTTTCTCCGTGACGGGAAGCTGAAGGTGCGGAAATTGGAAAGGGGCTTCGCCTGGCTCGATACCGGCACTCATGATTCGCTGTCGGAGGCTTCGACCTATATTGAGGTAATCGAGAAGAGGCAGGGGCTCAAAGTGGCCTGCATAGAGGAAATCGCTTACGTGAACGGCTGGATAGACGCCGACGGGCTGGCCTCCCTTGCGCGTCCGATGCTCAAGAACCAGTACGGGCAATATCTGCTGAAAATAGCCGGCCGGGGAGGACGGGGGGCATGAACATTCTCGTCACAGGGGCCAACGGCCAGTTGGGGACTGAGCTGAGGCGTGCAGCCGCGACGGGCTCCGACAGGTATGTCTTCACCGACGTGAACCGCATGCCGGGCGTGGAGACGGTCTATCTCGACATTACGAACATAAAGGCGGTGCGGCTGACGTGCGGCTCCGAGAAGATAGACGCCATAGTGAACTGCGCGGCCTACAATGACGTGGAACGGGCCGAGACCGACGTGGACATGGCCGACGCCCTCAATCATGTGGCTCCGGGCAATCTGGCGGCCGTGGCGGCGGAACGCGGGGCCTCGCTCATCCATATTTCCAGCGACTATGTCTTCCGCGGCGACCGTTCCGTGCCTTACACGGAGGACGTGCCGCCGGCGCCTCTCGGGGTCTACGGGGCCACCAAGATGCTCGGCGAAGAGGCCGTCGCATCGTCCGGCTGCCCTTTCATCATATTCCGCACCGCATGGCTGTATTCTCCTTACGGCAAGAATTTCGTCAAGACCATCCGCAGGCTCACTTCCGAAAAGGACGTCATAAAGGTGGTGTCCGACCAGGTGGGCAGCCCCACATGTGCCGCCGACCTCGCCGCGGTGATCATGAAAGTGATAGGAGAACGCAGGACAGACGTGTCCGGCATATATCATTACAGCGGCGAAGGGGTATGCTCGTGGTTCGATTTCGCCTGCGCCATACGGGACCTGAGCGGCAACGAATGCCGCATAGAGCCTTGCCGCAGCGATGAATATCCCGGCAGGGTGCGCAGGCCCCATTATTCGGTGCTTGACAAGACAAAGGTTAAAAACGTGTTCGGCGTCCGCGTGCCGCATTGGTACGAGTCGCTTTGCAAATGCATGGAAAGATTATGAATGTCATAAGGACGGATATCGGGGGCGTGGTGATAATAGAACCGCGCGTGTTCAATGACGGCAGGGGATATTTTTTCGAGTCCTTTTCCGAACGGGACTTTTCGGCGCAGGTGGCTCCGGTACGTTTCGTGCAGGACAATGAAAGCCGTTCTTCATACGGCGTCATCCGCGGCCTGCATTTCCAGAAGCCCCCGTTCACCCAGGCCAAGCTGCTCCGCGTGGTATGCGGCCGGGTGCTTGACGTGGCCGTCGACCTGCGCAGGAGTTCCCCGACTTTCGGGAAGCACGTGGCGGTGGAGCTGAGCGGCGAGAATCACAGGCAGCTGTTCATCCCGCGCGGTTTTGCGCACGGTTTCAGCGTCCTGTCGGACGAGGTGGTGTTCCAGTACAAGTGCGACAATTTCTACGCTCCGGAGTCGGAGGGAGGCATCGCATGGAACGATCCCGCCCTCGGCATCGACTGGGGCGTTCCGGCCGACAAAGTGAGAGTGTCCACGAAGGACGGATGCCGTCCGCCGTTGTCGGAAGTCGAAGATCTCTTTTGACATGGCGGGACCGTTTTATGGAAATATAAAAACACAATACTGATAGCCATTATGCCAACGATTTCACAAAGAGGCCATGAAATGCCCGCTTCTCCCATAAGGAAGCTGGCTCCTTTCGCCGCGGCAGCCAAGGAGCGCGGCGTGAAAGTGTATCATCTCAACATAGGGCAGCCGGACCTGCCGATGCCCCGGAAGGCATTGGATGCATTGAAGAACATCGACCGCAGGACTCTCGAATACAGCCCCAGCCAGGGATATGCTTCCCTTCGGGAAAAGCTGTGCGGCTATTACCGGCGTTTCGGCGTCGAGGTCACGCCCGACGAGATCACCATTACCGCGGGAGGCTCCGAAGCGCTGCTGCTCACATTCCTGGCATGCCTTAATCCGGGCGACGAGATCATAGTGCCGGAGCCGTGCTATGCCAATTATCTTTCATTCGCGGTCGCGGCCGGCGTCATTGTCCGTACGGTCACCTCCACCATCGAGAACGGCTTTGCGCTGCCGTCGGTGGAAGAGTTCGAACAGGCCGTCACTCCACGCACAAGGGCCATTCTTATATGCAATCCCAACAACCCCACGGGCTGCCTGTACTCCGGGGAGGAGCTGCACCGGCTCCGCGACATAGTGCGCGGCCACGATCTGTATCTCATTGCCGACGAGGTGTACAGGGAGTTCGTCTACAACGGAAAGCCCTATCTCTCGACGATGTGTCTGGAAGGCATCGACGAAAACGTCATAATGGTGGACAGCGTCTCCAAGCGCTATTCGGAGTGCGGAGTGCGCATAGGCATGGTAGTGACGCGCAACGCGGCGGTCCGCGAAACCATATTGAAATTCTGCCAGGCGCGCCTGAGCCCGCCGCTCGTCGGCCAGATAGTCGCCGAGGCCTCCATCGAAGGCACCGAGGACTATGCCCGCGAATGTTTTGAGGAATACAAGGCCCGCCGCGATTTCTTCATAGACGGGCTGAACAGGATCCCCGGGGTCTATTCTCCTATGCCTCAGGGAGCATTCTATACGGTGGCTTCGCTGCCGGTGGACGATGCCGAGGATTTCTGCAGATGGCTGCTCACCGATTTCGAATACCGCGAGACTCCGGATTCAGTGCCGGAGACGGTGATGATGGCCCCCTGCGCCGGGTTCTACAGCAATCATGAGCTCGGACGGCGCCAGGTCCGCGTGGCGTATGTCCTTAATATCGAGGATCTGCGGCGCGCCCTGAAAGTGCTCGACGCGGCGTTGAAAATTTATTGCAAATAAAAAGTTGAAAGTTCATTGCAGATAAAAATATAATGATATGAAAAATTATAGGGAAATAGCCGAAGAATGGCTGAAAGGTGATTTCGATCCGCAGACCAAGGCAAGGGTGGCGGAACTCCGTGACAATGATCCCGCTGGGCTTGAGGATGCATTTTACAAGAACCTCGAATTTGGCACGGGCGGACTGCGCGGCATAATGGACGCAGGCACCAACCGTATGAACAGATACACCGTAGGCATGGCTACGCAGGGACTTGCCAATTACATGAAGTCCCATGCGGACGGAAAGGCGCTCAGCGCGTGCGTATCTTATGACAGCCGCAACAACAGCGAACTTTTCGCCAGGATAACTGCCGACGTGCTGTCCAACAACGGCATACATGTCTATCTTTTCGACGGCATACGGCCCACTCCGGAGCTCAGCTATTCCATAAGGGCCAAGGGCGCCACGGCAGGCATCATGATAACGGCTTCGCACAATCCCAAGGAGTACAACGGCTATAAGGTGTTCTGGTCGGACGGCGGGCAGATCACTTCTCCCGTGGACAAGGACATCGTCGCCGAAGTCGCGAAGATCACCGGGCCTTCCATGGTGAAGTTCTCGGCCTCGGGCGCCACGGGCGGCATAGAAATCATGGGCAAGGAGATGGACGAAATGTATCTGAACGATATACTTTCGCTTACCCTTTCTCCGGAGGCCCGCGCCGCCCACAGGGACATCAAGATTGTGTATACCCCGCTTCACGGATGCGGAGTAAGGCTCGTGCCGGAGTGCCTCGCGCGCCTCGGCTTCTCGAACGTATTCCATGTCCCGGAGCAGGACATCAGCGACGGGAATTTCCCGACGGTGGTCTCTCCCAATCCCGAAGAGCCGGCGGCGATGAAGATGGCCATTGAAAAGGCTGACGAGGTCGGGGCGGACATAGTCATGGCCACGGATCCGGACGCCGACCGCATGGGCATCGCCGTACGCGACAACGATGGTAAGATGGTGCTTTTCAACGGGAACCAGACGGCTTCGATGCTTACATATTATATCCTCACGCGCTGGAAGGAGCTCGGCAGGCTCGGCGAAGGTAAATACTGCGTCAAGACCATAGTTACCACCGAGCTGATGGCGGACATCTGCAAGTCGTTCGGAGTCAAGTGCTACAATGTGCTTACAGGATTCAAGTACATTGCCGATGTGGTGAAGGCGCACGAACTGACCGGAGAATTCATATGCGGCGGCGAGGAAAGCTACGGCTTCAACGTGGGACAGTTCGTGCGCGACAAATGTGCCCAGGTGTCCTGCTCGATGGTGGCCGAATGCGCGGCATGGGCCGCCGAACAGGGCCTTACGCTTTATCAGCTGATGGACAAGATATATGCCGAATACGGCCGCAGGCTCGAAAGCATGGTGTATATCGTGCGGAGCGGCAAGAGCGGCGCCGAGGAAATACAGAAGATAATGGCCGGCTACCGTGCGATGCCTCCCGCAGAACTGGCAGGAAGCAAGGTGGTGAAAGTCATTGACTATGACAGGCCTGACGAGACGGGACTGCCGAAGTCCAACGTACTGCAGTTCTTTAGCGAGGCCGGCGACGTGGTGACCGTGCGCCCTTCGGGCACGGAGCCGAAGATCAAATTCTATTTCGGCGCCAAAGGGGATGATGCGGCGGCCAAGATAGAACGTCTTAAAGCACAGTTTGTCAATTGATCTGAAAAATTATGGGAAGTCGGCGCACAGTCCGTCTCCTCGCTTTTCTGCCGCTGGCTCTTGTGCCGGCGTGCAATGCGGCGGATGACGGGAACGAAGGTCTCGAATTGTTTTACGACGCCCCTGCGGAGATATGGGAGGAGACACTTCCGCTCGGCAACGGACGTCTGGGCGCCATGCCTGACGGGGGCGTCCGCCATGAACGCATAGTGCTGAACGAGGAATCCATGTGGAGCGGCTCGGAGTTCGACGCGGGCAATCCCGATGCGCTCAAGGCGCTCCCGGAGATACGCCGTCTGCTTCTTGAAGGCCGCAACTTGGAGGCTCAGGACCTCATGTACAGGCGTTTCGTGTGTGCCAACGGAGGCTCCGCCTCGGCCGCATACGGAAGCTATCAGATACTTGCGGACCTCGACCTGCATTTCGGCTTTGCGACCTGTGACGTCGGCGGCTACCGGCGCAGCCTGTCCCTGCCCGATGCGGAGGCCTTTACGGTTTTTACCGCCGGGGGCGTAGAATATAGGCGCGAATATCTCGTGTCCATGACAAGGGACGTCATTGCCGTGCATCTGAGTGCGTCCGAGCCCGGTTCGCTGGATTTTTCCTTGTCTCTGTCACGTCCCGAAAGGGGAACGGCGGCCGCTTCCGGAGGGACAGTCACGCTCAGCGGAGAACTTGACAGCGGTCAGGAAGGCGTCGAAGGTGTGCGTTATGTGGCCATGGCCCGCGTGGTGGCCGACGGAGGCGCCGTGACGGCCGGAGGCGACAGCCTTGCGGTAAGCGGCGCGGATGAGGCTACGATATATGTCTCCGCCGCCACTTCGTACAGGGGAGACGATTTCGCGTCTCGGGCCGACAGCCTCATGCGCGGAGCCGTGGAATGCGGTTTCGGCAGAATGGAAAGCGAGCACCGCGAGGCTTTCGGACGGCTTTTCGACAGGGTGTCCCTGACTCTCGGAGACGGGAAGGCCCATGACGCGGCGGTCCCTGTCGACAGGAGGCTTGAGAATTTCGCCGCCGGACAGGACGATCCGGCTCTCGCCGCCCTTTATATGCAGTACGGCCGCTATCTGTTCATATCGTCGACGGCCCGCGGCATATTGCCGCCCAATCTGCAGGGACTGTGGGCCAATACGATACGTACGCCGTGGAACGGGGACTACCATCTGAACATAAACGTGGAGATGAACCATTGGGTGGCCGAGCAGGGCAATCTGTCGGAACTGCATCTGCCGCTGACGGAATACGTGAAGCGGCTTGCGGTGTCGGGAGCCGAATCCGCCCGCACGTTCTATGGCGCCGACGGGTGGTGCGCCCACGTGCTGGCGAACGCATGGAATTTCTCCGCCCCCTCCGAGGACCCGTCATGGGGCGCCACGAATACCGGGGGCGCGTGGCTTGCCCTGCATCTTTGGCAGCATTACCTTTATACGCTTGACGAGGACTATCTCCGCGACGTGTGGCCTGTGCTGCGCGGGGCCGCGGATTTCTTCCGGTCCATCCTTATAGAGGAGCCCTCCCACGGCTGGCTGGTCACTTCGCCTACTTCGTCGCCCGAAAACGGCTATTATGATGAAAGCGACGATATCGTCACGTATGTGTGTCTCGGTTCCACGATGGACAATCAGATCGTGCGCGAACTATTTTCCGCGGCGGCGGATGCCGCCGACGTGCTCGGCATCGAAGGAGAATACGCTTCGTCGCTTCGCGGGACGGCGCTCAGGCTCCCTCCGAACAGGGTCGGATCTGACGGCCGCCTGATGGAGTGGCTCGAAGAATACAGGGAGATGGACGTCCATCACCGTCACGTGTCCCATCTGTTCGGCCTCCACCCGGGCACGGAGATTACCCGCAGCCGTACGCCGGAGCTTATTGATGCCTGCCGTGCTACTCTTGACATGAGAGGCGACGGGGGCACGGGCTGGTCCCGCGCATGGAAAGTGAATTTCTGGGCCCGCATCGGTGACGGGGACAGGGCATATAAATTGCTTCGCAACCTGCTGCATCCTGCCATAGCCGGCGACGGACGTCATGGCGGCGGTACCTATCCCAACCTGTTCTGCGCCCATCCGCCTTTCCAGATAGACGGCAATTTCGGCGGATCTTCGGGAATAATGGAAATGCTGCTGCAAAGCCACGACGGTGCGATCGAATTTTTGCCTGCGCTGCCTTCCGCATGGCCGGAGGGCCGTTTCGACGGCCTTGTGGCGCAAGGTGGCGTCGTAGCGGGCTGTACGTGGAAAAACGGTGAAATAGTCGAATGCCGGCTTGTCGCGCCGCGTGACGGCGTCTATAAGGTCCGTTTCCCTGACGGGAAGGAGTCGGACATAAGCTGCAGGCAAGGAAAGACAGTGAAATTCGGACGGTAACGGCGGATCAGAACAGCGACAGGGACAGTTCTATCACTTCTTCGTCGATTTTTTCGGTGCAGGTCTCGTTCTGACATACGAAGAGACGTCCTCTGTGCGTCTCGAATATGCTGCGGTTGTGCGTCACCATCACCACGGCCGTGCCGTTTTCGCAGTTTATGCGCTTCAGCAGTTTTATGATGCCTTCCGCGGTCTCGTTGTCGAGATTGCCGGTGGGCTCGTCGGCCAGTATCACTTCGGGGTTGTTGAGGATGGAGCGGGCTATGGCAATCCTCTGCTGTTCTCCTCCTGAAAGCTGGTGAGGCATTTTGTGGGATTTGGTCGACATGCCTACGTCGTGAAGGACTTCCTCTATCCTCTTTTCCATCTGCACCTTGTCTTTCCACCCGGTGGCGCGCAGGACGAATTCGAGGTTGTCGTGGACGCTCCTGTCCATCAGCAGCTGGAAATCCTGGAAGACGACGCCTATCTTGCGCCTGAGGTACGGGATGTCCTTTTCCTTCAGGCGGTCGAGCCTGAAGCCGCATATTTCGCCGCGGCCTTTCAGCAGCGGGTTTTCGCCTGTCATGGTGCGTATTATGGAGGTCTTGCCGCAGCCCACGCGGCCTATTATGTAGACGAAATCCCCTTTGCATACGGTCATGTCGAGCCCGTATATGACGGTGCTTTCGCCGTTTACGATGTCGGCCGAAGAAAATGATATGAGAACCTGGCGTTCGTTCATGGTGTCGGTGGATTAACGCGCAAATATAATAATTAAAAATTCTTCTCGCACCAGCCGCTGAGCCGGCATCCGTCGCATTTCGGGGCCCGTGCCGTGCATACGTATCTGCCGTGCAGTATGAGCCAGTGATGGGATTTCGCCCTGAGCCGTTCCGGCACGTGCCTTTCCAGATCCCTTTCCACGGCGTCCACCGTCTTCCCGTCCGACAGGCCGAGCCGCCTCGCGACCCTGAACACGTGCGTGTCCACCGCTATCACCGGCTTGTCGTAGACTATGGATGCGATGACGTTGGCGGTCTTTCTGCCGACTCCGGGGAGGCTCATCAGGTCGTCTATGTCCGACGGCACTTTCCCGCCGAAGTCCGACACGAGCTTCCCGGCCATTCCTATGAGGTGGGCGGCCTTGCTGTTGGGGTACGAGACGCTGCCGATGTACCGTAGGAGCTCGCCTGCGTCGGCTGCGGCCATGCTCTCCGGATCGGGGAAGCGTTCGAAGAGGGCCGGCGTCACAGTGTTCACCCGCTTGTCAGTACATTGGGCCGACAATATGACGGCCACCAGCAGCTGGAATGGGGAATCGTATCTGAGTTCCGTCTCCGCAGCCGGCCTGTTCGTTTCGAACCAGTCAAGGATGCGGGAATATCTCTCCTCTTTTGTCATCATAAAACTGTAGGAAAATGCAAATATACTGGAAAAAATGATTAGATTTGTAAAATAATTTCCAGGCCTGGAAGAGGCCTGACAAAGTAGATTCTATGCTCAGAAAGTTTTTTTCCGCCGTGCTTGCGGCCGTGCTTCTTTCCTGTTCCATTGCATCGGCCGGGGACGTCAGCCGCTCGAAGGAGTTCAGAACTGCCGTAAGGCTGTACGGACACGGGATGTACGAGAGGGCGAGAAACATTTTCAATTCTTTTGAAAACGAGCCTTTGGCCGAGGGATATTCGGCCCTGTGCGCCGTAAGCATGAAATCCGACGACTGCCGCGAGGCCGCGGAGCTCTATTGCGCGCGCTGTCCGGAGTCGTTCCTTGTGCCCGCGATACGCTACGGGCTGGCGCTTGTCGTTTTCGACGATCAGGAATACGGCTATGCGCTGAAACTGTTTTCGTCAGTGGACGAAGATGCGCTTCCCCGCAAGGAGAAAGCAGAATACGGCTTCAAGCGCGCATACAGCGCCTTCCGCGTCGGGGACTATGTACAGGCGGACCGTCTTTTCCGGACGGTGGAGGGCCGCAGGCATTCGGACTATTCCGCGCCGTCGAGGTTCCTGATAGGCTACATAGCTTATTCGGACAGGCGTTTCGCCGAAGCCGAAGATTGGTTCGGCAAGTCGGCCGGCGATCCGCGCTTCAGCCAGTTGTCGGACTATTACATACTTGAGTGCCGCTTTATGCTCAAGGACTACGGATATGTGGCCGGACACGGCGAGGAGATGTACGACTCCGTGCCCGACAACCGCAAGCCGCACCTTGCGCGCATCATTTCCGAGTCCTATCTCGTGCTCGGTGACGCCGGCAAGGCCATGGAATATTACGAAAAGAACAGCGACGCGGCGCTCAGCGGAGGCCGTTCCGACTATTTCTATGCCGGCTCGCTGATGTACGCCATGCAGGATTACCGCGGAGCCATAGACAATTATTTGAAAATGAGCGGACGCGACGGCGACGACATAGGGCAGATCGCCAATTATCATCTCGGCTACAGCTACATAGAGACCAAGGACAAGGTCGCCGCCATGGATGCGTTCCGCGCGGCCGCGGACGCCTCTTTCGACAAGGCCATACAGGAAGACGCCTATTTCAATTACGCCAAGCTCGCTTTCGACCTGAATCATGACGCGTCGGCTTTCAAAGAGTATCTCGTGAAGTTCGACAATCCTGGCAGAAGCGACAAGATATATGGCTATATAGCACTTGCATGCCTTTATAATCATGATTACGAAGGTGCCGTAGAAGCCTATGACAAGATAGACGAGTTGGATGGGGAGATGAGGGGCAATTATATGAAGGCCTATTTCCTGAGGGCGGAGCAGCTCGTGTCCGGAGGCTCCTACCGCAAGGCAATTCCCTGCCTTAAGGCTGCGTCGTATTACAGCACGCGCAGGGATCCGTTCAACCAGCTTTCGAGGTATTGGCTCGCCGAGTCATATTTCAGGGACGAAAACTATGCGGAAGCCCTTGCAGGCTTTACCGACCTTTACAACCAGGCGGCCCTGGACGGCCATACGGAAGGCAGCCTGCTGCCCTATGACATAGCCTATTGCTATTTCAGGAGCGGCGACTATGCCAATGCCATAAAATGGTTCGACAGATATGTGGACAGCGGCCACGGACTTTACAGGGCCGATGCCGAGACGCGCAAGGGCGACTGCTATTTCAATGAGAAGGATTTCAAGTCCGCTGTGGCGGCGTACGAGGCCAAGATAAATGAATATCCCGATGCGGACGACGTATATCCTTATTATCGTGCGGGCATTTCTTTAGGTCTTGCCGGCGATAAGGCGGGAAAGGTCCGCATGCTTGAAAACGTGCGCGGGGCGTCCGCGGGAGCGGCCTACCGTTCCGACGCCATGTATGAGCTCGGACGCGCTTACGTGGCCAACGGCCAGGACGACGAGGCGGTGGCCGTGTTCCGGGAAATGGCGGCCTCGTCCCCGGACAAGATGTCCAAGTCTTCTGCCCTCATCGAGCTGGGAATGATAAGCCGCAACGCCGGCCGTTACGACGAGGCTCTCGGATATTATAAGCAGGTGGTAGCCCTCGTGCCGGCCTCGGAGTCCGCCGAAGCGGCGCTTCTCGCCATAGAGTCCATCTATCAGTCGAAGCAGGCTCCGGACGAATATCTGGCGTATCTCGAGGGGCTCGGACAGGGGACCGACAAGACGGACGAGGAAAAGGAAACGATGTACTTCAACACTGCGGAGCAGGTGTTCCTTTCAGAAAATTACGAAAAGACGCTCAGCCTTCTGCAGGATTACATGCAGCGCTATCCGTCCGGAAGCCACAGGGGCGCCGCGGAGTTCTACATGGCGGAAAGCTACAAGCAGCTCGGCAGGAAGGAGCAGGCGAGAGACTGGTACAGGCATGCCATCGACAGCGGCGACGGTTCTTTCGTGGAATTGTCCATGCTCAATTTCGCCAATCTGTCCTATTCTCTTGAACACTATTCCGACGCATACGAGGCCTATGTCTCCCTGCTCGATGCGGCCAAGCTCGAGAACAACCGCTATGCCGCCGTGCAGGGCATGATGCGTTCGGCGTACAGGGGACACGATTATGCAAGCGCCATAAACGCCGCGGCCGCGGTGCGCCGCGAGGCCCGTGCGAACGCCGATGACAAGAGGGAGGCCGATTACATCGAGGCCAAATCCTTGCTCGCCACCAGCGAGCGCGACAAGGCTTTCTCCATTCTGGAGCGCCTGAGCAGGCATCCGTCCACCTCGGAGGGCGCCGAAGCGTCATATATGATCATTCAGGACCTTTACGACAGGGGGCGTTTCGACGGCATAGAAGACAAGGTGTACGCGTTCTCGGATTCGGCCGGGGGCCAGGCCTATTGGCTCGCCAAGGCTTTCATCGTGCTGGGCGATTCTTTCATGGAAAGGGACAACGTGGCGCAGGCACGGGCTACCTACGAAAGCGTGCTGAACGGATATGAGCCCGAAGCCGGCACTTCGGACGATATAAGGAGCCAGATTGAGATGAGGCTGGCCAAAATTGAGGAGGAAAACAAATAGGCGGTATGGACATGAAAAAACTTTTTTTTGCGACAGCCGCGGCTGCGGCCTTTGTGCCGGCGCTGTCATCGGGACAGAACCTGAATCCGACCGTGGACGTGACACGGGACTATGAAGTGAGGACTCCGGAGATACGGAAGCCTCTCCAGTCCATGAACATACCGGACTCCGTGCTCAGATTCAACATGGCGGTGGACTATTCCGTATTCGACAATCCCTACGGAGGTTCATACGATTTTTCGCCATACCTCATCAACGTGCGTCCCGACGTGCGGAAAGCCGACGACGGCAAATTCTATTTCAGGCTCGGCGGAGGCTTCCCGTTGCATCCGGAGGGAGACATAGTGTTCTCGCCGCGCCTCGACGGACCGTTCCGTTTCAGCATATACGGACATCATCTTTCGTATCTCGGCAAATATCATGGCATAACGCCGGACGGCGGCTCTTTGGTCAAAAACGGGGAGTCCTGGGACGGACGCGACATGACGACCAAGGCCGGCCTGGACGGGCTTTATGCGTGGAAAAACGGTTTGCTGACCTTTGACGCATCGTTCGGCAATCTCATGGTGAAGGACAATGCCGTCGACAGGATGTTAAACTCAGGCGAATTCAATCTGAGGGCCTTTTCCGAGAACGGCGACAAGAAAGGCATCTCCTACGACGTGAGGCTTTCCGGGCGCTTCGGCGCGGATTCTTTCAAGGCATATGCGGCCGACGGACTCAATGAAGGCGGGCTGGTGCTGGACGCATCCGTAGGGGGAGCGCTGCGCTCGAAAAGCGTTTTTTCGGCGGACGTGCACGCTGACGTGTCCAAATGCGACGGTTCCATTGACGATCTTGCCGGCACCGTAAGCGTCACCGGGAAATACAGTTTCTCTTCGGGCATATTCCATTTGGATTTAGGCGGCAAATTGTCCGTCATGACTCATCCTGGGGGCAATGAAGAGCCGAAGGAATATTTCGAAAAAAGGGTAAGGGGACAGTTCCTGTATCCTGATGTCAGGCTCAGCCTCACTTCTCGGAACGGCAGGTTCTCGTTCTACATAAAGGCTGAAGGAGGGGACAGGTTCAATTCATATTCCGACATGCTGCGCGGGAACAGTCATTTCCATCCGCTTTACGGCATCTACGACGGCAGGAGGGCTCTCGACCATACCGTGGAACGCATAAATGCGGCCGCCGGCGTGCGCGTCGGGGACGCCTCGGTATTCCAGTTTGATCTTTCCGGAGGCTATTCCAACGTCGCGAACGGTCTCTTGGACGGGTGGAAGGAAGATTTGTCCGTGCCTGTCATAGGCTATGCCGACTACGGCATGGTCTACGCCGACCTGCTTTATGCGGTAAAGTCGCATACGGTGGATTTCAACGGGCACGTATCGTTCAAGAACGCTTCGATGTCCGAGGATGCCGGGCAGGGGCTTTTCAAGCCTGCGATGTTCTCGGGTGACATGGAGCTTACCATCACCGCCGGCAACGCCGTCAAGGCGGGCCTGTCCTGCAGATTCTCGTCTTCGCGCGAAGCCCTGAACGGAACGAAGCTGCCGGGATATGCCGATTTCGGGGTATTTGCGGAGACTCCGCTTACAAAGTCTCTTTCGCTTTGGGCCAAAGGCTCCAATCTGCTCGGCATGACGGTACAGAGAGTGCCCGGCTTCGCCGAAAAAGGCGCTTGGGCCACGGGCGGGATATGCTTGAATTTCTGATTTTGATTTGAAATAGCTATCTTTGTATGTTATATTTAAAAATGACACGATGATAGAAAACGAGGAGATGAAGATGGCGGAAGAACAATATTCCGCCAACAGCATCCAGGTTCTGGAAGGTCTGGAAGCGGTGCGCAAAAGACCTTCGATGTACATTGGAGACATAGGGGAGAGAGGTTTGCACCACTTGGTGTATGAAGTGGTGGACAACAGCATAGACGAAGCGCTTGCAGGTTTCTGCGATGAAATTCACGTCACGATAGGGGAGGACAACTCCGTCAGCGTCCGCGACAACGGCCGAGGCATCCCCACGGGCATGCATGAAAAAGAACACCGTTCGGCCCTCGAAGTGGTGATGACCATCCTTCATGCCGGCGGCAAATTCTCGAAGTCGAACTACAAGGTTTCCGGCGGTCTGCACGGCGTAGGCGTATCCTGCGTGAACGCCCTGTCCGACCTGCTCGTGGCGGAAGTCCACAGGGAAGGCAAAGTGTTCGTGCAGAAATATTCCAAAGGCAAGCCGATAACCGACGTGCAGGTGACGGGCGAGGCCTCCGATACCGGAACGATAATCACTTTCCATCCGGATCCTACCATTTTCACGCAGACGATCACGTATAAATACGATACCCTTGCCAACAGGCTCAGGGAACTTTCGTTCCTCAACAAGGGCATCAAGCTGACGCTGACCGACCTGAGGGAAAAGGTGGAGGAATTCGTCACCGACGCGAACGGCGAGCGCCGCGCCACCGGCGCCGAGGTCTACCGCAGCGACGTGTTCTATTCGGCCGAGGGACTGAAGGAGTTTATCTATTATCTCGACGCGGGGGCGCAGCAGCTGATACCTGAACCGGTATCCGTCACTTCCGAGAAGGTGATACCCATAGACATAGCCCTCCAGTACAATACCGGCTATACGGAGAAAATCTATTCTTACGTAAACAATATACACACCATAGAGGGCGGCACGCATCTGCAGGGCTTCAAGATGGGGCTCTCGAGGACGCTCAAGAATTACGCCGAGAAGAACAACCTGCTTTCGAAGTTCAAGGGGGAACTTTCTCCGGAGGACTTCAGGGAGGGTCTAACGGCCGTCATTTCCGTCAAGGTGGCCGAGCCCCAGTTCGAAGGGCAGACGAAGACCAAGCTGGGCAACAGCGAGGTGACCTCCGCCGTATCGCAGGCCACCGCCGCCGCGCTTGACGCCTATCTGGAGGAGCATCCGAAGGAGGCGAGGCTCATAGTGGACAAAATAGTCCTCGCAGCTACGGCCCGTGCCGCGGCCCGCAAGGCGAGGGAACTCGTTCAGAGGAAGACCGTGATGTCCGGAGCCGGCCTGCCGGGAAAATTGGCCGACTGCTCCGAGAGGGATCCTGAGATATGCGAGCTCTTCCTCGTGGAGGGAGACTCCGCGGGCGGAACTGCCAAGCAGGGACGCGACAGGCGCACGCAGGCCATCCTGCCTCTGAGGGGCAAGATCCTCAACGTCGAGAAGGCGGCCGGCGACAGGGCTTTTGAAAGCCAGGAAGTGCGCAACATCTATACGGCGCTCGGCGTCACCGTGGCGCAGGAGGATGAGAACGGGGAGAAAAAGATGGACCTGAGCCGTCTCCGCTACCACAAGGTGATCATAATGACCGATGCCGACGTGGACGGAAGCCACATCGCATGCCTCATTCTGACATTCTTCTTCCGCTACATGTTCGATCTCATAAAGAACGGATACGTATATCTGGCGACACCTCCGCTTTATCTCGTGAAGAAAGGCAAGGAGGAGGTATATTGCTGGACCGAGGAACAGAGGGACGAGGCTTCCGCAAGGCTGGGCAAAGGCTCCGACAAGGGCGTCGCCATCCAGCGGTACAAAGGTCTCGGAGAGATGAGCGACGAGCAGCTGTGGAGCACCACGATGAACCCGCGCACCCGCCTGTTGCGCCAGATCACCATAGAAAACGCCGCGGAAGCGGAGCGGACTTTCTCCATGCTTATGGGAGACGACGTACCGCCGCGCCGGCAGTTCATCGAGGAAAACGCCCATTATGCGAATATCGACGCATGACATCAACACGTACTAAAACTATACTTCTGCAATGGCAAAACTTGACATTTTCGACCGCATCTCGCGTGATTCCGGAGGCCCCATAGGGCAATACCGTGAACAGGGATTCGGTTATTATATGTTTCCGCGCCTCGAAGGCGAACTCGGCCCCCACATGACGTTCAACGGAGTGGAGTGCCTTAACTGGAGCCTGAACAATTATCTCGGCCTCGCCAATCATCCCGAGGTTCGCAAGGCGGATGCCGAAGCGGCCCGTGAATGGGGCCTGGCATATCCCATGGGGAGCCGCATGCTGACAGGACACACCCGCTGGCATGAGGAACTCGAACGGAAGCTGGCCGCATTCGAGAAGAAGGAGGACGCTTTCCTGTTCAATTTCGGCTATCAGGGCATAGTGTCGGCCATAGATTCCCTTCTGGCCCGTCATGACGTGGTGGTTTACGACGCTGAATGCCATGCCTGCCTGCTTGACGGCATCAGGCTTCATGCCGGAGAGAAATACAAATATCGCCACAACGACATAGCGCATTGCGAACAGATAATCTCCCGCGCCTGCGCAAAGGCCGAAGAACAGGGCGGAGGCGTGCTGCTCATCACCGAAGGGGTGTACGGCATGACCGGCGCGCTGGGCATACTCGACAAGATCGTCGCCCTGAAAAAGAAATACGATTTCAGGATAATGATAGACGACGCCCACGGATTCGGAGTAATGGGAGAGCACGGACGCGGCACCTCCGAGCACTTCGGAGTGATGGACGGGATAGACCTCTACATAGGCGCGTTCGCCAAGTCGATGGCTTCGATAGGCGGCTTCATAGCCGGGCCGGCTTCGATAATCGGATACCTGCGTTTCAACATGCGTTCCCAGATGTACGCCAAGGCGCTGCCGATGCCTTTCGTAATGGGCAATCTGAAACGCCTCGAGATAATAGATTCTCCTGAGGGAGATGAACTTCGCAGGCGCCTGTTCATCGTTACCCGTGCATTGCAGGACGGTTTCCGCAAGGAAGGATTCGACATAGGCGAGGCCGAGGCCTGCGTGACTCCGGTGAAGGTGAAGGGCGGCATTTCCGAGGCCACCAACGTGGTGAAGGACCTGCGCGAAAATTACAAGATCTTCTGCTCCATGGTCATTTATCCGGTGATACCCAAGGGAATGATTATATTCCGCATCATCGCCACCGCTGCGCATACGCTTGATGACGTGCAGAGGACGCTCGATGCCTTCAAGGAAATACGCAAGAAGCTGCAGGAAGGATATTACAGCGACGAAATCGCACAGATGACTGTAAAATAGTGGATTTCTTCAGGGACAAGACAATAATCGTTACGGGAGCGAGTTCAGGAATCGGGCTTGCTTCCGCACGATTGTTCGGATCCCTCGGGGCCAACGTCGTGATGGCCGCGAGATCCCTTGAGAAGATGGAGGAACTCGCCCATTCCGTGTCGCCTGATGCGTCCAGGGTGCTGTGCGTCAAGACCGACGTAAGCGTCGAAGAAGATTGCCGCAGCCTCGTGGACCGTACCGTAGAGCGTTTCGGAGGCATTGACATACTTGTCAACAACGCCGGCATATCCATGAGGGCGATGTTCCGCGATCTGGACCTTAAGGTCATCAGGTCGCTTATGGACGTCAATTTCTGGGGCACCGTCTATTGCACCAAGTACGCGCTTCCATGGCTGCTCAGGAGCAAGGGGCAGGTGGTCGGAGTCATAAGCATCGCAGGGTATTCAGCCCTGCCGGCCAGAAGCGGCTATTCGAGTTCGAAATATGCCGTCCGCGGATTTCTCGATACTCTGCGCATCGAACATATGAAGGACGGGCTCAACGTGCTCGTGTTCGCTCCCGGGTACACGGCGTCCAACGTGAGGTGCGCCGCGCTGACCGCCGACGGTTCCGCGCAGGGAGAGACTCCGCTCGACGAAAGCCGGCTGATGAGCGCCGAAGAATGCGCCCGGCATCTGGCGGACGGGCTACGCAGGCGCAGGAAGGAAATTATACTGACCGGTCTCGGCAAGGCCACCGTATTGGCCCACAGGCTTTTCCCGAGGCTGACGGACCGTCTTACCTACAGCTTCATCGCCAAGGAGAGCGACAGTCCGTTCAAATGATACCGTCCATGCACCAAAACGTTATACCACCGCATTCTCCGAGAATCGTTCTGCCGTTGGCAGTCCTGCTCCTTTTCCTCGTCGCGCTGATGCCGAGGATGGGAAAGTTCAGCTATGACTATCGCCGCGGCTCTCCGTGGCAATACGAGACGCTCATTTCCAAGATAGATTTTCCCATACTCAAGACCGATGAGCAGATGGAGCTTGAAAGGGAAAAGGCCGGCAAGGGGATAGTACCTTATTTCAGATATTCCGATTCCAAGATGAACGGCAGCATCCGTGCCCTCGAAGGACTTGATTTCGGCGAATACGGATACATAAGGCCCAACCTGATCCTGTCGTTCAGGAAAATCTATGCCAACGGCGTCATGCCCGACGGCGAGATACGCCTCGAAAGGGGAGTGGGGGCTGTGTCCGAAGACGTGCTGTTCATACAAAAGGACAAAAGGGCCGACAAATATCCGGTTTCGGAGGTGTACAATGTATCATCGGCACGCGACAAGCTGCTTGCGGACATGTCGGGGCTATATACCCGCATCAACATGGATTCGCTGTTCAGCAAGACCGGGGTATACAACCTCATAGCTCCCAACCTCGTATTTGACAAGGCGGCCACCGAGCTCGTACATGCCCAGTCCGCGGACTACATCTCGCCCACCCAGGGGTACGTGAGCGCCGGCCAGACCATAGTCTCCAAAGGAGAGATAGTCACGGCCGAGATAGCGCAGATATTGGATTCTTACAGGGTGGAATACGACAGCGCCTTCGGCTACGAAAGGCCCATCGTCCTCCTATGGTTCGGGAACATCCTGCTGGCCCTCAGTATGGTGCTTATATTGTACCTGAGCATCTGGTACACCAATCCCTTCGTCTTTGCGGACAGGAACCGCTACATTTATCTTCTGTTCGTATTCTTCATATCGTCGGCCGCGGCATTTTCCGTGGAAAGGTTCATCCCCGAATACGTCTATCTCATTCCTTTCCCGTCCATAGCGCTGTTCATGCTGGCGTTTTTCCAGAAAAGGGTCGTGCTGCCGGTATATATCATATCCCTGCTGCCGCTCCTGATGTTTTCAGGCAACGGCGTGGAGCTTTTCACCATGTATCTCACGGCCGGCGTCGTGACGATATATGCGTTCCAGTTTTTCAACCGCGGGTGGAAACAATTCATCACGGCGCTTATTTCCTTCGCCGTACTGGCTATAGTACATTGCGGTTTCATCCTTACGGATCAGGCGGATGCCAACGCTCTGAAGCCTCTGCTGCTCATGTTCCTCGGCTCGATGCTTTCGGTGGCGGCATATCCTCTTATATATCTGTTCGAAAAATTGTTCAACCTCGTGTCAACGGCGAGGCTCATCGAATTGAGCGACACCAACAACGCCTTGCTGCAGGAACTTGCGCATAAGGCGCCCGGGACTTTCCAGCATTCGCTTCAGGTCATGAACATGTCCGAGGCCGCCGCCAGGGCCGTGAACGCCAACGTGGAGCTGGTCCGTGCCGGAGCCCTCTACCATGACATAGGCAAGATGCGCAATCCGTTGTGCTTCATCGAGAACGAGACTTCCGGCGCCGGCAGCGTCAATTATCATGCGGGGCTCGATCCCAAGCAGAGCGCCAGGGACATAATACGGCATGTAAGCGACGGCATTGAAATAGCCGTCAAATACGGACTTCCGGACGTAATCAAGGAGTTCATAATGAGCCATCACGGCACTTCCGCCACGGGATATTTCTACAACCGTTATCTGAACGGCGGGGGCGATCCGGACGACGTGAAGGATTTTTTCTATACGGGTGTCAAGCCGGAGACGAGGGAGCAGGTGATACTGATGCTCTGCGACTCGATCGAGGCTGCGTCCAGGACAGTGAAGGATTCTTCGCCCGACGCTTATTCTAAGCTCGTGGACAATATCGTGGCGGGAAAGAACCGCGACGGGCAGTTCGAAAACGCCGACATTTCCATACGCGACTTCAACAAAGTGACCGACGTCATCAAATCTTATCTTCTGCAGCTGTACCATGAACGGGTGGAATATCCCAAGAGGCAGAGATAGGAATTTGCGATTTGCGGTATAATGACTATTTTTGCTGACTTTTTTGATAAAACATATGCACTATGAATATACAGACAAACAAAATCGATGATCTTAATCTTCAGCTGGTCCTTTCGGTTTCCAAGGAGGACTATGCCGAGGCCGAGATGAAGAAACTGAAGGAACACAAGAGAAATGCGGAGTTCAAGGGCTTCCGCAAGGGAATGGTTCCCATGAGCCTGATACAAAGGATTTACGGCGAGCAGGTCAAAGCCGAGAGCGTGAACGCAGTCATTTCGGAGCAGCTGGATTCGTATATAAATACCAACAAGCTCCGTATAGTCGGGGAGCCGCTTGCCAGCGAGGATCAGGAGACCGTGGACTGGAAGTCGGACGAAAATTTCACTTTCAAGTTCGACATCGCTGTCACTCCGGAGATAACATTTGCGGTGGACAAAGAAGACGTATTGCCCTATTATGAAATCGAGGTGACGGACAAGGCCAGAAAGGACATGAAATCCGAGATGCTGCGCCAGTACGGCTCCATGCAGGAGACCGAGGCGGCGGGTGCCGAGGACTATGTGATAGCCGACCTCACCAACGGCGAGCATTCCGTGGAATCGGCTTACATCTCCATCCCGAACGTGGCCGGAGCCGCCCATGACAGATTCATCGGCGCCAAGGCCGGGGACAAGATAGAACTTGACGTGAATCAGGCTTTCACGAACGAGACCGACAGGGCTTCGCTGCTCAGGACGGACAAAGGCAAGCTTGCGGAACTGAATCCGCAGTTCGTGGCGACGATCGTGAACGTCAAGACTTTCGTGCCGGCCGAGGCGAATCAGGAGACTTTCGACAAAATGTTCGGCGAGGGTGCCGTCAAGACTGAAGAAGAATTCGACGCCAAGATAGAGGAGCGCCTTAAGGCCGAATACAGGCAGGAAGCGGATTATCGATTCTCCAAGGACGTGCGCGACCATTTCCTGAACAAGGCCGCGATAGCTCTGCCGGAAGCTTTCCTGAAGAGATGGCTGCTTGAGGCCAACCGCGGCAAAGTGACCGAAGAAGACGTGGAGAAAGAATTCGGCGCCTTCCTCGAAGATTTCCGCTGGCAGCTTGTCCGCGGGCATATAATGCAGCTTTTCGGCCTCAAGGTGGAAGAGAATGACCTGCATGAGGCGGCGGAGTCATACGTGGCCTATCAGTATGCCATGTACGGCATCGCCAACGTGCCGCAGGACCAGATCCATGAAGCCGCGCATCATATTCTCGGCGACGAGCGCCAGGTGCGCCGTCTCGAGGAACAGGTGGAGGACAACAAGGCCATCGCCGCCGTGCGCGAACACGCCGCATTGGAAAACAAGAAAATCGGTCACGATGAATTCATCGCATTGAAATAGTCATGAACGGGAAGGAATTTGAAAAATATGCGGTGTCGGACCGCGGTATCAGTTCGATGACGCTTCATCGCTACGCTTCCGTAAGCGCTTCTTATATAAATCCCACCATCATTGAAGAAAGGAAACTGAACGTGGCCTCCATGGACGTGTTCAGCCGTCTGATGATGGACCGCATCATTTTTCTCGGGGTTCCCATCGACGATGACGTGGCCAACATAATCCAGGCGCAGCTTCTGTTCCTGGCGTCTACCGACAGCGGGGCCGACATATCCCTGTATCTCAATACTCCCGGCGGCAAGGTAAGTTCGGGCCTCGGGATTTACGACACCATGCAGCTTGTCACTCCTGACGTGGCGACCATCTGCACCGGACTGGCCGCTTCGATGGGTTCCGTCCTGCTTTGCGCCGGGGCTCCGGGCAAGCGCGCCGCGCTGCCGCATTCGAGGGTGCTCATACATCAGCCTCTCGGGGGAGCCGAAGGACAGGCCTCGGACATCATTATAGCCGCCCGAGAGATTGAAAAGATACGCGAAGAACTTTGCCGCATCATATCCGCGCACAGCGGCCGGCCGTACGATCAGGTGTTCAAGGATGCGGACAGGGATTTCTGGATGACTTCACAGGAAGCTCTTGAATACGGCATGATCGATGAAATATTGGTGAAGAAGAAATAGCGATGGCCGGCAAAAATCTGAAACATTGCTCTTTCTGCGGAAGGGGAGAGAACGAAGTCCCTTTTCTGCTGGAGGGTGAAAGCGGCAACATATGCGGGGATTGCGTCAGAATCGCGTCGGACTATCTGAAACGGTTCGAGAAGCAGTCGAAGCATGAAGTCGCGGCCATAGACAACATCCCGAAGCCAAAGGAGATAAAGGCCTTCCTCGACCGTTACGTCATAGGACAGGACCATGCCAAGAAAGTGTTGTCGGTGGCCGTCTACAATCATTACAAACGCATCAACAACAATCTGTGCCGTCCATCGGACGGAGGAGACGACGTCGAGATAGAGAAATCCAACATACTTCTGGTGGGTCCGACCGGTACGGGCAAAACGCTTCTGGCCAAGACCATAGCCCGCATGTTGAAAGTCCCGTTCACCATCGTGGACGCCACCGTGCTTACCGAGGCCGGGTATGTGGGGGAAGACGTCGAGAGTCTGCTTACGAGACTCCTTCAGGAAGCCGATTATGACGTGGCGCAGGCTGAGAGGGGCATAGTCTTCATCGACGAAATAGACAAGATAGCACGCAAGAGCGACAATCCGTCGATTACCCGCGACGTGTCCGGCGAAGGCGTCCAGCAGGCCCTTCTGAAACTGCTGGAGGGCAGCGTGGTGAACGTGCCTCCGCAGGGCGGCAGGAAGCATCCCGAGCAGGAATTCATCCATGTGGATACGAGCAATATCCTCTTTATATGCGGGGGAGCGTTCGAGGGCATAGAAAGAAAAATAGCCCAGCGGCTGAACACTATGGTGATAGGCTTCGGCAATGAGGCAAAGCACCGCATCGGGACGGATGAACTTCTGCACTACGTCAATGCGAAGGACCTGCGTGCATACGGGCTTATCCCTGAGATCGTCGGGCGCCTGCCTATGGTGACCGGACTGGAGCAGCTCGACCGCGGCGCTCTTCTGCGCATACTCACGGAGCCGAAGAACGCCATAATGCGCCAGTACGAAAGATTGTTCGAGCTCGACGGCATCAGGCTTGAGACGGAACCTGCGGCGCTTGACTTCATCGTCGATACGGCCATCGAAAACAAGCTCGGGGCCAGGGGCCTGCGCGCCATCTGCGAGCAGATAATGAGCGACGCCATGTTTGAGGCTCCTTCGTCGAGGCGCAAGACTTTCAGGCTTACGCTTGACTATGCGAAATCCCGGATTTCCTCATCCAGCTCGATCCGCGCAGACGCAGAAGGAAAATAATTTCCCGGAAATTCAGTTCAAGGCACATGGCGATCCATACGCCCTGAAGGCCCATCGTCTTCGTCGGAACGAATCATCCCGAGCAGTATGTCCTTCCGCCTGTCCGCCACGGAAACTATTTGAAGAGTTCCGTCAAGGCTTTGCCCGGACGGCCGTCGCTTGTATAGGCTCCCATATCGTACGAGCCCCAGCCTTTTTCTTCATATACGGCAGGCATCCATCCTCCGTAGACTTCCGGCTCCCAGTAGAATACGCCGGCGAAGGCATCGAGCTTCCCCGCTTCCCGGATGAATTCTCCGGTTATCTGCGCGGCAAGCGTCTGGTCCGAAGACTTCGTGCCTATTTCGGATACCATTACCTTGCATCCGAATTCCTTGCCGAGCCTGCCTATGTTCTCGATCGCCTGCGCGTTCATCTCTTTCCAGCCCAATTCACTATTGGTCTGCGGATAATGTGACAGGGCTATCATGTCGAACTTCCCTCCGGCCTCACGTACCTGTTTGAACCACCAGTCCCTGTAGTCATAGGCATTGTCTATGTGCGCTATGGTGATCACCGACGGAAAAACGGATTTTGCCGCCGCGTATCCGGCGTTGAGCAGGGTCGCGAAATGTTTTCTGCCGTCGGGTATGTCTCCCTTGTCGGTCCACAGGCGGCCGCAGTCCCAAAGCATTCCGTTGGTAGTTTCATTCCCGATTTGAACCCATTTGGGAGTGATGTTTTTGGCTTTCAACGCATTCAGTACTTCGGTCGTGTGCTCCGACACGTGCCGTGCCATGGCATCTAAGTCATCGGCGTCGCCGGCCCATGAAGCCGGAATGTCCTGTTTTCCCGGATCGGCGAAAAAGTCGCTGTAATGGAAATCGATCATGATGTCGAGCCCGAGCGCCGCGGCCCTTTCCGCAAGCGATACCACGTCCTCCTTTCCGCTCCAACCTCCGGGCGGATCCACCCAGACGCGCAGCCTGACCGCGTTCATTCCTATCTTCTGCAGCGATTCAAGGACATCAGCCGCATTGCCGTCCGTATCTTTGAATTTCACGCCGTCGTGCTCCATCTCCGACAGCCAGCCGAGGTCGGCTCCTTTCGCATAGTCCGCCTTGCCGCCTGTGTCTTCGTTTTCATCGCCGTCGCCGACGTCTACATTTTCTTTTCCGTTCTCTTTCCCGTTCTCATTCCCGCAGGACACCATGAGCGCAGTGTCTATGAAGAAGGCCGTCAAAGCCATAGCTGCGGAATATCCTATTTTTTTCATAATCATATTATGTTTATGACCGGAATACAAAGATAATGCAAAAATTTATTACTGTCGTTTCTTTACAAAGCCTTGCTTACATGGTATCATTTCACTTTGTATACTCCGAATTTGATGAGTGTATGTGGTTTGTTTACGGGTGAAGCGTTAGCCAAATCAATAGCTTTGTCCAGATCAACCGCCGATAGTGTCCCGATGTATTCGCCGGATTCAATTATCTGATTGAACTGAAGTTCTTTTATGCGATAGCAGTCAATGAATCTGTATTTATCACCGAGGAAAGAATAGTCCTTTGGGTATATGCAATGCTGATATGGAGCGATAATTTTTGCCATATTGGTATTAATATCAGAATTGATAAGAAGCGACCCGACAAGAATGGAATTTTCGTCTTTACCGATGACTACGAAATATTTGGTGCGGGAAGTGTCACCAGCATTTTTAGGCGTGACGCCATCCTTCGGGAACAACGTCATTTTGAATATGCTGCCCGGCTGAATGGAAATACCCTTTAACTGAGAGGAGAGATCGCCTAAATTCATTACTTGAGCATGGAATCAAGTTCAAGATTCTCTTTCAGATACGGAATGGAAGCTTCATCGGCTCCGCCCTCTTTTGCAATTGCCAGATAGTTCATATCCTTACTGTCTTGATTGTTATATGCCCGAGTCCATTCGTCTCCATGAGTGGCATTTACGATTTCTTCAAACGTCATGGAAGAAACAGTTTTGAGTGCCTCATCAAGACATTCAATCGCTGACGGAGACAGATAATTCATATCCGGATTTTCATCGGCGGTAAATATTTCATCGCTGAATGATATCGAATCATATATTAGATGCAGGTCGTCGTTCCTGTGGTAATACATCGCATTTGCATCGCCGCGTGCGATTTTCAGTGCATCATAAATGTCTGAAGGAACCGGCCCGAATTGGAGAGCCATGATCTTATCTTCAAAAAGCGGGCACAGATATTTTGCCAGATGTTTCTGCTGCGCGACAAAAGCGATCTTGACGATATAATAAACACTATGACTTGCTCGAGTCGTACCGTTTTTTAATATGTAAAGAACTATGGCTTTTAGAGTTAATGTTTCTTCTCTGGTCATGGTATTATTTTTTATCGCTGCTGCAAGTGCCTGGTTCGTATAGGCGTTTGGAGCACCTTCCCATCAACAAAATCAACTTCATGGGCTGACGGCAGCCGGAAAGAAAACACTGTTTTCCCCTCGGGACACGAGACGGAGAAATCACCTTTTGAAATAATGTCCATTCCAACCAACATGTCAAAGCCGAGCAAGATGCCTTCTGTCACCTGAAGGAAGGGAATCTCGACATTATTCGGCAACATGACATTGACTATGTATGTATTGGAAATTTTCGTGCCTCTTGCATCGTTTACCGGCATTCTCCCTGTAGGTACAAGCTTAAGCGCCTCAACCAGACGGGGTGAAATGACAGAGTTTGTGGCCCCGGTATCCCAGACGCATGTTACCGTGCAGGTATCGGGCCGTTCCGGACTTGCCGGATCAAATGCCTGAGAAACTATGCATTCAGACCGAAGGACATTCGCCAATCCGTCGTACCGCTGCGTAAATGCTGAAGTTCTGTGAATATTAGGCATTAGGCAAAGATAACCCGTGAATGATAAGTCTGAGTGTATCCGGAAGATCCGTCAGTACATTCTTGAATGAGAAAGGTCCCAAGTTCATATTTCTTGATAGAATCCAGATATGCGGCGTCTTGGGAGTCATAATCACCTACAACGGCGTCTCCGCATATAACGATAAACCGGCCTTTGTAGCGGGATAGAAGTTCCTGTTGGTGTTCAAGGTAATATTTGTACTCGTTGTCCAACATCTTTTGACAAGTTCTATTAGGTACGCAAAAATAAAAATAAATTTCTAATACTTAATCAATTTTCAAGCCAAATTCAATAAATCATCAGGCTGCCGGAAAGTCGGCGGAGGGGCAAAAGAAAAAATCGTCAATCAACTGATTTTTAGTTAATTGACGATTCATAAAAGTGACTCCTACAGGATTCAAACCTGTAACCTTTTGATCCGTAGTCAAATGCTCTATTCAGTTGA
>X22_European_Rabbit__coassemble_79_pt1 | contig 24996 bp, 23 predicted proteins | sample X22_European_Rabbit__metabat2_high_PE_013 | metagenome-assembled genome bin X22_European_Rabbit
TCAATCATCATTATCCTGTTCGAGTTGTGCCGTCTTCTTTTCGGTCAGCACCTGCTTGGCATTTATCGGCGATATGACCGAATGTCCTAACTGATTCTCCAACTGCTTGCGGGCAGCCTTTGCCACACTGCCGCCACTCTTGGCTACGTGCTTGCTTTGATTCAGTCCGCGAGGTTGCTGCTGTTTGGAAATCTCCGTCGTGGCTGCCTCTGCCAGCGTGTTCAGTGCCAGTTCGATATTGGTCATATTATCGCGCAGGCTCTCTTTCTTCAAACCCTTGAACCTCTTGTAGCCCTTGGTCGTCAGTCCCGACCACTCCTGCGTGATGATATCCGTAAGCGTAGCATACTGCTGACCCTCGATACCGCGGCGCTGCCACTCGTCGGTCAGCTCCTTGCGCACCCCGATGCTTTTCATGCGCTGGTTAATCCACTGCTCGGAATATCCCAACCGTTTGTAGTCGGTCATCGCCTGCCGGATTGACAATTCGGGGTCCTGCATCCGGTCGATGCGGTCGCTGGCCACATGAGCCATCCACAGTTTGAATGGTTCGGCCTTGGGCGAGGGTACCGACTGAATCAGACGGAACAGCTGCTCGGTATCGGCGACGTCGGTCAGGCGCATCTTGCCGTCGGCAGCTTTCAATTTGAAACGGTTACAATTTGTAACGGTTTCGTTGCCCTCTTTCTTTAATCTGTTTTTAAGTACTTTCCAATAATTGTTCGGGTCAAGACTATCGGTTAGAACTCCGACTACATCGACCACCGAGAAATACCACTTCTCGGCTTCATCATCCCAAACGGTGCGCACCTTGCGCTGCTCGAATATCTGTATGGCCTGTTTCTGTGTCATAATCATATACTTTTATGCAAAGATAGTTATTATCGTTTAGTTGCCGTAACGGGCATCTTGATCTTATAAAAATCCTCCTGCTAAATGTTGCATAGAACAATGTTATGACCTATATTTGCGGTATAAAATATGTGCATTGTAACAAATAAACATCCGTAAATGATCATTTCACGAGACAAATACCTGCGGCAACTGATATCGGCAAAGGGAAACGGAATGGTTAAGATCGTCACTGGCATTCGGCGTTCCGGCAAATCGTTCCTTTTGATGAACCTATTTCACCAACATCTGATAGAAAACGGTGTACAGGAAAGTCATATCATTGAGTTATCAATGGACAATCGCAGAAACAAGCGGTTACGCAATCCAGATGCTCTATTGGACTTTATTGACGATAAGATACAACCAGATGGGCAGGTCCACTATGTCATTCTTGATGAGGTGCAGTTGGTCGATGATTTTGTGGAAGTGCTGTTGAGCCTGATGCAAGATCGGCGATTGGATGTGTATGTATCCGGGTCCAATTCCAAATTCTTGTCAAAAGACGTGGTTACAGAATTTCGTGGCAGGGGGGATGAAATACACTTATATCCGTTGTCGTTTGGCGAGTATTATGCGGCGGTGGGCGGAGACAAGCACGATGCCTGGAAAGACTACTATACTTATGGTGGCCTGCCGCAGGTGTTGCAATTTGAGAGTGAAGAGAAGAAAATCAATTATTTGATCAATCTTTACGAGCTTACCTACCTGAAGGATGTCATAGAACGCAATCACTTGCGCAATGTCGAAGGATTGCGGACTTTGATTCGTATATTGGCATCCAATATCGGTGCTCCCACCAATCCCAAACGAATAAGCAACACCTTTCAAACGACTGAAAAGATCGGCATAAAAGACTCTACTGTCCGTGATTATATAGGTTATCTGCAGGATGCTTTCATTATAGAAGAAGCATTGAGGTATGATGTCAAGGGGCGGAAATATATCGGCACGGAAACCAAATACTATTTTGCAGATATGGGCCTACGGGCTGCCGTATTGAATCTGAGGCAACAAGAGGAAACTCATATCATGGAAAATGTGATTTACAACGAACTCCGCATGAGAGGTTATCGTGTTGATGCGGGTGTGGTTGAAACATATACCACCAACGCAGACAACAAGAGGATGCGTCAGTCGCTGGAGATTGATTTTGTGGTCAATAAAGGTGCAGAGAGAATTTATATCCAATCGGCATACCGTATGCCTTCCGATGAAAAAGAGGCGCAGGAGAAACGCTCGCTACTGAACACCTCCGACAGTTTTCGTAAAATTATTATCGTTGGAGATGACATAAAGCGTAAAATAGACGAACGAGGCATAATCACAATCAGCCTAATAGACTTCTTGTTAGACCCTGACAGTATTTAGCGGAGCCCTCTCTCTCGATAAAGCCAAGCTCCTTTAGCGTTTTGGCGGCTCTCGAAACCGTAGACAATGGCATCGCGGCATACATTAAATGGGAGTAAGCCCAATTGCCTGTTCCCATTCAACATTTATTCAACAAGTTCAGTAATATCTATCACGAATTTCTCATTAAACGGATGAGTTTCTCGCTCTATCCTATTTTCACCAAAAGATACAGCTGATACATACATTGATGATCCTCCGAGAATGTCTTTATTCTCGCTAAAATGCAATGAAAATTCAAACCTTAATGCAATATCTTGAGTATCTGATTTGAATCGTAGAGTACTATGACCCGTTGCCGATAATTTATCTTCACTCCATTCCAATTCTTTCTCATTTGGACGTGCCACATTAAATACAATGCACTTCGAGCTTGCTCCATTCAGATCAATAGTCTTCGGGTGGAACACTACATTGGCGCCGGAATTCTCATTATGCGTGATCTCCAATGTTTCCAAATCACCCCAATATCCATCAGGATATGTAACTGTTACTTCGCAACTTTGTGCAGAAGTAACCATCATCTGATATTCAGTCTGCTTTGAGCATCCGATGAAAGCAAGGCAAAATATCAGTAAATTGATTGTTCGCAGGCATTTCATAAATGAAAGTTTGTTTAGTGCATTCATAATAATTCGTGTTTGATTTACTCCATATACGCAGAGAATAATTATTTACTGCCACCGCGGTTAAACATTTTTGAGAATCTTGGAAGTATTCGTATTATTATGCGTATAAGTTTATGGAGTCAAACCGAATGAATCTTGCAAAAGAAGACGCCGCACTGGCATCACAATGTGCTGAAGGAAATGATTTGGCAAGAGAAAGGCTGTATAGAATGTATGCGGCGAGGGTATATATGCTCTGCATGAGATATACGGGAGACAGTGACTTGGCAAAGGATCTTATGCAAGACTGCTTTATCCGTGTGTTTGACAACATCCGCAAATTCGACTCAAGCAAGGCTTCGCTCAGAACCTGGATATCACACATAACCGTCAATTTTATAATTGACTATTTGAGAAGAAATCGCAAACTGTCTTTTGTCTCAATAGACGGACACATATTGGATATTCCAGAACCAGAAAAGGATGACTTTATAAAAGTGCCGCAAGAGGCAATACTTGAAATGATAGCGAGACTCCCTGACAGTAAAAGAGTCATATTCAATATGTATTGTCTGGAGAATTATTCTCATAAAGAGATTGCAAAATTGTTGGGAATAAAGGAGAAAACATCATCTTCGATTCTCTATAAAGCGAGAGCAATGCTGGCAGATATGGTCAATTCATACATTAAGGAGAAAGGGCTATGAAAACAGATTTTGACAAATATATTTCCGATCAGATACAAAATATTGAGGACAGTCTTCAAGTCGGGAACTGGGATACTTTCAAGGTACGCTATGTGAAAGACAGGCGTGCCAAGGCCGTTCGTTTCATTATTCCTATTGCAGCTGCCGCTTCTATCATAATGGTCTTTGTACTCTTTGGAGGAAACAGCATTGACAATAACGTAGACGAACCATATAAAGAATTCATCCTTGCCGCAGACAATGCTGCCGCAATCAAGACGGAAATACCGGAATGTAAAAATGAACTCATAGCATTGCACAGGCCTCGCAAAGAGGCTTATCCGGACAGTATAATTGTAGCGGGGTCCGATCGGCAACAAGACTCGGCAGCAGCAATAAAGGCAGAGATCCGAAAATACACTCCCAAATCAGTAAAAGACACATCCGCACAACTCAGTGACCATTATGCCTATTTTGAAAAGAAAAGCATTGATGCAGATCTTCATAAAGTTGACAAGCCAAAAATCCACATTGGCTTGTCAGGAGGGCCAGGTATGACAAGTCGTTCAGGAACAATGATTCAGATGAGCGGAGCCGGGAACGGGATGCTAAGTGGCGGAGGAATGGAGAATGTTCATTATAAACATCTTCCCCCTATAACATTCGGAGTATCGATAGGTATCGATTTTGGCAAAAGATTTACGGCCATTACAGGGCTGGACTATTCGTTATACCTCTCGCGCAAAGAGATTGCCTCCTCAAAGGGAGCAAGGAATGAAATGCAACAGATCCACTATTTAGGATTGCCTGTAAGATGTAGCTATACAATCTATTCAAACAAATCTTTTGAATGGTATGTCGGAGGAGGTCTTGAAGTGGAGAAGTGCATATCCGCCTTATCGGGAACGACATCATTCAGAGAGAAGAACTTCCTATGGTCTGCTGTAGTTGCTACCGGAATACAATATAACATCAGCCGTAACATATCATTGTACTGCGAGCCATATTGCAGTTATTTGCTTTCTGGGACCAGTTTGTCCTCATACCGCAGCGATAATCCTATAGGAGTGTCCGCAAACCTTGGAATCAGGTTTGATTTACCGCAATGATTCGTATAATTTAAAAGCAGGCAACAGCAATCGCGCTTCACAAAGCGATTTTATTCCATGACGTTCAGCACTGTGACGGTGCTGTCGTTCATACGGACTTTCAGCCATTCGGTCATCTCGGCTATGTCTTTGTCCGGCAGGGCTTTCTCGGATGCGGCGATGACCTGGATCCTGTCCGATACGACAAGGCTGTCGGCCGTGACCGCGGCGCCCTTCGAGATGCAGACCTCAGTTATTTCCGGATAGCGGAACCGTATTTCCTTGGTCAGCTGCACGTAGGGGATTTCCGAGGCCCTGATGTCGTCCAGCTGCTTTTCAAGCTCTTTTATGCGCTCTTCCTTTCGGCTGATTTCCGTATCGGCCCTCTCATATATGCCGCGCACCAATTTCTCCGACTCTTCGGATATGTTCGCGCCGAAAGACTGTTCCTTTATGATGATTTGGTCGCGGGAAAGGCCGAATTTTTCCGCTGACTCCAGCAGGGCTTCGGTGTCCTTTTCGCTCATGGATCCGGCGGCCACGTATATTTCGGCGCAGCAGCCGTTGGAGTTGCTGGTGGTATAGTCGTATATGTATCCTCCGGAGAAAGTCTTGTTCGACTCGATGAACGCTTTCAGATTCCTTTCGAAATTGTTGTTGCGCACCATTATGAAGGCGGTCCAGACGCTCGGGATGAGGAAGGCGATGATCAGCGACATCATCATGGAGCGGATCTTCTTGGCCTTGGCTGCATTGACGTATTCGATGCTCGGAAAATGCAGGAACTTCACCATGATGTACGTGGCTATGATGATGAATACGCCGTTGATTAGGAAAAGATAGAACGCCCCGAAGAAGTTGTGCCAGTCGCCGTTGGAAAGGCAGTATCCGGCCGTGCAGAGCGGCGGCATGAGGGCGGTGGCAATGGCGACTCCGGCCAGCACCGTGCCCCTTTCCTTGCGGCAGCTTTCGAGTATGCCGGCGAGGCCGCCGAACAGGGCAATGAGCACATCGTATATGGTGGGGTTGGTCCTTGCTTCAAGCTCCGTAGGATTGACTATGTTGAGCGGGGAAATGAGAAAATAGAAGAATGACACCAGAAGGCTTATGGCCACCATGACCAGCAGGTTCTTCATTCCCTTGCGCAGCAGGTCCACGTCGTTGGTGCCGAGGGAGAGGCCGATGCCGATTATAGGCCCCATAAGAGGGGAGATGCACATGGCGCCGATGATGACGGCGGTGGAATTGACGTTGAGGCCTACCGAGGCTATCACTATCGAGAAAGCCAGAATCCATACGTTCGGCCCTCGGAACCATATGTTGCTCTTTATCCTCTCCGCCGCATCATGGGTGTCGATGTAGTCGTTGATGTTGGTTATCTCGTGCAGCTGCACCTTTATATTGTGCCACAAATTTTTTGCTTCCATGGTACTTAGTTTTCCGAAAAATACTCAAAATACTTTTTAATAGCAAATAACATTCCGCAGTTGATTATTCGGGAAAAATCGCTATTATTGCACAAACAAAAAACGTTTCGAAATGGACAACACTCTTATCACTCCGGCAAACGGCAGGTTCGGCCTCATCGGGCTTCCTTATGCCCAAGACGCCCTCGAACCGGCAATCAGTTCAACTACAATATCTTTCCATTACGGAAAACATCTCAAGGCCTATGCGGACAACCTGAGCGGTCTCGTAGCCGGCACTCATTTCGAGGGAAAGAATCTCGTGGAGATAGTCCGCGGCTCCGAAGGCGCCGTATTCAACAACGCCGGGCAGCTCCTGAACCACAATCTTTATTTCACTGAGTTCCGTGCGCCGCGCGAGGACAACCGTCCTGTCGGCAGACTGGCCGAAGCCATCGACGCGCAGTTCGGTTCATTCGAATCTTTCAAGGATGAGTTCTCCAAAAAAGGCGCCGGCCTGTTCGGCTCCGGCTGGGTATGGCTTTCCTCCGACGCCGAAGGCAAATTGCACGTGACACAGGAGCCGAATGCCTCCAACCCCGTGCTGAAAGGCCTGAACCCGTTGATAACGTTCGACGTATGGGAGCACGCCTATTATCTTGACTATCAGAACCGCCGTCCCGACCATATCGCCGCGCTGTGGCAGATCATCGATTGGGACGAAGCCGAGAAGAGGTTCCTCTCGAAGTAGTTCAGTCCGACTCTACGGTATAGAAATCTATTATCCTCCTGATGGCCCGTTCGCATACGGGGCAGAAGGAGGGATATGTGTTTGTCTGCATGCGGCAGTCCTTGCTTCCGCGGTAGACGCCTTTTGACTGATAGCCCGCCCCTTCGTATAGGCCGACCCCGTCTTTGCCCATCATGTCCGGCCATTTCGACCGGAAGTCCGCAAGCGTGGTGATGTTAGGCTCCCACGGCTCCGTGTCGGGATAGTAGAAATCCACATATTGGTCGTCGTAGAAATATTCGTCGGCGAGGCCTGCGAAGCTGTGCCCGAATTCGTGCACTATCACGGGCGAAGAGTATTCGTTGTGCGCGCTTGAGAGTATGTATGAGTTGAAGATGCCGCCTCCGCCGTATGTGTCCGTATTGGCGAGGATTATTATGTGTTCGTAGGGAATGCCGGCCAGGATGTCGTGCAGTCGGAAGAGATGCAGGGTAGTGAGGTATCTGTCCGAATAGAAAGTGTCGAAGTGCGAGCCGAGCGCCGTGTCGAGCCAAAGGCCTTCCCTCGGCACGCTGACGCCGCTGTCGGCCGATTCAGCGGCCACCGCCACTATGTTGAAGCGGTCCTTGAGGCTTGCGAAAGGCTCGTGGCTCCAGAGGTCGTTCACCGCCTTTTCTGCGTCGGCGTAAAAGAGTTCCGATTCGGAGGCGGAGTATCCTTCGGCCACTATGGCAATGTCGATTTTTTCTTCGCTCGGCCCGCTGCGGTGCAGATATCTGTGCGGCTCGGGGTTCCGGCCGATGGGCCTGATAAGTATGTCGTCCGGATCGACGGGATGCGTCAGCGAAGCAGACACGGCCCCTTTGTTGTCGTACAGTTCTATGGTTATTTCGGCTTTGCCGTCAGGCATGGGCACGAGGAATACGTTTTCGAACGATTTCCTCACGTTCACGGCCTCTTCGTTGTTCTGCCATTCCTGGAACAGCGTGGAGAAAGAGTTGCGGTACAGGACTTTGCCTGTGGCGGCGTCTTTCATGCACAGTTGTCCGTTGCCTTTGAGCGCCACTTTGTCCATGTTGACGCAGCGGCCGGCCCATCCCTCGATGCTGCCCAGTCCGGCAAGGGCGATTTCCGCAGTCTTGTCCGTACCTGAGAAAATATAGTCGAGCCTCAGCGTCCTGCCGGGATTTCCGGCCGTGGCGGCGATACACACAAGCATCGCAAGCGCCGCTATGACATTTTTCTTCATATCCCTCATATTTATCTGATGTCAATATATTTGTGTGTCTGGAGCGACAGGCGCCACCGAGGGTGCAGAAGCACGTATTCGACGGTCTCCGCCGTGTTTTCGCATGAGCACGGCTGCAGAAAATGATGCGCGGCAGGGAAGTCCGCCCATTTTTCCACGTCCGTGCCAAGGAATACAAGCTTGATCTCGTCCGCATGCCGGAGCACCGTTGCCGCGGCGGGGCTGTGTACGGCGTCGCTTTTCGGGCTTACCGTGATCCAGTCTATCCCGGAGGGGAGTTCCATGGTGCCGTTGGTCTCGATGTGCAGGGAATATCCGGCTTCGTGCAAATCCGCCACGAGCCCGTCGTCTATCTGCAGCGCCGGTTCTCCGCCTGTGATGCAGATCCGCCTGCATTCGGATGAAGCGTTCCGCACTTCAGATATTATCCTGTGCGAATCCATTTCAGCATAGGAGCCGTGGTCGGTGTCGCAGAACGGGCAGCGCAGATTGCACCCGGACATCCGCACGAACACCATGGGCGTCCCGGACCAGAACCCTTCGCCCTGGAGGCTGTAAAAGATTTCGTTAATCCGGTAGATTTTCATCGCTCGTACGCCGCCATATTGTTTTCCGACTCCCAGACTTCGGCCTTGTAGCAGTTGTCCACATTGTCGCAGATCCACCGTGCAATATTCTCTGCGGTGGGATTGAAGGGGAGTACGTCGTTGAGGTTCTTGTGGTCCAGACGGTTTTCTATTTTGTGCTTGATGCCGGTGAAGTCGGTCACCATGCCGTCGGCGTTGAGGGTCTCCGACTTGCAGTAGACCTTCACTATCCAGTTGTGGCCGTGCATTTCTTCGCATTTGCTCTCGTACGAAAGCGAGAGGCTGTGCGCGGCGGATATTTCGAGTCGTTTGGTAACGTAATACATATCAATCGTTTCAATTATTTTATCCAAACCATAGGTTCAATCGTCGCAATGCTCGTAGACTGTGTCGTCAAAGCCTTCAAGAGCTTCCTTGCGCTCGGTGCAGGTGCCGCAGCGGCCGCAATGTACGTCGCCTCCTTTGTAGCACGACCATGTGCGCGAATAGTCGATGCCCATTTTTCTGCCCCTGAGGGCGATCTCGCGCTTGCTTATATTGCAGTAAGGCGAGACGATGCGGACTCCGTTGTATGTGCCGGCATGCGCCGCCGCGTCGAAGGCCTCTATGAATTCCGGACGGCAGTCGGGATATATGGCATGATCCCCGCTGTGGTTGGCGATGAGGACGGTGTCCAGATCGTAGCTTTCCGCGAATCCGGCGGCCACTGCAAGCATGATTCCGTTCCGGAACGGCACTACCGTCACTTTCATGTTTTCGTCATCGTAACGTCCGTCAGGGATTTCTTCGCCTCCTTTCAGCAGGCCGCTGCGAAAATATCTGCCTATGAAATCGAGCGGGACGACTATATGCCTGATGCCGAGAATCCTGCAATTTTCTTCTGCGCAGGCTATCTCCTTGGCATTGTGCTTCGAACCGTAGTCGAACGTCAAGGCTATCTTTATGTCTTCCCTGTATTCGTTCAGGAGGGTGGTGCTATCGAGCCCTCCGGAATATATGAGCAATGCTTTCATAATGTTTTGTTTCAATCCTTTGCGGCGCCGGCCAATATGGCGTCGACGGCTTTGCGGGCGCCGGCCACAGCCGCTACGACGCTCCGGGGACCGGTAAGGAAGTCTCCGGCTTCGAAAATGCGGGTGCCGGGTATCCGGCCGTCGCCGTCCGTCACCGGATAGCCGTGTCCGTCGAGCTCTGGCATCCTGCCGCCGAAAACGGACAGGTCAGCCCGTTCGCTTATCGCCACGATGAACGTGTCGCATGCCACTTCCCGATCGGTCCCGTCGAGGATATGCGTGGAGATGCGTCCGGTCTCCGGATCGGTGACGTTCTCGCAGTCACGGAACACTACCGCCCCGTCGCGTATTTCAACGGGGGCCTTGAAAGTGCTGAACCGTACGCCTTCGTCGATGGCTTCCTGCACCTCAGCCCGTCCGGCGGGCATGTTTTCGAATGTCTTTCTGTAATATACCCATGTGTCGGCCCCCATGCGCATGGCCGTCCTGCATGCATCCATGGCCACGTTGCCGCCGCCGGCGACTATTACTTTCCTGCCGAGCGTGAACGATGAGGGATTTTTAAGAAAGTCGAGGGCGCTGACCACGGACGGAAGATCTTCGCCGGGTATGCCGAGTTTCGCCGGCCTGCATGCGCCGGCGGCGAGCAGCACGGCGTCCGACGATGATTCGAGCTCGTCCAGACCCGTGTCCTTGCCTACGTAAACGTTTCCGTGGAAACGGATTCCGGCCTCATCAAACAGCCTTTCATATTCGTCCACGTATTTTCTGTCGAGCCTGAAAGGCGGTATGCCGTATCTCAGCACGCCTCCTATCCTCGGATTGTCATCATAGACATGTACCTCGCAGCCGTTCCCGGAAAGCCATATCGCGGAGGCGATGCCGGCCGGGCCGGCCCCGACTACGGATATTCTGCCCTTGTCTCCGGCGGAACGTACCAGGTGCTTCCTACGCAGATATTCCCAGGATATTTCGTATTCTATTTCATGCCAGCGCACGGGCATGTTTCGCCTGTTGAGCACGCAATGTCCCATGCAGGTCCGCTCCCAGTCGCAAATGAGCGCCGTGATGGCCGAGAGGGGATTGTTGCGGAAAAGGATTTCCCCGGCTTCGTCGATCCGGCCGTCAATGTACAATCTCATGCATACGGGCACCGGCGTACGTACCGGACATGCGAGTGAACATCCGGGCTTTGCGCACAAAAGGCATCTCAAGGCTTCTTCGTTCATGGCTTCGGTTGGTTTGCGTTGCGTGCCGATTCGAAAAGTTCCGCGGGGAGGTGACAGTATCCGCCGGGATTCTTGTCAAGATAATCCTGATGGTATTCTTCCGCATCATAGAAATTGCGCAGGGGGAGCAGTTCCACCGCCAGTTTATGCTTTACGGCGGCTTCCGTCTCTTCGAACACCTTGCGGATCGTCGGCAGGTCAGCTTCGTCCCTGTAATAGACGCCCGTACGGTATCTTGTGCCGACGTCGTTGCCTTGGCGGTTGAGACTGAGCGGATCAATTGCCTTGAAATACAGGCGCACAAGAAGTTCCAGACTTATTGCCTGCGGATCGTAGCATACCCGTACCGTCTCAGCGAAGCCTGTGGCGTCGGTGTATACCTCTTCGTATGAGGGATCGGCGGTACGGCCGTTGGCATAGCCAGCCGTGGTGGACGTAACGCCTCTTATCTGTTTGAAATAATGTTCGGTGCCCCAGAAACACCCTCCGGCAAAATATATGTCCCTGATTGCATTCATGGCGGAAAGATACGCAAATTCCGCGATATGACAAAAACTCGGGCGCTCCGTCAGGATGCCACGGCGCGGTTGCGTTAGGATTAATGGAATACGGACAATATTTTTGCATGTACATATAGTTTTTCCGGACCTGAGGTGTCCAATATGCGTAGTTTGAAATAAAATGCAAAAACAAGAACACGATTTTACCCGTACGGTGCTGGCATATAAAAGTACGATCTATGCCATTTGCTATATGTTTTCCAAGGACAAGGCCGAAATAGAGGACCTGTTCCAGGAGATCATGCTGCGGCTGTGGAAAGGCTGGTCTTCATTCCGCGGGGAGGCCGATGTGAAGACATGGATTTACAGGGTAAGCCTCAACAGCTGCATAAATCAGCAAAAGAAACGCCGCCGCGCGGGGGAGCATGTGCCGCTGAGCGTGGATATCGATCCTTTCGAGGGAACGGACGACAGGGCGCTGCAGGTGAAATGGCTTTACGGCAGGATCAACCGTCTGGGTCTGCTCGACAGGGCCATCATCCTGCTGTGGCTCGAAGGCCTGAGCTATGAGGAGATCGGAGTCATAGTCGGGATTTCCGTAAAAAACGTTTCTTTCCGGCTCGTCCGGATACGTGAAAAATTGAAAAAGTCCAATGATTAAAAATTCAATGATATGTGCAATAAAGATGAATTGAAGATGACGGCCGAACTCGAACAGCTGCATCGCGAGTACGCCGAATTGAAGAGCATGCTTGACAAACAGGAGATTGCGAATGAACAATCCCTGAAAGCATCGGTACGCAAAAAGATGGGCTCGCTGAAAAGGCTGTACGGCAAAAAGTGGATTCATTTGGCCTTGATCCCGTTTGTAGCAGCCACATTTTATTATATGCATGTCTCTTTGGGGATGCGTCTGTCGTTCGTCATTGTAAGCATCGCGTTCTACCTTGGATTGGTTATATGGAACTTCGTCTCGACGCCCGAGGTTGACATGGATGCCATGTTGGACCTGTCCATACAGGATTTTGTCCAGGAAGTCAAAAAGAAAAAGCAGAATCAGTTCAAAAATTTCCGGCTTCGCTTCGGACTGGTGTTCATTTGGATCGCGTACCTCATCGGAGAGTGCATACATGCTTCCATGGGCGAAATGATGCTGCCTTTTTTGATAGGCGCGGCCAGCGGCGCAGTTATCGGCCTGTGCATAGCCGTACGACTGCATAACCGGATCATCGGCATCTACGAAGACGTCCTCGCCGACCTTTCGAATCTGCATGAATAGCGGCCCCTTGGCCTTTCCGGCGGCCGTCGGGGAATTATTGTCGCAAAAGAATAATGCATTGCTGCCGACTTACGCAAAGTTCTTAGTATATTTGCAAGGACTGCATGTGCAGGAACTGCATTGTTTAACGACACTGACGCTATATGAACCGGGAAATTACAAACAATCCGCCACGGAGGGAGGCTGCATCGCATGCGCGCCTTTCGGAAAAGATAGGCTACGGATTCGGCGACATGGCATCATCCATGTTCTGGAAGATTTTTTCGTATTATCTGCCGATTTTTTATTCGGACGTCTTCGGGCTGAAGCCGCAGCATGCCGCGTTGCTGCTGCTGGTCACCAAGCTGTACGACGCCATTTCCGACCCAGTGATGGGAATAATAGCCGACAGGACGAATACGCGCTGGGGGAAATACCGTCCGTACCTGCTTTGGATCGCGATACCTTTTTCCGTGGTGGGCATACTTTCGTTCTATACGCCTGACGCCGGCTATGCCTTCAAGCATGTCTATGCATATCTTACATACCTGATGATGATGACCGTCTATACGGCCATAAACGTTCCCTACGGGGCCATGCTCGGCGTCATGACGGCCGATTCGCGGGAGAAGTCGGTTTTCTCGTCCTTCAGGATGTTTTTCGCATACATAGGCAGCTTCATAGCCATGGGCATATTCGCCATATTCGAGAAATCCATATTGGGAACCGTCCGCGTCGTAGACGGCACCGAAAGGATTGTCAAGGGGGTAGGGGACGCTTCTCCGGCTCAATGGACCGGCATCGTAAGCGTGGTGGCCGTAATATGCGCAATATTGTTCATACTTTGCTTCCTTATGACCCGCGAACGCGTGAAAGCGGAAACGGATCCGGACTCCGGCACAGGCTCGATAGGGGACGACCTTAGGGCTCTCGTGTCGAACCGTCCGTGGTGGCTGCTGCTTGGTGCAGGCATAGGCATACTGCTGTTCGGCTCCATAAGGGGAGGCGCCGCCGCATATTATTTTTCCAACATTTTGGGTACCAATGCGTTTGTAACGTGCGCCGTATTCCTTTTCATAGGCGAAATAGCCCAGATGGCGGGTGTTGTGTTTGCCGTGCCGGTGTCGGAGCGCATAGGCAAGAAAAACACTTTCATGCTGGTACTTGCGGCAATCGGCGTCCTGAGCGTCCTGATATATTTCCTGCCGGAGACCAAAGGCGGTTTCTGGGCCTTGCTCATAATACAAGTTTTGATCTGCATAGCCATAGGACTCAATTCTCCGCTGCTGTGGTCCATGTTCGCCGACGTGGCGGATTATTCGGAACATAAGAACGGGCATGCTTCGACGGGCCTGATTTTCTCGTCTTCATCGATGGCGCAGAAATTCGGGGGAGCATTCGGCGCGTTCCTGCTCATGCAGGTGCTTGCCCTATGCGGATACGACAAGGATCTTGCCGTGCAGGCTCCCGGAACGCTGGCCGCAATCAAGGGCCTTATGAGCTATATTCCGGCCATAGGTTCCGTCTTCGGCATAGTATGCCTGCTTTTCTATCCTTTGACGACTTCCAAAATGAAAGAAATTCAGGGAGAATTGTCTGAAAGGAGGAGCAATGACGGTGCGGAAAAATGTTAATTTTGACCGATGAAAAAAATAATATATCAGATACTTCCGAGACTGTGGGGGCATTACGGGCCGGACGGCGGCGGGGTGCCCAAGACACTGGGGGAGTGCGGCTGCGGCAAATTCGGCTCAATCGACGAAGCATCGCTCGCCTACATAAAGGATCTGGGAGTCTCATACGTATGGTACACAGGCGTCATACGCCATGCTACGAAGGCATCGGAAAACGGCTGCGTCCCGTCCCATCCGCAGCTCGTGAAAGGCGAAGCCGGCTCCCCGTATTCAATCACGGATTACTATGACGTCAATCCGTATCTCGCGGACGTACCGTCGGAAAGGATGTCCGAATTTGAATCGCTCATAGACAGGACGCACGCCGCCGGTCTCAAGGTCATAATGGATTTCATACCCAACCATGTGGCGAGGGATTATTGCAGGCACGGTTCCGCCGCCCCCGCAGGGACTGAGATCCTCGGGGCGGGGGACGACGTGTCGGTACATTGGCGTCCGGAAAACGATTTCTTCTATTATCCGGGGACGGTGCTGCAGCTGCCTAACCGGAAAGAATTCGATGAAGAATGCTCCGCCCTGCGTTCGGGAGATTTTGGCAGGAAATTCAATATCCTGCCTCAATGGCTCGTGGACTATGCCGCCGAAGGAGGCGACACGGGGAAATATGCCCATCTGCTTGAACCGTTCATGGAAGCGCCGGCAAAGGCTACCGGCAACAATTATACTCCGCAGCCGACGGCGAACGACTGGTACGAGACCGTAAAACTGAATTATTGCGACTTCCATACCGGCACGTGGGACAAGATGCTCGACATTGTGCGGTTCTGGGCCGGCAAGGGCGTTGACGGATTCCGCTGCGATATGGCGGAGCTGGTCCCGCCGGAGTTTCTTACATGGCTCATCCGAAGCATAAAGGAAGAATTTCCCGACATCATTTTCATAGCCGAAGTATATCAGAAGAATGAATACGGCAAATACGTGCGTGAGGTGGGCTTCGACATGCTTTACGACAAATCGGGGCTGTACGACTCCCTCAGGGCCATCGTAGGGAAAAATGTTAATGGCTCCGGGGCTCCGGAACTATGGCAGTCCGCCCGTCAGATCACGGGCAGCTGGCAATTCCTCGGCAACCTGCAGTCGTATATGCTCAATTTTCTTGAAAACCATGACGAGCAGCGCATCGCTTCGCCTTTTTTCGCGGGAAAAGCCGAGAATGCCTATGCTGCGCTTGCCGTGTCGCTTCTCCTCAATACCGCATCGTTCCTGATCTATGCGGGACAGGAAGCAGGGGAGGAAGGCATGGACGACGAACCTTTCAGCGGCGTAAACGGCAGGACCTCCATTTTCGACTGGTGGCAGGTCGGATCGCTCCGCATGCTGTGGCGGCATATCCACGGCATGGAAAAGGAAAACAGCGTCTTGAAACGGTATCGTGAATTGCTGAAATTCGCTTCCTGCGAGCCTGCCGTCACGGAAGGCGCCATGTTCGACCTCTGCTACTGCAATTACGGTTCAGAGGGATTCGATCCGGACCGCCACTTTGCTTTCCTGCGCAGCAGTGCCGAAAAGACATTCCTGATAGCGGCCAATTTTTCGGGAGAAACGGCCCGCATGACGTTGAACATACCTCCGGAGGCCATAGGAAGCCGGATGACGGTCGATATGACCGTTCAGCCGATGGACTGGTCCGTCAGACTGATCTGAATCTTTCCCTGCGGCGGAATTCCGCCACGGCGATTCCCGCGGCCACGGCGGCGTTGAGAGACTCCGACCCCTGCACGCCGGCCGGAAAAGGCGGGATGAAGAGTCTTTCCGACACTACGCTTTCCACGGCCGGGGAAATGCCTTCGGATTCGTTGCCTATGACTATCATGGACGGTTTTTCACCGTCGCATGGAAGTTCCTGCGAATAAATGTCCTTTCCGTCCAAGAACGTACCGTATACTTTTCCGCCGGCGGAAAGTACGTCCTTGCAGGCCCGGACTATGTCGCAACAATGGATTCCCACCCTGAAAAGCGCGCCCATGGTGGACTGTACCGTTTTGGGATTGAATGCGTCCACGGTGCCGGCCGAGACCGCGACCGACTTTATTCCGAACCAGTCGGCAATCCGGATTATGGTTCCGAGGTTTCCGGGATCCCTTATTGAATCCAAGGCGAGGCATAGGCCCTTTCCGACCTTGAATCCGGCGTCTTCCGGCTTCCTGACTACGGCCAGCGCAGGCGAAGGAGTCTTGAATGCGGAAATCCTGGACATGGCGGCCTCTCCGATGTCTTCCGTGCGGAATACTTTCACCACTTCGAAAGAAGACGCGAGAGCCTCCTCCACCATTTTTTCACCTTCCACCGCGAAAAGTCCGTGCTCATCACGGAACTTCTTTATGGACAAAGATTTTATTAGCTTTATCTCGCTATTCGATATCATAGCCGAGAATCTTTAGCATGGAAGCGGAGCTTTGCTCTTCGGCGAACACGGTCGTAACGAGCCTGCCGTCCGCGTCCCTGTCGAGCAGCAGATGCTTGGGGGAGGGCTGGAGACAATGTTTCACGCCGCCGAATCCTGAAATGGCCTCCTGATAGGCTCCGGTATGGAAGAAGCCGATGTAGAGCGACTCCCTGCGGTTGCGTATCGTGGGAAGGAAGATGGCGTTGGAATGGAACTCGGCGTTGTAGAAGTCCTGGCTGTCGCATGTAAGCCCGCCGAGAAACACCCTCTGGTACTCGTCTTCCCATTTGTTGATGGGCAGAAGGATGAATCTCTGGTTGAGTCCCCACGTGTCCGGCATGGTGGTCATGAATGAATTGTCTATCATGTACCAGCGTTCCCTGTCGTTCTGCTGCTTGATGTCGAGTATCTTGAATATGGTGGCGCCGGATTCGCCCACGGTGAAGCTCCCGAATTCGGTGTATATGTGCGGCTCGGCAACTCCGTGCGCATTGCAGGCCGACTTGATCTGGTTTATTATTTCCTCCACCATGTATTCGTAATCGAAATCCATCGCCAGGGAGGTCTTGATGGGCAGTCCGCCGCCTATGTTGAGACTGTCGAGGTCCGGACAGACTTCCTTGAGCTCGCAATAGAGGCTTACGCATTTGGAAAGTTCGTTCCAATAATACGACGTGTCCCTGATGCCTGTGTTGATGAAGAAATGCAGCATCTTCAGGCGCAGCTTCGGCTTTTTCGATATGGAGTTCTTGTAGAAATGCAATATGTCGCTGTAGCGTATGCCGAGCCTCGATGTATAGAAATCGAAATTGGGCTCCTCTTCCGAGGCAATCCGCACGCCTATGTCGGTGGGCTCGGCAAGCAGGGAATCAAGGTCTTCGAATTCGTTTTTGTTGTCAAGGACCGGAATGATGTGCTCCCAGCCGTCATGACGCATGGATACGATATTCTTTATGTATTGCGGACGCTTGAAGCCGTTGCATATGACGATGGTGTCTTCTTTCTTGAGCGAGCCGTCCTTTTCGAGCGCCCTGACCAGATCGAGGTCGTATGCCGAAGATGTTTCGAGATGGACGTCGTTTTTCAGCGCTTCGTGCAGCACGAATGCAAACTGCGAGCTTTTGGTGCAATAGCAATAGTGGTAGTCGCCGCGGTAGTCCGCCTTGGCCATCGCCACCTTGAACAGCCTCCGCGCCCTCTGGATCTGCGAAGAAATTTTCGGCAGATAGGTTATCACGAGCGGCGTGCCGTATTGCCCTATGACGTCCATCATGTCGATGTCGTTGAAGAAAAGGTTGCCGTCCTCTACCCTGAATTCGTCCTGCGGAAAGTCGAATGTCTGCTCGACAAGGTCAATGTATTTGTTTTTCATTCCTGCGCCATGTTACATTTCGCCCGCAAATATAGAATTATTCGGGCAATTTTAATAAATTTGTGGAATCAACGTACCTGATGATAAAGGCGCAATCTGTCATACGACTGCTTTTGGCCGGACTTGCGGCTGTGGCATGCAGCACGACCAAAGTGCTGCGGGAAGGGGAGTACCGTCTTGCGGGAAACAAAGTGGAGATCACCAATGACAGGCGGTTCAATGCCAACGAGCTGAATCCCTACATTCTTCAGAAGCCCAATTCCTCCGTCATTTTCGGGTGGAGCCCCTTTCTATACGTCTACAACTGGGGAAAGGCCGATCCCGAAAAAGGCGGCCTGTTCCGCAAGATAGGCGAGGCGCCGGTAGTGTTCGATTCGACCCAGGTAAAATCCTCGGTCGACAATATGCTCAACCACCTGGAGTACACCGGCTGGTACGGCTCAAGCATAAGGAGCGAAATCGAGAAGAAAAAACGCACCGTCAAGGTAAAGTATTACGTTACATTAGGCAAGAGAATACCGATTGGATCAATAAATTACAATATAGACGTGCAAGGCGGGTTTGCGGAGGACTTCATGGCCGACACCGCCAACGTCGCCGTCAGGCCGGGCGATTTCCTGTCGGAGGCCGCGCTTGAGGCGGAGAGCGAGCGTTCCGCGCAGCATTTCCGCAACATCGGCTATTACGGATTCAACAAAAACAATTATTCTTTCGAGGCCGACACCATTTCCACCCCGGGGACGGCCGCGCTCACGATGTCCGTGCGGGAATTCACCAGAAACGAAAGCAGCGAAAGCGCTTCGCCGGTACGCAGATACCGTTTCGGAGACGTGACCATTTCCTACGGGAAAGACCTGAAGATAAGGGAAGAGCTCCTGCAGGGCCTGAACACCGTCAGGCCGGGCGCCCTGTACAGGGAGCGTACCGTAAACACAACCTATTCCAGGCTGTCGGCGCTCAACGTATTCAGCGGCGTGAACGTGGAGCTGAGCCCGGCGGATTCGTCCACCGTGGACTGCCGCATCGACCTCACGCATTCCAAGCTGCAGGGCTACAAGGTGAACCTTGAGACTTCGACCAATTCAAGCGGCCTGATGGGAATTTCCCCGCAGTTCAGCTATTATCATAAAAACATTTTCCGCGGCGGGGAGAGGCTGAACATGAGTTTCTCGGGCGATTTCCAGTTCAAGCCCGGTTCGTCCGTGTATTCCACGGAGTTCGGCACGTCCGTAAGCGTCAGCTTCCCGCGCTTCGTGGGGCTTTCGTACGACAGGTTCCACGGCATTTACATTCCGCGCACCGATGTCGCCCTGTCGTTCAACTTTCAGGACCGTCCGGAATACACGAGGAACACTTTTTCGTTTTCCTACGGATTCTCCGGCAGCATCCGCAACCGCTTTTTCTATCAAGTATATCCGATACAGGCCAACATAGTGCGCCTTTATGACATCGGCGCCGAGTTCGCTGAAAAAATCGAAACCGATCCTTATCTGATGAGCTCCTATTCCAGCCATATAGACGCCGGATTGAGGGGAATTATATATTATACGACGGACAACGATGCCGTCCCGAAGAAAAGCTACCATTACGAAAGGCTGCAGACCGATCTTTCGGGAAATGTGCTTTCCCTGCTCAATCCTGTGCTGAAGCGGGATGCGGAGACAGGGAACAGGCTGATTTTCAATACTCCTTATTCGCAGTACGTGCGCTTTGAGCTGCAGCTCGGCAAGACAATGTTTTTCGGCCGCCGCGACAATCAGGCCATAGCGCTGCGGTTCCTTGCCGGAAAGGGGTTCGCCTACGGCAACAGCGGCAACATGCCTTTCGAAAGGCAGTTCTACAGCGGCGGTGCAAACAGCCTCAGAGGCTGGCAGGCGAGGACTGTCGGGCCCGGGACCGCTCCGCTGAACGAATATTTCACCATCGCCAACCAGACGGGGGACACTAAATTGGAAATGAACGCCGAATATCGTTTCCCGCTATTCTGGAAATTGAACGGCGCATTCTTCATAGATGCCGGAAACGTATGGAATACAAACAGATATGCGGCCGGGAACGAGAAATTGAAGTGGAGCACTCTCGGGCAGTCCATTGCCGTGGACTGGGGGATAGGGCTGCGTCTGGACCTGTCATTCATACTCGTGCGCATCGACACCGGATTCCAGCTGCACGATCCCCTGTACAAGGAGTCGTATTTCATACCGCTTTCCAGAATATTTCCGGAAAGGCGCATGGCCTTCCATTTCGGGGTAGGCTATCCTTTCTAAGGCTTTTTCTTGTAATATTTGGGCCAGCACCGTTCGAGATATGCCTTCAGTGCCGATTCCTGCTTGTTTTCCTGCGGATCATAGAACACCGTTCCCGACAGCTCGGAGGGCATGAATTCCAAATCCACAAAATGCCCCGGAGCGTCGTGGGCGTATTTGTAGCCGTCGCTGTAGCCGAGCTCCTTCATCAGGGAAGTAGGGGCGTTGCGCAGATGCAGCGGCACGGCGGCGCCTATGGTGTCTTTTGCCGCGGACAGGGCCGCATCTATGGCCATGTAGGCGGAATTGCTCTTTGGCGAGGACGCAAGGTAAATGGCCGTTTCCGACAACGGGATGCGGGCCTCCGGCATGCCTATCCGGTCCACTATCTCAAAACATGAATTTGCGAGCAGCAATGCGTTGGGATTTGCAAGCCCTATGTCCTCGGCGGCCAGAATGCAAAGCCTGCGCGCGATGAAAAGCGGATCTTCGCCGCCGTCGAGCATCCGTGCGAGCCAATAGACGGCCGCGTTGGGGTCCGAACCGCGGACGGATTTTATGAACGCGGAAATTATATCGTAATGCATCTCCCCGTTCTTGTCGTAAATGGCCGAATTGTCAAGCAGGCAGGCGGTAACATTTTTGTTATTAACCACGACCGGGGGAGTCCTCCTGAATTGATTCACAAGGATTTCCAAGATATTCAACAATTTCCTGCCGTCTCCGCCGCCGTAACGGAACAAGGCCGCGGTCTCTTCGATGCGTATGTCGATGTTTCTCAGGATTGAGTCATTCTTGACGGCCCTTTCGAGCAGCGTACGCATGTCGTCCGGCCCGAGCGTCTTGAGAACAAAGACCTGGCAGCGGGACAGAAGGGGAGTAATGACTTCGAACGACGGATTTTCGGTAGTGGCGCCTATCAGCGTTATGGTCCCGGCTTCCACGGCGCCGAGCAGGGCGTCCTGCTGCGCCTTGTTGAAGCGGTGTATTTCATCGATGAACAGCACGGGGGCCGCGGATCTTCCGAAAACGGAACCGGCTTTCGCCCTGTCTATGACTTCGCGCACTTCCTTGACTCCTGCGCTGACGGCGGACAAGGTAAAGAATTCCCGCTCCATGCTCTCCGCGATGATCCTCGCCAAAGTCGTCTTCCCCGTTCCGGGCGGACCCCACAATATGAAGGACGACAATTCGCCGCTTTCAATCATATTGCGGATAATGCAGCCTTCTCCGACAAGATGGCGCTGTCCTACATACTCGTCAAGGGTATGCGGACGCATGCGCTCCGGCAGGGGAGGGAGCAGGGAAGCGGAGGCCGTGCCTTCGCTGTCGTTGTCATATCTTTTTCCCATATACGCGGCGGCGCTTGTGCTGCTCCGTCCTGAAATCCGACCATTGGCTCTGGACGTTGCTGTTGTTCTCCAGCTCCGCATTGGTCTCGGCATATACGAACCCGCGCTTGGATGCACGCGGTATCATGTCCTTGATAAGCAGTGCGTTGAGCCCCCTGTTCATCCACTCCGGCTCGACGGCTATGAGCAGCAGTTCGATGGCTTCCTCGTACTTGAAATACATGGACTTGAGAAGGTGGTACCAGCCGAATGGGAACAGTCTGCCCCTGCATTTCTGCATGGCGTGCACGATGGACGGCATAGTGATGCCCATGCCTACGATTTTGCCTTCCCTGTCCTCTATGATCGTCACGAATTCCAGGTCGAGCAGCCCGAGATAGGTATCCACATATTTGTCCACCAGCTTGTCCGTCAATATGGTGAAATCGAACAGATTGCAGTATGTCCTGTTGATGAGGTCGAATATTTTGCGCCCTATCTGCTCCTTGCGCACTTCCCGGCGGGTGACTTTGCGCACGCGGACGCCGTATTTCTCCAGAACTATGCGTGAAACGCGCTCGATGCGCGCAGGAATCTCGTCGGTGAAGAAAATTTTGTATTCGAGCCAGTCCACCACCTTTTCGAAGCCCATGTCCTCCATGTGCTTCACATAATAGGGGTAATTGTATATCAGCGGAAACGTGCCGATCTGGTCATAACCCTCCACGAGCATGCCTTCCGGATCGAAATCGGTGAAGCCGAGCGGGCCTGCGATCGATGTCATGCCGTGCTTTTTCCCGTAGGCGACGACCGCGTCGATGAGAGCCCCCGAGACCTCCTTGTCATCTATGAAATCGAACCATCCGTACCTTACCTCGTCATGTTTCCATGATTCGTTGGCCTTGGTATTGATTATGGCCGCCACGCGTCCTACGAGTTCCCCGTCCTTGTATGCCAGATACAATTCAGCGCTGGAGAATTCATAGGCAGGATTTTTCTTCGGATCGAGCGTGTCCATTTCGTCCATGAACAGCCCGGGAACGTAAAATTCGTTTCCTTTGTACAGCCTGTTCGGGAAATCCACGAATTTACGTAAATCCCTGCGGTTTTGTACAATCTTGACAGTTACTGACATGATATCAACAGGTCTTGGTTTCAGCGATGCAAATTTAGTTAAATTTTTTGTATCTTTAATCAGTTCATGACATTGTTCCTGTTTCATCCGTACTGCCCCGCTATTGTTACACAATTTATATTATGTTAAGTTATGCGGATGAATTCCTGTCCCCTGCACGGAGAATGCAGTTTTTTAGTAAATTTGCGGCGTTTGTTCAAGTAATACGATTGCAAGACAATGGCAAGAAAAAAACTGGACCTGATACTTGAAAAAGTTGGGATCGAATCCGTAGCCGCCGAAGGCAAGGCCCTCGCGCACGTGGACGGACAGGTGCTTTTCGTGGAATTCGCCGTACCCGGAGACATCATGGACGTCAAGGTGACAAAGAAAAAAAAGAATTATATGGAAGGCTTCTGCCACCGCCTCGTCACCCCTTCGCCGCACCGTCTCAAGCCTTTCTGCCCGCATTTCGGCATCTGCGGCGGGTGCAGATGGCAGCCTCTCCCGTACGAAATGCAGCTCGAAGCCAAAAGGACTCAGGTACGTGACCAGTTTGTGCGCATAGGCCATCTCGACGTGCCTGAAATCGCCCCGACGCTGCCGTCCGACAAAACGCAGTATTATCGCAACAAGCTGGAATTCACGTTCTCGTCGAAGCGCTGGATATACGGCGACGAAAATCCTGACGCGCTCTCCCCTGCCGAACTGTGCGGGCTCGGATTTCATGTCGGCAGGTTTTTCGACAAGGTCCTGGATATTAAAGAATGCCGGCTGCAGCGCGAGCCGAGCAATGCCATACGGCTGTTTATCAAGGAGTATGCGGTTTCGCACGGTCTTGAATTTTTCAATATCAGGGAAAACAGAGGATTCGTCAGAAACATGTTCATACGTACAGCCGACACGGGCGATCTGATGCTTATAGTGTGCTTTTTCGGCGATGACGAGGACAAAAGGCGAGGGCTGCTGGACGCCGTAATAGAAGCATTCCCCGAAATAACCTCGGTTTACTATGTGATAAACAATAAATTGAATGATTCTATCGCAGATCTGGACTGCATCCTGTATCATGGCAAAGACTCGATTTGCGAACGTATGGAAGGGCTCAGTTTCCGCATCGGGCCCAAGTCGTTTTATCAGACCAACTCGGGACAGGCCCTGAAACTGTATTCGGTTGTGAGGGACTTCGCCGCCCTGAACGGCACGGAGACCGTATATGACCTGTATACAGGCACCGGCACGATAGCCCAGTTCATATCCTCCGGGGCGGCAAAGGTGATAGGCATAGAATATGTGCCGGAAGCCATTGAAGACGCCCGGATCAATGCCGGGACCAACGGCATACATAACTGCGAATTCTTCGCCGGAGACATGAAAGACGTGCTGACCGAAGAATTCATGCAGGAGCACGGCCGTCCGGACGTCATAATACTGGATCCTCCGAGAGCCGGAATACATCCGGACGTGGCGGAAACCATACTTGCCGCGGCTCCCGAGAAAATAGTATACGTAAGCTGCAATCCGGCTTCGCAGGCACGGGATCTGGCCATTTTGTCAAAAAAATATGAAATAAAGGCCGTGCAGCCCGTGGACATGTTCCCTCATACGCAGCATGTCGAAAATGTATGTCTGCTGCGCATCAAACCGGAGCAGGACACGACTGATTAAATATATTTACTTGCTTCTTTTATGCTCAGGCTGGACATCCGATCTTTATGCCTGTCTATGAATCCTTTTACAAATGCGGGATCGGTTTTTGAGCAATCCCTTAGCGCCCAGCCGATTGCCTTGTTCACAAAGAACTCGTCGCCGCCGAGACAGTTAATGATAATACGTTCCAATAATACTGTGTCGGTTTTATCCTTCAAGCCGAGCTGATGGTCTATCGCCGTCCGTCTGATCCAGATATTCTTGTCTTTGGACCAGTCGGTCATCAGATCTTTAACCCGTGCATCCCGCAGCCCGACGGCTCCGATTACTTTATCCAAAAAGTCTATCGTGTCCCACCAGGATTTTGTAATTATATAATTCCTGATCTTAGGAATGTCTTCAAAGACGACATATTGTTTCGCCGCAAGGAGATAGTCGCATACCAGATATTGAAATTCCCTGTGTCCGTCTTCATAGCACCTGTCCAGAAAATCCCAGTCTATCGCCTTGGCCTTTTTGTCCGCCCTGATTAAGTCCTCGTAGACTTT
>X22_European_Rabbit__coassemble_83_pt1 | contig 24471 bp, 19 predicted proteins | sample X22_European_Rabbit__metabat2_high_PE_013 | metagenome-assembled genome bin X22_European_Rabbit
GAAACGTGCAGGCCTTTGGATTCCAGTACGGGAATGAACAGGTCCGTGAGCTCTTCCACGCTTTTCATGCGCAGATATTCTTTGTTGAACCATCTGGCTTTTTCGGCGTTGAACCTTGCGCCTGATTTGATTACGCGGTCAAGCGAGAAGATTCCGGCGAGTTCGTCAATGCCGAACAGTTCCCTTTCGCCTCCGGGATTCCACCCGAGAAAGGCGAGCATGTTTACGAATGCTTCGGGGAAATAGCCGTCCTCGCGGAATCCGCGCGACACTTCTCCGTCGGCGTTCACCCACCGCAGCGGGAATACGGGAAATCCGAGACGGTCGCCGTCACGCTTCGACAGTTTCCCTTTCCCGTCCGGCTTGAGCAGCAGCGGCAGATGGGCGAAGCGCGGCATCGTATCGGTCCACCCGAAGGCCCGGTACAGAAGATAATGCAGAGGCAGGGAAGGAAGCCATTCCTCGCCGCGGATGACTTCCGTTATTTCCATGAGGTGGTCGTCCACTATATTCGCGAGGTGGTATGTCGGGAGTTCGTCGGCACGTTTCCAGAGCACTTTGTCGTCCAGCGTGTCGGTGTTGACCTCGATGTGCCCGCGGATGAGGTCGTCCATTTTGACGACCGTGTTTTCCGGCATCTTGAAGCGGATGGTCCAGTCGGAGGTCTCGGCGAGCAGCCTCTCCGTCTCCTCTTTTCCGAGGGTAAGCGAGTTGCGCAGCTCCCGCCGCGTGGTCCGGTCGTATATGAAGTTCCGCCCCGCGGCCTCCGCCTCCTCGCGCCTGCGCTGCAATTCTTCCGCCGAATCGAAGGCGTAGTACGCCCATCCGTTTTCGACGAGCCGCTCCGCGTATTCCCTGTAGAGCCCTTTTCTTTGGGACTGGCGGTACGGGGCGTGCGGATGCCGTTCGGAGGGTTCCTCCACCACTTTCCCGCTTGCGGGATCAACCCCTTCGTCGGGAATTATGCCGCACCACGAAAGGGCTTCGATGATGTAGGCCTCGGCGCCGGGCACGAAGCGGTGCGAATCGGTATCCTCTATCCTTATTATAAAGTCCCCTCCATGCTGCTTTGCATACAGGTAGTTGTATAAGGCCGTCCTGACCCCTCCCATGTGGAGCGGTCCGGTAGGGGACGGCGCGAATCTTACTCTTGTTTTCCTTTCCATTTTTTCGGATGAAATCATTTGTTTGCCCGTTTGAATGCCGTCGTCTGCTCCAGCTGGCTGAGGTCGTCGCCGGGGTTGACGCAGAGCACGGGCTTTTCCGTGTAGTTCAGGTGCGGCCTGTTGTCCGAGGAATTGGAACCTACCACGTGTACGTACGGCGTGGCGGAAAGTTCTATTTCCGTGCCGGCCTCATGCATCCTGTCGCTGTACGTGAAGTTTTCGTCTATGGCAATTATGTTGCCGCTCATGTCGTTGATGTCCTCGATTTGGATGGCTATGCCGGTGGCTATCGCCGTTATGTTCACCCTGTCGGCGAATTCCGGATCGTCCTCGAGGATGATTCCGCGCTTGAACTTCTTGGCCGAGCCTACGTGTTCTTCTATGAGCTTGTCTATTTTGCTGAGGTCTTCCATGCGGAGGCCCTTGTCGTTGTTGCCCGTGGTGATGTTGATCAGCAGGTTCTTCGCCGTCTTGAGGTCGTAGTCGCTGAGCAGGGGGAATTCGAACGCTTCTTTCACTGCGTCTTCGAGGCGGTTCGCCCCCGTGCCGGAGCCGCATCCCATCAGGGCCTTGCCGCTGTTGCGCATCATGTTGGTGACGTCCTTGAAGTCGACGTTGATGAAGCCGGGCTTGTTTATTATCTCTATGATGCCCCTCACGGCCGTGGCGAGCACGTTGTCCGCCTTGGGGAACGCGTCCTGTATGAGCGAGTTGCCGTAGTATTCGTACAGTTTTTCATTGTCGATGAGCAGCAGGCTGTCCACGTTCTGTTCGAGCTCGCGTATGCCTTCGATGGCCTTTGCCTTGGATTCGTTGCCTTCGTTGCGGAACGGAATCGTGACCACGGCCACCGTGAGTATGCCTGCGTCGCGGGCTATCTTGGCGATTACCGGAGACGCTCCCGTGCCGGTGCCGCCGCCCATTCCCGCCGTTATGAACAGCATCTTCGTGTTGGTGTCCACAATCTTTTCTTTGATCGCGTCCTGCGATTCGATGGCGGCGTTCCGTCCGGCCACGGGGTCGGTGCCGGCTCCGAGTCCGGGACCCATCTGTATCTTGACGGGAACGTCGCTTTTGCCGAGGGCCTGGGAATCGGTGTTGCAGATGATGAAACTGCACCCCTCGATTTTCTGCCTGTACATGTAGGATACGGCGTTGCAACCGCCTCCGCCTACTCCTATCACCTTGATTATCGAATTGTCCGGAGTCCAGTCCGCCGGAACTATCATAGTGTCGTTCATGTTTCCCATCGTTTTATCTATATTTCATCCTTTGTCGCTTCATCGAACAGCTGCATGCCTCTCCATTTGATGTTGTTGAAGAAAGAATTGAGCCTTGATTTCGTCTTTTTCTTCTTTTTGTGCTCTTTCTTTTCTTCTTCCATGGTCCTGATCTTTTCCTCGTCCTTCTCGAAGTTCATCAGCGTGCCGGTCTCGCCGTCCTGCATGACGTCCTCGGTCACCGACATCGCCGGCTCTTCTCTGCGTTCGTCGTCGGCCGTGTCGTCATCGGCTTCCGGGCTCGTGGTGCAATTGGCCAGGCCCTCCGTCTTGGCCGCGAGGAGCATGCCGACGACTGAAGTGGCCTTGGTCTCGTAGACTACGGGGTAGCCGTCTCCGGAGAACACGTGTCTCGTGTATCCCATCCGGACGTTGTATCCGGACATTTCCTTGATGAGCGCGGACAGGTTGACGAGGTTGGCGCCGCCTCCCGTTATGACCACTCCGGCGCGGAGGTCGTCCGCCAGATTGCTTTTCTGGATATAGTACAGGATGGCATCCAATATTTCACGGACGCGCGCGTCTATTATTTTGGATATGTATTCTACCTTTATTTCTTTGTACGGGCCGTTGGAATATTGTATCTGCAGGATTTTGTCGGCAAGGCTGGCGAGGCGCTCCGGCATGCATGCGCCGTATGCGAGCTTGATGTTCTCCGCAAGCTTTTCAGAAATGCAGCATTCTTTCTGTATGTCGCAGGTGATGTCCTTGCCGCCGAAGGGCACGGATGCGTAAAAGCGCATTATTCCTCCCGAATAAATGGACACGGAGGTCACTCCCGCGCCGAAATCGATGAGCGCGGTCCCGTTCTCGATCTCGTCTTCGGTAAGTACGGTATGCGCCACCACGTCGGGGAGGAAATATTTTTTGATTATGCTGATTCCAAGGTCGTTGAATACTTTGTCTATGCTTTTGGACGCGCTTCTCTGTCCTATGAAGATGCGGAAATTGCCCGCTATGTGCGAACTTATGGTGCCGACCACGTCATCCTCCACCATGTTTATTTCGTCGTCGGTGGAAAATGACTGCGTCACGGCTCCGTACAGTTCCTGCTTCGTATCGTCGAAGTCTTCGTATGAATCGAGGGCCATGTCCTGCAGGATGCGCACTTCTTCTTTGGATATGTATTCCTGCTGATTGCTGCGCGTGGCTTCGGCCGTCGCGTTTTTTTGCAGAACGTTGTTGCGCGGCAGGCCGACGGCCGCCTGGAGTATCTTTATCTTCAGTTCGTCCTCAGCTTCGCGCACGGCTTTCCGGACGGGGCCGGAAGCCTTCATCGGATTGAAGACCGAACTGTTGCGTATGCCGTCCGAGGGCGTTTCGCGGTAATAGACGATCTGCATGTCGTCCCCGCTTATCTTCGCCACGCTCAGGGCCGTCTTGTACGTCCCGAGGTCGATTGCTGCAATATACTTTTCTTCCATTGTCCTTGTATTTATTTTCTGCAAACTATCTGTCCGTCGAACTTGAGATTTACGGTCGAATAATACCCTTCCCCCTTCAGCGGGCGTATATATTCATAATATTCTTTCATCCTGCGGAATTTGTCTTCGGCCTTGTCGGGACTTCCGAATATGAACCTTTCCCTGCCTTCCCTTGCTATCATTATCATGTCGCCGTTCGGCTGCACGGTTATCTGCGCGATGTTGTCGCACCAGATCCTGCTGCGGTTCATGCAGTCCACCATTTCTATCACGCCCGAGAGCCATCGCCTGCCCTGCCCGCCGTCCGGTCCGTCCGCGCCGGGGGATACCGGCAGGGCCCCGTCTATGACGGGCACCGAGGGAGGGGTCCCGGCACGCATGCTGAAAAGGGCTCCATCGCCGTCGGCATAGAAGTCTTTTGCTCCGTTACGGATGAAACGTACCACCGGCACTCTCTGCGTTATGGTTATGTTGAGGGCTCCGTCGCGGGTCATGTAGGCCTCGCTCTTGCGGATGGCGCTTTTGCCGTCAAGTATGCTTTCCACCTTGGCGAGGTCCACGCTGTCGATGCGCCGGCCGATGTATGCTCCGTATGCTTTGAGGTAGCCTTTGACTTCTTCGGATGATACCGCGGAGAACCTTGCGCTGTCCTTTACGGTTACCCGGACATCGTTGCAGGTGACGGCGCGGCGTCCTGACAGGCAGGCCGAGAACACTATGACGAATCCCGCGACGAGCATCGCCGCCGCGCAGATCTTCAATATGTCCTTAGCCTTCAGTTTCATTCCGCAAGCCTCTCTTTAAGCATTTCGGTTATGGGCCCGGTGAATCCGCTGATGTCTCCGGCCCCGAATGTGACGAGCACGTCTATGTCTTCTTTCTGCAGCACATTCAAAAGCTCATCCTTGGGGACAAGCATTTTTTCGGCGCTTTGTATTTTGTCAAGGATAATCTCCGAGCTTACTCCGGGTATCGGCAGCTCGCGCGCCGGATATATGTCGAGCAGAATCACTTTGTCCGCCTTGTCCAGGGCTTCGGCGAATCCGTCGGCGAAATCTCTCGTGCGCGAATATAGATGCGGCTGGAAAATGGCGGTTATCTTTCTGCCGGGGAATATTTCCCGCATGGACGAGAGGGTGGAGGCAATTTCCTGCGGATGATGGGCGTAATCGTCTACGTATGAGAGCGAAGGCGTGTGCAGATGGATGTCCATCCTGCGCCTGACTCCGAGGAACGAGCCTATGGCGTGCCTGACGGCTTCGGGCTCAACGCCGTTTGTAAGGCATATGGCCGCGGCCGCTATGCTGTTTTCTACGTTCACCCGTCCGGGCACGCCGACACGTATTCCCTTTATTTCGCCTCCGGGGTAATGCAGGTCGAATACGGGATAGCCGCTTTCGTCGGTGCATATGTTTTCTCCGTGGAAGTCCGCCGTCCTGTCGTCTATGTGATAGCGGAGGATGCGGGCTGCGGTGTCCTTTTCCGTGATGTCCGTGCCGAGCTTGGCTATGACGGTGCCGCTGACCTGCGATGCGAAAGCCTTGAAAGCCTCGTGCACGTGCTGCAGGTCGCCGTATATGTCGAGATGGTCCGCGTCCATGGCCGTAATCACGGCCGTTTCGGGATGCAGCTGGAGGAACGAGCGGTCGAATTCGTCCGCCTCCGCCACGATGACGGGGTTGCGGCTTATGAGCAGATTGCTGCCGTAGTTTTTGGATATGCCTCCGAGAAATGCCGAGCATCCCGCCCCGCTTTCTGTGAGTATGTGGGCCGTAAGGGTGGATGTGGTGGTCTTGCCGTGAGTCCCGGCCACGGCGAGGCAACGCTGGCCTTCGGCTATTTCTCCGAGCATCCTGGAGCGTTTGATCACCCTGTATCCGTGTTCCCGCACATAGACGAGTTCTCCGAAATCATCCGGCACGGCCGGGGTATACGCTACGAGCGTCTTTGCCGGATCGGCCGGTATCCGGGACGGATCGTCTTCATAATGCACCGGGATGCCTTCCTTTTCCAGTTCACGGGTGAGCTCCGAAGGGGTGCGGTCGTATCCGGATACGTTCAGGCCCTTGAATTTGTAATATCTCGCTATGGCGCTCATGCCTATTCCGCCTATTCCTATGAAATATACGTTTTCATAGGCGGCGCTTTCTTTTTTCCCGAGCACGTCATAAATTTCTTTGCAGATGCGGTCGGCTGCGTCGGTGATGGCGAGGGCGGCTATGTTTTTCTCCATCGCAGCTATTCTGTCCTCATCGCCGAGCAGGCCTATGGCTTCGGACATGAGCTTTTCTTCGGCATCGGCGTCCTTCACTATCATCGCCGCGTCCTTTTTTACGAGAGCCATGGCGTTGTGCGTCTGATGGTCTTCGGCCACGTTGGGCGAGGGGACGAAGATGCATGCCTTGCGGGCGGCGCAGAGTTCGGATATGGAGCTCGCCCCCGAACGGGAGATCACGATGTCGGCCGCCGCATAGGCCAGGTCCATGCGCCCGATGAAGTCGGTGTAGATGATTTGGGCGGGAATGCCGCTTGCATGCCCGGACATGAAGGCGTCCGTCTCCTGTTTGTAATATCTGCCGCACTGCCAGAGCACTCCGATGTTCTCTCCTCCCGGGCAGCCTTCCCCGATCCATTTCTTCACGGCATTGTTGAGAGTGCCGCTGCCGAGGCTTCCGCCTACGATGAATATGTGCTTCCTGTCTTTGTCGAGGCCGTAGAATTTCAAGGCTTCGGCCTTGGTCTCCGGGGTCGCCGGCACGATTTCCTTGCGTATCGGATTGCCGGTAAGGACTATTTTCTCCGGCGGGAAGAAACGTTCCATGCCCTCGTATGCCACGCATATGCGCAATACCTTTTTGGCGAGCATCTTGTTGGTCAGTCCGGCGAAGCCGTTCTGCTCTTGGATGACGGAGGGTATGCCCATGGAAACGGCCGCCTGCAGCAGGGGAGCGCTTGCATATCCGCCTACGCCTATCGCTATGTCGGGCCTGAATGACTTCAATATTTTTCTGGCCTTGCGGCGGCTCGCCAGCAGCTTGAACGGGGCGCCCAGATCGTTGACTATGTTTTTTACTGTCAGCCGTCTCTGCAGTCCCACCACGGGCAGGCCTATGATGTCGTAGCCTGCGGCCGGCACTTTTTCCATCTCCATCTTGCCCTCGGCCCCGACGAACAGGATCTCGTTGTCGGGATTGAGTTCCTTCAGGCGGTCTGCGATGGAAATGGCCGGGAAGATGTGCCCTCCCGTGCCTCCGCCGCTTATTATTGCTCTTATTTTCTCAGGCTTCATAATTGTCTTCAAGTATTTCGGATGATTCGAGTGCGTCCAGCGCGTCGAGTCTGTCTTGTATATCGTCGTGTCTCGGCTCAATTATCGGCGCCGCCTCGGCAGCCTTGCGCTGCATTTTGCGGTGGGTCATCTTGCTGATGGACAATATGATTCCGAACGCTATGCAGAACGACAGGAATGACGAGGTGCCGTGGCTTATGAGCGGCAGCGTCTGTCCGGTCTGCGGAAACAGGTGCACGTTCACCGCCATGTGCATGAACGCCTGCCCCGATATCAGTATCACCAGACCGGCAACGGCGGTCTTCGCGAAATGGTTGTCGCAGCTGCGGGCTATCAACGATCCGCGCGCAAGCAGGCTGACGTACAGTATCAATATTATTATTCCTCCCACCAGACCGTATTCCTCTATGATGAAACTGTACATGTAGTCTCCGAAAATCACCGGCACGACATACCGCTGGGTGCTGTGCCCCGGGCCTTTGCCTAAGATGCCGCCTTCCTTGATGGCGAGCTGTGCGCTTATGGGCTGCCTCAGCTTGTCGATGGCTTCCTGAAACTCTATGGAGTTTCTGCCGGCGTTCTGTATTGTGAGCATGCGCTCTTTGTTTTCGCTGCCGTCGGTGATGCGCCCTATGGCTGTGGTGAGCCTGTTGGAAAGAACTATTTTTTTGCCGCTGATATAGTACAGCGACACTATCGAGCCAAGAAACAGAATCAGGAACGCTCCGATTAAAACTATTCTTTTCATGTTGAATCCGCCGATGTACAGGGTGATCAGCATTATCATCATGACGAACAGCGCCGATGAAGTACCTTCGAAGAATATCAGGACGATAACGCTCAAGATGGGAATATATATATATACCGTATCCTTCCAGCCGGGCTTTTTGAGCCACGCGAGGCGCCCGAACTTGTCCGCTATCCTGTCGGTGAGCATGTATTCTTTTGTCTTGAACGCATACAGCGCCCAGGACAGATACATTATCATGGCCACCTTCACTACCTCATACACATGGATCTGCATGCCTGCAACCTTGATGACGCGCCATGCGTCATTGATTTTTGCAGCCGAGAAAAGCGGTGTCTGAATGCGCATCGTCAGGATCGCCAGCATGCCTATGGAAATCAGGTATCCGAATTTGGAGACGAACTTGAATATGTTTATGTTTTTTATCCAGTAGCAGATCAAAATGAGCAGCAGGCCGAATCCGGTGAATATCAGCTGTCCTTTCAGTATGCTGATGCGTGAGCTGTCGCTTTCCCGTGCGAGCAGGGGAGTGGATGAAAATATGGTCACGATGGATATGAGCATCAGCAGGAACAAGATCATCCAGATGACCTTGTCGCCTTCGACGCTGTTGATCATATTGGTCAACCAACCGTTTGCTTTTTTCCCCTGATTCATGGCATTACAGATTTCTTACGGCTTCCTTGAATTTCTCGCCCCTCTCCTCGTAGTTCCTGAACAGGTCGAAACTTGCGCAGCACGGGCTGAGCAGCACCACGTCGCCCGGAGCCGCGAATGCGCTCGCGGCCTTTACGGCCTCTTCGGCGCTGCGGGCTTCGCGCATGTTTTCAGTTCCCACTATGCCCGAAAAGGCGGCGAACAGCTTGGCGTTGTCCTTTCCGAGGCATACGATGGCTTTCACCTTATCCCTGACGAGGCCCTCGAGCACGCTGTAGTCGTTGCCCTTGTCAGTGCCTCCGGCTATCCACACGACAGGCCTGTCCTGACATTCGAGGGCATACCAGGCCGAATCCACGTTGGTGGCCTTGGAGTCATTGATGTACAGCACGTCCTTGATGCTGAGCACGGGTTCCAGACGGTGCTCTATCGGCTGGAACGACGCGAGGGACGCCCTTATGGTATCGTCGTCTATGTCAACGGCCTTGGCGGCGAGGGCGGCGGCCATGGAGTTGTAGATGTTGTGCTTGCCTCCGAGCGCGAGCTCCTGCAGATATATGTCGCATTCTTCGTCTTCGTAGCGGATCCTGATCCTGTCCCCTTCGGCTATGAAGGCGCCGCTGGCGACTTCGTTCTTCTGCGAAAACGGCAGCATCTTGCATCGGAGCACGATCCTGTCGAGGTGGCTTATGGTTATCTCGTCGTCGTTGTCGAATATGAAGCAGTCTTCCGGACGGAGGTTGCGGGTGATGCGGAACTTTGCCGCGACGTAGTTTTCAAGCTTGTAGCCGTATCGGTCGAGATGGTCCGGCGTGATGTTGGTGATGATGGCTATGTCGGGCCGGAATTCGTATATGTCGTCGAGCTGGAAGCTGCTCAGTTCCAGTACGTGATAGTCGTGGCTTTCGGAAGCCACGAGCATTGCGTAGCTGAAGCCCGTATTGCCGCCGAGCCCTACGTTCAGCCCCGCCTGCTGCAGCAGATAGTATATGAGCGAGGCTGTGGTCGTCTTGCCGTTGCTGCCCGTGACGCATATTTTCTTGGCTTTGTCATAGCGTCCCGCGAATTCTATTTCGGAGATTATGCCTATGCCTCTGTCGCGCAGCTTCTGCACCACGGGCGCCGTGCCGGGTATGCCGGGGCTTTTTATCGCCTCGTCCGCGTCGAGCAGCAGCTTTTCCGTGTGGCCTCCCTCCTCGAAGGGAATGCCCCATCGGCGCAGCGTCTCAGCATATCGCTCCGCTATCTTTCCGCTGTCGGAAAGGAATACGTCGAAACCTTTTTTCCTGGCCAGTACGGCGGCGCCCACGCCGCTTTCACCGCCTCCCAAAACAACTATCTTAGCCATTTTCTTTGTCACCTTATCTTAAGCAATGCCAGCGTAGCCACGGCAAGCATTATCCCTATTATCCAAAATCTCGCAACTATCTTCGCTTCTGCGATGGCGTGCACCGGATTGTGTATCACCGCAGGAATGCCTTCCTTCTGGAAATGATGGTGCAGGGGCGCCATCTTGAAAATCCTCCTGCCTTCTCCGTATCTGGCTTTCGTGCGTTTGAAATAAAAACGCTGGATGAGCACGGACAGGCTTTCTACCAGGAAAATGCCGCAGAGCAGCGGCATAAGCAACTCCTTGCGGATGAGCACCGCGCACACGCCGATGATGCCGCCTATGGTCAGGCTGCCCGTGTCGCCCATGAAAACCTGCGCCGGATAGGAGTTGTACCACAGAAATCCGAGCAGCGCGCCGACGAAGGCCGCCATGAAGATGGCTATTTCGCCTGTCCCCGGTATATACATTATGTTGAGGTATTGCGAGTTGACGAGGTTGCCGCCCAGCCAGGCCAGTATGCCCAGCACGATCCCGACTATCGCTGATGTGCCGGCCGCGAGGCCGTCCATGCCGTCCGTCAGGTTGGTGCCGTTGGAGCAGGCGGTGATGACAATCACTATCATCAGCACGTAGATGGCCCATTTGGTGTACCAGCCCCATTTCCCTTTGAAGGGGGAGAGCACCTTATAGTCGAATTCGTGGTTCTTGACGAACGGAATCGTGGTCTTAGTATTCTTTTCCACGTCTTCGTGCCAGACCTGGGAGTCCTCCGCAAGTCCGATCCCGTTTTCCGAGGGGGCTGGCACCTTTTCCCGCACCACTATGTCATCGCTCATCCATACGGTGATGCCTATTGCGAAACCGAGGATTATCTGGGCGATGAGCTTGGTCTTCTCGCTTACGCCCTCCTTGTTGTGGCGGAACACCTTGACATAGTCGTCGGCGAAGCCCAAGGCCCCGCACCAGAGGGTGCTGAACACGAGCAGCTGCACGTATATGTTCGTGAGGTCGCAGAAAAGCAGGACTGAAACGAGGATGGACAATATGATTATAATCCCGCCTATCGTGGGCGTGCCCTTTTTCTGGAGCTGCCCCTCGAGGCCGAGTTCGCGCACCTCTTCGCCTATCTGCTTTTTCTGGAGCCACGCTATTATCTTTTTGCCGGCGAAAAGCGCAATGACCACGGCCATGACGCTCGCGAGCATGGCCCTGAACGACAGGTATCTCATCAGGCTGATGCCCGGAAAGTCCCAGCCTGCGCTTTCAAGATATTTGAACAGATGGTATATCATGGCGTTCCTTTATGCTTTGTTCATTTGTCCGAACACTTCGTTCACTATTTCGCGTTCGTCGAGCGCATGCCTGCCGTCCGCGTCTATCTGATAGGTTTCATGCCCTTTGCCGGCCAGCAGCACGGCCGAACCGGGGACTGCCGTCAGTACGGCGGCGCGTATGGCCTCCCTGCGGTCTGCTATGAAGATGCTTTTCGCAAGTCCTTTTTCGTCGAATCCTTTTCGGATGTCTTCGAATATGTCCTCCGTCCTTTCCGAGCGGCTGTTGTCGGAAGTGACGAATATCCTGTCCGCCGATTCCTGCGCTATCGCGGCCATCTCCGGCCGTTTGGTCCTGTCCCTGTCCCCTCCGCAGCCGAACACGCAGGTTATGGCGCGTCCGCGGGCCACTTCGCGGAGAGTTCCGAGCACATTCTCGAGGGCGTCGGGAGTATGGGCGTAGTCTATGATGACGGTGATGTCTCCGGGCCCTTTCATGGTTTCGAGCCTTCCCGGAGCCGGACCGAGGCCGGAGATGATTGTAAGCGCCTCCATGCCGTCGGCTCCGAGGACGACTGCGGTCGTATAGGCCGCGAGGAGGTTATATGCGTTGTGCCTCCCTATCAGGCGGCTCCATATTTCATGTCCGTCAATCCTGAGGAGCATGCCGTCGAAGCTCTGTTCGAGGAGCCGGCACCTATGGTCCGAAGCCGCGCCGTGGCATGAGTATGTCACTGTCTTCGCCGCCGTGTTCTGTACCATTACGCTGCCGTTGCGGTCATCAGTGTTAATTATGGCGAATGCGTCTTCCGGCAGATTGTCGAAAAACAGCTTCTTGCAGCGGAGATATTCGGCGAAAGTCTTGTGGTAGTCGAGGTGGTCGTGCGTCAGGTTGGAGAATATCCCGGCCTTGAAGCGGAGTCCGCTCACCCTTTCCTGCTCGACGCCTATGGAGCTTACTTCCATGAAACAGTAGCTGCACCCGGCGTCCGCCATTTCCCTCAGCAGGGAGTTTATGGTGATGGGGTCGGCGGTGGTGTTTTCCGTTTCCCTGCGGTCGGCGCCTACGCAGTTGGCTATGGTGGAAAGCATTCCGCAGCCGTAGCCGAGCTTTGTGAACAGATTGTACAGCAGCGTCACCGTGGTGGTCTTGCCGTTGGTGCCGGTGATTCCTACGAGGGTGAGCTCCTTGGACGGATGCCTGAAGAAATTGGCCGCCGCCAGCGCCTCCGCATGTCGTGACGACGACACCCTGACGAGCGCAAGTCCGTCGGCGATGCCGGTGCCGGCCTTGGCTTCCATGTCGTTCCGTGCGCCGAAACTGCTCAGCTGCGAAGCCAGGGCGTCTTCGTCTTCATAGATGATTGCCGAAGCGCCTTTGCGCACTGCTTCCGCTATGAATGAATGTCCGTCTCCGGCGAAGCCTTTCACGGCGATGAAAAGCGATTCGGGGCGCACTTTCCTCGAGTCCGCCGCAATGGACTTTATCTCCGTTCCCATGTCTCCGCGGGTGCCGGTCACTCCGCAGTCGCGTATTATCTCTTCAAGTCTCATGTCATTTCAATGTGAATGTTACCGTGCCGCCCTCTTTCAGCTTGGTGCCCGGTGCCGGCGACTGCGTAGCCACGTGTCCGCTGCCGCCGTAGGTGAATCTGTATCCGCTGCCCTCTATCGCATACAGGGCGTCTTTCAGTCCGAGTCCGCGGAGATCCGGGACCGTGCCTTTGTCGGCCTTGGCGCCTTCCGCGGCTTTCATCTGCGGCATCTGGCCCTGCCTGTGTATCTTTTCTCCCCACTGGCTGTCCAGTGCGTATATGTTGTCGACTATTTCTTTCACGGCCCTTGCCGGATATGTGCCTCCGTAGAAACTTTGGTGCGAGAGCGTAGAATAGACGGTCACGAGGATAGTGTATTTGGGATCGTCCGCCGGGAAGAAGCCGACGAACGTGCCCTGGTTTTTCATCCTGCCGGAGGCGTCGTGGTATGCGTCCCCTTTCCTCGGCTTCTCGGCTGCGCTCAGCGCCACCTGTGCGGTGCCGGTCTTGCCCGCCACGGGCAGTTTCACGTTGCGGAGCGCGAGCCTTGCCGTGCCGTCTTCAGTCACGGCCATGAGCGCCCTCGTGAGCGTGTCGGCCGTAGCCCTCGAGCATATTGAATTGAGCAGTCCCGGGCCGTGCTTTTCTTTTACCGTTCCCTGGCTCTCGATGGACTCCACGAGATAGGGGCGCATCATTTTGCCTTTGTTGGCGATGGCGTTGTAGAAAGCCGCCACGTGGAGTGGGGTCACGGAAATGGAGTAGCCGTAGGCTGCGGTGCCGAGAGTGGTTTTGCTCCATCCGGGATGGGAGGGCCCTATCACCTGCGGGGTTCCGAGCCCCTTCAGGTCGAAATCGAACACTTCTCCGAGCTTGTAGGAATATATCTTGTCGTAGAAATCCTTGGGGTGGCTTCCGTAGTATTGCGTGGCGAGGTATGTGAACACGTAGTTGGATGAAATCTCGAAGCCGTGCCTTACGGTGATGTCTTTTCTGCCGGTGCTGTTTTCGTAGCTTATTATGTGGCTGTCCTGCCTGAACAGGCCTCCGGGCACCACGCCGCGGTTGGTCGGGATGGTCTGCTCGAGTGTCTTGACGTAGCCGTCTTCGAGGAGGGACATAAGTGTGACGGTCTTGAATACCGAGCCCTGCTCTCCCACCTGGCTGATGGCGAGGTTCATGCGTTCGGTGAGCGGACTGTCCGGAAGTGTGTCGCGCTGCAGGTTCACCATTGAGAGTATCGCTCCGGTCTTTACGTCCATTATTATGCCGCAGGCCCCCTGGATCAGCCTGTCGTCCTCTATTTGCCTCCGTATCGCCTTGTCCGCGATGTCCTGAAAGTCGATGTTGATCGTAGTGCGCACGTCCATGCCGTTCTTCGCCTTTACGTACGTGCTGTCGTAGTTGCGCACCCTCTGTCCGTTGTCCGTGACGCGGAGCCATTCGGTCCCCTCCTGTCCGTGCAGCGCATAGTCGAACTGCCCTTCGATGCCTACGCGGTTGTTGCCGTTGCTTTTGGAATTGTCCTTGACGTAGCCTATCGTACGGCGGGCGAGGTCTCCGTAGGGGTATTGGCGCGTGTCTATTTTTTCGACGATCATACCGCTGCGGTACCTGCCTTCGTTGAACAGGGGCAGCTTTTTCACTTCCTGAAGCGTCTCGTGGTCTATGTGCCCGCCTATGGCCACATAGCGTCTGCCGGTCTTGCGGCTTTCAAGGATGAGGCTTGCGAAGCGGTCCGCGGACATGGTGCCGTAGATGCGGCTGAGCCCTTTGGCGAGTTCGCGGGCTTTCTGCTGCCACTCGGCTTCTTTGGCGGCCCCGTTTTTTGTGGAGGCGAAGCTTTCTTTCTGCACCGTGCAGTCCATGTAGATCTGGTACATGGGGGTGGACATGGCGAGCAGACGTCCGTCGGAGGCTATGATGGCTCCGCGGGCGGGATCTTCCGTCACCTTGATGTTTCTCGGATGAAACAATGATTCAGTCCCTTCGGGAACTTCGAACGTGAGCTGTATATAGATGATTCTGGCGATGATGACGACGGAAAAGACAAGGAAAAATCCGTACAGCATATACAGGAGCAGGCTTATCCTGTCCCTGTCCTGTATGGTTTCGCGTATCTCCTGTTTCTTTTTTGCGCTCATCGTTTCTTGATGGTTGCCGCAGGCTTTTCGGGCACCGTCACTTTGGAGCCTGTCCTTGCGAGGTTGTCCTGTATCGTTGAAAAGCGGTTGAGCCTGACTATTTCGTTGGTCTTTTCCGTATAATAAATCTCCAGATCGTTCAATACGGTCTTGTTGTACTCAACCTTGGAAAAGGTGGAGTCTATCTTGATGCTGAGCCAGATGCTCAGCAGGAAAATGATGAAGGTGTAGACTATGTGCGGGAACAGCTTGTCTATCCTCAGCCTGAGCAGGAACTCTCCCTTCAGCACCGCCGTGAATGCGTTGGAAAGGAAAGCCGCTATGTCGTGCCTGTTTATCCGGGGAAGTTTCATAGGCTTCCCTCCTCGGTCTTTTCGGCTATTCTCAGCTTTGCGCTGCGGGCGCGGGTGTTTGCCGCAATCTCGCTTTCCTGCGGAACTATGGGCTTGCGGTTCACGGCCTTGAACGGCGTATGCATGCGGCCGAAGGCATCTTTTTCTTCTTTTCCCTCCACGTTGCCGCAGCGGATGAAATTCTTTACCATCCTGTCCTCGAGGGAATGATATGTTATCACCACCAGCCTGCCTCCGGGCCTAAGCACTTCGGCGCTGCCTTCGAGAAATTTTTCCAAGGCCCGCATTTCCTGGTTAACCTCTATCCTGAGGGCCTGGTATATTTTTGCGAGATATTTATGTCCGGCAGCCTTCGGAACGGCCGGCGATATGGCTTCGTCCAGATCTCCTGTGGTGCGTATGGGCTTTTTCTCTCTTGCGGAGGTGATCAGCCGCGCCAGTTTTCCGGCATTTTCCACTTCTCCGTATGCGGAGAAAATTGAGGCCAGTTCCTTTTCTGTGCGCCCGTTCACTATGTCTGCGGCGGTGATCCCCGATTTGGGATTCATCCTCATGTCCAGCGGCGCTTCGTACCTGAATGAAAAGCCTCTTTCGGCCGTGTCGAATTGATGTGAGGACACTCCGAGGTCGGCGAGCACCCCGTCCATTCGTTCTGCTCCGTTGTATACGGCAAAATTCTGCAGAAAACGGAAATTGTTTATTATCAATGTGAAACGCGGATCGTCGGGCTTGTTGGCCAGGGCGTCCGCATCGCGGTCGAATGCCATGAGCCGTCCGTCGTCCGCCAGCCGTCCGAGTATGGCGGAGCTGTGGCCTCCTCCTCCGAAAGTGGCGTCGGCGTAGGTGCCGTGCGGATTTATGACAAGGGCGGAAACACTTTCTTCAAGCATTACGGGCGTATGGTAAGACGACATATGTGCAATCCTCCATTATTTTTGACGGGCCAGGTTTCTTGCGAAAGCGACGAACTGCTCTTGTGAAAGCTCCTGGGCGTAATATTTTTCTTTTGCCCAGATGTCGATCTTGTTGTCGTTTCCTGCGAATATCACCTCGCTTGTCACGCCTATCGAGTCAAGAAGCCGGCGCGAAATGAGGATGCGTCCTATCTTTCCGTCGGGAGAGACGATGTCGCGGTGGCGCATGAACTGCCTCCTGAACATCGCATGCTCCTCGTTGAAAATATCCAGGCGTTCGTCAATCCGGTCGGCGAGCTTCTCCCATTCGGCATACGGATACATTTCCAGACAGTCCGCGAATATATCCTTTCTTACGACGAATCTCATGTCGGGATTCTCATCGGCGGCCATAAGGTTCTTGAAGTCGGCAGGAAAGACCAATCTTCCCTTGTCGTCCACCTTAACTTTGAATTCACCGATAAATCTGACCATTTGACTTTTACGCTATGGGCGCAAAGATAGAAAAGATTTTCCACTTTCTTCCATATTTTCCCAAATTTTTCCACAAATTTATCAACAGCCCGAAATGCGGAAAAAGGGGGCGGCTTCAGGCGGCCGTCCCGTACAGGTCAGGATATGTTCATGCGGCTATTCCTGCAAGGTGCAGATGAGCGTTGCCGAGGTGCAGGATTCCACGCGCACGCGGACATAGTCTCCGGTCCTGTGGCCTCCGGCGGGGAATACGCACATCTTGTTGTCCGAGGCGCGTCCGCACAGTTCGTCGGGATTGCGCCTTGACGGGCCCTCAACAAGCACTTCAAGTTCGCAGCCTATTTTTTTGCGGTAATTTTCAAGGCTTTTGCGGTTCTGCAGCTCGATGATTTCGTTCAGCCTCCTTGTCTTCTCTTCGGGAGGGACGTCGTCGGGATATTTCCGTGCGGCCAGCGTGCCGGGCCGTTCGGAGTACCGGAACATGAACGCCCAGTCGAAGCCCACCTGCTCCATGAGGCTGAGCGTGTCGGCGTGGTCCTGCAAGGTCTCTCCGCAGAAGCCGGCTATCACGTCCGTAGTGAGGCCGATGTCGGGAATGACGCTGCGGATTCGGGCCACCCTTTCGAGATACCATTCCCTCGTATATTTCCTGCGCATTTTCTCGAGCACGGCCGTGCTTCCGGACTGGACCGGCAGGTGGATGTGCTTGCAGATGTTGCCGTATGCGGCCATGGTTTCTATCACCTCGTCGCTTATGTCTTTGGGGTGGGACGTGGAAAAGCGCACCCTCAGCGATGGCGATACTTCGGCCGTCATGCGCAGCAGCCCCGCGAAATTGACGGCGGTGCCGTCGTCCCCTTTCCACAGGTAGGAATCCACGTTCTGGCCGAGCAGGGTGACTTCCCTGTAGCCGGCGTCAAATACCTCGCGGGCTTCGCGGATTATGGAATACGGATCCCTGCTGCGCTCGGCTCCGCGCGTATAGGGGACGACGCAATACGAGCAGACGTTGTTGCAGCCCCGCATGATGGAAATGAATGCGGAGACGCCGTTCTTGTCCGTCCGCATGGGGGATATGTCCGCATAGGTCTCTTCGTGGGACAGCATCGTGTTGATGGCCGGCCTGTCCGGGGCGATGCTTTCCAGAAGCTCCGGCAGCGACCTGTAGGAGTCCGGCCCGGCGACGAGATCCAGCTCGTGGCCGTCAAGCAGCCTGTCCTTGAGTCTCTCCGCCATGCAGCCCACTATGCCTATGATCACGCCTTTCCTTTTTTTCTTCTGCAGGCGGAACTGTTCGATGCGCCCCATGATGCGCTGTTCGGCATTGTCCCTGACGGAGCATGTATTGGCCAATATTACGTCGGCCTCCGAGATGTCTTCCGTACGCACGTATCCGGCTTTGCCGAGAATGGAGAAAATGACCTCCGTGTCGCTTGCGTTCATCTGGCACCCGTAGGTCTCTATATACAATTTTTTCCCGTCCATCATCGTTTGGCACGGGGATTGATTTTACCCCGTCCGGCAAAGATAAGGGTTTTTCGGACCGTAACCGATTTTTTTCTTATCTTTGTGCGGGTACAAGCTTATGAAGACTTTTTTCAAAATAAAATCTTTTGCGATGGCCGTCCTGACGGCGGTGTCGGTGCTTTTCGCCGCCGGATGCTCGCATGTGGACGACATAAAGATCACTTCCTGCGAAGTGAAGCACGTGAAGCTCGACGGATCGCGGTCCGTGGAGGGAGTGCTTGAGATAGGAGTCGACAATCCCGTTAGAGGCTTCGACGTGTCGGATTTTTCAGGATCGCTGAAATATCGCGGACGCGAAATAGGGCGTTTCTCCGCGGACGACATAGCCATTGCCTCCAAATCTTCGCAGAAATACGAACTGCCGTGCAGGTTCACGCTTGACGAAAATGTGTCCGTCATAGAGGTGATGGCGATAGCCGTGAAAGGCTCGCTCGAAGGCGTCACGGCCGACATCGACATGAAGGTAAAGCGCGGATTGTTCAGCAAGACGCTGCATTTCAAGGATCTGGACATTAAGAAAATCAACGGGAAATGAAAAGGTCGTGGCCGATATGCGTCATTGCGCTGTGTTTCTGCCTGTCTGTGGGCGCGCAGCGTTATACGGATTCGCTGACGGTGATTCTGCCGTCCGTCGATTCTTCCATTGCGGGCGCCGACGTCTTCGCCCTTCTCAGGGAGAGCGGAAATGCAGAAGTAACTGTGTATCAGTCGTCCGCCATACGCGATGCATTCAATGCCTACAAGGCGGCCAACGCCCTTTCATCCATCACGGGATACAGAATCAGGGTGTATTACGACAATGTGCGGTCTTCGCGCACCGATTCGGAAGAGGTCGCCAAGTCGCTGTGCAGGATTTATCCGTGGCTGCCTGTATACAGGACATACGAAAGCCCTTATTTCAGGGTGGCCGTCGGAGACTTCAGGACGCCGGACGAGGCCATGAAGCTGTTCAACGAATTGAAGGTACGCTATCCTATGGCCTTCATAGTCAAGGAAACGATAAATTATCCCGTGCAGGAGCCGGAAGTTTCGGATGACAGGCTATGATCAAGCAGGGACTGGAACTCAAGCAGACGCAGAAGCTCTCTCCGCTTCAGATTCAGACAATCAAACTGATAGAGTTGCCTGTGATGGAGCTGGAGCAGAAGGTGCGTGAAGAACTGTATGACAATCCGGTCCTTGACGATACGGCTCCCGGCGGCGATGACGGCGAGCCAAAGAACGTCTCCATCTCCGAAATGGAGGACAAGGAGAACAAGGAAGACGGTGCCGCGGACGAATACGCCTCTTATTCTGACGATTACATCCCCGGATACAATCTCCGCACCAACAATTACGGCCCTGACGAAAGGCCGGCCTACGATACTTTTTCGGTGCGCCAAAGCTTTACCCAGAGCCTTATGGAACAGCTCGGATTCCGCCGGCTGGACGAGCACGAAAAGACCGTGGCCCAGTTCATCATCGGCAGTCTCGATGATGACGGCTATCTGCGCAGGGACATAGAGTCGATCGTCGATGACCTGGCGTTCAGGGCCAACGTCGAGACCGACGCGGCCGAGGTGGAGCGGATGCTCGGCATCATCCAGCAGTTCGAGCCCGCCGGAGTGGGCGCCAGAAATCTGAAGGAATGCCTTCTGCTCCAGCTGAAGGGCAAGAAGCAGACGCCGTCCGTCAAAAATGCCGCGGCCGTGCTGGAAGGATTTTTCGAGGACTTTTCCAACAAGCACTTCCAGCGCATCATGTCCCGTCTGAAACTGAGCGAAGACGACATGAAGGATGTCCTTAAAGAGATAAAAAGGCTCAATCCCTCTCCCGGAGGACAGATCGACGATTCCTATGATGACCAGGCGCAGCAGATAGTGCCGGACTTCCGTCTCGATTACGACAACGGGCAGCTCATTCTGTCCATGCCGCGTTTCAACATTCCTGAACTGAAGGTGAACAGGCGCTATGCCGACATACTTGAGAACTCCAGATACACCACCGAACGCTCGCAGAAAGAGGCCGCTTCATTCGTAAAGCAGAAAATCGATTCGGCCAAATGGTTCATCGAGGCGCTCAGACAGCGCCAGAACACGCTTGAGAGTACGATGCGTGCCATCATAGAATATCAGCACGATTTTTTCATCGACGGCAACGAAAGCCATCTGCGCCCCATGGTGCTGAAAGACATTGCCGAGAAGACGGGCTTCGACATTTCCACGATTTCGAGGGTGGTGAACAGCAAATACATAGAAACCCATTTCGGCATTTTCCAGCTCAAGCATTTTTTCTCCGAAGGACTTGAGAACCAGGCGGGCGAGGAAGTTTCCACGCGCGAAATCAAGAAAGTGCTGCGCGAATGCGTGGACGGCGAGGACAAGAACAATCCGCTTACGGACGACGAACTTGTGGAGGAACTCAACCGCCGCGGCTACAAGGTCGCCCGCCGGACCATAGCCAAATACCGCTCGCAGCTCGACATCCCCAAGGCCCGGCTCCGCCGCGAACTCTGACGCTTCCGGCGGCGATACCGCTGCAGTCCGCAGGCCGTATTCCGCTGCAGTCCGCAAGCCGTATTCCGCCGAAAAAAACATAAATTTTTCTGTTTCTTTAAGGCTCGGTCGTGCCGGAAACCCTATATTCGGCGAAAAACGGACTATGAAAATCAAAGATCTTCTGAATGATGAAAGACCGCGGGAGAAGATGCTTGCCAAAGGGGCGGGGAGTCTGAGCAATACCGAACTCATAGCTTTGCTGCTCCGTTCCGGAACTCATGGCAAAAATGTGCTGGAAGTGGCCATGAGCCTCCTTCACGATGTCGGGGGCAGCCTGACGTCGCTGTCGTCGATGTCGGTGGAGAAGCTATGCTCCTATGAAGGCATCGGCATGGGGAAGGCGCTTACACTTCTCGCCGCCGTTGAACTCGGCCGACGCTCCTGTTCGGAGGGGTCGGCCTTCGACAAGGTGTCGCTGAATACTCCCGGACTGATCTACGAGATGATGCTTCCCCGTCTCAAGGGACTTGACCATGAAGAATGCTGGGTGATTTATCTCAACAGGGCGAACTATCTCATCGCCAGCGAAAAAATCAGTTCCGGAGGGCATGACTCCACGGTGATAGACATACGGTACATCCTGCGCAAGGCCCTGGAACGCCAGGCTTCCGCTGTCATACTCGTGCACAACCACCCTTCCGGCAGCCCGCGGCCCGGCACGGCGGACATGCGGGAGACCGCCGCGCTGAAAAAGGCCTTGGATACCATCGGCATCGCATTGCTCGATCATGTCATAGTGGCCGACGACTGCTTCTACAGTTTCTCGGACGAAAGGGTCATGTCCAAAGGAAAACCGGGCTGAACCGGCGGGAAGATCATATTTGATTTGCATTTATGAAAATAAAATGCATATATTTGTTTTTCGGATTAAATAATTCGAAAAATTATGAAAGTCATCAACTTGGGAGAGGACAATTCTGTTCTCAACACTTTTGTCGCAGAATTGCGCGACATAAAGGTACAGAAAGACCGTCTCCGTTTCAGAACCAATCTCAAGCGTATCGGCTCCATTTTCGGCTACGAGATCAGCAAACGTCTCAATTATTCGGTAAAGGATGTCGTGACACCTCTCGGCATCGCAAAGGTATCCACTCCGGACGACAAAATCGTGGTGGCCACCATCCTGCGTGCCGGACTGCCTCTGCATGAAGGGATCCTGAATTTCTTCGACCATGCTGAAAGCGCGTTCGTGGCGGCCTACCGCAAATATGACAAGGGAGATGATTTCCATGTCAATGTCGAGTATTGCACATGTCCCGTCATTTCAGGGAAGACGCTGATCCTGGCCGATACCATGCTGGCTACTGGCGCGTCCCTTGCGGTGACCTACGAAAAGCTGTGCGAAGACGGAGGACGTCCGGAGCACACTCATTTCGTGTGCCCCATATCGAGCGTGTATGCAGTGGAATATCTGCAGAAGGAAATGCCTTCCGACGCTGTTCTGTGGACGGCCGCCATCGATGAGGAGCTTACGAGCCACTCATATATAGTGCCCGGCCTCGGCGACGCCGGAGATCTGGCTTTCGGAGGCAAGCTGTAGCTTACGCCTTGTTGATGAAGGCGACGATCTCGCCTTTCACTACGTTCTCGCCCTGTTTTCCTGTGACTGCCAGAATACGGCCGTCGCAGGCGGGGACAAGTTCTTCCATTCCGTAGTACGTCTGTACGTAGCCTATCGTGCTTCCGGCTTTCACCGCCGTTCCGACGACAGGGGCGGTCGAATCGTCGTCGACATCCACCTGCCACAGGAGCTGGCCTTTCACGGGAGCCTGCACGGGTACCGCATCAGGGTTCTTCCTGACGAATTCCTCTATGTCGAACTTGGGCATCTCCACCACGGGACGCACGACCTGTATGGGCGCGCCGGCCTTGGCTTTCAGATCTTCCAGCTCTTTGTTGAAACGCTCCTTGGCGACTCCGCTCCTGTAGTCCCTGTATTGGCGCTCGTGCATGGCGAACTCGAAAAGTTCTTCCTGATCTTCGCCTTCGTCCCATCCTTCTTCTTTCATCATCGCGCGGAACTTCGGCAGTTCGTCGGGATAATTGTCCTGCGGATTGCCGTCATTGAATTTGAGTCCTTTCTTTCCCGCGAGGTCGACGATCTCCGGATCGAGCTTCCCTGGCAGACGTCCCATGTCTCCGAGTATCATGCCCCAGGTGTCCTTGTCGATGGTGGTCCAGCGCGGCTTGTCGTTGAGCATGTTGAACAGGTTCATGAGCGCAGTGTTTTTCACGTACTGGCTGAATGGCGTTACGAGCGGCGGATAGCCGAGTCTCGGCCATACGTATTCCACTTCTTCGAAAAGTTTCACCATGAGGGTGTCGAGGCTCATTTCGGGACGGCCGTGCGCCCTCTGCGCAGCGTTGATGGCCCCCTGGAAACCTTTCAGGTCGGCCATCATGGACCCCATCATGCCTCCCGGAAGGCCGCAGCCGACAAGGAGCGAGGTCATCTTGGCGTTGGAAGGGTTGATCCAGTAGCCGAGGAAGTCGTCTATGAATTTCTGCGTAAGTCGGCGGACCTCCATGTATGCGTCCATATTGAGGTCCTTCACGAGGAATCCGTCGGCCTTCATCATCTCGCGTATGGTGATGACGTCCGGGTGCACCTTGCCCCATGAGAGGGGTTCCACTGCCACGTCGAGGTAGTCGGCTCCGGCGCGGGCCACTTCCAGCATCGAGGCGGGGGAGAATCCCGGCCCGCTGTGCCCATGGTACTGCACCTTGATGTGCGGGTGGTTGCGCTTGATGCCCGCGACGATCTGGCCGAGTTCGGTGGGGCGTCCCACGCCGGCCATGTCCTTGAGGCAGATCTCGTCGGTGCCGTACTCCACGAGCTGGTCCACGAGCCTGAGGTAGTATTCGACCGAATGCACGGGAGAGTGCGTGATGGACAGGGCGGCCTGGGAGATCATGCCGGCCTTCTTGGCGTATTCGATGGAGAGCTTGAGGTTGCGCGGATCGTTCAGCCCGCAGAACGAACGCGCTATGTCGGTGCCTTGTCTCTTTTTGACCTTGAACATCAATTCCCTCACGTCGGCCGGCACCGGATTCATGCGCAGTGCGTTCAGGCCGCGTTCGAGCATATGTGTCTGGATGCCTGCCCTGTGGAACGGCGCCGTCCATTTGCGTACCGCCGTGTTGGGGTTCTCGCCGAATAGCAGGTTCACCTGCTCGAATGCCCCGCCGTTGGTCTCCACCCTGTCGAAGCAGCCCATGTCAATGATGGCCGGCGCCACTTCCACAAGTTGATCCACACGGGGGACATATTTCCCCGACGACTGCCACATGTCTCTGTAAACCAGAGAGAACTTTATTTCTTTACGTGCCATTTCCGTTGTTTTAAGAGTTGCATTGTTTGCAAATATACTATTATTTTCATACCTTTGCAATCCATTAAACGGTGGGTGTAGTTCAGTTGGTAGAGCATCGGATTGTGGTTCCGAGTGTCATGGGTTCGAGCCCCATCATCCACCCCAAACGGGGCTGAGAGCGATTTTCTGCGTCGCTCTCTTTTTTATTTCCTTGCAAGTGCTTGGTTTCCTTGAAGATGAGCTTGAGGACCGGGTTGTATGATTTGGTTCGATATTTTTTTCCGTCAAATTCGATTTTTTCAGGAAATATCGAACCAAGCAATTTAATCTTCACCTCAGGAGTGGCATATCTGAAGAAATCACCGATGTTGTCTATGATATTGATGGAGTATTCCAACTTATTCTTCATCTGCTTGTCGGAACCAAGACTGATATACTGTATCTGGTTTTTCAATTCATTCTGCTCCGCGGTGTATCGTTCAACGGCTTCTATCTTTTCTTCTTT
>X22_European_Rabbit__coassemble_87_pt1 | contig 23868 bp, 17 predicted proteins | sample X22_European_Rabbit__metabat2_high_PE_013 | metagenome-assembled genome bin X22_European_Rabbit
GCGGTCGTATTGGTTCCGACGTCGATGCCGACGTGGCAGAGGATGCCGAGGAAGCAGAGCAGGATGAAGGGGTTTCCGAGCAGACGCAGACAGGCTCCGAATCCCGATGCCTTGTCGGCGGGTTCTTCCTCGATATGTGTCATGCCGAGCGCCGCAATCGAGATGAGGCAGACGACGGCATAGATCGGAAACAGCATGCGCCAGCCCAAATGGCCTGTCGGCAGAAGCGTCGTGGCGCCCCAGGCCGCGATGATGGGGGCAAGGAATGATGCGATGGCTTTGACGAATTGTCCGAAGGTAAGAGTCGAAGCCAGGCGCGCGGGAGCGATCAGATTGCTGACCAGCGGATTGAGCGATGTCTGCATCAGGGCGTTGCCTATGCCGAGCATCGAGAATGCGATGAGCATCACGGCGAATCCCTCGCCGAACATCGGCACGACGAGCGATACCAGCGTGACGGCCAGCGAGAGCAATACGGTATTCTTGCGCCCGATGCGGTTCATAAGAAGGCCTGTCGGCACGGAGAAAATCAGGAACCAAAAGAATACCAGCGAGGGGAAAAGGTTGGCCTGCGCATCGGTCAGTCCCAGATCTTTCTGTACATAGTTGGATGCCGTGCCTACGAGATCGACGAATCCCATGGCGAAAAAGCAGAGCATCACGGGAATCATCTGCGCCAGAACCGAATGTTTCGGCGAAATGGTTGAGGTTTCGGTTTTCATTATTTATTGTGGTTTTTATGTTTGCCGTAGTATCATTCGGCGGCGCCGAGCGGATAGACCGTCAGCCGTTCCATGCGGGCGGCTCCTCCTTCGGCCGACAGGGCCAGCGACGTATAGGGCGAAGCAGGGAATACTAAATTGGTCATTGCAAATTCGCCGTCGTCTCCGAACACTTCGATCGAACAGCGGTCGAGGAATATGCGCAGCGTGCATTTGTGTCCTGCCCGGGGTATGGGCGCTACGGTCGTCGCAGGAAAATCGAGACTGAAGTCCGTGGCCCCGCTTTGCTGCCGGTACATTGTGAAATTTTTCTTCTTGGCATCGTGTACGTCGCAGGTCATCCGGACCGATTCCCCCGCCTCGTTCGCAAGGACGAGGTCTATTTTCCGGGCCCGGCCGAAATCCAGTGCAAGTTCGATTTCGCATACGCCGTCCGCTTCCGCAGGCAGGGGGCGGACGATCGGCGATGCGGAGAGGGCCGAAGCGGGGAAAGAGGTTTTTCCGCAGCGCAGGCTTTCGACTTCTTTGGCGGGTTTCGCTCCGAGACGCAGCGTGCCGTCTGCGGCACGGAAGAGCTCCAGATCGCGCGGCAGGGTGTTGGCGCTGCGGTACTGCAGTGTCGGCACCGCGTCGGCATATTCCCAGTTGCTCATCCATGCGATGGCCGTGCGGCGGTTGTCGGGAGCGTTGTTCCATGTAACGGCGGCGTAGTGATCCTTGCCGTAGTCCATCCATAGGGTCTCGTCGGGATTCGTATCGCACACGAAACGGTGCCCGTCGAAGTCGCCGACGAAATATTGCGTGGCGCTGCCGCCGAAGGGGCCGCCAGGATTGATGTTGCAGATCAGTACCCATTTTTTCTCCTGCGTGCCGCGCACGGGAAGTTCAAAGAGGTCGGGGCATTCCCAGACGCCTTTCTGACATCCGTAGCCGCGGCCGAACGCGCTCTCGAAAGTCCAGTTCTTCAAATCCGGCGAGGAGTAGATCAACATTTCGCGGTCGAGGGCGTGCGCCAGTATGAGGTTCCATCTGCCGAGCCGCTCGTTCCAGAAGATTTTGGGATCGCGGGCCTCGTGTTCCGTGGTGATGACCGGATTGGACCCGTAACGTTTGAAGGTCGCACCGCCGTCCGTGCTGTAGGCAAGGCTCTGGGTCTGGCTCGTTCCGGCCGAGGTATAGAGGGCGATGACCGCCCCCACGCCGAATCCTGCGGTGTTGTCACGGTCAACTGCGGCGCTGCCGCTGAACACATAGCCCAGTCCGTCCGGCTCCAGGGCCGTCGGCTCCTGCGTCCAATGGACAAGGTCGCGGCTTACGGAGTGTCCCCACGAGAGGTTCTGCCATTTCGACCCGTAAGGGTTGTACTGGAAACAGAGATGCCATACGCCGTCCATATAGAACATGCCGTTGGGATCGTTCATCCAGCCGTAACGTGGCGTATGGTGGTAGGCGGGGCGGAACTTTTCGAAATTTGCGTCGTCGAACGTCTCCGCCATCCGCAGGGCCGGCCAGCATACGAGCTTTTCTATTTCATGAGGCTGCAGATTGTCGATGACAATGTTGAAGACAACCTCTTTGCCGTCGTAAGGCGTCAGGTCGAACGGGACCGTGTAATCCACGGCGCGCCGGGCCAGACGCACGTAGAGTGTGCGGACGAGCGTGCCGCCCGACAGAACTTCGATTTTCGAATCCGGAGCGTCGTCTTCGACGGGCAATATCAGATAATGGGCCGTTTCGGTCGGTCGGACAAGCGCATTGCCCGTAGCCGTGTATCGGATGTCGAGGCTCCGGGCGGAGGCGGACACCGAAATGCCGATTGCGGCGGCCAGAATGGAGAGTTTGGCAAACAGGTTCATCGTGGTTATTTTTAGTGCGGTTCGTCAGTGTCAGTTTGCGGAAAAGGGACGGCAGGTCCTTTCCTTTGTTGCAAAGATAGCATACGGAATATTGCGGATCTGTCAAATTTCGTTCAATGTATGTTGTATATGTTTCGCCGATCGTCCGGCTGCGCGGCATCAGCAAGGTTTGGGCGGATTAAAAAAAAGAATTACATTTGCCTGCAACTGAGGGAAATGATGAATGTCTCCGCAAATATAGGGCGCCTCTTCGGAAAAGCGGGGAGGGGAGCATGCATGATGACGGCGGCGCTGGCCGCTGCGTTGCTGACGTCGGGCTGCCGCCATGCGGAAGTGTACCGCATCGGCGTTTCGCAGTGCAGCTCCGACGACTGGCGCGAAAAGATGAACGAAGAGATCCGCCGCGAGGTGCTCTTCCACAACGACATACAAGTCGAAATCCGTTCGGCCGAAGACAGCAGCGAAAAACAGATCGAGGACATCCGCTATTTTGCGGAAAACGGGTTCGACATCATCATCGCCTCGCCGAACGAGGCCGAGGCCCTGACGCCCGTCATCGCCGAGGTCTACCGCTCCGGTATTCCTGTCGTGCTATTCGACCGCAACATCCTCGGCGACACCTACACCGCCTATCAGGGTGCGGACAATCGCGAAATAGGCCGCTCGGCCGCCCGTTTGGCGAGTTCGCGCGCGAAAGGCGGCTGCCGTATCCTCGAAATCCGCGGACTGCGGGGCTCGACGCCGGCGATCGAGAGGCGGGACGGATTCGCTGAGATTGTCGGCCGCAGCGACGATATGCAGATATTGGGGTACGGCTACGGCAACTGGAATGATACGGACGGCTACCGCGTGGCGGACTCGTTGCTGTCGCGATATCCCAATACGAATACGATCTATGCACACAACGACCGCATGGCCATCGCGGCCGCCAGGGCGGCACGGGAGCATGGTCTCGATGATATGCAGATTATCGGCATCGACGCCGCACCCGAGATCGGCATCCGCGCCGTGGCCGACGGCGTCATCGACGCCACGTTCCTCTATCCCACCGAGGGCCACCGTCTGATACGCACGGCCGTGGCCATATTGCACGGAGAGCCGTACGAACGCTACGCCCTCCTGCCGACGGCTCCGGCGGTCGATGCTTCGAATGCCGACATTCTTCTCCTGCAGGACAGGGCGCTCAAAGAGGAAACCGAAAAGGTGGAGTGGCTGAAAAATCGCGTCGATGAATATTGGAGCCATCATATGGCGCAGACCGTCGCGCTCTATGCGGTCGTGTCATTCGCCCTGCTGCTTGCCGTCGTGCTTTTCATCCTGTTGCGCACGCACCGGAACAATGTCCGGCACCGACGTATGCTCGACGTCCAAAACCGCGAGCTCGAACGGCAGCGCGACGAGCTTGACGACCTGTACAAGCAGCTGCAGGAAGCCACCCGGTCGAAACTTGCCTTTTTCACCAATGTCTCGCACGACCTGCGCACTCCGCTGACGCTGATCGCCGATCCCGTGGAGCAGCTGGTGCAGGCGGGGAATCTGACTGAAAGCCAGAAGACTCTGATGCGGCTTGCCGACAAGAACGTACGCATTCTCAAAAGGCTGATCAACCGTATTCTCGATTTCAGGAAATACGAAAACGGCGAGCTGGCGTTCACCCCTGCGGAGACGAATGTCGCGGCCGCCGTTGCGGAGTGGACCGAGGCATTCCGCAATGCCGCGCTGAAAAACCATGTCGGCGTGGTGCTCGATATCGGATGCGCGCGCGATTTCACCATGGCCGTCGATATAGAAAAGTTCGAACGCATCTTTTTCAATCTGATGTCCAACGCCTTGAAGTTCACGCCCGCCAACGGCCGGATAACGGTGTCGCTGGCGGTGGAGCCGTGCGGCGGGGTGAATGACGGGCAGGGCGGTTCGCGGGAGCAATTGGTGCTGCAGGTTGCCGATACCGGCAAAGGCATCGGACACGAGGATCTTGCCCACATCTTCGAACGGTTCTACCGCGTGGACAAGATTAACCCCGACGGATCGGGCATCGGCCTCACCTTGGTCAAGGCCTTCACGGAGATGCACGGCGGGACCGTGGACGTAGCCAGCGAAAGCGGAAAAGGTTCCGCCTTCACGGTACGCATTCCCGTCGTTCATGCCGTCGCGGAAGACGGCGGCCCGGAGACGCACCCGGAGCAAAGCGGGGAGTCGCTGTCCGCGACCGACATAACCGCCGAGCTGGCCGACGTAGAAGCCCCTTCCGCACAGGCCGTTCCGCCCGACGAGTCGGCGCCTGCGGTGCTGATCATAGATGACAATGCCGACATCCGCACGCTGGTCGGGGGACTGCTGCGCGACCAGTACGTCATCCTGCAGGCCGCGAACGGGGCGGCCGGCATCCGCCTCGCGTCAAAATATGCGCCCGATCTGATCATCTGCGACGTCATGATGCCCGACATAGACGGCATGGAGGTATGCCGGCGGCTGAAATCGGAGGTTTCGACCTCGCACATCCCCGTGCTGATGCTCACGGCCTGCTCGTTGGACGAACAGCGTATCGAAGGATACGAATGCGGTGCGGACGCCTATCTCTCAAAACCTTTCAATGCACAGGTGCTGCTTGCACGGTGCGAAGCATTGATCATCAACCGCAAGCGCATCAGGAACGCTTTGCAGGCGGAAGGGCTGGCGCTGCCCCGTCCCGCCGCCGCGGAGCCACGGATGCGGCCGGACGACATCGACAGCGAATTCTACGGCCGCTTCCTGAAAACGGTCGAGGAAAAGATGGGCGATTCGGATCTTTCCGTCGAGGACATGGCCTCCGAAATGGGATTGAGCCGCGTGCAGTTCTATCGCAAGATCAAGGCGCTGACGAATTATTCGCCCGCCGAGCTGCTGCGCATTCTCCGGCTGAAACGTGCCGACACCCTGCTGCGCACCACCGAACTGACTATCTCCGAAATCCTCTATCGCGTAGGATTCTCCTCGCCGAGCTATTTCACGAAGTGTTATCGCGACTACTTCGGCGAAACGCCCACCGAAGTGCAGAAGCGTACGGCCAAGTGCGAGGGCAAATAACAGGGAGCAAGCAGGGGCAAGAAAAAGGGGCTTGACCAATATTTTAGTCAGCCCCGTTTAGAATAAAGATACCTAAAATCCTAGAACTGCGGATAGCCCGGGTTCTGGACATAGATTCCGCCTGAGAAATTGTACTGCGCGACGGGAACGGGGCAATATTCCTCCCCCGTCTCGAACGAGGCGTTCTGATAGTAGGTACGCGTGTCCTTCTCTGCCGCGAAATAGTTGTTCATCGTTTCTTTCGCTATGCCCCAGCGCACCAGGTCGAAGAAGCGTTCTCCCTCCATGGCCTTTTCGAGCCGCATCTCAGTGCGGAGAGCCTTGCGGGCATATTCCTGGGTCCAGCCCGTGGCGGGATAGAGACCGATCTTGTAGTGCGCGGCATCGACCGTTGGATCGTTGAAGTCTTTGACATACGCGCTGTTGGCTGCCCTCTCGCGGACGCGGTTGATGAGCGTGCGCGCCTGCTCGAGTCCGTCCGCCTCGCCGATCTCGATCAGCGCCTCGGCCTTGTAGAGCAGCAGGTCGGCATAGCGGATGATCTGCCAGTTGAGGCCGGAAGCGCCCCACGGCCAGCCGTGGTTGGCATCCGCCGATTCGGGCGAGAGCCAGAAGCGTTTGGTGTTGTTGTAGCCGTAATCACCAGTGTTGCGCACCCAAAGGCCGCACGGACGCTCCGTGTAGGTCTTGTAGCGGATGGTGGGACGTCCCGTGACAAAGTCCAGGCGCGGGTCGACGTTCCCGTCCACGTTGCTCAGGGAGAAGGTGCCGTTCTCGTTGTCCACCTCCACGACGCCGTAGTCGGGGCGCTGCTGGTAGTCGAATAGCGGCAGGCCGTTCTCGTCCGTCTGGTAGGCGTTGATCAAGTCCTGCGACGGCAGGAAGAATCCGTCGCCCTGCCACGGGCATCCGGTGCCGGTCATGCTGTTCAGCAGCATGGACCAGTTCACCCGTCCGCCGTCGGCGGAACCGTCGTCCTTCGAGAACTGGACCGCCAGTACCGATTCGGGGCCGTTTTCATATTCGAGCAGGTCGAGCTGCTGGAAATCATCGAGAAGATCATAACCGTGGACCTGGTCGATGAGATTGACCACCTCACGCATGAGCGCCTTGTCGACTTCGACTACGGCATTCGTCTGGGGATCCTGCTTATATGCTTGGTACAGCTTGACTTTGGCGGCATAGGCCAAGGCTGCCCGGCGGTTGATGCGCCCCACTTCCGGCTGGGTCTCCGGCAAGTCGTCGGCCGCATCCAGCAGGTCGGCGGCGATGCGGGCAAGATGCTGGTCGCGGGTAAATTCGTCGTTGCGCACGTTGATATACTCATTTTCCGGCAGGTCGACATCCATATAGGGGATGCGGTTGAAATGGCGGACCAGCTCGAAATACCAATGATCCCTGATGACGCGGACTTCGGCAAGCCGCGTGTTTTTGTCCTTGATGACATTTTCGTCGAATTTCTCCAGAGCGCGGATGGCGGAGTTGCAGCGCGAAATGCCGCAGTAGACATTGAACCATTTTCCGTCGAGATGCCCGTTGTTGGACTGCAGGTTGGCCGTCTCCATGTCATGGATCTCGATGGCGTCGGTCAAGCCGCCGCCCCCTTTGTAGGCGTTGTCCGAACGGACCTCACCAAAGCTCCAGTTCGTGAGCGGGAACCAGTGCGGGTCGTTGGAGTCGGCATAGCGGCATCCGAACGTCGCATAGGCGCCCGTGACGAGAAGGTCTACGGCCTCCGGATCATCCATATTGCCCTCCGAAAGCGACCCCTGCGGTTTGTTTTCGAGGAAATCGTTGCTGCATGCCCCTGCGACCATGTCAAGAAGTGCGACGATGATTATATTTCTGATTTTCATGATATTCGAAATTTATGTGTGATTAAAAACCGAATTGGATGCCGAATGTAAACTGTCTCGGCAGGGCGTAGGGATAGCCGAGCCCCTCGGGGTCAGCCCCGCTGTAATTGGTGATTGTAAATACATTCTGAGCCTGTAGATACATTCTGGCCTTGGTCAGATGCAATTTGCCGCAGAATGCTTCGGGCAGCGTGTATCCCAATGTCAGGGTCTTGAGTCGCAGGAATGAGCCGTCTTCGATGTAATATTCCGAACCCTCCTGCTCGCTGTTGCCGTTCTCACGCGTGGGAGCCGGAACGGCGCAGTCGTAACGCCCTGTCTGGAGATAGCTGTCCCAGGCCTGTGCCGCGTCAAGCAGCTGGGTGCCGTGGTTGCCGGTCCACAGCTGGAAGAAGTCGGTGTAGTATTTGGAGTTGTTCCATGCATCCCGGATGATGCTGTTGAAGAACATGGTAAGGTCAAATCCTTTCCATGAGGCGCCAAGGTTGATGCCGAACTGGGCTTTGGGCAGGTCGCATCCGAGCCATGTACGGTCGCGGTTGTTGATGACTCCGTCGCCGTTGGCATCGACATAGCGGATGCGGCCTACGGCCGGACTGCCGAAGTCAACCTGGTATTTGGCCTTGTAGGCGTCAACTTCCTCCTGCGTGCGGAAGACGCCGTCGGTCTTGTAGCCCATCCACGAGCCGAGCGCCTGTCCTACGAGGCTTTGGTCAATACCGTTGCCGCCTCCGTAGGTATAGTAGATGTCGTCCATCAAGTCGGTGACCTGATTTCTCATGACCGTGGCGTTCAGACCGGCGTTGTAGCTGAATCCGTTGTCGAACGACTGACGCCATTCGGCCGTTAGCTCCACGCCCTTGTTGACCATGGAACCGCCGTTGTACCAGCAGTAGCCGCCCTCGCCTATGGTCGCGATGTAGGGCTTCTCCACCAGCATGTCCTCGGTCCGCTTGTAGAAATAGTCAAAGGAGAGCGTCAGGCGGCTGTCCAGCAGGCCCGCGTCGAATCCGACGTTGGTCTGGTAGGTCTTCTCCCACGTGAGGTCGGGATTCGTGCTGCGCGAACGCATTGCGCCGGGATAGAGCGTGTTGCCGCCATTGATGGCATAGGCCGATTTGTTGAGGTCCATGGCATATTTCGCATAGAATGCGTCGTTGGCGATAATGTCGTTGCCGTTCACACCGTAGGCGCCGCGGATTTTCAGGTCGGAGAGCCATGAGCGGGTGCCCTCCATGAATTTTTCCTGCGAAATGCGCCAGCCGGCCGAAATCGAAGGGAACCAGTCGTAATTGTGCTGCGAAGACAGGCGCGACGAGGCATCCCGGCGCAGCGTAAACGACAGCAGGTATTTGTTGTCCCATGTATAGTTGATTTTCCCGAAGACCGAGAACATCGAATAGTTCGAGGCGCCTGAGCCGGCGTTCTTGTTCCGCGTTGCGTTGCCGAGATAGAGATAGTCCGGGCTTTCGATGTCGAAGCCATATCCTTCGCCGGACATGTCTTCGAAATGATTGCGCTTGGCCTCCATGCCCAGGAGCGCCATCAGGGAGCTCCTGCCGAACTCGACGTCATACTGCGCCGTGTTGGACCACACCCAGTCCGTCGTCTTGCTTGAATATTGCGTCAGGTGGTTGTTCTGGTCCCGCAGGTTGGCGGGCGTGAAAATCTTGTCGGTACCGTTGTGGTAATTCATGCCGAAATTGGTCTTGAGAATCAGGTTCCTGACCGGCTCGACAGAAAGATATGCGTTGCCGAACAGCCTCCAGTACTCCCTTTTATTGTTCATGCCTTCGGAAATCTGGCGCATGATGTTGGGCGTATCGTTCAGTCCGTAGGATGTCTGGTCGTTCCAGTTGCCCTCCGAATCATAGACGGTGCGCGCAGGGTGCATCTTGATGGCATTTTCCTCGGCTCCGTCGGGTGCGTTGTGCTGACGCCACCAGTTGACGGTGATGTTCGCTCCGATGCGGACGCGGTTGTCCAGATAGCCGTAGTCCGAGCTGAAACGGGCGTTGGCCTTCTGGTAATCGCTGCCACGGATGATGCCGTCCTGGTCGAGCCAATTCAGCGAGAGCGACGAAGAACCGTTCTCGTCGCCTTTCGAGAGGCCTACGCTGTAAGTCTGCATCAAGGCCGTGCGGTGGATCTCCTTTTCCCAGTCCGTATTCTGGGGATTCACGGTCACGCCATTGAGATTCTGGTAAGACTGGAGCTTGGGCGTCGCCCCGGCGCCGTACAGTTCAGATGAGGGGGCTACGTTGTCGTACTTGAATGCAGACCACAATACCTCGCCCCATTGGTCGGCATTGAGCATGCTCAGACCGCTTTGGTAGGTCTGCATCGTCAGCGTGGCATCGAAGTTCACGCGACACTCGCCTTTCTTCGCGCGCTTGGTCGTGATGATGATGACGCCGTTGGCCGCCTGCGCCCCGTAAATGGAGGCCGAAGCGGCATCCTTGAGGACCTGCATGGATTCGATGTCGTTGCTGTTGATGATCGTACCGGGATTTTCGCGCGTCATCACGCCGTCAATGACATACAGCGGGCCGTTGGCATCCCCGCGGAAAGATGAGGCGCCGCGGATCGAAATCCCGGTGCTCAGGCCGCCCGGCGTGCCGTCGGTCGTGATGTTCATGCCCGAAATGCGTCCCTGCAAGGCCTGAAGCACATTGCCTGTCGGGACATCGGACACCTCTTTCATCTTGACTACCGATACGGAACCGGTCAAATCGGATTTCTTCTCCGTAGTATATCCGACTACGACGACTTCGGACAGCGCCGCCAGGTCTTCTTCGAGATATACGAGCATCTCCTCTTCGGCGGCAAGCGTCAGCGTCTTGTAGCCGAGCAGGGAGAACGTCAGCATTGAATTCTGCGGCACATCGTTCAGGGAGAACTCGCCTTCTGGATCAGTTACGACGCCCGTTCCGGATTCGGTGATGACGGCGACGCCGATCATCGGGAAATCCGCCGCCTTGTCGATAACCTTGCCGTGTACCGTAATGTTCTGCGCCGACACTGTCGCTGCTGCGAACAGCAACAGCATGTAGGTTGTTAAGGCTTTCTTCATAATAGGTATAGTGTTATTTTATGTTAATGGCATGAACCGGCAGTACGCCGATTTTCTTCGGCAAAAATAGATTGGCAATCCGTGTGTTTTCTATAACATATGTTTCAAATGCTGGCAATTTCCGTATCATGAAATAATAATGACACACAATGCAACAATGCTGCCGTTCAAAAAATGCCGCTGAATCCCTGTCTGACGCCGATTCGTGCAGAGGTATGGCATTTTTTTTGCATAAAATAGCCGTCTTGTTAGTAAGTGTAACGACAATGAGAAAAATGATTGTTCTGTCTGCGGTTTCGGCTGTGCTTTCTTTCCTGTCATGGAATGCCGGTGCGCAATATGTTCCGGATGCCGAAGAACCGCAGGAAAGTCGGGATACTGTGGTGATTACCCTTGAAGATGCGCTCAGGATAGCACTCAGTGAAAATGTGGCGGTCAAGGTGGCCGACAAGGAGATAGAACGTGTAGGATGGGCGAAGAAGGGCACTTATGCATCGTTGTTTCCTCAGATAAACGCTACCGGTTCATATCAGAGGACCTTGAAAAAGCAAGTGATGTACATGGATTTCGACATGAGTTCCATCGGAGGCGCTGCCGGAGGGTCCGGAGCCGGAGAAGGCGAGGCCGGGAATGAAGGCCGGGCGTCCTCTTCGGGCGGCGGAGGCGGCATAGAGGTGGGCCGCTGGAACACCTACAGCGCCGGCGTGAGCGCATCGATGCCGATAGTGAACGCACAGCTTTGGGAGAGCATCAAGCTGTCGGGACAGCAGGTCGAACTGGCCGTGGAGCAGGCCCGTGAATCCCGCCTGAACACCGTGACTTCCGTCAAGCAGGCCTTTTATGCCGTCCTTCTCGCCAAGGAGGCGTTCAATGTCTATAAGGACGCGTATGAAAACGCCGTGGCCAATTTCACCCAGACACAGAAGAAATACGCCGTAGAGAAGGCTTCCGAACTCGAATATACCAGGGCGAAGGCTACTGTCGCCAACGCCATTCCGGATGTCTACAATGCCGAGAGCTCCGTCATACTCGCCCTGTGGCAGCTGAAGGCTGTCATGGGCGTGAATCTCGACACGGCGATAGACGTGGCCGGCTCCCTTGCGGATTATGCTGAAAGCATGCTCCGTGACATCAGCGAAAACGAAGATGCGGACCTGTCCGGCAATACTTCGCTCAGGCAGCTTGCGATCCAGGCCGAACAGCTCGCCACGACGGTGCGCATGCAGAAGGCCGCCAATCTGCCGAGCCTTGCCCTGAGCTTCAACTACAGCTACAACGCCATGACCAACGATTTCAATTTCAGCGAATACCGTTGGACTCCGTATTCCTATCTCGGCATATCCCTGAGCATTCCCATCTTTGCGGGAGGCAGCAGGCGCGCGACGGTGAAGCAGAGCAAGATACAGGCCGACGAGCTCGAATTGCAGCGGATCAATACCGAAAGGCAGCTGAAGATAAGCATAAGGTCGAATCTACAGACGATGGAGACCGGCATGAAGAGCTATATCGCGGCTCAGGACGCCGTGAAGACCGCGCAGAAAGGATATGACATAGCAGTGAAATCCTACAACGTGGGCCGCAGCACGATTACGGAACTGAACGACGCGCAGCTCGCCCTTACTCAGGCCCGGCTCAGCGAGTCGCAGGCCATATACAATTTCGTGACCGCCAAGTCCTCTCTGGAGCAGACTCTCGGGTTCGATTTCAGTGAATACGACACGACAAATAGATAAATCAGAAAAAAAGATATACGATGAAAAGAGTTGGCAAGACTATAATCCTCTCGGTGGCCGCCGTCGCGGCGGTCGCATGCGGGGGAAACGGATCCAAAAAAGAAAATGAAGCACGGACTGCCGCGGCCGCGGAGGCGCTGCCCGTGGTGGAAGTTACGAAAGCCTCCGCAAGGGACGTGGACGACAGCAATTCGTATTCGAGTACGGTGCAGGCTTTTGCGGTGAACAATATCATGCCGCAGGCGGCCGGGAGAATCCGCGCCATCAACGTGGAAGTCGGGGACTACGTCACCGCCGGACAGGTGCTGGCACGCATGGACGATCTTTCCCTCGAACAGGCCCGTCTGCAGCTTGTCAATGATTCCACCGAACTGAGCCGTCTGCGCGCCCTCTACGAGGAGGGCGGAGTCGCCAAATCCGATTTGGAGGCCATGGAGCTCTCCTACAACGTGCGCAGGACTTCTTATGAAAATCTCGAGGAGAATACGGTCCTGCGTTCTCCCGTCACCGGTTTCGTCACGGCGCGCAACTACGACAGGAATGACATGTATTCGATGTCGCAGCCCATATTCACCGTGCAGCAGGTGGTGCCGGTGAAACTCCTCGTGGGCATTTCGGAGACGGAATATACCAAGGTGAAGAAAGGCGACGCGGTGGAAATTTCGGCTGACGCCATTCCCGGGCGTGTTTTCAACGGCCGGGTGAACAGGCTCTATCCTACCGTCGACGCGGCCACCCATACTTTCCAGGCCGAAGTCCTCGTAAGCAATGCCGATCGCGCCCTGAGGCCGGGAATGTATGCCAAGGTGCTCGTCACTTTCGGCACCAACAGGCGCATCGTCCTTCCGGACAGGGCCATAGTGAAGCAGGAGGGCTCCGGGCAGAGATTCGTATATGTGCTGAACACGGCCGACAATACGGTGAATTACGTGCCTGTGACGATAGGCCGGCACATGGGGAGCGAGTATGAGATAGTGGACGGCATTTCCGAGGGCGACGTGATAGTCGTGAAGGGCCAGGCCGCCCTGAAAGACGGAGCCGCCGTAGAAGTCCAGTAGCCGTAGGGAGGAAAATCGAATATGAGCATTTACAGATCAGCGGTGAACAAGCCGGTAACGACCTTTTTGGTGTTCCTGGCTTTCGCCATTCTCGGAGTGTTCTCCCTGTCGAGACTTCCGATAGACAATTTCCCCGAGGTCGAGTCCAACGTCATAATGGTCATGTCCTCCTATCCGGGCGCGAGCGCCGAGGACGTGGAGAACAACCTTACGAAGGTATTGGAGAACGCGCTCAACGGCGTCAGCGACCTCAAGGACCTCAGTTCCCAGTCCAAGGAGAACGTTTCCGTCCTTACTTTGGAATTCAAATACGGCACCGACATAGAAGTGGCGACCAACGATGTCCGGGACAAGCTGGACATGGTGAACTCCACCCTGCCGGACGGCGCGTCCGTGCCTATGATATTCAAGTTCAGCGCGGACGACATGCCTATAATGATCATGGCCGCCACGGCCGAGCAGAGCGTGCCGGCGCTGGACAAGATCCTGGACGACAATGTGGCCACTCCGCTTGCGAGGGTGTCCGGCGTGGGCACCGTGTCCATAGCCGGTGCGCCAAAGAGGGAGATACAGGTATATTGCGATCCCGACAAGCTGGAGGCCTACGGCCTTTCGGTGGAGACCATATCTGGGATAATCGCTTCCGAGAACCGCAACGTGCCGAGCGGAAACATAGACATAGGCTCGGACACGTATACGCTCCGCGTCAAAAAGGAATTCAAGGATCCGAGCGAACTTCTCGACGTTGTGGTGGGCTATTCGGCCTCCGGCGGCGCAGTCCGCCTCAGTGACGTGGCCCGCGTGAACGACGGACTGGAGGAGCGCTCCCAGGAGGCGTACACCCAGGGTGTGCGCGGCGCCCAGATAGTGGTGCAGAAGCAGTCCGGATACAACACGGTCAACGTCATAAAGGACGTCAAGAAGGCCATGGTCGACATTGAGCGCAACATGCCTTCGGACATCCATTTCACTACGGTAGTGGACAACTCCGAGAATATAGTGAATACCATCAATTCGCTGAAGGAGACCATTATGATTACTTTCATAGTGGTGATGCTGGTGGTGTTCCTGTTCCTCGGCAGATGGAGGGGGACCATCATAGTCGTGCTCTCCATCCCTATCGCCCTGCTGGCGTCGCTCATGTATCTGTTCGCCACCGGCAACACGCTCAACATTATATCCATGTCCGCCCTTTCGATTGCGATAGGCATGGTGGTGGACGACGCCATCGTGGTGCTCGAAAACGTTTCCACGCATCTGGAAAGGGGCGAGAAGCCGAAGGAGGCTGCCGTTCACGGTACTTCCGAGGTGGGCATCTCCGTAGTCGCCTCAACCCTGACGATGCTGTGCGTGTTCCTGCCGCTTACGATGATTTCGGGCATGGCCGGCATAATGTTCAAGCAGCTCGGATGGATTGTCAGCATAATAATGATAGTGTCCACCACGGCCGCACTTACCCTCGTGCCGATGATGTGCTCCATATTGCTGAGCAACAAGCCCAAGACGGGAAAGCTGCACATGGCGATCTTCGGGCCCGTAAACCGTTTTCTCGACGGCATCTCCGCCGGATATTCCAGAATCATTTCCTGGTGCATGGCCCACAAGAAGACGGTCATAGTCTCCGCGTTCCTCATATTCGCGGCGGTCATGGGCTTCATAGCCCCGTCCACCAAGACCGAGTATTTCCCGAGGGCCGACCAGGGCCGCATCTCCGTGAGCGTCGAGCTGCCTATCGGGACGTCGCAGGACGTGACCCGTGACGTGGCGGCGCGCATATATCAGGAAGTGAGCGAGGCAGTGCCGGAGATAAAGGTCATGAGCTACCGTTTCGGCCAGGCCGACACCGACAATGCCTTCGCGAGCATGCAGAACAACGGTACCTACCTTATCTCCATGAACATGAACATCGGCAGCATGGAGGACCGTGACAGGTCCGTGTTCGAAATCGCCGACATCGTGCGCGGGATATTGCGCAGGTTCCCCGAGGTGAACAAATACACTGTTTCCGAAGGCGGCGGCATGGGCGGTGCGTCTTCCGTGGCCGTGGAGATTTACGGATATGATTTCGAGACGACGGAACGCGTCGCGCGCGAGGTGCGCCAGAAGATGTTCGACGATGAAAACTTCACGCAGGTAGTTCTGAGCCGCGATCAATATACTCCTGAGTATCAGCTCGATTTCGACAGGGAGAAACTTGCCGTGAACGGACTTTCGTCCACGGCGGCCGCGGCGGCACTCAGCGCGGCCATGAGCGGCTCTGTGGGTTCGTTCTACCGCGAAGACGGCGACGAGTACAATATACGCGTCCGCTATGCCCCGGAATTCCGCACGAGCATCGAGGACATCGAAAATATAGTGGTCTACAACGGCATGGGCCGCGGCATCAAGATGAAGGAGCTCGGCAAGGTGGTGGAGTCCCGCGTGCCTCCGACCATCCAGAGAAAGAACAGGGAGAGGCTCATTACGGTGACCGGCATCGTGGCCACCGGACACGCCCTGAGCGAGGCCGTGGAGGCTTCGAGGAGCATCCTTGAGGACACCGACATGCCGCAGGAGATTTCATGGATCATAGGCGGCGACTATGAGGACCAGCAGGAGATGTTCGGAGACCTCATGCTGCTTATAGTCCTTATCGTCATATTGGTATACATGGTGATGGCTTCGCAGTTCGAGTCGTTCCTCGGGCCTTTCGTCATCATGTTCTCCATACCGTTCGCGCTCGTGGGAGTTTACCTCGGGCTTTGGGTCAGCGGTACGGCGCTCGGCGTCATGGCGATGATCGGAATCATCATTCTGCTCGGCATTGTGGTGAAGAACGGTATTGTGCTCATCGACTATACGATTCTGTGCCAGGAGAGGGGAATGTCCGTGAGGGAGGCGTCGGTGACCGCGGCGAGAAGCCGTCTGCGTCCTATCCTTATGACTACCCTTACGACGGTGCTCGGCATGGTGCCCATGGCCGTCGGGACGGGCGAGGGCTCGGAACTTTGGAAGTCTCTCGGCATGACGGTATGCTGGGGCCTGTCCATTTCGACCATTGTCACGCTCGTCATAATCCCGACGCTGTATTGCGGGCTGACGGAGATCCGCGCGCGCCGCAGGGAGCGCAAAGCCGCGAAGCCGGCTTCCCGGACCGCGTGAGCGGCCCGGGCGCGGATCCGTCCGGATACCGGAGCGGCCGCCGCGCAGGATGATAGTTGCACTTAAAGGAGACATGCGATATGAAAGGAATATTCATAGCCTACAATCAGGCATATAACGAAGAGATAGTTGAACTGCTCGAGTCCTGCGGTCAGCGGGGCTACACGAAATGGGAGGAAATCGGCGGCCGCGGCAGCACGGACGGCGAGCCCCATCTCGGCAACCACGCCTGGCCTACCCAGAACCATGCCCTTTTCACGGCCGTTCCCGATGACAAAGTGGACGGGATAATGCGGCTTCTGAAAGAAAAGGACGAGGCCGGCTCCGATCTCGGGATCCGCGCCTATGTATGGGACATTGAGCGGCATTTGTAGGCGCCAGGCCTTCGCCGATTGATGTCCCGCCGCGGCATATCCGTTTTGTTGCGTATTTTTAGTATCTTTGCAGACGGTTAAACGTATAAAGGATATCAATATGGCAAATGTGGCTACCGAGGCGAACTTCGCCGGCATTCTGACGGACAACAAGGTTGTCGTCATAGATTTTTGGGCTACCTGGTGCGGTCCCTGCAGGATACTTTCCCCCACGGTGGACGAAGTCGCCGAAGAAATGGCCGGCAAGGCTTTCGTCGCCAAATGCAACGTGGACGACTGCGGTGACATCACCATGAAATACGGTGTAAGGAACATCCCCACCCTGCTCTTTTTCAAGGACGGGGAACTTGTGGACCGTCTTGTGGGAGCGGTTCCCAAAAACACTATCGTAGACAAAATCAATTCACTTCTGTAGGATATGAAACGGATTGCAGCTTTAATTGCGGCCGTGCTGCTTGCGGCCGCCGGCCTCCATGCACAGGTGGGCATCATAGGCGGATACACATCTTCCGACATGAAGAAGGCCAAGACCGGAAACGCTTCCATGTATCATGTGGGCGTGGCTTACAAGGCAAAGGTTCCTCTGGTGGGAATCACTTTGCAGCCCTCGCTCCAATATTCCGTTAAGGGAGCCAAGACCGGGGACGACACTTTCAAGGCAAATTATCTCGAACTTCCGGTGGATGTACAGTGGGGCATGGATCTCATTCTTCTTAGGCCCTACCTGATGGTGTCCCCGTTCGTAGGATATCGTCTCGGCCGCATCAAGGGAGACAAATTCAACATCGACTCGGATGCCCTCAACGATGCGGTGAACAGGCTCGAATACGGTCTCGGACTCGGCGGCGGCCTGGAAGTAATGGACTTCGTGCAGCTGTCGGTACAATACTATTGGAATTTCGGCCATCTTATGAATGACGACAAGGTTGTCGGAAACATTTTGCAGGGACTTGTCGGCAAAGGCAATTTCAGCGGCGTGAAGGTTTCCGCGGCCCTGTTCTTCTAAGGAAATTCCGCGGAATGGCCGTCCATGATACTCGATGACATAAAAGATTGCCTCGGCGACAGTTGGCGCGCGATGGAGTCGCTGATGGAGTCGGCTCTCCACAGCGACATCGATTTATTGTCATTGACCAACAGGAATATCCTGACGCATTCCGGCAAGAGAATCCGTCCCATGCTGGCCCTGCTCACGGCCTCGGCGTGCGCCGCTCCGGGAGAGGGCTGCAACATGGACAGCATAAAGCTTGCGGCCGCATCGGAGCTTCTGCACAACGCCACTCTCCTGCACGATGACGTGGCGGATGACAGTTCGCAGAGGCGCGGCCGGCCTACCGTCCTGTCGGTCCTCGGGCCGTCGGCCTCCGTCCTCATAGGAGACTTCTGGCTTGTGAAGGCCATGGAATGCATGCTGAGCATTTCTTCGTACAGCGAGCAGGCCATAAGGATTTTCGCAAAGACGCTTTCCGACCTGGCCGAGGGAGAAATGCTCCAGCTGGAGAAATCGGGGGCGGGCGATACTGTGGAAGATGATTATTACAGGATAATCTATTGCAAGACCGCATCCCTTTTCGAGGCCGCCGCCGTCACGGCCGCGCTTTCGGTCGATGCCTCGGAGGACATGCGGAACGCCGTGAAGGACTATGCCGTGAATCTTGGGATGGCGTTCCAGATCAGGGATGACATCCTGGATTACGAAGGCGACAGCTCGGTGGGGAAGCCTTTGGGCGCCGACCTTAAGGAGCGGAAAATCACCCTGCCCCTGCTCGGGGCGCTCGCTTCGGTCCCGGAAGACGAGGCGGCGGCAATGCGCCTGAAAGTGTGCGCCATGGCGGAACATCCGGAGTACGAAGACGTTCTGCGGCGCTTTGTCCATGAAAAGGACGGCATAGGCTATGCCGGAGCCAGGCTCGCGGAGTTTTCCGCAAATGCGGTCGCGGCCGTCCGCCGGCTGCGTCCTTCCGCCGAAAGGGATTATATGGAAGCGCTTGTGTCATTCATAAGCGAGAGGAATGTTTGAATATGAAATTTTCGGAAATACATGGCAACGGGGCCGTCGTCAAGGCCTTGGCCGGGATGGTGGATTCCGGCCGCATACCCCATGCCATATTGTTTCACGAAAACGACGGCGGAGGCGCCGTGCCCGTCCTGCTCGCATTTCTCCAGTATCTGTATTGCCATGACAGGCACGACGGGGATTCATGCGGGGCATGCCCTGCATGCAACAAGGTCTCCAAGCTGATCCATCCGGACATCCATTTCGTCTATCCCGTCGCCGGCGGCTCCAAGGTGTCCTCGTCCGACAAGCCCGTATCGGAGAACTATGCCGGATATTGGCGCGAACTTGTGGCCGGAAATCCTTATTTCTACGAGAACGAGTTTTATGCCGCTCTCGGCATAGAGGGCAAGTCATGCGTCATAGCGCTGCCGGAGGCCAAAAACATCCTGAACAGCCTGTCGCTCACGGCCGTGGAGGGCGGATTCCGCAGCGTGGTCGTGTATCTTCCGGAAAGAATGAACCAGGCCGCCGCCAACAGCCTTTTGAAGATGGTGGAGGAACCGCCTGAAAAGACACTTTTCCTCATGGTGACACATGAGCCCGAAAAAGTGCTCGGGACCATTTATTCCCGTTGTCTTTTCATGAGGACTGCGCCTCTTTCCAAAGAAGACGCATACCGTGTGCACAGCCGGGAGAGGGCTGAGGACAATGCCATGCTGGATATCCTGAGCGATCTCTTTTCGGCGCTTGCGTCCCGCGATCTCGTCTCGGCTCTGGAGGCGGGGGAAGCGATGGCCGCGCTGGAATCGCGTGAAAAACAGAAAGCTTTTTGTAAATTTGCAGGGAGATGCCTGCGGGAGATTTTTCTCCTGCAGCAGGGATTGTCCGGCATAGGGGACATGACCGAAGACGAGGAAGCTTTTTTGCAGGAGACCGCACGGAAATGCAAAAAGAATTTTCCCCGTCAGGCGCTCGGGCTGTTCGACAGGGCCGTACTTCTGATCGAACGCAACGTAAACCAAAAAATATTGTTCTGCGATCTCGTGGACAGGCTTTATATGATATATTGACATGGATGATGTTTCTGCCATAAACGAAAACATACGCTTCGACTGTTTCCGCGGCTGTTCCGTCACCAATGATGCAAAGACCGGCGAAACGGTCTGCAGCTACAGGCAGGGATGCTGCAAACTTGAGGTTTACAACTGGCTGGCAGGCGTGAACCAGGAGCAGTATGACAAATATTTTGAAGTCAGGTTCAAGAATACCCGCAAGGGCATATACGTAAACGGGTCCGGCCAGAGCATAAAGACCGGCGAACTCGTCATAGTGGAGGCCGCGAGCGGACACGATCTGGGCATCGTCACTCTCGAAGGCCCTTTGGTGGCGCGTCAGATGAAGTGCCGCGGCATTGATCCCGAGACCACTGAGCTGCGCAGGATTTACCGCAAGGCCAAGCCGTTCGACATAGAGAAATGGCAGGAGGCCATAGCCCGTGAGACCGATACCATGATCCGCGCCCGCCAGATAACGGCCGAGATGAAGCTTGAAATGAAAATAGGCGACGTGGAGTTTCAGGGCGACGGCACCAAGGCCATATTCTATTACATTGCGAACGGCCGCGTCGATTTCCGCGAATTGATCAAAGTCTTCGCCGAGGAATTCCGTATCCGCATAGAGATGAAACAGATCGGCGCACGTCAGGAAGCCGGACTGATAGGAGGCATAGGCGTATGCGGCAGGGAATTGTGCTGCGCCAACCATATTACGGATTTCCAGTCGATAACCACTTCGGCCGCCCGCTGCCAGGATCTTTCATTGAATCCCCAGAAGCTCGCCGGGCAGTGCGGAAAGCTCAAATGCTGCCTCAACTACGAAGTGGAGGCCTATATGGACGCACAGTCACGCATTCCGCATCTTCAGGAGCCACTTGAATTTGAAGACGGCCATGCATGGCTCATGAAGACGGACATACTTCGCGAGCTCATGTATTTCTCTTATGACAAGGGTTCGCTTGCCGAGCTTTTCCCGGTGCCTGCTGAAAAGGTGAAGGAATTCATGGCCATGAACAAGAAAGGCCAAAAGCCCCGCTCGCTAAAGGCCGATCAGGAAACGGGGACTCCGGAATTCATCTCCGCCGTTGGCGATGACAGCATATCGCGCTTCGATGAGGTGCGCAAGAAAAAGAAACGCAGGAAACCCCGCCGCAAGCCGGCGGAAGGCTGATGGGCGTCATGAGGATCAGGGACGGAATATTTTTTCTTTTCGCAGCCGCGGCGTTTTCCTGTGCGGAGCCGTCGTCCGAGGAGAGGTTTGTCCGTGCACAGGACGCACCGGATGGAGAATATCGTTTCATGGTGGATCTGTCTGACAGCACGGCCGTGTATGATCTTGATTTCTACACTATGATAGACGGTTCGCCGTCACAGATGGCTGAGCTTCGGGCCATTCCGCTCGAGGTGTCGTGGGTGTCCCCCGATCTGCGGCATTTCAGCGAAAGGGTGCTGCTCGATCCGGCCGCCGGCTCCGGTTCCGGCGTTAGCCGCCAGATGCGTGTCCCGTACAGGCGAAACGTGTCCATGTATGTCCCCGGAGCATGGTCCATTACCGTGACCGTGCCCGAAGGTTTCCGCCTTGAGGGCATGAGGGGGCTCGGACTTGTCTGCGAAAAGAGAAAATAGCGATATGGGACACGGAAAGCTGAAGAAATTCGAGGAAAACAAGACGTTCTCCTGTCTGCTGCAGCCCGACGGCGCCGATGTGGCCCGCAAGGACGAAGGCGGACTTGTGCTCGTGGACCATCCCGTCAAGGGGCATTGGAACGGGACGGTGTTCTCTGACTCCCGGCCCATAATCCTCGAACTCGGCTGCGGCAAAGGGGAATATGTCATTGCACTTGCCGAACGCAATCCGGAATATAATTATATAGGAGTCGACATAAAGGGCGCGAGGCTTTGGAAGGGCGCCAAATACGTCACGGAGCACGGCCTGTCCAACGCCGCCTTTCTGCGTACCAGGATAGAGTTTATCGAAGCCTTTTTCGGCCCGGGAGAGGTGGCCGGCATCTGGCTCACCTTTTCCGATCCTCAGCTCCGCAAGGAAAGCGCCCGTCTCACTTCGCCCCGCTTTTTGGAGCGCTACCGCAGAATTCTCTGTCCGGGAGGCTTTGTGCGGCTCAAGACGGACAGCCGCTTCCTCTATGAATATTCTCTTGCCGTCGCCTCCGGGAACGGTCTCCGCATAGCCGCCTCATCCGCCGACATATACGGCGGAACGGTCGACGGGGCGGATGAAGACGAAATCCGCGACATCAGGGAGATAAAGACTTATTATGAGAAGATGTCGCTTGCCCTCGGATATACCATAAAATATTTGAAATTCGGGATAGACCGTGACGGTGCGTTCGTGTCTCCTGAGTTCGACGCCGATTATTGGCGTTCAGTCGAGGGCGAGAGGCCTTTCGGCTACACTTCGGTCCAGTGAATGACCGTCCCTTTCTTCTCCATCGAGCGGAAAAAGGTCATCTGCCTTTTCGCAAATTGATGGATGGCGTTGCCGAGATGATATCGCATTTCGTCGAAACTCATGACGCCGGTGAGGTAATGGGTTACGAATTTGTATTCGAGCCCGTAATAAATCAGGTCGTCGGCGCCGAGGCCTCCGTCAAGCAGTTTCTGCACTTCATCCACAAGTCCTTCAGCTATGCGGGCGTCCAGTCTCGCGTCTATGCGGGCGTTCCTTTCTTCCCTGCTCACGAGAACTCCTATGAAGAAAGTCCTGCCGGGCGCATGGTCGTTCACGGCCCCCTGGATATAGAGTCCGCTTCCGCCGCACATGATGGGCAGGTTCCCGCGTGAACGTATGTCCTTGTAGACGCGGCCGAAATCGTTTTTGTAGCGGAACAGGTTGTACCGTTCTCCGGCATCGGCTATGTCGGTCATGTGGAGCGGTATTTCGCCGTATTCGCCCTTGTCTTTTCCGGAGCCTATGTCCATCCCCCTGTACACCTGTCTCGAATCGGCTGAAATTATTTCCGTGCAGGGGCCGCCGTTGAATCCGTCGAACGTGCGGGCCAGACGCACTGCATACCGGGTCTTGCCCGAAGCCGTAGGCCCCAGAACGCATACCATGTCGATGTCCCCGTTGCGCCAGGCATCGAAAACGTCTTTTTCGTCTATATGCTCAGGCGCCGGCAGAGGCACTTCCGGAGAATTGTCGGCCCGCTTTTTCATCATGCGCAAAATTAGGAAAAAAGCCTTACCTTTGCAATCCTATGGCCAAAGGGAAGAAACAGGTACGGATAAACAACAAGAGAGCCTCGTTCGATTACGAATTCATCGAGACTTATACCGCGGGCATACAGCTCGTGGGTACGGAGATAAAGTCCCTTCGTGAAGGCAGGGCCTCTCTGCAGGATGCCTATTGCTATTTCGATCACGGCCAGCTGTATGTGAAAGGCATGAACATCTCCACTTATGCGTGGGGTTCATGGGGCCAGCACGAGCCTGCCCGGGACCGCAAGCTGCTCCTTACGAAAAAGGAACTGCGGCATCTGATGGCGGAAGACAAGAAACGCGGCGTCACGATAGTGGCCGTCAGGCTTTTCATAGCGGACAATGGTTACGCAAAGCTGCTGATAGCCCTCGCCCGCGGCAAAAAAGAATACGACAAGAGGCAGTCCATAAAAGAAAAGGATCTGCGCCGCGAACTTTCCCGGAACGGCTATTGAAACTTTGCCCGAAATTCCGACTGCGTTAAAAACACGCGATTTTTTTTGACAAGAAAGAAAAAGTTTATACCTTTGCAGTCCCGCTTTTGAGGAAGTGGGAATTTTTTATTGAGATATTTGAAAATATTGAAAGACAAAGTACAAGCAAGTACCTGAACAATAGGAATAGCGTCAATTCTTTTCAAAGGATTGAGGAGAGCACGGGAGTCAAGCTGAGAGAAAGAAAAGATATACAATGAAGAGTTTGATCCTGGCTCAGGA
>X22_European_Rabbit__coassemble_95_pt1 | contig 22833 bp, 19 predicted proteins | sample X22_European_Rabbit__metabat2_high_PE_013 | metagenome-assembled genome bin X22_European_Rabbit
CTGTCTGGTCTATATGGTATGTTGTCATCGGTTAAAAATTATAACATTTAACTTTACAAAAATATGCAAAGTTTTTAAGATTCATAATATTTACGCAAAAAATCTTTCATTTTGGCATATAAAAGCCCCTGCCGCTTCAAATAATTCATATTGAAAACGGCCGGGGGCAATGTCTTCTACGGTTTTTTAATCTTTATTTTTTCGATGCTCCGCGCCGGCGTCTGGCGGACGGCGAAGTGTTTTCTATGATTTCAAGGCAATCCTTTTCCGTCAGGGATGCGGCGTCACGGCCGGCGGGAATCTTGTAGTTCGCACCTTCGCGCTTTATATATGGTCCGTACCTGCCGTTCAGCACCTGTATTCCGCTGTCGGCGAATGAAGATATGACGGCGTTCGCAGGCGTCTTCGCAAGATTTTCCTCTATTATTTTCACGCATTCTTCTATCCCGACGGTCATGGGGGACACGCCTTTCGGGAGCGAAATGTTTTTGTCGCCGTATTTTATGTACGGGCCGAAGCGCCCTTTGGTGACTATGATTTCCGTGCCTTCATGGGAACCGACGGAACGCGGCAGTTCAAAGAGCTTCAGGGCTTCTTCAAGCGTGATGCTTTCTATCAGCTGGCCTTTGCCGAGACTCGCGAACTGACGGTTTTCCCCCTCGCCCTTCTGTATGTACGGCCCGTATTGGCCGAATTTCGCCGTCAGGGTGAGCCCGGTGGCCGGATCGGTGCCGAGATTGCGGCTTACGTGGCTGTACGTGCGGTCGCTGAGCACTTCCTCGACCTTGCTGTGGAAGGGTGCGTAAAAGTCCGCTATGACGGCGTCCCATGCCTTTTTGCCTTCGGCCACGTCATCGAATTTCTTTTCCACGTTGGCAGTGAAGTCGTAGTCGAGCACGGCGTCGAAATTCCGTACGAGAAAGTCCGACACTATCATGCCTATCTCCTCCGGGAACAGCTTGTTCTTTTCGGCGCCTATCGTTTCCGTACGCTGGGACGAAACGATTTTGCCGCCGGAAAGTTTGAGGTCGGAGACTTCCGTGCGCCGTCCTGGCTTGTCGCCTTTGACGATATAGCCCCTTCCCGTCGTCAGCGTGGAAATGGTGGGGGCGTATGTGGAGGGACGGCCTATGCCGAGTTCTTCGAGTTTTTTTACCAAGGTGGCTTCGGAGTATCTCGGCGGCGCGGCGGTGAATTTGCATTCCGCCAGAATGCCTTTTTCTTCCATTCCGTCCCCGACGTGCATTTCGGGCAGGATCGTTTCCCCGTATTCCGGCTCCGCGTCTTCGGTGCTCTCCGAATATACTTTCATAAAGCCATCGAATACTGTCTGCACGGCCTGGATGTTGAATTTTTCAGGCCTTTTGTCGGACGCCACCTTTATGAGCGTGTTGATTACTTTCATGTCCGACATCTGCGAGGCCACGGTGCGTTTCCAGATGAGGGCGTAGAGTTTCTTCTCCCGTGCGTCGCCCTCTATTTCAGTGTTTGAAATATATGTGGGCCGTATGGCTTCATGCGCCTCCTGCGCTCCCTTCGCCTTGGTCCTGTATTGTCTCGGCCTGGAATATTCTGCGCCGAAATTGTTAGTGATGAACTCTTTGGCGGTGTTGACGGCAAGTGACGACAGATTGGTGGAGTCCGTTCTCATGTAGGTGATCAGACCTCTTTCGTACAGGCTCTGCGCCACCCGCATTGTCATGCTTACAGGGAAATGCAGGCTTCTGGACGCCTCCTGCTGAAGCGTGGACGTGGTGAACGGGGCCGAAGGTGTCCTCGTGCCTTCCTTTTTCTCCATGCTGTCTATGACGAACGAGGCGTCTGCCGAATCCCTGAGGAATTTTTCGGCGCTTTCCTTGTTCTCGAAACGGCTGTCGAGCGTCGCTTTCACAGTCGTTTTCGCGGGCAGTCCCTTCGGGTGGAACACTGCGGACACCCTGTAATAAGGCTCATTTTGGAAAGCCATTATTTCTCTCTCCCGGTCGACGACGAGTCTCAGGGCAACGCTCTGCACCCTTCCCGCCGACAGCTTGGACTGTATTTTTCTCCAGAGCACCGGCGAGAGTTCGAAGCCTACGAGACGGTCGAGCACCCTTCTCGCCTGCTGCGCATAGACGAGGTTCATGTCTATCTTCCTCGGGTTTTCGATGGCATGCAGTATGGCGTTTTTCGTTATTTCATGAAAAACTATTCTTTTTGTGTTGTCCGGATCCAGTCCGAGCGTCTCCGCAAGGTGCCACGATATGGCTTCTCCCTCGCGGTCCTCATCGGAAGCCAGCCATACGGTCTCGGCCGCCCCGGCCGCCTTTTTCAGATCGGCCACCACGGATTTCTTGTCGGAAGGGATGACGTATTCCGGTTTGAATCCGTTTTCCACGTCGACGCTGAGTTTCTTTTCGTTAAGGTCGCGTATATGTCCGAAACTCGATTTTACCGTATAATCGCCGCCCAGAAATTTTTGGATTGTCCCTGCCTTGGCCGGAGACTCTACGATTACCAAATTCTTCTTCATAGTCGATTTTTGAATGCCAGGTTTAAAATAACGCACAAAGTAACGCACAATCGGGACAATTTTCAAAATTTTGTTGTTATTTTTGTCTTTCCGTACACAAACGAAGGCGCGATTATGACAGACGTCACGAAGAAAAAAATAATAAAATGGTTCTGGATTGCGGTGACAGTGCCCGTGCTCGCCGTCATCCTGCTCCTCACGGCGGTATGGATGTTCGCCGACATCCCCACGTTCAGGGAGCTGGAGAATCCTGACAGCATGCTCGCCACACAGGTCATAGCCGAAGGCGGCGAGATATTGACCACTTATCATATAGAAAACAGGACATTCGCCGGATATGATGAAATTTCCCCCAACCTCATACATGCGGCCATCGCCACGGAGGACGTACGTTTCTACGACCATTCGGGGATAGATTTCAAAAGTCTCGGCAGGGTGGCTCTCAAGACTCTGCTGCTCAACAATTCCAGCCAGGGCGGCGGCAGCACCATCACCCAGCAGCTCGCCAAGACGCTGTATCCGCGCAGCGAGATGCGCGGCGGCAAGCTGGGCATTGTATGGATAAAGCTGAAGGAATGGATCACGGCCGTGAAGCTTGAGCGCAATTATACCAAGGAAGAGATAATCGACATGTACCTGAATGCTGTGTTCTATGGCAGCAATGCGTTCGGCATCAATGCCGCGGCAGGCACTTTCTTCGGCAAGCTGCCGTCGGAGCTCAACGTGGAGGAAAGCGCCGTGCTGATAGGCATGATCAACAAGCCCACCCGCTACAATCCCGTCCTGAATTACGACAAGGCCCTCGAAAGGCGCAATTTCGTGCTCCGCCAGATGGCCAAGGCCGGTTTCCTCACCGTGGCCGAATGCGACTCGATAAGCACGCTGCCCATCGATCTCGGACGTTACAAGTCCGACAGGACCACGGGGATAGCCCCTTATTTCAGGGACATGCTCAGAAGGACCATGTATGCCGGAAAGCCCGATCCGTCTTCCTACCAGTACAGGGAAGACTATGCGGCCGATTCGCTGGCGTGGGAGGATGATCCGCTGTACGGATGGATATCCAAGAACAAGAAGGCCGACGGCTCCTCGTACGATCTGGACAAGGACGGCCTGCGGATATATACCACCATCGACTATAAGATGCAGCGCTATGCCGAGGAGGCCGTCGCCGAGCATCTCGGCAAGGATCTTCAGAAATCATTCTGGAGGGATTTGCGCTACAAGAAAAACGCGCCTTTCTCCAATGACGTGGACCAGGCCACCGTAAATATCGTCATGGACCAGGCCCGCAAATGGAGCGACAGGACGAGGAACATGAAGCGTTCCGGCATTTCCGAGGCCGAGATATCGCGCAGCTTCAGGGAGCCGGTGCCCATGAGGGTATTCACGTGGGAGGCCCCAGGCTATAGGGATACGGTCATGACCCCGGACGATTCCATACGGTATTACAAATCGTTCCTCAGGGCCGCCTTCATGGCCATAGAGCCGAATACCGGATATATAAAGGCCTATGTCGGAGGACCGAACTACCGCTATTTCAAATACGACAATGTGCGTCAGGGCAAGCGTCAGGTGGGCTCCACGATCAAGCCATATCTTTATACCCTCGCCATGGATCTGGGCATGAGCCCGTGCGACAAGGTGCTCAACGTGCCGCAGGTGCTGGTGGTGAACGATGACGAGACGTGGTCGCCGAATGATCCGCATGCGGATGGCACCACGGTGGATCTCCGCTGGGGGCTGGCGCACAGTTCCAACTCCGTTTCGGCCTATCTGATGAAACGCTTCGGTCCGGAGGCCATGGTTGGCATGATGCGCAAGATGGGAATCACGAGCTTCCTCGATCCCGTGGTGTCCCTGTGCGTAGGTTCCGCAGACCTTTCCGTGTATGAAATGGTCGCCGCATACAATACTTTTCCGTCGCACGGGGTATATACGAGTCCCATGTTCGTCACCCGCATAGAAGACAGCCATGGCAACGTGCTCGGCAACTTCTCTCTGCGCCGCAGGGAGGCCATCACTGACCGCGCGGCATATGAAATGGTAGATATGATGCAGAGCGTCGTCAACGGCGGCACCGCAGTGCGGCTTCGCGGCAAATATGCGCTGAGGGGCAGCATCGCCGGCAAGACGGGTACCACCAACGACAATGCCGACGGATGGTTCATAGGATATACGCCCAAGATAACGGCGGGGATATGGGTCGGCGGCGAGGACAGATACGTCCGTTTCGCCTCAATGAATCTCGGGCAGGGCGCCAACATGGCTTTGCCGATATGGGGCATCTGGATGAAAAAGGTTATCGCCGACGGGACGCTTGGCATATCGGAAAGCGACGTCTTTTCCGTGCCGGAGAACATGCCTGACTGCACGTCTTCGGCCGGCGCCGACGCTTCCGGCGACAGGGATCTGGAAGAATATTATTTTGACTGACAACATATAGGACAATGGGAAAATATAAAAGCATCGCCGTCATCTACGGCAGCGACACATTGGAATGGGAAATTTCCTGCCGCAGCGGGCAATACGTGGCCTCCGGAATAGACAAGGAAGCCTATGACGTTTACGAGGTCTTCGCCCGTTTCGGGAAATGGAGCCTCGTGTCGTCATGCGTCAGCGGCGGCGAAAGGGTGGAATTCCCCGAAGACGCCCGTCCTGAAATAGACAAGAACGACTTTTCCGTCGCCGTAGACGGCGGCAAGATAAAATTCGACTATGCCTTCATAGTGCAGCACGGCGCTCCCGGGGAGACGGGGCAGCTTCAGGGCTATTTGGAAATGCTCCGCGTGCCGTACAGTACGTGCAGCGCCTTTGTTTCCGCCGTCGCGTTCGACAAATACGCCTGCAAGCGATTCATAGAGGGCGGAAACCATGTCGGGCTGGCCGGGGATGCACTCGTGGTCAGGGGAATGGACGTTGAACGGACGTCGGAAGATCTCGTGAAGAAATTAGGACTTCCCCTGTTCGTCAAGCCGAGCGCCGGCGGATCAAGTTTCGGCATCACCAAAGTAAAGACGGCCTCGCAGATGCCGGATGCGCTCCGTCTTGCTTTGAAAGAGGGGGAAACGGCCATAGTCGAACAGGCTTTGACGGGCAGGGAGTTTACCTGCGCAGTTTTTTTTGACGGCTCCGGGCCCTGCGCCCTTCCGGTCTGCGAGAGCATTTCCGAGAACGAATATTTTGATTATGACGCCAAATACAACGGCCTGAGCCGTGAAGAATGCCCTGCCGACGCTCCAGTGGAGATGACGGAGCACATACAATCCGTGTCGGAACGCATCTACACCCGTCTCGGATGCCGCGGCCTCGTCAGATTCGATTACATCTACGCCGAAGACGGGCTTTATTTTCTCGAGACCAATACCATTCCCGGCATGACGGCCGTGTCTTTTGTGCCTAAGATGCTCGCCGCGGCGGGGATTTCGCCGAAAGATTTCTTTACCGTCATCATAGAAAATTCATGACGGGATGAAAATTCATGACGGGATGCTGCTCGCCGATTTCATCCGGAAGGGGACCGCGTACCTTGAGAGCGTTTATCCCACGTCCGAAGCGAGAAATATCGTTCTCATGATATGCCATGCCGTTCTCGGTACGGAAAGATACACCCATGTGACGGAGCCGGGCTGTGTCATAGACGATGCGCGTCTCAGTGAGCTGTCGGCCATGATGAAGCGTCTCGGGGACGGGGAGCCGGTGCAGTACGTCATCGGGACCGAGACCTTTTGCGGCTTTGTCTTCAAGGTGACTCCGGACGTGCTCATACCTCGTCCCGAGACGGAAATGCTTGTGCGGGAAGCCTTGAAATATGCCCCATCGAAGGTCCTGGACCTCTGTACCGGTTCCGGCTGCATAGCCTGGGCAGTCGCCCTTTCGCTCCCCGGTGCCGAGGTGACGGGCGTGGATGTATCCGAAAATGCTCTGCGTGTGGCAAGGGAGCAGGATTTCACGGAAGAATTGAAAAAGAGGGGAGCGAAGGCCCCGCTTTTCATGTGTGCCGACATATTCGGGCGAGAGCCTGATTTTCCGTGCGGGCAGTTCGATGTCATAACCTGCAACCCGCCTTATGTGCGGGAAAGCGAGAGAGTCGCCATGCGCCGCAATGTGCTCGACTATGAGCCACATTCGGCAATTTTCGTTTCAGACGAGGATCCGCTTGCATTTTACGCGGCGACGGCCGCATGGTCGCGGAGGCTGCTCGCTCCGGGCGGACATGGAATAGCGGAGATAAACGAGGCGTTCGGGGCGGAGACCGTACGCATTTTCCGCGATGCCGGCTTCGGCAATACCGTCCTGCTGAAAGATTTTTACGGCAAAGACCGTTTCGTCATCTACTCATTTTAACTTTTTCCGGCAGTCTGCACCGTTGGAATGCCGTTTTTGAAATTTATCCTTGTGATATTTCAGCACACGGATTTTTTTGTGTCCCTTTGCATGCAGGGAACCGGACAAAACCGGACGGAAAATTATGAAAAAGCTTGATTTTATTTCGGGAGGAATTATTTCCTTCCTCGCGGCGACAGCCTTTTGCTGCAGTTGCGGAAAAGAAGAAGACCGCATGCCGGCACGCAGGACGTCGGCCGTGGTCGACGCATCCTTGTCCGTTGCGCCCGAAAGCGTAGCGGCTTTGCTTGCGGACGTGCCTTTCGGAGAGGAACAGATGCGGGAAGTCTATGATGCCGTTAGTTCTTCATCATGCAATGGATATGACGAAGAATATACTATGCGGGATCTTTTCGGCTCTCCGGGTGCCGGAGTAGGTGATTTTTCCGGCGGCGTGCGGGCAGGGAAGACAAAGGACTACGGACAGCCGCTTTGGAACCTGCTCGCCGAAGGCCTCCGCAGTTCATGTAGTACCAGGGCCGGAGGAATTGATCCGGAAAAATTCATTGAATCTCTTGCCGGTTCGGATTTGCAGATATATTGGCCTTATTCCGAAGATTGGGACGGGACGAGCCTTCCTGTCATCACCTTCGATCCGGGTACGGAAGATACGGTGAATGTGGGTTATGCCGTGGAGATCGGCGCCGATGGAGTCCGGCGCATATCGGAGGTGCTTGTGGATGAAAAAATGGCCATGCGGAGGCCGGTGTGGGTGGTGAACAGGAATTCTGACGCATCATATAAACCTGTTGTAATGCAAAGTAATGAAAATTCGGGACGGCGGCATGACGAAAGGCCGTACACGAAAGCTATGAATGATTTTAAGGTGTTGACATTCAGAAGTTTTACGATGAAACGTCATTTTGACAGCTGGTTTGCCGGAGGGTCCGAATTTTTCGTGAAGTGCGGAGCCGTGAACGGCTTCAGGGCCAGTACAGAAGCTGAACTGTCTCTCTACAGTGCTTCCGTAACGGATTTTATGGTGGTGGTGAAAAGAAAATATCTTAATGTCCCTTTGGATTTCAATGCCGTTCTCGTTTCTGAATGGACCGAACAGATGGAGGATATGGCGTTCATAATAATCGAAGATGACGGAGGTACGAGAACTTCATGGAAATGTTCCGCTACGGTGAAATACAACTCCAAAAGTTACGGATTCGATGTGGAGATACCCATTTATACCAAGGACGACATAGTCTGGAGGGGACAATTGTCCAAGAATTATATAGAAAGGTATTCCGGGACCACCGGACATTTCGGCGACGTGGATGTGATTCTCGGCCTTGAATGACGGACGCAAAGGATTTTGGCGTCAAGCATCGGAGAGCGTCATTTCGCAGGAACCGCAGTCGAAACGGAGGACCATGCGCCGGCCGTTGTTGATGAGGAACAGCGGTTCGGCTCCGGCGCCACGGTTTTTCTGGCACAGGCCCAATTCGTATCTTATGCAATATTTTGTCCTCATGAGCTCGGCCTTTTCAGGATGGCCTGTCTCGTATGCGCCTTCTATGGTTGCGGCTCCTCTGGATGAATATATTTCGCGGGCCATTGAGTTTGACACGTTCTCTTTGTAGTCCAAAGTCTTTTCGCAGGTTGTTGCGGCGTCTGCGATGCCTTGCGCCATGGGTACGGATGCGCACGGAAGCCTGTCAAGATCTTCGGCGAGAATCCGCCGCAAGCCGTTTGTCTCCGCAGCTTTCATCATATGCGGGCGGCCGGTGATTTTGCCGGCCGAGAATATGTAGCGGCCGGTGCGTTTGGATATCCTTTCGCGGATGATGGCCTCCATTCTGGCGGCGTCGCGGGCAGGTTCGCCGTCCGACGGTATTTCCCGTTCCGCGACGCGGCCGTCGGAAGTGACCGCGGCGGCTTTTATTGTGCCGTCCCCGAAAACGATGTCTATGACGGCCTTTATCTCCCTCCGGCATGGCCGGCGTTCAAGTTCTTTTTCGAAACGGACGTCGATGTTGCGGAAAAGGACGGTTCCGGCACGGAGCCCGGGGATGTTTTTGCAGAGGATCATGCCGTCCTTGCATACGTCGCCGCGGAAGCCCATTATTCCGGATGCTCCCGCATTGAACGAAAAGCCGTCCCCGTTGTTGAGGACAATGTTTTTGGAAAGAGGCCGTACATGGACCTCCATGCTGTCTCCGCGGCGTGACACTTCGGTGACCGTGCCTATTTCTTCTCCCATTGACTTGGGGTTGTCCATGGCGGCCCAGCGTCCGCGCTTCCCGTCTATGAAAAGGGCGGTGTAGCCCCTGTTGAAAGTTTTTTCCGGATCGGGAGGGACGCCCTCTGAAACCGAGCCGTATGAGCTCCGGCAATATTTTTCCGGGAACTTTTCAACGAGTGCGTCGAGTGCGGCCGAATAGGCTCTCGTGACGTTGCGCACGTATGAAATGTTTTTCAGGCGGCCTTCTATCTTGAACGACATGACGCCGGCATCCGCGAGATCTTCGAGCCTGTCGAGAAGGTTGAGGTCCTTCAGGGACAGGAGGGCCTTGTTTTTTGCGAGCGTGCGTCCCCGTAAGTCTTCAAGGTCGTACAGGGAACGGCAGGCCTGTATGCATTCGCCGCGGTTGGCGCTTCTGCCGGCCAGGTATTCGGACAGATAGCATTGTCCGCTGTAGCAGACGCAGAGGGCGCCGTGCACGAAACATTCCAGTTCGGCATCGACGGCGGCCCGGACGGCCTTTATCTGTCCAAGCGACAGCTGTCGTTCGAGCACGAGCCTCGAATAGCCGAGACTTTCGAGGAACGCGGCCCGCTCGGGCGTCCTGATGGCGCATTGGGTGGACGCATGCAGCGGCAGCTGTATGCCCGCCCTTTTCATAAGGGCGGATACCGCCGCGTCCTGGACTATGAGGGCGTCTATGCCGGCTCCGTACAATTCTTCTATCAGTTTTTCAGCCCTGCCGAGTTCATCGTCATACAGTATCGTGTTGAGAGTGACGTAAATCCTTGCTCCGAACAGGCGTGCATGGCTGCATAGCCTGCGGATATCGTCCACGCTGTTCCCGGCGGCCTGCCTGGCTCCGAATTCCGGTCCCGCTATATATACGGCATCGGCACCGCAGTCTATGGCTGCAATGCCGATATCCGCATTTCTTGCCGGAGCAAGAAGTTCAAGGGCCCGCATTATTTGCTCAGGGCCTCGATCTGTTGTTTGGCCGACGCTCCGAATTGTGCGTCGCCTTCAATCTTCTTGTAGTTCTCGAGGGCCTTCGCCTTGTTGCCGGCCTTCTGATAGAGTGCGGCAAGGGTGAAGGTTATCGCGCCGGCATTCTTGGCGGTAGGGGCGGCTCCGAGATATTTCTCGAAGTTCTCGATGGCGACGGACTCCTTGCCGGCCTTCTGTGCGGCCTGGCCTGCGATAAGATATGCCTGTGCGTTCTCGGAATAGGAAGCGGCTTTCGTCGCGGCTTCGATGGCATCGTCTAATTTGTTGGCTTTCAATGCGGCCGCAGCCTCTTTGAGGTAGGCGGTGGAAAGCAGTTTTCCTGCCTGTTCGGCCTTGCCTTTGGCGGATGCCTGTTCGAGCGCAGCGGCGGCTTCATCTGTCTTGTTGGCCTGGATGAGAGCCTGTCCGAGCAGCAGATATGCCTGTCCGTCCTCCGGAGTGAGCGCGGTCACTTCCTTGAAGGTTTCGGCGGCTCCGTCGAAATTCTTGTTTTTCAGGAGAGTCGAGCCTTTGCGGAGCAGGGCGTTGGGAATCAGATCCGCGGCCTCTTCCGATACGCTTTCGATGCCGTATTCCTTGGCCTTGGCGGAGGCTTCGTTGAGGGAAGCCACGGCTTCATCGTATGCTCCGTCGTTTATCTGTCCCTTTGCAACGGCCAAAATTATGCCGGGTATTGCGTTCTTGCAGTTCTCAACGAGTTCAGCGCCTTCTTCTCCGCAGGCTTCTCCCTGAGCAAGAGCCTCCTGGAAGAGTTTAAGAGCGCCCGCGTTGTCTCCGTTCTGCAAGGCGGACACGCCGCTGTTGTAGGTTTCGGTTGCGGAGTTGACGTCCTGTGCGGACGCTGTGGTAACGGCCAGAACGATGGCCGCTACAGCCACAAACAATCTTTTCATAATTCTATAACTATTGGTTTATCATCAAATCCGTCGTATCTTGTATATTTCAAGCACGCAATTTGCAAATATAACAAATAATATTTTACTTTTGTTTTTGAGTCAATAATTCGGACTGTTCAAATGACATTTATAAAAAAAACATTGCCGTTCTGCATAGGCCTGCTTTTAGCAATAATGATGCCGGCCCGCGCCCTGCCGCAGCTTCCAGAGGCTCCGCAGGTGAAAAAGGGTGTGCTGAATCATGGCATTTCATATTATATAATAGAAAATTCTGCAGAGAAAGGCTTCGGCTCCGTGGCTCTCGTGAGGCTGGGGGATGCCGATGCAGACGAAAGCCGCAAGATGTTGGACGGCGTTTCGAACTTCGTCAGTCCCGCGCCGTACAAGTTCCTCGCCCATAACGGTATAAGTGCGCGGCAAAGCGGCTATTTCACGAAGGGAAAGAAGGCCACCGTATTTTATTTCGACGATGTGCCGATGTACGGCGGGATGACGGCCGATTCGGTTCTGCTGTTGTGTTTCAATATGATGGCCTCGTCCGACGCCGAACATGCCGTCATCGTGTCCGGCGACGTGAATTTCTCCGACGTGAAGGATAAAATGGACATTTTCTCGATGAGCCTTCTGCCTCGCCGGGAAAGGGCCGCCGTGGAGCCGGATTCCGCGGCTTTTTCATGGAAACCGACGGAAAGGCCCCTGTGCCGCCGCATGCGTGTGGCCGAAGACGGTCAGTCCTATGTGAAAGTGCGTTACAGGGTGCAGAGAACGCCGTATGAAAACATGAATACGGCGCAGCCTCTCGTGATGCAGAATTTCTCCGATGAATTCGGGCTCATAGTGCGCCGACGTCTGCGGAACAGCCTGTCCGGCCGCGGCATTCCGTGCGCGGGAATCGATTACGGTTATACGGGAAGTTCACGGAGCGACCGCAGCGAATGGTTTGAAATCACCGTGCATACCGACGAAGAACATATAGAGGATGCGTCCGCAGCCGTTGCCGCCGAACTGTCCGCCATAGACGCGGGAGAAGTCACGCTTGAAGAATTCATCGGCGCAAAGGCCGAACTGACGGCCCCCATGCTCGAAATAGAGCGCCGCAAAGATTTTTCAAACAGGGAATACGTGGACAAGTGCGTGGCTTCCTATGTCTACGGGGCCGATCTGGCTCCTTTCGGGTACAGGGCCGGCCTGTTCCTGCGAAAGGACATTCCTGACAGTACGGAACACAGGCTGTTCAACGGCATGGCGACGGCTGTGCTGGATCCGGAGGCGAACCTGCTTGTGGAGTACGGTACCGCGGACGATGACTTTGACGTGGATTCGGCTCTGTCCGGATTCGTTTCGGCATGGCAGGACAGGGATGCCGTAGTATACGGGATGCCCCGTCTCGAGGAGTTCCTTTCGGCGGTGGACGGGGACAATCGGGTAAAATTGAAAAAGGCTGTTTCCGAGCCGGTGTCCGGCGGCAAACTGTGGACGTTCTCCAACGGCATGTCCGTAGTGTTCAAGAAGATGGATACTCCGGGAGTGTTCAGCTATTCTCTTTTTGTCCGGGGAGGCTTCGACAAGGTGGAGACGCTGCGTCCTGGCGAGGGCGGGTATTTCGCCGATCTGCTGGGGACCAGGAGCGTGGAAGGCATGAAAGGCCGGGATTTTGACGACATGCTGCGCGCCGGAGGGATACGGATGGACGCGACGGTGACGTCTTCAGGCATGAGCCTGAGCGGGACGGTGCCCGGCGACAGGCTTGAACTGCTGCTTAAGGCACTGATAGCCAAGACCACCAAAGGCCAGCTCGATTCGGCTGCGGTGCAGGGTTATTACAGGGATGAAAAACTGCGGCTCGGCCTGCGGGATGATGCCGGACAGGCCGTATTCGACCTGATGTTTCCGGGTTATCCGTATTCTCCTTATAAAGACCCGTCCCTGATGGACGAGGAGCTTTCCAGAAAGGCGGACATGTATTTTCAGGAGACTTTTTCCCGGATGGAAGAAGGCGTGTTCGTGCTTTGCGGGGATCTGGACGAAGATCGTACGAGAAAACTTCTTATGAAGCATTTGGGCGGATTCATAACCGGATGCATAGGGCCTCAGACCAGAATGCTGCAATATCAGCCGCGTTCCGGATGGTCTACGTATACGGTGAGCGGGGACAGTCCGGCCGTCCATGTGCTGCTGTCGGCCCCTCTGCCTTTTACGTCGGGCAACAATCTTGCGGCGCAGATGGCCATGCTGGCTCTGAAAAAGGCCGTGGTCGCCGCGGTGAATCCGTACGGCATGACCGGGCAGGTGAAAGGGGAGTTCGACAGGTGCTTCAATGACCGTTTCAACGTGACGATAGACTGCTATCCGATGGCGGAGGCAGGACTTCCGGCGAGCCTTGGGCGGCCGGAAGTCCTGCGGGCCGTGTCCGGGCTGCGCGCCGGACTCGAGGCCGCCGGCAACATGACGTTGCCGGCCTCCGAGCTGGGAGCCTACAGGGGATACGTCACCGACAGGATGACGCGGTCCCTGTCCGAACCGGAGAACGTGATAGACGCTGTGGTAAGGCGCTATTCGGACGGCAAGAACCTGGTGGCGAACTATCAGGACATAGGCGGGAGGATAACCGCAGCCAAAATAAAGGACATTTTGTCGGCTCTTGCCACCGGGAGCCGCGTGGAATATATAGTGAGATGAAGAAGCGGGAATTCGGCACCATAATACAGATAGGGGACATCCTCGTGTCGGAGGATGTGGCCACGGAATTTTTTTCATGCGATTACCGGGCCTGCAAAGGGATTTGCTGCATAGAAGGCGACGGAGGAGCCCCTCTTGAGGAATCCGAGATCGCGGCCGTCGGCGAAGCCTACCCCGCATTTTCGTCCTTGCTGCGGGAAGAAGGCCGGAAGGCCGTGGCCGAAAAAGGCTTTTTTGAGATAGATCGGGATGGAGATATAGTCACGCCCCTCACTCCGGGCACCGGGGAATGCGCCTATACGCATTTCGACGAAGACGGCTGCTGTTTCTGTGCCATGGAGCGCTGCTTCCTCTCCGGCGGATGCTCTTTCCGCAAGCCCGTCTCATGCAGGCTCTATCCGGTCAGGGTGACAAGACTTCCGGGCGGAGGCACGGCCCTCAATCTGCACCGGTGGAAAATATGCCGCGACGCCTATGCCAATGGCGCGAAAGAACATGTCCGCGTATTCGAGTTTCTGCGCGAACCTCTGACGGATGTATTCGGGGAAGAATTCTATTCGGCCTTGTCCGCTGCCGCCAATAGGCTCAACGCCTTTTCATAATCGTCCTCATTCACCTTGACTTCGATGCCTTTGGCATATCCGAGCGACGGGTATGCCGAGACGTCTCCGAACACGGCGGCGGGAATGCCGTTGTCGTTAAGCATCGCCGCGGTGATGCGGGCGCTCATGGGCTCGCTGAATTCCGCGACCGTCCTGAATTTTTGACTGTCCATGGCTATTCGTTTTTCATGAATTTGGTTTCGAGTCCGTTGATGATCCTTACGATGTCCTTGTTGGGGCCTTCGATGCGGAATCCTCCGAATTCCCTTGTGAATGTAATGCGGTCTTCGTACATGCGGGCGAAGCGGCCGAATCCTGACGCGAGGCGGAATGAAATGTTCTCGCCGTCTTCTTTTTCAACGACATATCCGCGGGCCTGCATGTATTCGGCTATTCCGGGCTTCAGTCCGCCGTATTCTCCGGGAACGGAAAGGCTTCTCGAGGCATAGCCGAAGCGCGGATACACCAATGAGACGCAGGCGAACATTACGGCGATCCAGCCCACCGATTTCCATCCTCCCGTAAAGATTTTGTCTATGTCAGTGCTTATCGCACCGAGCATCATCAGCACCGCCAGAATGACGATCAACAACAGGAAGACCTGTATGAAATATTTTAAAGCTCTGACAATGTATCGCATACGCAAACGTTAGTGTTATACCAAAAAGCCTGTGCCGTCCGCCGTCAATACGGCAAAAAACATGCAAATATACTAATTTGGCGATATTTCTTATATTTGCATGAAATTGACCCGCCGGAGCGGGCCGGACGAACCATAAAATGCATTGATATGAACGAAGACCCTTTGGAGAGGATCGCTCGCGAAGAGCGTGAGCGGAAGGAAGGACAGACTTCCAGGACGATCGTGTATGTGCTTGTGACGGTGGCGCTTCTTCTCGCCGCTGCCCTGGCGTACATATGGCTTCAGAAATCCCGTCTCGTGAATGATCTCGAGGCCGAAAAGGCCGATCTTGCACAGCAGATGGTAGCCCTTCAGAACGACTTCTCGAATCTGAGCTCCGATTATGAGAAAATCAATCTCCAGCTCGACACCTCGCGCGAACAGGTGGCCCTGCTGATAGAGAAGCTGCAAAAGACCGAAGCGACCAACCGTACCAAGATACGTCAATACGAAAAGGAACTCGGCACCTTAAGGAGCATAATGCGCAGCTACATAGTGCAGATAGACTCTCTTAACACTCTGAACCACAAGCTTACGGCACAGGCCGCCGCGGCCAGGCGCGAAGCCGACGAGAGCAAGAGGGCCAACCGGGAGCTGACCGAGAAGATGGAAAGCCTTGAGGGGCAGGTGGCCGTCGGTTCGGTGATAAAGGCGCGCGGACTGCGTACGGAGGCCTGCAACAGCTCGGGCAAGATTACGGACAGAGGCAGCCGTACGGCGAGGCTTCTGACCACGCTTTCGCTCGTGGAGAATGATCTCGCGCCGAAAGGCCCCGTCAGGGTGTACATAAGAGTCAAGGATCCGGACGGCAATCTGCTTGTAAACTCCAAATCCGATTCATTCGAATTCGAAGGGGAGGTCATGCAGGCTTCCGCGTCCCGCGAGGTAGACTATGAGGGAGCCGAAGTGGAGCTCAGCATCTATCTCAACGACATACCGTCTTATTCCAAAGGAATATACGAGGTCACCGCATATACGGAAAAGAGCCTCCTCGGCAAGACGGAACTTATGCTGAGGTAGCGTGATATATGTCCACGTCCCTTTCTGCAGATCTTTCTGCATATATTGCGGTTTCTACTCCGAAATTGCACCGGAAGGCCGTGACGCCTGCATGTTCGGGGAATATTCCCGGGCGGTCCGGGAAGAGATAGCCGCGAGAAAGGACGAGATCACGGACATGCCGAATACTCTTTATATAGGAGGCGGCACCCCTTCGGTGCCGCCTTTGTCCGTGCTTTCCGGCGTGACGGAGGCCCTTGCGGATGCGGGACACGGTGGTCCGTACGACGAATTTACCGTGGAGGCCAATCCGGAGGACATCGTTGAAAAAGGCTCCGGGTACGTCGCCGGCCTGCGCGGGCTCGGAGTGAACAGGGTGAGCGTGGGGGTGCAGTCTTTCGACGACGGCATCCTGAAATGGATGAACCGCAGGCATACGGCCGGCACGGCCATGTCGGCCGTAAGGATGATTCAGGATGCAGGCATTGAAAATATCAGTATAGACCTTATTTTCGGCATTCCGGGCCTCGGCGTGGATACATGGGCCGACACCGTGGAAACGGCGCTTTCGCTCGGGGTGCGCCACATATCCGCCTATCAGCTTTCGGTTGAAGAAGGCAGCGCGCTGGAAGACATGATTTCCGAAGGACGCTGCGCCGAAGCCTCCGAAGAAAGCTGCCGGAGCCAATATATGCTGCTGTGCGACCGCCTTGCACGCGCCGGCTTCAGGCATTATGAAATATCCAATTTCGCCGTCCGCGGTTTCGAAGCCGTCCACAATTCGGCATATTGGCGACGGGTGCCGTATGTCGGATTCGGCCCCGGAGCCCATTCTTTCGACGGCCGCGTCCGCTCATGGAACGCCGCGTCGTTGGACGGCTACGGCAGGGAAAGCGAAAAACTTTCTTCAGAAGATGAGAGAATAGAGAATATAATGCTATCTTTGAGAACCGATGAGGGCATGGAGGAATCCCTTCTCCGCAGCCTGTGCGATGCGGAAACGGTGGACAGGCTTGTCGCAGGGAAATCGCTCGTGCGTACGGGAGACCGTCTTCGGATCCCGGAGGAAAGGTTCTTCGTGTCCGACGGGATTGTCAAGGAACTCATATAGAACATTATGTACAACATACATTCGGAACGTGTCGAGACGCTGCGCGCCCTGATGGAAAGCCGGGGCTGGGACGCCGTGGTGCTTACAGGCTCCGATCCGCATGCGGGAGAATATCCGGCTCCCCGATGGAAACAGGTGGAATGGCTTTCAGGCTTTACCGGGGAGGCCGGCGATGTCGTCATAACTCTCGACCATGCCGGACTTTGGACCGATTCAAGATATTTCATACAGGCCATGCGCCAGCTGGACGGGTCCGGCATCGAGCTGCACAAGACCCGCGTCCCCGGACAGGTGCTGATTCCGGAGTGGCTCGCTTCATATGATTTCGGCATAGAGGACCGCTTGCCTGTCGTGGCCGTCGACGGCCTGTGCCAGAGGACGGCGGATATCGACGCCATAGTGGAAGCGTTTGACGGGCGCGTCACGGTCAGCGACGTCCCGGACCTTATCGATGTGCTGTGGGAAGACAGGCCGCAGGTGCCTTGCACTCCCATAACCACCGTCGGGGAGGAACTGGCGGGAGAGAGCCGCGCTTCCAAAATCGCATGGCTGAGGGAATTCATCCGCAGCCACGGCTGCGATTCCATTTTGCTGACGGCCTTGGACGAAATAGCATGGACGCTCAACGTCCGCGCTTCCGACGTGGAATACAATCCCGTAGTCCTGTCATATCTTCTTGTCACTTCCGACAGGGTGAACTGGTATGTGCGCAAAAACGCCTTTTCGGGGACGGACGCCGACACCATGGCCAGTTTCCGGGAACTTCGCGGCGACGGAGTAAGCATACTTGACTATGCCGACATCGGCCTTGCCCTTTCCGGGCTCGAAAATCCGGAGCCCGGACGCATCCGCATAGATCCTTCCACTTTGAATTACAATCTTTACGGCATACTTTCCTCCGGGGAGAACGCAGTCCTCGTGGAGGGAGCGTCGCCGGTGGCCGTCCGCAAGGCAGTGAAGAACGCCGTCGAGATTGAAAACATGAGGGAGGTGCATGTCGAAGACGGGATTGCCATGGAGAGGTTCCTTTATTGGCTTGAAAATGAGCTTGAAGCCGGGTTTACGGTGAACGAAAGGCAGGCTGCCGGGATGCTCGGCTCTTTCCGCAGGGAAATACCGGGCTACAAGGGCGACAGCTTCGAAACCATTTCCGCGTACGGCCCCAATGCCGCGCTGCCGCATTACCATACGCCGGAGACGGATTCCAACGAACTTATGTCAAGGGGCCTGTACCTTGTCGATTCCGGCGCCCATTATCTTTTCGGCACTACGGACATAACCCGCACCGTGCCGCTCGGCCAGTGCACGAGGCTTGAAATGGAGGATTATACGTTGGTGCTGAAGGGGCACATAGACTTGGCCATGGCCAGGTTTCCGCGCGGCACCGCCGGCTGCCAGATAGACGTGCTCGCCAGAGAACCGCTGTGGAAATGCAAGAGGAATTTCGGACACGGCACCGGCCACGGGGTGGGCACCTGCCTCTGCGTCCATGAAGGGCCGCAGGACATACGGCAGAATTTCAATCCCCAGCCGCTCCTGCCCGGAATGATTACTTCCGACGAACCGGGAATATACAGGGAGGGACGCCACGGCATCCGCCATGAAAACCTTCTTCTCTGCAAGGCGTCGGGTTCGAATGAATTCGGGGAATGGCTTGAATTCGAGACTCTTACTCTGTGCCATTTCGACACCCGTCCCGTTCTGGCCGAACTTCTCACAAAAGAAGAGAGACAGTGGCTGAACGGCTACAACGAGCGCGTCTACAACACACTGTCTCCCAGACTTCCGCGTCATATCGCGGAGTGGCTCAGGCTAAGGACTATGCCGCTGCCAGCCCCGGATTCAAGAAGTTAGCTTGTATGAAGGCGTTCACTGCGACTGCGCAGAAGGCGATGCAGATGAGGGTGGCCACTACGACGCCGATCACCTTGAGCCTTTTGAACCATATCTGATTGTTCCACCCTATGGTCTGGAACATGCTCCAGAAGCCGTGGGTAAGATGCAGCCACACGGAGATGAACCATATTATATAGAAGGCCAGGACCCACCATTTTCCGAATGTGGCGCAGAGAAGCATGTAGGGATTCTCCGCTTCGGATCCGGTCAGTTCTCTCAGCTGCATTTTGGCCCAGAAGTGGGTCAGGTGGAACACCAGCAGTCCGAGGATCACTATTCCGAGGACGAACATGTTGCGTGCGGACCACGAATCCGCGGCGGCCTTTCCGGCCACTTCATATCTTTTCACTCCTCCGCGGGCCTTTACGTTGACATATGTAAGGTATATGCCATAGACTATGTGCAGTACGAAGCCCAGTGCAAGTACGGGCGTCATTATGGTCACTATGGGCAGCGACATGAAATTGCATCCGAGCTGGAAAAGTCCGTCGGCCGCGCCGAAACTGCCGGTTGCCGTGTCGATGACCGAAAAGAAGTTTATGGTCACGTGAAGGCCCAGGAATATGATCAGGAAAGCGCCGCTGACGCTCTGGATGAATTTCCTGCCGATCGAAGAAGTCAAAAAATTAGCCATTGCGATTCATTGATTTTTAGGATGCGCAAATATAGAAAAAAACGAAATAACTGACAACCCCTCGCCGGCATGCGGGCGTACGCGCAGGCTCCGGCGTATTTGCTTAATACGCGGAATATGCTTATATTTGCGGTCCCTATTTTGTGTAGGGATCGCAATAATTTTATGTTAAACCATTAATGATCAAGACAGTGGACACACAAAGCTACAAAACAGTATCGCTCAACAAAGCTACTGTGAAGAAAGAGTGGGTCGTCATTGATGCAACTGATCTGGTGCTTGGTCGTCTCGCATCCAGGATCGCGCTTGTCCTCAGGGGCAAGACGAAGCCGGGATACACGCCTCACGTCGACTGTGGTGACAATGTCATCGTCATCAACGCGGAGAAAATCCGTCTGACGGGCAAAAAGCTGACCGACAAGGTCTATACCCGCTATACAGGATATCCGGGAGGACAGAGGTTCACCACGCCGAAGGAGATTTTGCAGAAGCGTCCCGCCGAACTTATCAGGAGAGCTGTCAAAGGCATGCTCCCCAAGACGCGTCTTGGCGACAAGCTCATAAACAACCTGCATGTATATGCGGGCGGCGAGCATCCCCATCAGGCGCAGAATCCTAAGGAAATTAAGTTGAACGAAATTTAGTAAACGGAGCACATGGAACAGAAACACGCCCTTGGAAGACGTAAATCGGCAGTCGCTCGTGTTTATGTCGTTGCCGGAAAAGGCAATATTACGGTGAATGGCAGGGAGTTCGAAGATTATTTCCGCGAAGACACTCTCAGGTACATCGTAAGCCAGCCTTTTGAAGTCACCGGAACGGCAGGTCAGTTTGACGTGAAAATCAATCTCTGCGGAGGCGGAACAAAAGGACAGGCCGAGGCCGCAAGGCTCGGCATCGCCCGCGCTCTTTGCGAAGTGGACAGGGAAGCCTATCGTCCGGCCCTCAAGGCCGCCGGTTTCCTGACGCGCGACGCCCGCGAAGTGGAGAGGAAGAAACCCGGTCAGCCTGGCGCACGTCGTCGCTTCCAGTTCAGTAAACGTTAGTACTATACTGTCGGTTTGCAATGCACGGTCAGGTATCAAATCTTCGGATCCCTTTCCCGATGTGAATCGGGAAGAGCTGCCGCAGGATTGCCGGGACCGCGGAAAATCCCCGAGACCGATATCATTCGCTGCTCCGGGATTGATGAAAAGAGCCCGACAGGCGAAAAAAGTTGCCTGAAGGGAAAGTTACAAGAACAAGTAAAAAACAAGACAATGCCAAGAACAAATTTCCAAGAATTGCTTGATGCAGGCGTTCATTTCGGTCATTTGGCAAGGAAATGGAACCCTAAGATGGCTCCCTATATTTTCATAGAAAGGGAGGGAATACATATCATCGACCTGCACAAGAGTATCGTCAAGATCGACGAGGCCGCAGAAATAATGAAGGAGTTTGCGCGCTCCGGCCGCAAGATACTTTTCGTGGCCACCAAGAAACAGGCCAAGGATATAGTTGCCGAAAAGGCTCTGTCAGTCAATATGCCTTCCGTAACGGAGAGATGGCCGGGCGGTATGCTTACCAACTTCCCCACCATCCGCAAAGCCGTAAAGAAGATGAACACCATCGACAAGATGAAGGAAGACGGCACCTATGACAAGCTCGCGAAAAGGGAGCGTCTCCAGGTGGACCGTCAGAGGGAAAAACTTGAAAAGAACCTCGGCTCCATAAGGGACATGAGCCGCCTGCCCTCGGCGCTTTTCGTCGTGGACGTACAGAAAGAGGCCAATGCCGTCAAGGAGGCCAACCGTCTGAACATTCCGGTTATCGCTATGGTTGATACATGTTGCGATCCCACTCCTATTGATTACGTGATCCCGGCAAATGACGACGGCGTAAAGTCTATCGAAATCATTACCGATATCCTTTGCAAGGCTATCCGTGAAGGTCTCGACGAAAGGAAGCTCGAGAAAGAAAAGAACGGCGAGGAAAGCGCCTCATCCGACGAAACGCGTCAGCCTTCGAAGAGGCTGCGTCCCCGCAAGGGTGCCGTCAAGGTAGAGGAGACGGCCGCGCCGGCCGAGGCCGCGGCTCCGGCACCGGAAAAAGCCGCTGAGCCCGAGAAAGTTGCGGAAGCCGAGTGATTCAGAACCCTTAACTTAAAAAAGAAAACGATATGGCAATAACAGCACAAGACGTGATGAAGCTGCGCAAGATGACGAGCGCAGGTATGATGGACTGCAAGCAGGCTCTTACCGAGGCGAACGGCGATTTCGACAAGGCCGTCGAGATCATCCGCGAGAAGGGAAAGCTTGTCGCCGCCAAGCGTGCCGACCGCCAGACTTCCGAAGGTGCGGTACTTGCACGCATCGCCGACGGAAAGGCCGTTCTGGTCAGCCTCGGCTGCGAAACGGATTTCGTTTCCGCCACTCCTGACTTCAAGACGCTTGCCGCGAACATAGCGGATGCGGCCATCTCCGCATTCCCCGCCGATGCCGCCGCGCTCCAGTCGGTGAAGCTTGCCGACGGCCACACGGTCGAGGAGGAAATTTCAGCCCAGACGGGCAGGACCGGAGAAAAGCACCTTATCGCGTGCTATCAGACGCTTGAGGCTCCGTTCATCTCGGAGTACGTGCATTTCAACGGCAAGATAGGAGCCATCGTGGCTTTCAGCAAGGAGGTCCCAGCCGAACTCGGACGTGGCGTGGCCATGCAGGTGGCTTCCATGAATCCCGTATCGGTTTCCGAAGCCGACTGCCCCGCGGCGGTGCTTGACGAAGAGCGTCAGGTGGCCGTCCGGAAGACCAAGGAGGAATTGGTTCAGAAAGCCGTGGACGCCGCTCTGAAAAAGGCCGGCATAAATCCCGCCCATGTAGACAGCGAGGATCATATAGAGTCCAACACGGCAAAGGGCTGGCTCACTCCCGAGCAGGCCGCCCAGGCCCGCGAGATCATCAAGACCGTGGGCGAGGAGAAGGCCGCCAACCTGCCTGAGCAGATGATTCAGAACATTGCCGCGGGCCGTGTCCAGAAGTTCCTTAAGGAGAACACTCTCGAAGCTCAGGAATATCAACTTGCCGATGACAAGAAGACTGTCAGGGAGGCGATAGCCGCGGTCGACAAGGAGGCCAAGGTGGTCGCTTTCAGACGTTTCTCTTTGAACGACTAAGAAAAAGAAATCCATACGAAAAGAAGTCCGGGGCCAGTGTTCCGGACTTCTTTTATTTTGGTCATGTGGACAAAAAGTAGGTCATGTGGACAAAAAGTAGG
>X22_European_Rabbit__coassemble_97_pt1 | contig 22476 bp, 16 predicted proteins | sample X22_European_Rabbit__metabat2_high_PE_013 | metagenome-assembled genome bin X22_European_Rabbit
GAAAGAGGTTTCGGATTTGCAAATATAACCATAAAATGTAATAAATCAAATTTTTTTTGAATCGCACATGAGGGCATTCCTATTGATCCCACCAGCTTTCGCTTTTCTTGAAGCGCAGCAGGTCCGCCAGCGCGGAGGCATTTGCGGCTATGCGGAAACTGTATGATTTCCATGTGCCGGTGGGCACCCACGATACGGAAATGTTGAAGCAGTGCAGATCATAAGTCGCGCTCAGCTGCGTAGGAGCCAGCTTCATAGTCATCAGATCCAGTCCGGAAGTGGCATTGAGGGACAGTCGCGGAGTCAGCTTCAGATTGCCGCTCAGGCCGAGCGTCTGGATGTAATTGTCATTCGTCACGCGCTGGCCGTTGGCGTATGAATATGTCCTGCTGTAATTGAATGAATAGTTGAAATTGACAGACCAGGGTATCTCTGTATTAGTATAATACAGATAACCGCCCGGAATGTAGGCTCCCGTGACCGGATGGTAGTATACCCTTTGGTACAGGTCCGCCGGGCTGGATTCCGTGCGGCCGTCGTCGCCGTGCGTGGCGCCCTTGCCGCTGATGGAATATGAGAACGACGTGCTGGCGTTGGTAAGCCGCAGCGGCTTCAGCGGATTGCTGCGTATGAGCAGCCTGTTGACCTTGACGCCGCGTTCGTTTATGTCATAAGGGTCGAAATTGAAGTTGGCGCTCAGGCCTATCTTGCCGAAGACCGACGTCGACAGCGTGACACCTATATTGCTTAGCTTCAATGAATCCGCGAGGAAGTTGTAGCTTCCGCTGAAATTGAGTTGGTCGATTATCTTCACCTTTTTGGTCCCTGTGCCGGTAGTGTCCTTGTAGTCCCGCACCTTGGCTTCGATGTTGTTGCCGAGGGAGAAGCTGAGCGCGGCGTTCCTGCCTTTTCCCGGAGCGGAGTTGAGCTGTCCTGCGTAAATGTTGTAGTCCAGCGAATGCGCGACGCCGCTCGTGTCCGTATAGTTCAATGTCCTCCAGCCGTTGGCGTATGTGCCGAGCTCGGGGGAGAAGCTGGCCGAGACGGACGGCGTGATTACATGCCTGATGGCCTGGAGCTTGCGGTGCTTGCCGAAATTGAACGTACCGTATATCCTCGTACTCATGGAAATGCTTCCGGAATAGGTCTGGGTTATGCCGAAAGCCTTGAACTGTCCGCTGTCCACGTCTTTCACCGAATCCGTCTCAGGATCGTACTCCTTCTCCGTCTTGCGGAAAAACCAGTTCATGCCGTACGAAACGCTCGGAGTGAAATTGAGGTACTCCAGCAGCGTGAAATTGGGCAGTCCTATCTGGAAGCTGTGCGACATGCCGTTCTTGAATTTGTCTATGAATCCGGGCTGCCCGAATTCGGAAGCCTTGAAATTGATTTTGTTCTGCAGGCTCGTCGAATATCCGAAGGAGATGTCCTCATAGAATTTCTTCTTTCCGACCCTGTTCTTGGACTTGAAAGGGTAGAAGCGGGATACGGAAAAGGTTATGTTCGGGAAGGTGAAGGCATACGAGCTGTCACGCGAGTTCTGATTGTGCAGAGCATTGACGGACAGGTTGAAACGGCCGTTCCAGTTGCGGCTGTACGATATGGAGGATGAAATCTGGTTCTGAAGCGCCTCCTGCACTGAAGTGGAATTGTACCGGCTGTTGGAGGGGCTCGAAAAATTCACCGAAGCGGAAAAAGTAGTCCCCGGATGCATCTTGGAATCCTGCGAATGAGACCATTTGACGCCGAAATTCCTCGTCTGGAAAAAGTCGGTGCTGCCTTTTTCGCCTGTCTGGTCGTTGGACAGGGTGAGCGACATGTTGCCGGAGAATTTATAATTAACCTTGTACCTCGAATTAATGTCGAGGCCCCAGGAGCCGAGAGTGTACATGTTGCCGGTAATGGAGAGGTCGAAATAGTCGCCGAGAACGAAATACATTCCGGCTCCCCTGAGGTAGAATCCGCGCGCGGCCTCTTCGCCGAAAGTCGGCATCAGCATTCCCGTGGCACGGCTCGGCTTGTCGGGTATGAATCCGAAAGGCAGCGCCACGGGCACCGGCACGTCTTCGAAGACCGGCCAGGCAGGGCCGAACACCGTCTTTTGCGATGGCTGCGTCAGGACCTTTGCCACCGACAGCCTCAGGTAATAATGCGGATGCTCCAGATCGCATACCGTATACATGCCGTTCCGTATGTTTATGGACCTGTCTTCGAGCATCTTTATGTTCTTTCCCTGCAGAATGCCCTCGTCTTCCTGGGTGATCATGTTGGAAATTATGGCTTTACGGCTGTTGAAATTGTACCGTATCTCCTCCATGCTGTATGTCTGTCCGCCCTGCTCCATCACCGGCCTGCCTTTCCATTCGCCCGCTATGGAATCGTATGTCCCCCTTGCGAATACGATGCCCGTATTCATGTCGTATTCCATGTAGTCGGCCGTCAGCTTCACGTTGTCGTAGGTCACTGTCACGTCGCCCCAGTAATATGCCTTGCGCTGTCCGTCCGTGAACACCTCCAATATCGTGTCTTTCGCCCCGGTGAACGCGGGCCTCTTGATCGAACTTTTTTCGAGCAGTCGCAGGGAATCCGACACGGCCGTGGAATCCGCCGCAAGCGAATCGGCCGGCAGATCCAGTTTATGAGGCAGCGAATCGCCCGATGCGGAAAGCAGTGAATCAGCTGTCACAGGAAGCGTGAAAGAAGGCGTCACGACCGGCAGGGCTATGGTATCCGTCACGGAAGCCGGCATCTGAATGTGCCGGCGCATGCCGATTCTTCCTGAACGCGCGAAAGACGTGCCTGCGCTTGCGGCAAGGAGAATCGTCAGAATGACGAAAATATATTTCCATGACCTTGTCAAAGGCAATGATGATTTCAGGTCTAAATTATTTTGCTAAATTTGCAAAATACAAAAGTAAGACTATTTTCAAACTTTACAAAAACGTTCCCATGAGGCCTTTTCCGCATATGTCCGTAGCCTGTATGGTGCTTTTTTTAGCTGCAATGATAATGCCGCTGAGCGCACAGGACAAAAAATCCTTGAAATTCAGCACCGTCGTCATAGATCCCGGTCACGGAGGCAAGGACGCAGGCTGCATAAGCCGCGACAAGAAGACGCTGGAAAAGAATCTCACCCTCGACATAAGCCGGCGCCTGGCCGAAAAAATCAGAAGGACCTATCCTGACATAAAGGTGATAATGACGCGCAGCTCAGACAAATACATACCCCTCAACGAACGGGCCGACATCGCCAACCGCAACAGCGCGGACCTGTTCATATCCATACATATAAACGCGCAGGACGGAGGCACTTCGGCGAACGGGTATTCGATCCACTGCCTCGGACAGTCAAGCCGCAAGGGAAACGACCTTTTCAGCAAGAATCTCGAACTCACCAAGCGGGAGAACTCCGTGATCCTGCTCGAAGACGACTACAGCACCAAATATCAGGGCTTCGATCCGAACGATCCGGAGTCGTACATTTTTTTCAACCTCATGCAGAACGCCAATCTCGGGCAGAGCCTCGTCTTTGCCGAGGACGTCAACGGTGCGATGGGAAGTTCTCCTATAAAAAGGAGCAGGGGAGTATCGCAGGACCCGTTTCTCGTGCTGTGGAGGACCACTATGCCAGCCGTGCTCGTGGAATGCGGATTCATGAGCAATCCTTCCGACCTGGCCGCGCTCCGTTCCGCGGACGGCAGGGACAGGATAGCTTCGAACATACTCAAGGCTTTCGGGACTTTCAAGGACAGATATGACGGGAGCCTTGACGTAAGCCGTCCTGCCGGCTCCGGAGAGTCCGCGGAAGAAAATGAGCCTGAGCCCGAAACGCTCTACGGCACCCAGATATCGGCTTCGGCCAAGCTCCTCTCCGAAAAGGATCCGTTCTTCAAAGGCTACAGGCCGATGATCGTGAAAACCGGAAAGCTCAACAAATATGTGGTCGGAGTTTCCGGCGACCGCGACAAGGCCCGCGTCGAATTTTATGAGATACGGAAAAAATTTCCCGACTCTTTTTTGGTGAAGATCGAAAACGGAAAAATTACCGTGGAAAGATAAATTTTCATTGATCTCAGCACGTGCCGCCGCGTTTTCCGCGGATGAATGAATTTTTAATTATTATAATTTATAAAAAATAATTATTTGTTTGGATTGCGCAATCTCCATGTTTGTAAAATATTAATTATTATGCAATTATAAAAGCACCTGCATGCATATTAGGACAATAATTCCAAAAGAAAAATTATTTTAATAATCAATAGGCGGAAAGATTTTTTATAAATTTTTTTTCATGCATTTTTGCATTGGATTCATCATTGAGACCACGATCGCAAATTCATGGAAAGACGGGAACGACATATAGAAGTATGGGAGAACTGTCTGCGGATTATCGAGCAAAACATCGATCCGCAGAAATTCAAAACTTGGTTCAGGCCCATCGTCCCGGTTTCCATCGAAGAATCCACGCTCACGGTGGAGGTCCCTACGCACTTTTTTCGCGAATACCTTGAAGAATCGTTCCTCGACATCATCAAGATGACCCTCAAGAGGGAGATCGGCACGGACGCCAAATTGGTGTACCTGATCCGGCCGGTGAAGAACGGGACCATGATATATCCGGCCTCACACGGGACCGCTCCGGTCAACAAGCCGGTCTCCATCAACACCTTCAGCCAGTCCGGCAGCCCGGACGCCTACGTCTTCCCGGGCATACAGAGGGTACGCATAGATCCGAGGCTCAATCCTGTTTTCTGCTTCGGCAACATGGTGGCCGGAGAGTGCAACAAGATGGGCATAACGGCCGGAGAGAGCATATCGGCCGCCCCCGGCAAGACTCCGTTCAATCCGCTGCTCCTTTTCGGAGGCCCCGGACTGGGCAAGACGCATCTCGCGCAGGCGATAGGCATATCGATAAAGGAAAAGCATCCGGAGCTGGTGGTGCTTTATGTCACGGGCAATGAATTCAAGACGCAGTACATGGACGCCACGATGGGCAACAAGCTGACGGAATTCATGGCTTTCTATCAGAAGATGGACGTGCTCATTGTGGACGACATCCAGGATCTGAACAGCCAGAAGGCCCAGAATGCGTTTTTCAACGTATTCAACCATCTGCACAGGAACGGCTGCCAGCTCGTCTTCACGTCGGACCGCGCTCCCGTGGATCTCCAGAATTTCGAGGAGCGGCTGCTTTCGAGGTTCAAGTGGGGGCTTTCGGTCGAGCTTACGAGACCCGACTACAGCACCCGCCTGTCGATGCTGAAGGCAAGATGCTTCAGGGAGGGCGTCAACATAAGCGACGACGTGCTCGTGTATCTCGCCACGAGGATACGGACCAATTTCCGTGAACTGGAAGGAGTCCTCATATCCATCATCGCGCATGCCACCCTCGTGCATCAGGAAGTCACGGTGCCGCTCGCCGAACATATCATAGCCAACATAATAGGCGAGCAGGAGAGCGACGTCACCATGGACAAGGTACAGAAAGTTGTCTGCGACTATTTCAACATCACCCGCGACGCGCTCCTGTCGAAGTCCAGAAAACGCAATATAGTGCAGGCTAGGCAGATAGCCATGTATATGATACGGCATCTGATAGGAAGCTGCTCGCTGTCCGCGATAGGCTCCGAACTCGGCGGCAAGGACCATGCCACCGTCCTGCATGCATGCAACACGGTCGCGGACCTCATTTCCATCGACAAGACATTCAAGAAATATGTCGATGACATAGAGGAGATTCTGGTTCTGGCCTCCGAATAGGCCGCCCGCGCCGGAACATATTTAACAATCAAAATCAAGTCAGCGTATGGATGCGACGAAAGTTCTCGATTTTTTCAAGGAAATAACCTATATCCCGCGCGAGTCCGGCCATGAGGAAAAGATGACGGCGTACCTGTGCAAGTTCGCCGCGGACCGCGGGCTTGAATGCCGCAGGGACAGAGTCGGCAATGTGGTGATAGTCAAGCCTGCCGCGCCCGGCAAGGAGAATGTTCCCGTCCTGGTCCTGCAGGCCCATCAGGATATGGTCTGCGAGAAGACCGGCGGCAGCGGACACGATTTCTCGAAAGATCCTATAAAATATGAAATAGAGGACGGCTGGATGATCGCCAAGGAAACCACTCTCGGTGCAGACGACGGCATAGGCATCGCGGCCTGCCTCGCGCTCCTTGACGGCAGCCTTGACGCAGGGAAGATCGAATGCCTGTTCACCATATCGGAAGAGACGGGAATGGACGGCGCATTCGCTCTCGAAGGCGGATTCTTCGACGGCAAAACCTTGATCAACCTCGACTCCGAAGACGAGGGACAGCTCTTCGTGGGCTGTGCCGGAGGCCTCGACACCACTGCGCGTTTCAGGTTTGTACGCGAAGAGATACATGAGGGATCGAAAATTCTGAAGCTGCGCATTTTCAACGCAGTGGGCGGCCATAGCGGAGACGATATAAACAAGGAAAGGGCCAATGCCCTGCAGCAGCTCTGCCGTTTCCTTTATTCCGAAAAGGACTGGCAGCTGCTTTCCATATCCGGCGGCAACAAGCCCAACGCCATCTGCCGCGAAGCGGAAGCCGTCGTCGCCGCGGCCGATCCGGACGGATTGACGGAGGCTTTCAAATCCTTCGGCAGGACTCTTTCGGGAGAATTCGCGGTGTCGGATCCTGACATAAAGGCGGAGATCCTTCCATGGTCATGCGGATGCAAGGCCGTCGCCGGAGGAAGACAATTCATTTCGACGCTTTTCGCATTGCCCCACGGGGTGGCGGCGATGAGCATGGACATACCGGGACTCGTGGAGACCTCGACCAATCTCGCGGCCGTCAGGCAGCTGGCTCCCGATGTCCTGGAGGTCGTCACAAGCCAGAGGAGTTCCGTGACATCGGCCCTGCATGCCATGGCGTCCAAGGTCGAGGCCTGCTTCAGACTCGGCGGATTCGAAACGGAGCGCAGTTCGGAGTATCCCGGATGGAAGCCGGACATGAATTCCCGCATCCTCGACGTATGCGTCAAGGCGTACCGCAGGCTGTTCAACGCCGAGCCCGAAGTGAAGGCCATTCATGCAGGACTGGAATGCGGACTGTTCCTTGACAAATTCCCGGATCTGGACATGATTTCGTTCGGCCCCACGCTCAGGGGAGTGCATGCTCCCGGCGAGAAACTCGAACTCGCGTCGCTCGACAAGTTCTGGGCGTTGCTCGAATACGTCGTTTGCAATTTCAGCTGACGCCGGAAAATGACGCTGATAGCCCCATCCATGCTCTCCGCCGATTTTCTGCATCTTGAAAAAGATGCGGAATTCGTCAATGCCGAAGCCGATCTGTTTCATCTCGACATAATGGACGGCTCGTTCGTGCCCAACATCTCATACGGCTTTCCCGTTGTTGAGGCGCTTGCCGGAATCGCAAGGAAGCCTATGGACGCCCATCTGATGATAGTCAGTCCCGAAAAATACGTGCGCCGCTTCGCGGAAGCCGGGGTGAGGATGCTGAGCATACATTATGAGGCGGCCGGCGGCCGGACAGGGGAGATCATCGATCTGATACGCTCCTGCGGCATGAAGGCGGGAGTCGCGGTCAATCCCGACATACCGGCCGAAAAGCTTTTCCCCTATGTCGGCAAGGCGGACTTTTTCTTGATCATGAGCGTGTTCGCCGGCTTCGGAGGACAGAAGTTCATGGAGAATTCATACGAGAGGATAGCGTCGCTCAGGGAAGCCGTCGACAAGGAAGGCAGGCATTGCGACGATACGGAAAGATGGTTCACCGAAGACTGCGGCTGCCTTGTCGAAGTGGACGGGGGAGTGTCGCCCGCCAACGCCGGACGGCTCGCCCGTGCCGGAGCAGACATCCTCGTGGCCGGAAGCTCCGTTTTCAGGGCCGAAGATCCGGCCGCGGCCGTAAGGGCCATGAGATCAGCTATATGACATAGCTTACTTCTTTGAAGGCATAAGTCCTTTCTTCGCCGCCGGCAAGCGACAGCCTCAGCCTTGCGTCGGGGGTGATGCCGATTATGGCGGCGCGGAATGTCTCGCCGGAAGCGCAGTCCACATATTCGCATACCGTCCCTTTCCTGAACATATTGGCATGGTATTCTTCGAGGAGCGCGTCGGGGCTGTCCCAGACGGAGGGCAGACGCGTCATGAAACAGTCCATGAACGAGTCCAGCGACTCCCTGAGCGGATACTTTTTCCCGGTGATGCCCGCAATCGAGGCGGCGTTGATCATGTCAGACCGGAAGTCCGTCTGGTTGACGTTTATGCCTATGCCTATGACGGACCATTTCAGGAATGCGCTGTCGATGCCGTTCTCTATCAGCATCCCGCAGATCTTCCGGTTGCCCGCATATATGTCGTTGGGCCATTTGATTTTTGCCTGCACTCCGCGGTCGGCAAGGAAGCCATGCACTGCCAGCGTGGATGCGAGCGTGATGCGGAACTGATCCCTGACGGCAAGGGCCGGCTGCGCTCCGGCGCCGAATTTGAGCACTATGGAAAATGTCAGGTTGTCGCCTGCCGCGGATTTCCATTCATTGCCCCGCTGTCCCCGTCCGGCCGTCTGCTCCGTTGCGGCAAGTACTGACAGATTGTCAAGTTCGGAAATATGCCTCAGAGCTTCGTTGTTGGTCGAATCTATCGTTTCATACCATATAATTGGCACATTATTTCCCATTGGTTCAGATTTTGATTATATTTGGAGACAAAAATAGAAAATTTCATTTATGATTACACACGATCTCCGGGTTGTCGCCGATGCCATGCTGGACAAGAAGGCCAAGAACGTCGTTTCTCTCGACTTGAGAGGCGTGGAAGGCTCCATAACCGACTTTTTCGTAATCTGCAATGCGGATTCGACCACCGCCGTGGACGCCATTTCCGATAATGTCCGGAAGATGATGGCCGAGGAAGGCCACAAGCTTCTCCGCTCACAGGGCGAGGAAAACGATTTCTGGATCATTCTCGACTACGGCAATATACTCGTGCATATTTTCCTGACCCAATATCGCGAATTCTACCGTCTGGAAGATTTGTGGGCCGACGTACCGAGCAAAGAGTACAAGCCGCGGCGCAGACCGGCGGCAAAGACTAAATCCGAAGAATAACCGAAAGCAAAATGCCTGAAAAAAAACAAAACGGTAAAAGAGAAATAAGGATAAGGGCCAATATCTCATGGCTTTATATCCTTCTGCTCGTTGGAATAGGGTGGATGCTGTTCAGCCAGCGCAATGCCGGCAATCCCCAGAAGATCGAATGGGCGGAAGTGCAGGAAATGATTAAGGCGGGCGACGTCGATGAAATAACTTTCGTACGCAACGACTATGAGGGATACATAAAGGTGCGCCCCGACAGAGTGTCGAAGTATGCCGACAAATTCGGCGGAAACGTACCGCGCAAGTCGCCGCATTTCTTTTTCCTCGTTTCCGACAAGTTCGATCCCGAGACCGTGTTCGGCGCGCTGAACGGCGAGCTGCCTGAAGAAGCGCGGTTCGGAGTCGTCATTAAGTCAAATTCGCGCGTATGGGGGAGCGTCCTCGAATGGATTTTGTTCCCTTTGCTCATGATATTGATGTGGGTATGGCTCTTCAGGGGCTTCAACCGCAACATGGGCGGAGGTCCCGGCGGCGGAGGTCCGGGAGGGGTGTTCGGCGTAGGCCGCTCCACGGGCAAGCTTGCCGACAAGACGCAGGTCAACGTCACCTTCAAGGACGTTGCGGGCCTGTACGGGGCCAAGGAGGAAGTAATGGAGATAGTCGATTTCCTCAGGAATCCGGCCAAATACACGTCGCTGGGCGGCAAGATACCCAAGGGCGCATTGCTGGTGGGCCCTCCCGGCACGGGAAAGACCTTGCTCGCCAAGGCCGTGGCCGGTGAAGCCAACGTGCCGTTCTTCTCCATTTCGGGCTCCGACTTCGTGGAGATGTTCGTCGGAGTGGGCGCCTCACGCGTCAGGGACCTGTTCCGCCAGGCGAAGGAAAAGGCGCCGTGCATCGTGTTCATAGACGAGATCGACGCCGTCGGCAGAGCCCGCGGCAGGAATGTAGGCTTTTCTTCAAATGACGAAAGGGAAAACACTCTTAACCAGCTGCTTACCGAAATGGACGGTTTCGGCACCAACAGCGGCGTCATAGTGCTTGCTGCCACGAACCGCGCGGACATCCTCGACAAGGCGCTGATGCGTGCGGGACGCTTTGACAGACAGATTCACGTTGACCTGCCGGAGCTGAAGGAGCGCGAAGAAATATTCAAGGTGCACATGCGCGGAATAAAGGTATCGGACGACTTCGACGTGGAATTCATGGCGAAGCATACTCCGGGCTTCTCCGGCGCTGACATAGCCAACGTATGCAACGAAGCCGCGCTCACCGCGGCGCGCCGCAACAAGACTACCGTCGAAAAGCAGGACTTCCTTGATGCGGTCGACCGCATCGTGGGCGGGCTTGAAAGGAAGGGCGCCCTTATTTCCGTCGCCGAAAAGCGTTCGATCGCCCACCACGAGGCCGGGCACGCCACGGTGAGCTGGCTTCTGCCCTATGCCAACCCTCTGTTCAAGGTCACCCTGATACCCAGGGGACAGGCTTTGGGCGCCGCCTGGTATCTGCCGGAAGAACGCAAGCTGTGGAAGCGTTCCCAGATGATAGACGAGATGTGCACTCTCATCGGAGGCCGCGTGGCCGAGGAAATAGTCGACGGACAGCCTTCCACGGGAGCCCAGAACGACCTTGAGAGGCTGACGCAGATGGCGTACGGCATGGTGCAATATTACGGTATGAGCGAAAAGGTAGGGGCCCTTTCATTCTACGATTCCACCGGAACGAGAGGCTACGACCTTACCAAGCCTTACAGCGAAAAGACCGCGGAGCTGATGGACAAGGAGGTCAAGGATCTCGTACAGATGGTGCATGACAGGACGATGGACCTGCTTGTCTCCCACAAGGAAGGTTTCCTGGAGATTGCTTCGCTTCTTCTCGAAAAAGAAGTTATCTTTGCGGAAGATGTGGAAAGGATCCTCGGCCCCAAAGTGCTGCCGCAGGCCGATGAACGCAAGCCTGAGCAGCAGGAACAGACAGAACAGACGGCGCAGCCTGCGGAGTGAGGGTCCCATTATTCGTTTTGGAATGGCAGACATTGTTAAAAGAACGGTCTCCGGCGCAGGCTTCCTTGCAATAGTCCTGTGCGGGCTGCTCATAAACAAATTCCTCTTTGCCGGACTGGTGATATTCATTATGGCCGGAATGATGCGTGAATTTTACGTGATGACGGCCGGCGGCCGCCTCGAGCTGCCCGGGATACTGTCCATAGCGACAGGCATAACCCTGTTTGCGCTGATATTCCTTTCGGCGGCGCAATATATGGACGCCAGGCTCATATGCCTTGCATTCATTCCTCTTTTCGCCGTCATGGCAGGCGCACTTCGCAAAGGAGGCGACAGGGAGGGATTCGGCCGTTTCCCGTATATCTGCACCGGGCTGCTGTACATAGCCGTGCCGCTGTCGCTCTCCGGACTTATGGTGTTCGACGGCGACGGAAATTTCGGGGGAGGCCTGATGCTGTGTCTGTTCATCATAATATGGGCATCCGACGTAGGCGCCTATTGCGTAGGAATGCTGTTGGGCAGAAACGGGCCCAAGCTGTGTCCCGCGATATCGCCCAAAAAGTCATGGGCGGGATTCTGGGGCGGACTCGTGTTCGCCGTGGGAGCGGCCGTTCTGATCCGTTTCGCCGGGATGTCAGGTTTCCCGCTCCTGCACTGCATAGTGCTTTCAATTATGATGCACGTGGCCGGAGTTTGCGGGGATTTGTTCGAATCGCAATGGAAGCGATATTTTAACGTGAAGGATTCCGGAAACATTATACCGGGACACGGGGGACTGCTGGACCGCTTCGACAGCGCTTTGTTCGCGATACCGGCGGGAGCCGTATACCTGACGGCCGTTGGACTTATGTAACAGAAAAGATATATGATAATAGATAAAGATTCGACCGGAACGATACTGATGGCATGGCTGATATGCGGCATACTCATATTGGTCGTGCGGCATTTTGTGCGCAATTCATGGATATCGGTCTCCATCATCGTGGCCCTCGTCGTGTTCATGTGCTTCATCACGTGGTTTTTCAGGGTGCCCGAAAGGGAGACGCCGCCGGGGGACGGACTTGTGACCTCCGCATGCGACGGCAAGGTGGTGATAGTGGAAAAAGTCTACGAGCCGGAATACATGAAGGAAGAATGCATCCAGATATCGGTGTACATGGATTTCTTTGACGTGCACGCCAACTTCTGGCCTGCTTCCGGAGAAGTGTCATATTACAAATATCATCCCGGGAAATATCTGCTGGCCTTTCTGCCCAAATCTTCGGAGCTCAACGAGCATTCCTCCACGGGCATCACAGTCCCTTCGGGCGACAGGCTGTTCTTCAAGCAGATCGCCGGCACTTTCGCAAGGCGGATAGTATGTTATTCGGAGCCCGGGCTGGAGACGGTCAGGGGAGAGCAGTGCGGAGTCATCAAATTCGGCTCGCGCATAGACATATTCCTGCCTCTCGATGCCGAGGTCAAGGTCAAGGTAGGGGACAAGGTCCGTGCGGTCGAGTCAGTGATCGCCGTGCTCAGCGGGAAGCGGGACGGCGGCCAAGATCTTCCTCAATAAGTTCCACAAGGCGGTCCACCGCCTCGGTGTCGGGTATGTGACGGAGGACCGGCTTCCCTTCGTGGTAAATCGATACCTTGTGGCCCCCTTCTCCGACATATCCCCAGTCGGCGTCGGCCATCTCGCCGGGGCCGTTCACTATGCAGCCCATGACGGCTATGACCACGTTTTTCATGTGCGAGGTCCTGGCCTTTACTGCCTCGAATGTTTCCTGCAGATCGTACATGGTGCGGCCGCATCCGGGGCAGGCTATGTATTCCGGACGGTAGAAACGTCTGCGGCAGGCCTGCAGGAGCTCGTCGGCAAGGTAGTCGCCGAATCCCTCATTCTCTATCTGCACTTCGTTCCCGTTGCCGTCAATATACGTTCCGTTTATCTTTATGTCGTCTATGTCTTTGTTTATAAGCCGCTTGCCGAAGTCGCACGACAAATCGAGCAAAAGCTTTTCCTTGGACGGGGAACGGTATGTGGACACGGCCGTGCGCCCGATCGTGCTGACCGATACGAGGGACGACATGGTGCGGTTGCCGTAGCGGTCGGAAAGATATTGCGCCACGGGAATTTCATTTTCGGGATCCTCGGTCAGCGAGACGCGCACGGTGTCGCCGATGCCCTCTGAGAGCAGGGACGAGATGCCGACGCAGGACTTTATGCGCCCCGAGTCGCCGTTGCCGGCCTCCGTGACCCCTACGTGCAGCGGAAACAGGACGCCGCGCTCCTGCATGAAGCGGTACAGGGTGCGGTAGGCCTCCACCATCACTGCCGTATTGCTGGATTTAAGGGAAACCACGACATTGTAGAAGTCGTTTTCGATGCACATTTCAATCCATTCCATGGCGGCCTTGGCCATGCCGAGCGGGGTGTCGCCGTATAGCGAAGTTATGTATTCTCCGAGGGAACCGTGGTTGAGGCCTATCCTTATGGCCGTGCCGTGCTCCTTGCACACGGACAGCAGGCCGACGAAACGCTCGCGGGCCTTGTCATGGTCTTTATGGAAGTTGCCGGGGTTTATGCGGACCTTTTCCACGACCGACGCGGCCGCGACGGCGGTTTCGGACGAGAAATGGATGTCGGCGACGAGCGGTGTCGCGACACCGCGGGAGCGCAGCCGCGAGCGGATCTCGCGGAGGTGTTCCACCTCGCGCATCCCCGGCACGGTGATGCGTATCAGCTGCGCTCCCGCGTCGCGCAGGCGTTCGCACTGCGCGACCGTCGCCTCCACGTCGCTTGTATGGGTGTTGCACATTGTCTGCACCACTATCGGCTCCCCGCCTCCTATCTTCAGATCCCCGACATACGCCTGCAATGTCTTTGTCTTTCCTTCCATGTCCGTTTCCTGTTTTATTTGTCAGTCTTCTCCGTAAACCGTCCTCCGGGCCTCCCGTCTCAGCTGCGCCTTGGACCAGCCGCTGCGCTTGGTAAGATGGAAATGCACTCCTGCGCTCAGCACGAAATTGAACGGGTATGCATATCTGTAGTAATACGTGCTATAATAGTCGGCGGCGTAATACGAATTCCAGCCATATTTGAACTGCAGCGTCAAATGAAACTCCAAAGGGTCAAGCACCAGCCCGAATCCGGCCGAAGCCTTCAGACCGTAGTCGAAACGTTTGTCGGTGTCTATGAATGAGTTCCTGCTTGATTCGGTTACCTCGTCGCCGTATCTCGTTATACCGAGCCTGTAGCCGCCGTACAGCCCGACGTCGGCCATTATCTTAAACCGGTGCGAATCCATGTGCGCATGCAGCAGGAAAGGCACTTCGACCACCTCAATCAAGGCTTTTTCGGCCCCCTCCACTGTAGGGGTGAAGCCTGTCTCCTCGTTTTCCTTGAACTGATATCCCTCATATCCGTGGTAAATCCCTATCTGATAGCCGAAATAAGGATATATCCCGAACATTTTCTCATAGTGGGTAAACAGCACTCCGAACTGTCCGGGCTGTATGAAAGCCTTGGTGTCCCTCGTCGGAGTGAAGGTGGAGCCGACCAACGTGGTCCCGTATTCCACTCCTATCATGGAATAATTGTTTATGACCGTCTTTTTCGATACATAGGCCGAGTCGAGATATTCGTCAGTGATCTCGTCCGGCAGTTCGAAAAATACTATCGAATCCCGCTCAGCCCTGACTTCCTGCGCCTTCAGGCAGTGTGTCTGCAGCATCAGGATCGCCGCCGCGAGCGCCGTCATTGTCTTCAGCATCGTCATCCTTTTCTTTTCCGTTGAACAAAACCTGCATATCCACCCTTTGGTCGATGACCGACCTCTCCGGAATCTCTATGAGGAAAGAATCGTTTATCTTGTAGAAAACGGCTTTTTCGGGCTGCCGTTTGCCGAGGAGGTTGCCGGTGTCCACAATTCCGTTGCGGTTGGGGTCCTCGGTGATCCGGACGGAGTATTTGCCGGCCGCGAGATAGGGGAACGCCAATGTGCAGGAACTGTCCGTCACGTATTTGCGCAGCACCTCGGAACGCTTTTCATTGAGAAGCTCCACAATGTATTCCCTGTCCACCCCGGCAAGTATCATGTTCAGGCTGCTCAGCTTTTCGTCCGTCGGCAGCGACACCTTGACCTGCGTGCTGTCGTTGAAATGGCCGTTTATGTCCTGGAACATCCTGTGGGGTATCTTTAGGATGTATTCCCAGCCCGGGAGAAGCTTTTCTTCAGGCATTATGGAGAAACGGCGGATATTGGCGGTGTCGCGGACCAGCTTGAATGCGCCTTCGCGTTCCTGCTGCCTCGGATTGATGCTGTAAAAATGCAGGCTGTCGAAGGCCTCCCGTATGAGCGGGTATTTGAATTCAAGCGAGAATCCGTATTGTTCCACCGTCTCGGGCTTCGCGGAGGCCGTCATGACGCATACGGTGTCTTCATGCCTTATGTCCGAGGATTTGCTTTTGGAGGCCGATGTCTTCATCTTGGCGTCCATGGCCAGCTTTACGGTTTCTTCGGTCGGCACGAGCACCCCGGAGGTATCCGTCTTCATGTAATTCACCATTAGGTAAAGCGTGTCCGGCATGCGCCTCTGGTCATTCACCCACAGTTCGAGACTGTCCCGTTCGGGATTGAACTGGGTTATCAGCTTGTCGGCCGGAAGGCCTCGTATCCGCATCCCCTTTATCTCCGCGCCGGGCGCCATGAAAGTGACGTAGGCGGATCGCTCGCCCGTACGCACATAATTGTCTATGTATTGGCGTGAAGGCTGTTCCCTGAACATCGAGAGTTCCAGCTCCTGATGCCTTGCAAGGCAGTTCGCCGTATCTTTCATGTCATATTTCAGCAGCTCCGGCAGGGAATCGTACGCCACTTTCGCCGGACGGAACAACGTGTCCAGAAACGCGACCCTCTCGTTGTCGGGATCGTACATGTTGTTGTTGTTCTGATCCTCTATGGCATATATCCGGTAGACCGTGTCCTGGATATTTCTCAGCGCGAAATAGCCCCAGTCGTCGGTCCGCGCCGCCGCGTCCGGGCGATGCTTGAACAGGGCCGAGTCCGACTGGTCCTTGTACAGCATCACGGTGGCGCCCTTGACGGGCATTAGGGTGTTGCAGTCCTGCACTATTCCCGTCACCATCATGGAATCGATTCCGCCGCCCGTGGAAAAGACGAAAACGTATCCCGGAAACATGTTGCCCTCGTTGTTGTCGGCCACGGCCCCGGTAAGGTCGAGCGTATGGGTGCGGTTGGAGTCGAGATCGTCTTCGAAATACACTACGAGGGTCTTTCCCTTCATCTTGAACTTCGGCGGCTTCTCGCCGGGAGGGGAGAGAAACAGGCTTCTCGGATCCTTGACCTGCACGTATTCGTCGAAGGTGAATTCGATCCGCGTCTTTTTGGCGCTCACGCCGGCGGCTCCGGGCAGGGGAGTTATCTTCCTGATCACCGGAGGTATCGTATCCTTTGGCCCTCCCGAAGGAGGCGTGGTAGTGTTCGCGCAGCCCTGCGGAAAGCAGAGCGACGCCAGCACCGCTGCCGCGGCCATCAGGGGGAAATATTTTTTCAAAACGTTTTTCATGTGTTTCAAATGTCGATTCTCGCCACGCTCTGTATGCCGTCTATGGCGGAGAGCTTCCTTATCATCTTGTCGAGCACTTCACGGCTGTTCACGAACATGTCTATATAGCCTTCGAATATGCCCTCGTTGGAGCCAAGCGTCAGCTTTTTCATGTTCACGCCCATTACGAGCGAAATGTAGCGGGAAATGTCATTGAGAAGTCCCATCCTGTCGATGCCCTTTATGGATATGCGCACGAGGAAGGATTTGTCGTCGACTCCGGCGTCCCATTCCGGCACCACTACCCTGTCGCCGAACTTGGATGCGAGCCTTTCGGCCTCGCCGCAGCTTTTCTTGTGCACCGTCACCGTGCCTCCGTCACGCGACAGGATGCCTACGACCGCGTCGCCGGGAATGGGGTTGCAGCATGGCGCCGTCACATATCTGCGGCCGTCTCCGCTGCCGATTATGAAGGTGTCGTCCTTTTTCACCTCCTTGTCCTTGCCGAGGAAGGAAGTCATCCTGTCCCAGATGCTCCTGCCTTTTTCCGGAAGGCTCCTGAGGCATTCCTGAAGCGGAGGTTTCTCGATGCCCAGCCCTATGCGGAAATACAGTTCTTCAGCCGAATTGAGGTCGTACAGGGTGAGCAGGCGCTTCCGGGTGTCGGCGTCCAGCCGGTAGCCTATGCTTTCGAGCTGCGCCTCCAGCTTCTCCTTGCCGCTCTCCAGAATCGGTTCCCTGAACGTGCGGAAATAGTCCGTCACCACGTTGCGAGCCTTTCTCGTCTGCAGGAACGAAAGCCATTCCCGTTTGGGCTTTTCGTCCTCCGCCGTGATTATCTGCACCTGGTCGCCGGATTTGAGCTGGTATGACAGGGGAACGAGCTTCATGTTCACCTTGGCGGCTATGGCCTTGTTGCCTATTTCCGTATGGATGAGGTATGCAAAGTCCAGGGCAGTGGCCCCCTTTTGTATCTGCCTCTGCTCTCCCTTAGGCGTGAAAACGAGTATCTCGCTGCTGATAAGGTCGTTGTGTATGATGTCGAGCAGTTCGAGCGCATTTACGTCGGGATTCACGAGGATCTCCTTCACCTTGGCGAGCCATTTGTCGGTGCCGTTGTCCTCCTCCGTATAGCCGTTCTGCTTGTACAGCCAGTGCGCGGCGATGCCTTTCTCGGCTATGTCGTCCATTCGCCTCGTGCGTATCTGCACCTCGATCCATATTCCTTTCTCGCTCAGGAGGGTGCAGTGCAGCGCTTCGTAACCGTTGCTCTTGGGATTCTTCACCCAGTCGCGCACCCGGTCCGTCTTGTAGCGGTATATGCCGGTGATGATGGAGAAAATCTTGTAGCACTGCTCCCGCTCTCCTTCCGAGGCTGACGGATTGAAGATGATTCTTATCGCATACAGGTCATAGACCTGTTCGAACGGAATCCTCTTGGTCTGCATCTTGTGCCATATCGAGTAGGGAGTCTTGACGCGCTTGCGTATCTCGAAATCGAATCCGGCGTCCGCAAGCGCCTTCCTTATGGGTCCTATGAAAGAGTCGATTTCTTTCTCGTTGTCCGTTACGTTGCGGTTGATGTTGCGGCTTATCTCATCGTAGGCGTCCGGCTCCTTGTATTTCAGCCAGATGTTCTCCATCTCCGATTTGACCCCGTAGAGGCCGAGCCGATGGGCGAGGGGGATGAATATGAACATGGTTTCGCTCAGGATTTTGTCCCGCTTGTGTTCCGGCATGAACTCTATCGTCCTGCAGTTGTGGAGCCGGTCGGCCAGCTTGATGAGGATGACGCGGACGTCGTCGTTCAGGGTGAGCAGGATTCGCTTGAAGTTTTCGGCCTGGAGGCTTCTGACGCTGAAGTCGTTTTTCTTGGTCTTGTCTTCATTGTCCAGCACGGTCTTTATTTTGGTGAGACCTTCCACGAGTATGGCGATCCTGTCCCCGAACAGTTTTCTTATGTCGTCCACCGTATAGTCGGTGTCCTCCACCACGTCGTGCAGGATGGCCGCGGCTATGGACTTGTAGCCGAGGCCGATGTCGTTGACGACTATCTTGGCCACTGCGATGGGGTGCAATATGTATGGATCTCCGGAACGCCTCCTGACGTTCTTGTGAGCCTCGTTGGCAAAATCGAAAGCTTTCTGGACCACCTCCAGTTCGCCTTCGTCGCCGCATCTTTTCCGCGCGGATTCCAAGAGGTCGGCATATTCGCGGGCTATGACGTCATAGTCATTCTGTGAAAATTCCGAAAAACTCATAATGTCATCTTTTATCGGCCTTGTCCATCACTTCGGCCATGTTGGTATAGCGTTTGCCTTCGAGCCGCACCGCCTCGCGCACTTCGTCCATGGCGGAATTGCTTACATGATGGCGCTCGACGTTCTGGAAAGCATAGGACAGCTCGGCCCCGTACAGGATCACCGTCCATCCGGTATTGAGCCATACCATGAAAAGCGGTATGAAAGCTACGGTGCCGTATATCGCGTTCATGCGGTTGACGAACATCTGCGTCTCGAGATACAGGTATTGCAGGACTGTGAACACGATGCCGGCTATGAGCGCCGCCTTGAATGCATGGCGATAGCGCACCTTGCAGGCGGGAATATATTTGTACATCCCGGAAATGACCACTACCGTTATCGCGCCGGACACAAGCCACCCGAGGAAGGAACGTATGTTGTCGAAAATGGGTATTCCCTGCGGCGCCACGAGGTCGAGCACCTTGGAATAAAGTATCGAACCGGAGAAGAATATGATGATGACGAAAGGGGCCGCAATCAGGATGCCGATCACAATGCCCATCTGCTTGAAGAAGTTGCGCGGTTTGCGCACCATCCACACGTTATCGAATACGCGCACGACGCATATCATCATCCACACTACTATCCAGATGAACGCGATGAAGCTGATCATTCCGAACAGTCCGGCCTGGGATGCGTCCACGATATTTTGGGCCGCGTTTTCGAGAATATGTATGAGGCGTTCGTCGCTTATGTTTGAATTCAGGAAGGCTTCGAATTTGCTCGAGAGCCCGAGGCCGCCTGTAAGATAGAAGGCCAGGGCGATGAACGGAACCACGGACATCAGGGACTGGAAGCTGAGGGCAGTGGCCTGGAAACCTATCTTCTGGGCCGAGAAAGTGTTCAGCATGAGGGACACGGTCTTGATGTCCCGGAGACGGTTCGCTTTCCATCTCGAGAAGTCCTCCGTATCGAGCTCCCATATTTCCACGGTCAGAAACTTCGTGGTGCGTACCACGAGTATCTCTATCCATCGGACTATTACCGCAATCTTATGCCACAATTTTTTGAACATCTGCAAATCTACTTCTGCCGCAAATCAAAAGAGGGAAGGCCCGTCAATGCCGGAGCAATCCGGCCCTGCGTCCGCTGCCGTTTCGGAGCCGAGAGGCAGCATCGCGAAGAAATCCTTTTCTCCTATCACCGGCACGCCCAGTTCTCCGGCCTTCCTTATTTTTTCGGGCCCCGGCTTTTCTCCCGCGAGGAGCCACGAAGTTTTTCCGCTGACGGACGAAGAATTCTTTCCTCCGTGCTTGGTTATCAAGGCTTTCATTTCATCGCGCGATATGGAGAAATTGCCGCTTATCACAATGATTTTTCCCGCAAGCACGTCCGAGGCGTCTTCATCCTTACTCTGTTCCGCCACGGAAAAATTGAGCCCAGCCTCCCTGAGCCTGCGTATCTCGTCCAAGTGCGCCGGATTCCTGAAATATGCATATATGCTGTCGGCGATGACTTCGCCTACGTCAGGCACTTCCATGAGCTTTTCCCTGTCCGCCGCGGCTATGGCGTCCATGTCGCCGAAATGGCGTGCGACCTCTATGGCGGTCTGTTCTCCCACATATCTAATGCCGAGCGCGAACAGCACCTTTTCGAATGCGGCGTCGCGCGATGCGTTCAGACTGTCGATGAAACGTTGCGCGGAGCGCTCCTGCCAGCCTTCGAGGAAGAGAAGCTGTTCTTTGCGCAGCGAATAGAAATCGGCAGGCGTGCGTACCAGACCGAGATTGTAAAGCTGATCGACAGTGGCTTCACCGGCTATCACGTTCATGGCCTTGCGGCTCAGGAAATGCAGCAGACGCCCTTTGATCTGGGTAGGACAGTTGTCCGAATCGGGGCAGAACCATTTCGCCTCTCCTTCCTCTTTTACGAGCGCGGCCCCGCAATCCGGACATACGGCCGGAAATTCAGGCGGACGGCTGCCGGCAGGACGTCTTGAAAGCTCCACGCCGGTGATTTTGGGGATTATTTCCCCTCCTTTCTCCACATATACCCAGTCGCCGACGCGAATGTCGAGGACGGCCATCTGGTCGGCATTGTTCAGGGTGGCCCTCTTCACCGTGGTCCCGGACAGATGGACCGGCTCCAGATTCGCCACCGGTGTCACCGCGCCCGTTCTTCCTACCTGATAGTCAATGGATACGAGCTTCGTCAGAGCCTGTTCGGCCCGGAACTTGTACGCCACCGCCCAGCGGGGGAATTTGGCCGTATAGCCCAAAGCTTTCTGGCAGGACGTCTCATTGATTTTTATGACAATGCCGTCCGTGGCATAGGGGAGATCCCGCCTGGCAGTATCCCAATACGAGATGAATTCCTCTATTTCCTTTATGTCGCGGCATATCCTGCTCTTGTCCGATACGGGCAGGCCCCATGACGCCGCGGCCTCCATGGCTTCGCGCTGCGTCGGGAATGAGGCGGAGTCCACGGGGATGTGATACAGTATGCACTGCAGGCCGCGCCTTCCGGATTCCAGCGGATCAAGCAGCTTCAGCGAACCTGAAGCCGCGTTCCTCGGGTTGGCGAACGGCGGCTCCCCGTTCTCGTCCCGTTCCCTGTTCAGCCTGTCGAAGGCTTCGTAGGGCATGAGTATTTCGCCGCGGATCTCGAATTCGGCGGGATATCCGCTTCCGGAGAGCCTCCGCGGTATGCCGGCTATGTTCATCACGTTGTCGGTAACGTCGTCCCCGACTACTCCGTCGCCGCGCGTAAGGGCCCTAAAAAGCCTGCCGTCGCGATATGTGAGGCAGATTGCCGTGCCGTCGAATTTCAGTTCGCAGCAATATGTAAAGTCTTCGCCGAGGGTCTTGAGCGCCCTTTCGGCGAAATCTTCCACTTCTCCTATATTGTATGTATTGCCGAGCGACAGCATCGGAAATCTGTGCGGATAATGCGCGAATTCCTTGCGCGCTTCACGCTCGATGCCGGCATAAGAAACCCCCTCCGTTTCCAGGTCGCTGCCGACCTTTTGCGTGGGGGAGTCAGGAGTGGCCATGTCGGGGTACATGCTTTCCAAATCGGCAAGTTCACGCATGAGCCCGTCGAATTCGAAGTCGCTGACCGCAGGAGCATTATCCACATAATAGAGCCTGCTGTATTCACGCAGCCTCTCCCGCAGCTCCGCGATGCGCGCTTCAGCCGTCTTCCTGTCGGTATGATTCTTATTCGCTTCCACTGTCCGTACTGACAATTACAAATTACAAATATAACGAATTATTCTGAATTGGACCGGTCCGTCTTCAATTTCCCCGCCGTTCGGGAAAGCATTGGCCGAGACTGTTATGTCAGACATCCTTTTCATTTGAAAAAATGATAATATTCAATAAATTTGCAATCGATTCGGCAATGGGCCGGAAACAATGACATAAAACAATTGACGATATGAAAGATTCAGTCATCATTCTTTGCGGCGGAGGTCCCGCACCGGGCATGAATACCGTTGTATTCAGTGTCGCCAAGACGTTTCTCGCGGGAGGTTTCCGCGTAATCGGCCTTCACGGAGGCTATTCGGGGCTTTTCAGCAAGAATCCACGTACGGAGGA
>X22_European_Rabbit__coassemble_100_pt1 | contig 22195 bp, 20 predicted proteins | sample X22_European_Rabbit__metabat2_high_PE_013 | metagenome-assembled genome bin X22_European_Rabbit
GCGGTATTCCCAACGCACATCCTTGAGGTAATGGAGGTCATGGACGCTTGCGGCCAATAAGGTTCGGCGGTTATCCCGAGCTCATTTACCCGATTTCCGGCGAAATCTTTGCAGATTCCGAGAATTCTGACGAAATTTACGATGAAGTTGCGCATAAGCAGACAGATAGTGGTTATCGGTGTAGCTACCACTAATTTACTAAAAATCTGCATATTGCGCAACTTTTTCATTTATATATCCTTAAAATTCTAATTCAACCAACGAGTATTTAATCGTATATTTGCGTGATATGAAACGCAATCGTACATTCATCGGACTTGCCGTCATGCTCATCATGGCGGCGTGCGGCTTCCGGACGCAGGCGGCCGCGCAGACCACGGCTCATGACGCCGGCAGTCATTCATATACCGTCATAGCCAATCCGGGAGAGAATGCCGCAAGGCAGGCCCGCATAAACTGGCACCGCGACGAAGGCCTCCCGGGAGGCATCTGCATATTCACCGAAGCCGCGGACAAGGAATGGAAGCACTCCAGGACCGTCAAGGCCGAAGAAGAATTGTGCACCGCCTTCGACAGCCTGTATTCCAAGAAGGCGGACGGAGAAAACTTTTATGAACGTGTGCGGTTCATACGCTGTTGCGCCGCGCTCGAGGGGCTGAAACCGTCTACGGCATACATGTACCGCATCGGCACGGAAGGAGGAAACGATCTGGGCGAAGTCAGGTATTTCCGTACCGCGCCGCGATCCGGGAAATGGAGCGCGGGCATCATTTCCGACTTCCACTCCTATCCTCCCCTCCCCAGGCGGCTCGAAGCGGCCGTGGCTATGCTGGATACGCTCAAGGAACGCAACGGCAAAGATTTCGACATCATCCTTCACGCAGGAGACATATGCGCATGGGGCGGCAGCTACTCTTTCTGGAAACGCCTGTACGAAGAACCGTATTTCCATAACTACATGTGGGCCGGGACGAACGGCAACCACGACAATATGGACCGCCAGGCAAAAAGGCTCAGCAACGATTATTTCCGTTTCGTGAATGCCAATCCGCTCAACGGCTATGCCGGAGAAGAAGGAGTATGCTATCATTTCAAGTACGGCGACGCCCTGTTCATAATACTCAACAACGAAAGCATGCGCGACGAAGAAGGCCTTGAGGCGGCTCAGGAATGGGTACGCAGGACCATAGCCGAAAATCCCGCCGGATATGTGATAGTGATGGAGCACTATCAATGGTTTTTCGGAGAAAACGGAAAGACCTCGCACTACGGACGCTGGAAGGATCTGTTCGACGAATGCGGAGTGGATCTCGCCGTCGGGGCCAACAACCACATATATGCACGCACCGGCGCCGTTTTCGCGGGAAAGGAGACCGACGGGAAGAAAGGGACCGTATATGTGCAGCTGCCGTCGTCCGACAACGAACGCGGACAGGATCTGAAGGACTGGACGGACAACAAGGACCTCATTAAATTCCGCTGGAGCGAAGGCGGCAACACTGTAGGAGCCATTCTGATGCATGCGGACAGGCGCAGGCTCCGGCTGACGCTGTACGACCGCTACGGCAATGCGGTGGATGAAGTGACCGTGCTCCGCAAAAAGAAAAAATGAGCCTTTTGTGCTCGGGGAATGCCGTAAAATACGCCGAATGATATTATATTTGCGGAAAATTGTTTGAAAAATCATGCTTAACAGACGGATGTTGCGGATAAAGGTGTTCAAGGTATTGTTTTCCTATGCGGGCAATCGCGGGATGACTCTCAATGAAGCCTTGTCCGAATTCAACACTTCCTGCGAAGCGGCAAGGGACCTGTATCTCTTGATGCTTCAAATCATTCCTACGCTTGAAAAAGAAGCCCGCGGCCGCATCGAAGCTGCAAGGCGCAAGATAAATCCGACGGAAGCCGAGTTGCATCCGAACATGAAATTCGCCGAGAACAAAGTGGCCGCCGTCCTGGAGGACGATCCGGACTTCCGCAAAATAATATCCCGCAAGAAAATATCGTGGGATTCCTACGACGCTTTCATCAGGCAGGCATTCGACTCCATATCCCGAAAAGAGTATTTCGCGCAATACATGTCTTCCGGCGAAAAAAGCCTGCAGGAAGATGCGGAGCTCTGGGCGCGCATTTTCGAAGAAGAATTCGAAGACAACGCCGAGCTGGAGAAAATATTGGAGGAACTCTCCATATATTGGAATGACGACCTTGCATATTCCCTTATGCACTGCTGCCGGGCGATGGACGGCATCGCGCATACGGGACGATGGGACTTTCCGCCGCTGTACCAGAGCGAAATCCTGAAGAAAAAAGGGAAGGACGTAAGCGACGACAAGGACTTCGCCGTAAAGCTTCTGAAATGCGCCTTCGGCAGATTCGACGAATACAACGCCATGACGGCCGCGGCCGTGAACAGGTGGGACCTGGACCGGCTGGTAGCCTCGGACGCCGTGCTCATAGTCCTCGGCCTCGCCGAAGCGGAAAATTTCGACGACATACCCGTCAAGGTGACGATAAACGAATATGTGGACATAGCCAAATACTACAGCACGCCCAAAAGCAGTTCATTCGTCAATGCCACCCTCGATGGCATCATACGCAAGATGGTCGGCGACGGCCGGATAACAAAAAGATAACTTTCTAAAAAGACTATATTATGAATATCCTTACAGTTTTATTGCAGACGGCTCCCGCGCAGACGGGAGGAGGTGCCTCCATGTGGATTTTCCTGATCCTCATATTCGTAGTGATGTGGCTCTTCATGATACGCCCGCAGCGCAAGCAGCAGAAAGAACTTGAAAAATTCCGCGCGGAGCTGAAGAAGGGCGACAAAGTGGTCACCGTGGGAGGCATATACGGCGTCATCGAAGAAGTCAGCGACAAGACCGTGCTCATCAAGGTCGATGCCAACGTCAAACTGCGCGTGGACAAAAACGGACTCGTAAAAGACTACAGCGAATCACAGAACCAATAGGGCAAGCCGCATCTGCGCCGGAAGTCTGACATGAGACAGATTTTCACAAAGATTCTGAGCAGGCTGAACGGCAGCGGGAAAGATACCAGGATACTGCTGATATCTTTTCTGCTGGCTTTCAGCGTATGGTTCATACACAACCTTTCCCTGAAATATTCGGGCGTCATAAGCGTTCCCGTCACGGCTGTGAGCAACCTCGACGGGCATTCGGACAAATCGTCCGACGTCGTCACCGTCACGGCGCGCTGCAGGACGTCGGGATTCAGGATGCTGGCCGCCAGATACACGAACAGAAAGGCCTTGGTCACCATTGACAAGACTGACCTGAAGCGGAAAGGCGACGGCTGGTATTATCTTTCCGGGCCGGTGCTCAACAATTATGCGCAGCAGATTTTCGGGGACGGGACGACGGTGGAGGCCTTCATATCGGACACACTCCTTTTCCGATTCCCGGCCGAACTCCACAAGAAGATACCCGTAGAAGTGAACAGGGTGATCAATTTCAGGCCGCAATATACCGCCACGGGGCCGCTGCGCATCGATCCGGATTCGGTCATAATATACGGAGACGAACGGCGTCTCAGCCTCATGGACAAGGTCTATTCCGAGCCGCTCCGGCTCAACGACGTACACAACAGTCTCCACGGGGTCCTCAGGATCAACGGCGCCGACGGGATACGCCTGTCCGACACGGAAGTGAAATATTCGGTGGAAGTGTCCCGATTCGTGGAAATGCGCTCGACCGTACCGGTGGAAATCCGCAACGCCCCTTCCAGAAAAGGCCTCAGAGTGTTTCCGTCCATGGTGGACATAGTGGCAGACTGCGCGTTCCCTCCACAGAGCGACGTCACGGAAGACGTCACCGTATATATCGACTACAATGATTTCGCGAATTCCAGGACCGGACGATGCGTCCTGAAAGTAGAAAAGGGCTCCCCGAACATAATAGCCTGCCGCACGGAACCGGAAGTCGTCGACTGCATAGAGACCGACTGATGAAAACAGTATTGGTGACAGGCGGCATAGGCAGCGGCAAGACAGCCGTATGCGCATATCTGGCTTCCAAAGGGGTCATGATATATGACGCCGACGGCATGACCAAATCATTGTATGACCGCAGGCCCGTACTTGTACGCATGATCGAGGAAACCCTCGGCCGCCCACTGCGCGACAGCTCCGGACGTCTGGACCGCGCGGCGCTCGCCGGAATCATCTTTTCGGACCCGGCAGCCCTCGCGCAGGTCGAAAATATAGTGCATCCCGCCGTGCTGCAGGATTTTTTGGAATGGAAAGACGGCCTGGACAGTGCATGGTGCGGCTACGGGACGACACCCTTCGCGGTCATGGAATCGGCCCTCGCATCGGACAAGCCGCTGTTCGACGGCGTCTGCGACAAAATCGTCCTTGTCGACGCACCCGAGCGGATACGGATAGCCAGGGCCGCGGAGCGCGACCACACTTCACCCGAAAAAATCATCATGAGAATGCGGGCGCAGCATTTCGACCGTTCAAAGGCGGACAGGACCATAATAAACGATGCCGACCTGCATACGCTTCACCGCAGGATCGGGGCCGCATTCAGGCGTCTTTGGTAAGGCGTCAGTCCTTTAGCCCTGACAGGAACAGGGCGGAAGAAGCGTCCGAAGGCATTCTCCAGTCTCCGCGCGGTGAGAGCGACACCGAACCCACCTTCGGCCCGTCCGGCAGGCAGGAGCGCTTGAACTGCTGTCCGAAAAATCTGGACAGGAATTTGCGCAGCCATTTTTCTATTGTCGCGTCATCATAAGCCCCTGCGAACGCTTTCTTTGCAAGGAACAATATCTTTTCCGGCGCACAACCGAAACGGAAGAAATGATACAAAAAGAAATCATGCAGTTCATACGGCCCAACGAGGTCTTCGGTAAGCTGCGTGATACGGCCCTGCGCATCGGCGGGCTTCAGTTCCGGGCTTATCGGGGTATCGATGATGTCCAAGAGTATCTCCGAAATGCTCCTGCCCGACCCGGCAAGCCGTTTTTCATCGGCAAAAACGTTTTCCGCCGTCCATCTACAGATGGAACGCACGAGGGTTTTGGGCACCGATGAATTCACTCCGTACATGGACATGTGATCGCCGTTGTAGGTACACCACCCCAAGGCCAGTTCGGAAAGGTCTCCCGTGCCTATCACTATTCCCCCGTTCCTGTTGGCGATATCCATCAGCAGCTGGGTGCGCTCCCTCGCCTGTGAATTTTCATAAGTGACGTCATGTACGGCAGGATCCTGTCCTATGTCGCCGAAATGCTGCTCCACGGCCGGCACGATGGATATTTCCTTATGGGTTATGCCGAGCGCATCCATAAGGTCATCCGCGTTGCCCTTGGTGCGGGCGGTCGTTCCGAATCCGGGCATGGTGACGCCTATTATGCGCTTACGCGGCCATTTCAGCCTGTCGAAGGCCATAACAGTGACGAGCAGGGCCAATGTGCTGTCGAGTCCCCCGGAAATGCCTATCACGGCAGACTCCGCATTGACATGCTGCAGGCGGGACACGAGCCCCAGAGTCTGTATCGAAGTTATCTCGCGGCAGCGCGAGTCCGTCTCCCCCTTGTTCCCCTCGGGCACGAAAGGATGGGGATCCACATGTCTGAGAAGCCGTTTCCCGAAATCGGTCGAAAGCCGGCCGGCAGTCCTTACGCGCATGTAGGAACGGCTCATCCCGGAGGCGCCGACGCCCTGCGGCGTCACGCAGTCGAACGAACTCTGCTTCTGCCTAAGCACCGTCAATTTTTCCACGTCCATGTCCGCCACCGTCATGGTCCCGTCCATGCTGAACCGTTCCGATTCGGCCAGCACCGTGCCGTTTTCGCATATCATGGAAGACCCGGCAAAGACAAGGTCCTGCGTGGATTCTCCGTAGCCTGCGGAGCAATAGACATATCCGGAGACGGTGCGTGCGGACTGGCCGCACACGAGCTGCCTGCGGTAGTCATGCTTCATCAGCACTTCGTTGCTGGCGGACAGATTGATTATCAGCTGCGCGCCTGCGACGGCATGGAACGACGACGGTGGCACGGGCGTCCAAAGGTCTTCGCACAGCTCGACGGCGAACGTGCACTCCCCCATTTCGAACAGGAGATTGGGAGATATGTTGCAGCGCCTGCCGGCATAGAGGATCTCGCCTCCGAACCCTTCGCGGACAAAGTTCATCCCGTCGTCCAGAAACCGTCCCGTCCCCGCGGCGTCGCCCGTCAGGAAATCCGCCCCGGAAGCGAACCAGCGGGATTCGTAGAATTCATTGTATGACGGCAGGTGAATCTTGGGGACTATGCCCCTTACGACGCCGCCGGAAATGACGACGGCGCAATTGTACAGCTTGCAGCCATATCTGACCGGTGCCCCGACGGCGACGGTCACTTCCTTCGCCCTCGTGAACTCACGGATTTCGCCTATGCAGTCCTCCGCGCTTTTTATCAGCGCCTCGTTGCCGAACAGGTCCCCGCAGGTATACCCTGTCACCGACATTTCCGGAAAGACCAGCAGCGACACTTCCTGTTCTTCGGCGGCCGCCGCGATACGCATTATTTCATGCGTATTGAATTTCGTATCAGCTATTTTGACGCGCGGAGAAGCGGCGGCGACCCTAACAAATCCGTAATTTTCCATTTCGGCTCCAGTTTTCGACAAAATTAGGCTAAATATTGGTAATTGAAGAATTATTTTTAGTAAATTTGCAGTGAATATACAGGTTTGTTCAGGCCATGCTTGAAAAGATACGGGGCAACTTCGAAAGGCTCATAGCGTTGTATGAGTCCGAAAAAGCGGAGAACGAAAGTCTTCGCATCGCCATCGCGGCATGCCGTGCCGAGAACGAAACCTGCAGAAAGCAGATAACCGGTTTGGAACAAGAGATGGACAGACTCAGGCTGACCGGAGCTTTCACCGCCAAGGGAGACGGCGCCGAAGCCGCCAGGGAAAAGATAGACAAGATGATACGGGAGATCGACAGATGCATCTCCCTGCTGGAAACATAATCGCGCCATGGAGCAGAAAATCACCATAAAGATAGCCGGGCGCGACCATGTCCTGAGACAGTCGCCTGAAATCGAAGGATACATAAGGGCGGCCGCTTCGGAAGTGAACGGCAGAATAGCCAAATATCAGACCCTGTACCCCGGGAAGGATCTTACGAGCATCCTGTCGTTCGTAGCCCTGAACGAATGCATCGACCGCCTGGCGAAAGAGCGTCAGGTACGGGACATGCAGAAAGAGGCGGAAAAGCTTCAGGCAGACACGGAAAGCTATCTTGAAGATATCGGAAGAAAACAGCCGTCAGTACCTCTTGCTGAAAACAACATGTACCAACGTACGGAGCGCTCTCAGATCAAGGATGACAGGCCTGCCTAACCCTCCCCGGAGGCATTCCGCATTTTGCGGGACACAGGATCTCAGAACTGGTCGGAACTCAAATCTTTGAATAAAAGATTTTCTGACACGGATACTGACGGTTTTTTTCGATATACGGCGACCGGACGCGGCAAAGGCCTATCCGGCCGCTTTGTTTTGAATTATGTTGAACTATAAATTGGATATAAAATGGATATTTTGTCACTTATAATCGGTTTTGCGGCGGGAGCGGCCATCGCCCTGGCCGTGTACATAACCGTAAGAAAATTGATACTGAAAGGACAGGGCAACGAAATCATCGAGCAGGCCAAGATAGAAGCGGAAAAGATCCGCAATGAGAAAATATTGCAGGCCAAGGAAAAGTTCATCCGCCTCAAGGGAGAGCACGAACAGTACGTGAATGAAAAGAACGCCCAGCTCAGGGAGGCGGAGTCGCGCATCAAGCAGAAAGAGAACAACCTCAACCAGCAGAACAATGAACTGCAGCGCAAGATAAAGGAAAACGACGCCACGCGCAACTCCCTCAAAAACCAGCAGGACATGCTTGCCCGCAAGGCCGAAGAATACGACAGGCTGCGCAACGAAGCCAACAAGCAGATAGAGAGCATAGCCGGGATGACCACGGCCGAGGCCAAGAACATGCTGATAGAGAATATGAAGGCCGAAGCCCGCAGCGCCGCGCAGACCTATATCAACGACACCATGGACGAGGCGAGGCTTAACGCCGCCAAGGAGGCCAAGAGAATCGTTATCAACACCATACAGCGCACGGCCACCGAGACGGCCATAGAAAATGCCGTGACCACCTTCCCCATCGAGAACGACGAGATAAAAGGACGCATCATAGGACGCGAGGGCCGCAACATACGCGCTCTCGAAGCCGCCACCGGAGTGGAAATAGTGGTGGACGACACGCCGGACGCCATTCTGCTGTCGGCGTTCGATCCGGTGAGGCGGGAAGTGGCGCGCCTTGCGCTGCACCAGCTCGTGATAGACGGCCGCATCCATCCGGCGCGCATCGAGGAAGTCGTCGCCAAAGTGAAGAAGCAGCTTGAGGACGAAATACTCGAAACAGGCAAGCGCACATGCATCGACCTCGGCATACACGGCCTGAGCATGGAGCTCGTGCGCATGATCGGACGCATGAAATACCGTTCTTCATACGGACAGAACCTGCTGCAGCATTCCCGCGAAGTCGCCGACATCTGCGCCATTATGGCATCCGAACTCGGCCTGAACCCCAAGCTCGCCAAGAGGGCCGGCCTGCTGCACGACATAGGAAAGGTATCGGAAGACGCTCCCGAACTGCCCCATGCCATCCTCGGCATGAAACTCGCCGAACAATATTCCGAGAAACCCGAGATATGCAACGCCATCGGCGCGCATCATGAGGAGATAGAGATGACGAGCCTCATTGCTCCCATCGTCATGGTGGGCGACGCCATTTCAGGCGCGCGGCCCGGTGCAAGGCGCGAGGTGATCGAATCCTACATAAAGAGGCTCAAGGGCATGGAAGACCTCGCGAAATCCTATCAGGGCGTCACCAAGAGCTACGCGATCCAGGCGGGACGCGAACTCAGGGTGATAGTCGGGGCCGATCAGGTCAGTGACGAGCAGGCCGCGACACTGTCGGCGGACATAGCCAGGAAGATCCAGGAAGAAATGACATATCCCGGACAGGTGAAGATTACCGTCATCCGTGAAACACGTTCCGTAGCATACGCAAAATAATCCCATGATGAGAAAACTTGCAACAATCATACTGTCGGCAGCCGCCCTCGCGTCCGGAGCCGCCGTTTCAGCCCAGGCGCCGAGCATGGCCCCGGAAAACAGCGTCGAATGGAAGATCGGCGCCGAAAATATCGACGACGGACTGTACCGCATAACTTTCACGGGCACCATAGCGTCCGGCTGGCACATATACTCCACCTCCGGCGCGGTTAATCCCACGGAAGTAGAATTCGAAGAACTCGGCGGAACCGTGCTTGAAGGCGGACTGACGGAAGTGAGCGAAGCCAAGGACTTCGACGGCGAAAAAGGCTTTGCGGGCACGGTAATCCTTTCACAGGACATACGCACGGCCGGCGAACCGGCCACGGTGAAAGGCACGGTATCATGGCAGGCCTGTTCGGACAGAGTATGCAGCGCGCCGGAAGACTACGAATTTACCGTCACCTTGGGAGCCGGAGCGGCCGGCGCCGCGGTCGGGACTGACGATTCCGAAAGCCACCTGACTGCCATAGCCGACCCCGAAGAAGAGACCTCGTCCGGTTCCATATGGGCGCTCATCCTGGAAGCCATACTTTGGGGCTTCGCGATGCTGCTGACTCCCTGCGTGTTCCCGATGGTGCCGATGACCGTGTCGTTCTTCCTGAAGAGTACTACCTCGCCTGCGGCGGGACGCTTCAAGGCCTTCATGTACGGTCTTTTCATAATTCTGCTGTACACGGTGCCCATTTCGGCCATAATAGCGGTTACGCGCATCGTGGGAGGCGAAGCGGTGACGGCCGACATATTCAACTGGCTTGCGACGCACTGGCTGCCGAACATCATCTTCTTCATAGTATTCATGATATTCGCGGCCTCATTCTTCGGGGCCTTCGAGATAACGCTTCCTTCGTCCATCGTAAACAAGAGCGACGCCAAATCCGACAAAAAGGGCATCGCGGGCGTCTTCTTCATGGCGCTCACCTTGGTGCTGGTATCATTCTCCTGCACCGGTCCCATAGTCGGCTCCGTCCTCATCAAGTCGACGCAGGGAGAGTTCTGGACGCCCATGATAACGATGCTGGCGTTCTCCACGGCATTTGCGCTGCCGTTCACAGTATTGGCATTGTTCCCTTCGCTGCTCAAGAAAATGCGCAGCGGAAGCTGGATGAATACCGTGAAATCGGTGCTTGGCTTCATAGAGGTGGCCCTCGGATTCAAATTCCTGAGCGTAGCCGACCAGACCTACCATTGGGGGCTGCTCGACAGGGAGGTCTACTTAGCCATCTGGATCGCCGTATTCACCCTGCTGGGCCTGTATCTGCTCGGCAAGATAAGGTTCGCGCACGACGAAAAGACGGAGCATGTATCCGTCCTGAGGCTTACCCTCTCCATCGCAGTCTTTTCATTCGTGATATATCTCATCCCCGGCATGTTCGGAGCCCCTTTGAAGGCGCTGTCAGGCTATCTGCCGCCGCTTGAGACACAGGATTTCGTCATCGGGGCCAATGCCGCTGCCGCGGCGCCGGCGGCCGTGACATCCGAGGGAGGACCGGAAATCAAACTGGCCCACGGGCTCAGCGGCTACCCTACCATAGAAGAAGCCATGAAAGCCTCCAAAGCGAGCGGAAAGCCCATTTTCGTGGATATCACGGGCCACGGCTGCGTAAACTGCCGTGAGATGGAAGCGAGGGTATGGAGCGATGCGAGGGTGCTCGAAATGCTCCGCAACGATTTCGTCATACTGTCGCTGTTCACCGACGACAAAACGAAGCTGCCGGAGTCCGAATGGCTCACCACCGACAGAGGCAAAGTCCTCAAAGACGTGGGAAGGGTGAATTCCTATATAGCCCGGACGCGCTTCAACGTAAACGCCCAGCCCAATTATACGGTCCTCGACAGTGAAGGCCGCCAGCTGATACCCGTAAGGGGCTACAATCTCAGCGTGGACGGATACGTCGATTTCCTCCAATCAGGGCTGGACGCTTTCAGGGGAAAGTAACCGATTCTCTCCCCTATTTTCCGAACATCAGAGACATATCCCTGTCAAGAGCACGTTCTGCGATTTTCTCAGGGACGAATTTCCATGCGCCGATGCGGGCCGGATCCCCCGTCACGGCAGGATCTATGCAGCCGTTGGCGACGATGTAGTCATACAATATATTCCTTATCTCGGGATAACGCGCCACTACCCTTTCGTCTATGCGGTCGGTATCCACGTGCGCGCCCTCGGACAGCAGGTCTCCGCCGCCGCTCGCACGGTATGAAGTCATGGCCACATTGTATTTGGCGGAAAAGTCGAACGGAGCGCCGTCTGCCTTGGAGGTGATCGCTATGCGCGAGCCGAACGGCTTCGTGACGTCGACGGTATAGTTGATGCCGGCGGCCGAGTCGAAATTGTACGACCTCCCTACGAACGACCATCCCTTCTGCCCGGTGCGCGGGTCGTCGAAAGGCCTTATCTTGAGCACATGATCCTCAGGGGCCGATACGGTCTGAATCCAGTTGTCATAGCTGTATTCGAGATAGTCCTTGATCTCCTGCCCGGTCATTTCGATGACGAAAAGCTGGTTTTCATAAGGATAGATTGTGAAAAGGTCATTGTATATGAGCGTGCCTGCCTTCACCGTGCCGTTGTAGGTAAGAGGCGCTGCAATGGATATCTCCGCGGGCGAGCAGCCGAGCTGCAGGGTATGCACGAGGTTGATGTAGTCGCTCATGCCGCGGAACGCGTCGCTGGTCCGCAGATCGCTTTTCAGTTCTCCCAATTCCTTGAGAGTAAAAGCCTTCACCGCGGCATAATCATCATGAAACGCCTCCTGCATCTCCTTGTCGGCTTTGCTTTCGTCGATCGGGATCAGGTCCGCATCGACGGATTTCGCGGTCACCTTCCCGCCGCTCACGGTGAGCTTCAAAGTGCCTACGCCGAGATTGCGGCAGTGGCTGCCCGTATTTATGAGGGCTATGCTGTCATTGGCGGTCACGAAAGGCCTGTGGTCATGCGAGCAGAATACGAAATCCACTCCCCTAAGGCTCTTGAAAAGATCCAGTCCCTGACTTTCCAGCACGGAGCCGTCGCCGGGGCCGGTGCCGCTGTGTACAAGCACTATCACCGCCTGGGGATTTTCCTTCGCCCTCACCTTGTCCACGTCCTGCTGTACGAGAGGAATCAGGGATTCGAAATGCATTCCGCTCCATACATCCTCGGAAAGCCATTCCTTCATGTTGGGATTGGTGTATCCGAGCACGGCGACTTTGAGGCCGCCACGGTTGAATACCTTGTAGAGAGGGAAATACGGCTTGCCGTCATCGTTCCGTATGGCGTTCCCGGCGAGGAAAGGTATGCCTGCGGCCTTCAGGTCCCGGGCGATGCGGTCATAGACCGGATGGGCCGTTTCTATGTCGTGATTGCCCACGGCTATGGCGTCATAGCCCATGTACTTGGCCATGCGCGGATAGACGTGCGGAGTCACCGTATCCACGTAATTGAAATAATAGGCGGCATTGTCCCCCTGGAGTATGTCTCCGGCGTCGAAAAGCAGCACATTGTCGGCTCCGTTCACGGTCCTGATGCTGTCTACATAGTACTTGACGGACATAAGGGACTTGCTGAGCCCGTCGCCCACATAGGTGGAATCGAAATAATGCCCGTGGATATCATTTGTAGAGAGCAGCGTGAGCGTGTACTCCCCGTCCTTCGGGCCCGCGCATGCGGCGGCAAGCATGGCCGCGGCGGCGATGATGGATGATTTGAATTTCATATGATATGGAAATTGTTCTGTCTTGCCGGTCCAGGCCTGTGCAAAGACTGCCTGTACGCCTTCAGGTTCGATGAGATCTGCGGCAGCTCCGTCACCGGAACCGCATAATCCATGAAACGTTCAATTATGTAATCCACCGCCTGCGGCGAAGGATGGCACATATCCTCGGCATAGAAACGGTAGTCGCGCAATTCGTCGAGCAATATCTCGTATGCCGGAAAATATTCGCAGCGCCGGTCGCCTCCTGCCGCGGCCATGTCCGAGCACAAGCGGTCCACGGCGAGCAGCAGCACGCTCTTGCTGATCCGGTTGCCGTGCGCCCCGTCAGCCAGATGGCGTATCGGGCTGACCGTAAAGATGAATTTTTTGTCCGGACAGCGCGATACCATACGGCCGAGCATGAGGGCCGTCTCCTGCACGCCGAGACGATAGCGCGTGAATTCCGCGGCCGGACGTTTCAGGCAGTTGGACACGGTCTCTCCGGTGGCCTCATGACGGAAACACCATGCGGTGCCGAGCGATATGATGACTTTGTCGCAGGTTTTCCAGAAAGCCGACGCCTCGCCGAGGACGGCATTGGCATTCTCTATGAATTCGGCGGCGGTCCGGCGGGCGAAAGACGTATGATGGCTGAACGAACAGACGAGCCCGGCGCCGGCGCCCATCTCCACGCAGTCGCTTTCCACAAAAGGGACGCCGCCGGAAAGCCGTGCGACGGAATTGCAAATGGACACGGGATTGTACAAAGTGCCGAAAGGATTGACGCATACGTTGAAACCGCATTCGGACAATTTCTTCCCTATGTTGTCGGCGAAACAGCTTCCGAGCACCGTTATCCTGTCCCCGAGAGAAATCCCAGCCGATGATTTACCGCATTCGACCGTCGTCTGCAGCTTCATGAATCCTCCTTATTTTCTTTTCCGCATCTGCCGCATCAGGTCTCCGGTCACGGCCGACTTCATCATCTTTCTGGTGCCTTCGAACTGTTTGAGAAGCCTGTTCAGTTCAGGAAGCGAAGTACCGCTGCCGTCGGCTATACGCTTGCGGCGGCTGCCGTTGATCACCTCGGGGTGCTCCCTTTCATAGGGGGTCATGGACATTATCATGGCCTCGACGCTCTTGAACGAATCGTTGTCGAGATCCACGTCCTTGATGGCCTTGCCCACCCCGGGAATCATGGAAGCGAGGTCCTTGAAGTTGCCCATCTTCTTGACCTGCTGTATCTGGTTGTAGAAATCCATGAAGGAAAACTGATTGTGCGCAAATTTCTTTTTCAGCTCGCGGGCCTGTTTCTCGTCGAACTGCTCCTGGGCCTTTTCCACGAGGGTCACCACGTCGCCCATGCCGAGTATGCGGTCCGCAATGCGGTCGGGATGGAAAACGTCCAGTGTCTCGAGCTTCTCCCCCGAGGAAACGAACTTGATGGGCTTCCCGACCACGGCCTTGATCGACAGGGCCGCACCGCCGCGGGTGTCGCCGTCCATCTTGGTAAGCACCACTCCGTCGAAGTCCAGGCGGTCATTGAAGGCCTTGGCGGTCTCGACGGCATCCTGTCCGGTCATGGCGTCCACCACGAACAGGGTTTCCGAAGGCTGCAGCGACTTGTCGAGGGCGGCGATCTCGTCCATCATCCGCTCGTCAACGCCCAACCGGCCCGCGGTATCCACTATCACAAGGGAAAATCCTTCGGCGCGGGCCTTGGCGACGCCGTTCAAGGCAATTTTCACAGGATCCATGACGCCGTCTTCGGAGTATACCGGCACCTCGATCTGGGAACCGAGCACCTTCAGCTGCTCTATGGCCGCGGGCCGGTAGACGTCTCCGGCCACCAAAAGGACCTTCACGCCTTTCTTGCTCTTGCAATACCTCGCCAGCTTGCCGCAGAAAGTCGTTTTTCCCGAACCTTGCAGTCCGGCCACGAGCACAATCCCCGGGCTGCCCTTGATGTTGATGTCCTGCGCGGTGCTGCCCATGAACTCGGCCAGCTCGTCGCGGACGATCTTCACCATCATCTGCTGAGGCTTTACGGCTGTCAGCACGTTCTGGCCCAACGCCTTGTCCTTGACCGTATTGCAGAACTCCTTCGCCACGCGGAAGCTGACGTCGGCGTCGAGCAGGGCCTTGCGTATGTCCTTTACGGTCTCGGCGACGTTGATTTCGGTAATTTTTCCTTCACCCTTGAGTATCTTGAACGAACGCTCCAGGCGTTCCGAAAGATTTTCAAACATATGCGTTCAATTAAAGATTTGCAAAATTAACAATTTCATCCGAGAATACATCGGGTGCCGGCGGCCTCAGATTGTACCGGCTCGACATGGCGGATCCGTAGGCGCCCGCTGACCGTATGGCAATGAGGTCGCCGCGGTACGACCGGCGCAGAATCCTGTGCTCTCCGAACACGTCGGAAGACTCGCACACAGGCCCGACCACGTCGTAGGCGCAGTCCCTCACGTCGCTGCCGCGTTCATAATATGCGCTCAGATTCTCTATTTTGTGGTACGCCCCGTAAAGCGCCGGCCGGATCAGATCGTTCATGCCGGCATCAAGGACAAGGAAATTGCGCGTCTTTCCGCATTTTACGAAAAGCACCCGCGAGACCAGCGTGCCGCACTGGGCCACCATCGCCCGTCCGGGCTCCACATGGACAATCTGGTCCGGCCGGCGCCGCAGACATTCCCCTATGGTCCTGAACCAGGCCGTGAAATCCGGAACCGGATTGCCGTCGGGGTCCTCATAGTCGACTCCGAGGCCGCCGCCCAAATCGATGCTTCGGACAAGCAGCCCGCGAGATTCGAAATGCTCAGTGATGCCGTTTATCTTCCCGCACTCCGCGCGGATTACATTTTCGATGTCGGTTATCTGCGAACCGATGTGGAACTGCAGGCCTACGAATTCGAGCCGTTCGGACGTCTTCAACAGTTCAATCGCCCTGTCAAACTCATGGGAGTAGATGCCGAACTTGTTTTCGCTCAGGCCGGTAGTGATATACCGGTGCGTATGCGCGTCCACGTCAGGATTGATGCGGAGAGCCACCCTGGCCTTCACGCCCAGCCCCGCAGCCATGTCGTCGATAACCTCCATTTCCTGCAGAGACTCGCAATTGAACGCCCCTATGCCTATCCGCAGGGCGTCCGATATCTCGGCGTCGCTCTTACCCACCCCGGCGAAGAAAATCTTTTCCGCGGGCACCCCGCACGAATCGGCAAGCAGCACTTCGGCTCCGCTGACGCAGTCAGCCCCGAAACCGCGGGACACGAACTCGCGGATAATCTTCCCCGACGAATTGGCTTTCAAGGCATAATGCACCGTTATCCCGTATCGCGCAGCCTCCGCCGCAACGAAATCCGCGGTACGCCTCAGCAAAGCCGTGTCATAATAATAAAACGGCGTCTTCAGTTTTGAAAACGCCCCGAAAGCGTCCAATTCCAACATCTTTGCAAAATCATCGTCAAATGACTGCAAAAATAGATAAAAAACAGTAATTTTGCGCCTGAATTACATTGATAGGAAAACATAAAAGAAAAAATTCATACAATTATGAAAGGAGCAATTTCTCAATTCATTACGCACCACTACCGTCATTTCAACTCGGCGGCCCTCGTGGATGCGGCCAAAGCCTTCGACGAACATATCGACAAAGGCGGCAAAATGATGCTGGCGATGGCAGGAGCCATGAGTACGGCCGAACTCGGCCTTTCGCTCGCCGAAATGATCCGCAAGGACAAGTTCCAGATCATCTGCTGCTCTGCCAACAATCTCGAAGAAGACATCATGAACCTCGTGGCGCATTCGCACTACTACAGGGTTCCGGGATACCGCGATCTCACCCCCGAACAGGAGCAGGAACTCCTCAACAACCACTACAACCGCGTCACCGACACCTGCATCCCCGAGGAGGAGGCGTTCCGCCGTCTGGAAGGGGCGCTCGTGGACGTATGGACAAAGGCCAGGGAAGAAGGAAAGCGTTACCTTCCCTACGAATTCATATATCAGATTCTGCGCAGCGGAGCGCTCGAAAAATATTACGAGATAGATCCGAAGGACAGCTGGGTGCTGGCCGCATGCGAAAAGAACCTGCCGATCATAGTCCCCGCATGGGAAGACTGCACCACCGGCAACATCTTCACGGCGCACGTAATCCGCGGTGAATTCAAGCCCGATCTCGTCAAAAACGGCATCGAGACGATGATGTTCCTCGTGGACTGGTACAAGGAAAACGCCACCGGCCCCGGCGTCGGCTTCTTCCAGATCGGCGGCGGCACGGCGGGAGACTTCCCCATATGCGTAGTGCCGATGATGGAGCAGGACCTGCAATGGACAGGCACGCCGCTGTGGTCGTATTTCTGCCAGATTTCCGACAGCACCACTTCCTACGGCTCCTACTCCGGCGCCGTGCCCAACGAGAAAATTACTTGGGGCAAGCTGTCCCCTTCCACGCCGAGATTCATTGTGGAATCGGACGCCACGATAGTGGCCCCGCTCATGTTCGCATACATACTCGGCTGGTAATCAAGCGTGTGCATAAAACTATCCCCGGAACGGTCCCTGCCGCGGCAGAACCGTTCCGGTTTGTTTTTGCACGGACACAATCCGTCAGACCTCACCCCCCCCGTTTTCAAAAATCGCTTCAGGCGGAATGCCGAGCAACTTCATCCTCCTGCGTATCTGCGGCAGGACATTTTCCATGAAATCCTTGCGCTCGGAAGCAAGTATCGTCTCCTTCGCGTCCGGCGACACGAAATATCCTATGCCCCGTTTGTTGTATATGATGCCGTCGTCGGTCAGTTTCTCGTAAGTCCTCATCATGGTATTGGGATTCACGCCTATCTCCGCGCCGTAATCCCTTACTGACGGGATACGGGAGTCCGGAGCAAAAACTCCGCTGAGTATCATTTCACAAATGAAATCCGCAATCTGCAGATATATGGGCTTTTCATTGCTGAAAATCATATCAATGCTTTATTGTCTTGATTCTGAAATAACTGCACACGGCCAATGCGGCGACTATAAGGAAGGACACGGCCGTCAGGTACCACCATACGGCATTGAAATCGGCGCCTGATATTTTTTCAACAAAACTGTAAACCTTCTCAGTGTCAATCGACGACACAATATTGCTCAATATGGAAGTGAACAGGACATCTATGCCCAACAACACCGCCAGGGCCCCTATAAGCTTGCAGCGTTTGAGCAAAAGGCCGAAAAGCAGAAAATACAGCATATTGCTCCAGAAACTGAGGACTGCGGCGACGCCCGGGATATGTACGGGAATGGATTCAAAAACTGCCGGCACCTTCGATGACAGCAAGGAAAAGAGCGCAGTGCCGAATGTAGGGTCGGCGACTGACAACACCCAGTCCGCCGCCATATACACCGTGAAAAATATCAAAGGTATGACGATCAAGGTAATGACCATCATGGAAATAAACTTTTCCGCAACCGATGCCGGTATCATAAGCCAGTCGGATCCGGCTTTCTTATCCGTGACATACCCGTAGGTCCGCGACTGCCAGAACACCAGCGCCACAAGCGACAGGGAGAACACCGCGGCCCGTGCAGTTATGCCGGGCGCATTCCATTCCCCCTTGAACAAGAGGTACCAGAGGATTGCGACCGAATAGAAAGCGACGCCGGACAGGCCTATGACTACGGCCGCCTTCCCGTTGTTTGTCCACATCTGTCTGAGATCGTACATGAAATATTTTCCGAATCTCTTTATATCGAATATCTGCTTCATGGCAACATTTTTAAGATTCATTGACTTTCTGCGAAAACATGGCCTTTATGAGTTCCTTGTTCTTGTAGACGGCGTTGAAAAGGGCCTCTATGTTCACCCGGCTCTCCTCGCCGCTCTCGTTGGGATATACCTGGATGCAGCCTCCCGGCGTCTGTTCAAGATACAGCGCATCATTGTGAAGTGCAGTCCCGTAGTCGAAATACAGCTTGGACGAAATTTCCTCCAGCCCCGCATTCAGAAGGACGTCGCGCTTGTCGAGGATGATTATCGGGTCTATTATATTTTCAAGGTCCCTCACCTGATGCGTCGAAATCACGACGGAGGCATCCTCCGGCACGTATTTGACAAGCGCGTTGCGGAAGCGCGCCTTGGACGGGATGTCAAGTCCGTTGGTAGGCTCGTCCATATAATAATATCTTACGTTGCATGCGAGCGCGAAACAGATATACGTCTTCTTCAGCTGCCCCGCCGACATCGCATTCATTCTCTGCATGATTTCGACTTCGAATTCATCCATCACCGCCCTGAATTTTTCAATGTCGAACCTCTCCCGGAAACATCCGGTCCGTTTCGCGAATTCCATGGCGGAGCAGCCTACCGGGGACACTTCGTCCGGAAGCCAATACTGGTCCGCCAGAAGGTCCGGCTTCCTGCCGTACGGCGTACGGCCGTCCACGTCTATAGTTCCCTCCTTCGGCTTCTTCAAGCCGCAAAGCAAAGTGAGCAGCGTGGTCTTGCCCACTCCGTTCTCCCCGAGCAGGCCGTAGACGCTGCCGCCGGCGATGTCCATCGAAATATTCTTCAGCACTTCTTTGGAGCCATAGCTGAATCCGAGATTGCGTACCTTTATCATATCCAATAATTATAGTGTATTATTTTAATAGTACACTGCAAAGATACTACTTTCTTTCACAAATGCAAAAATATTTGCAGGATATACGGACGGATATTTCAGCCATCGGCAAAAAAACGAGCCGGCCCTTCCGGACCGGCTGCTTCATTCATAGTTAGGCGGGAATCATCTGTTCGGGGTTTCCCATCTCTTGGAGGAAGTGCAGACTATGTCGACCGTCTGGTCGCCCGCCTGGATGCGGAAGTCTCCGGCTTCCAGAACCCAGTGTCCGTCATAGCCCACGAACGCCAGATCAGAGCCTTTTACCCGCAGAGTGACTGTCCTGGTCTCGCCCGGGGCGAGTTCCACTTTCTCGAATGCGCGCAGGCGCCGTACGTCCGGCGTGAGCGATGCCACCAAATCGCTGCTGAACAGCAGAACGCTCTCCTTGCTCTGCCTGTCGCCCGTATTGGTGACGTCCACCGTGAAGGTAAGGATGTCGTCGGCCGTGAATTCCTTCTTGTCCGCCTTAAGGTTGGAATAGGCGAAAGTCGTATAGTGCAGACCATATCCGAACGCCCACTGCACGGCCACCAGGGCGTCGTAGTTGTATGCGCCCTCCATCTGCTGCCCTATATGTTCGCAAGGCTTGTAGTCGTAGGTCACGAGCGAATTGATCTCCTTGGGATAGGTGTATGGCATCTTGCCGCTGAAATCGACGTCTCCAGCCACAAGGGCGGCCAGTGCATCGCCGCCGCTGTTGCCGGGGAGCATAATGTTTACCACTGCCTTTGCCGCAGGCTCTATCTCAGCGATCAGACGGGGACGCCCTTCGTTGAGTATCAGAACGACAGGCTTGCCTGTGGCTTCCAGCGCCTTGACCAGATCGGTCTGATTGCGTGACAGATGCAGGTCCGTCAGATTGCCGGGAGTCTCGCAATAGGAGTTTTCTCCGATGCAGGCAATGATGCAGTCGGCGCCCTCGGCCGCCGCAACGGCCTTGTCTATTTCGGGCTCGTTTTCCTCCCACCAGCTGCCGCCCTGCTTGTAGGTGACGCCGGCCTCATATATGACGTTTTCTTCGCCGAACCTGTTCCTCAGAGCCTCCAATATGGTATTGTAGCTTCCGGCGCATTCGTCGGCACGGTCCCCCTGCCACGAGTAGGACCATCCGCCGTTGAGCGTACGCATCGAATTGGCGTTGGGCCCCGTCACCAGCAGCTTCACGCCCTGCCGGAGCGGAAGGATGCCTCCTTCGTTCTTCAGCAGCACCATGGATTCCTCCGCTGCCGCCAATGCAGCCGCAGTATGTTCGGAGCCGCCGAAAAGCGGATAATCCTTCAGGTCGCAATACGGCCTATCAAACAGGCCGAGCCTCATCTTCAGCCTCAGAATACGGCTGACGGCATCGTCTATGCGGCTGACGGGCACTTCCCCTTCTTCCACAAGTTCTTTCAAAAGAGTGCAGAAACGCAGATCATAGGGATCCATCGACATGTCTATACCCGCATTGATGGCAAGCTTTATCGCCTCTTTCTTGTCTTTGGCAATATGGTCCCGCCTGTACAGATTGTCTATGTCGGCCCAATCCGTGACAATCATGCCGTCCCAGTTCAGATCCTCTTTCAGCCACTTGGTCAGCAATTCGTAATTCGCATGGAAAGGCAGCCCGTTGTTCATGGCCGAATTTACCATCACGGAAAGAGCCCCGTTCCGTACCATCTCGAGATACGGAGCGAAATGCTTTTCCCGCATGTCCTGCACGGTTATCGATGACGGTGTGCGGTCCTTGCCCGACACCGGGACGCCGTAACCCATATAATGCTTCATGCAAGCGGCGACGTTGTAGGGCCCCACATGATTAGGATCATCGCCCTGAAATCCGAGGACGGCTTCGCGGCCCATCTCGGCGTTCACATAGCAGTCCTCCCCGTAGTTCTCCCACATGCGGGGCCAGCGGGGATCGCGGCCGAGATCGGTGACTGGAGCATAAGTCCACGGGATGCTGCCGGCCCTTGTCTCATAGGCCGAGATCGCGGCGCCTTCGCGTACAAGCCCGCGGTTGAAAGTAGCCGCCATGTTGATGCCCTGCGGGAAGAGTGTTCCGCCCAGAGTATACGTGGTGCCGTGGATCTGGTCCACGCCATAGATGCACGGAATCCCTATTTCCTTCATCGACACCTCCTGTATGCGCCGGATTATCTCCTGCCATTTCTCAGGGCTCTGCGCCACGCCGGCAGGCACGTTCAGAATCGAGCCCACCTTGTATTTGCCTATCACGGTCTGCAGCATTTCTTCGTCGAGCTCGAAGCCGGCCCCCTCGGCAAGGCCCGTGCGTTTCTGAAGCACGTCTATCGCCAGTTCACACATCTGGCCTACTTTCTCGTCGAGAGTCATTCCGGAGATAATCTCCCCGATGCGCCGCTCCATCCCTTCGTCGCGGGGAATCGCGGGGCCGGCCGTACCCTGGGCCCTAAGCCCCATGGCAGCGGCGCAGCACAGCGCAAATGAAACAATTGTCTTGGCATTCATCATAATATGTCTGTTTTACTTTACATTGTATCTATATCCGGACACGGCGCGAAGCAAGGCAAAAGACAATGCGTGCAGTACCTCATGCACCGCGACCGTTTCAGCCTTTACGAACCCCGGCTTCCTGCTGAAATCGCTCTGCCGGAGTTTCTGCGATTCATATGCCGTTAATCGGTTGTTCGTCATAATCATAGCATTTTTCTTTAAATGCCTATAGCGCAAAGGTGATTAATTAGTCACATTTATGCAAGTCTTTCACAATAAAT
>X22_European_Rabbit__coassemble_101_pt1 | contig 21984 bp, 21 predicted proteins | sample X22_European_Rabbit__metabat2_high_PE_013 | metagenome-assembled genome bin X22_European_Rabbit
ACAACTGTAGATGTAAGACATACGCCATTTGTTGTAAAACTTACCATAAATGATTTATTATATGTGCGACATATATCACTACATTGTTTAACAATGGGCTTTACAACTTGATGGTACTTCAAAAGAGGCTCTCCTCCAAAGAAGGATAATTGAATCTTTTTCAGTGTCTCTGATTGTGCCTGATATTCTATGAATCTCACCAATGCATCAATAGTCTTAGTTTCCATACAACTGCCTTTAAGGTGATTTTCATAACAATACCAACATCTGAGATTACAATCAAGAGTCGGATTGATAGTTATTCTTAAATGTGCATCAGATGAGAATTTCTGGTTAATCATTTGCACGCATTCTGATACCTCGTCCATATTATCAGGAACAATAAAGTTTTCTGATAATAGATATTCATATAATTCAGAATGGACACTTTCTATTATAGATGTATCCTTTTTGCCTTCAAGTATAAGATGTTTTAAATTGATATCTAATGCAAAATATTTCTCTCTTAATGAGTTAAACAAATAGAACACTTCAGTATTGTCCGACGCAGCTATCAACTCGTTATATATACTCCATTTCATAATTAACGTAAGTCCGATATAATATAATCCAAAGGAATGATTAAGTAGAAAGCTGATTAACCTTTTTAAGCCAATCAGCCTTCCTGTAATTTGTAACTATTAAGGAAGAATAGTCTCAGGTCCTGTGCCAGGCTTCTGTATGACAGAACAACCTGAGCATGTTCCGGTACAGTTAGTGTTTGTGTCACCCCAACCGCCACCAAGACAGTTTCCATTTGAGGCCCAAGCGTTCGTCTCTACTTTAACTGGCTGAATTGAAAAACCTCCACGCAGTTTACCTGCTTCATCTTTCGAGAGTTTCGAAATTTTTACATTCTTGCTCATAATCTGAACTTGTTTATAGATAAGTTGCCTACTCTAAAAACTTTTCGGCATCCGTCCCTTTGATCAGTGTGGTCTGAACTATAATATTACCGGTATTATATTATGTCTATTTAGAATGTGGCTACGCCCTCGGCGTACCATATATCCGAGATTATTTCAAGATAATAAGTCCCACTTGTTGACAATGTATTCAGATATATAGTTATTGGCATATCTGTTTGAACATAATCAAAACTTACTACCTGATTGGCGGAGTTGATTAGGCGAACCGATGCGTTACCTATATTATAAAGTACAACCTCTACTAGCCCTTGGCTTGGATACGCATAAGCTTCAATAATAGTAAAGTCTATACTTCTTTCAGCACCGGTTGACCAATTAATTTTGGTCTTGTCGATTTCCACGATAACTTTTTCAGAATCTACGAAATTATTATCCATTCCATAGATTGACACCATACCTGCAAGCAGTAGTGAAATAACTGCAAAATACTTTTTCATAATGTTGATTTTTTGTTGTACAAATGTATGGCTACATAGTTTCATTCGATAATTTATAGTTTCAGATTTTGATTTGTAATTTATTAATTATCAATAGGGGGGGGGTGATTTTTTTGGAACACGCCGATTCCAAAATTTAAGTTTATGAATTTTTGTGTGTCCGGATGAGGAAGTGAATGTGGGAGATTGCATACACGTTCCGGAGCACAGAATGCCGGACAGTCTGTGCTCCCGCTATACGACAAAATGGACTGAACATGCTACTCGAAACTCTTCAGCAGTTTCCTGATATATATTCCCAGATTGGTGTCGTGTTCATTTATACCAAGTTTCTCACGGACATCGCTGCTGTTATTGTAGTGGGAACGCATTCTGATATATGTGCCGACTTCCTTACCTTTTAGGCCCAATGCGTATAGGCAGCAATAATTGATTTCCCATTCGGTCAGGCCTTTTTCTTCAAGATATTTGATGAACTTAGGATGGCTGCCGGCAAAAGCAAGCCTCGTAGATACCATAAACGCATCTTTATTGGCCAACAGTTCTTCCATTTCCTTGTTTGCTTTTCGGTCAATATCGCTGTTGTGTGTTATATACGCGGTGAAGAATCTATTCAATAACGCCAATCGCTTTCCTACGGCGGCCTTGGCATCAGGATCCAGCTCATCGTTATGCGCCAGCAGATTCGTTAAATTATCCCGTTCCTCTTCCATTTGCCCGTACAGCAATCTGTACCTTTCCGCCTCCTGTTCAGCGAAAGCTTTTTCCATCTGATTGACTTTCAATTTGGCACGGAACCATAGGATGACCGCAAGCAATAATATGATGAATATTGCAGCCCCAAAAAGCATTCTGTTTTTTGATTCCCGTTCTTTTATGGTTTCCAGCTCCAGATTATGCCTTTTTTCGACAAACTTGGTATCCTGCGTATATACGGCATAATCAATGCTGTCAGCCAATACTTCATATTTTTCAAAAGCCTCAAGGGCCTTTTCGAACTCTCCTTTGTGTTTATATGCTTCAGAGACTATCGCATAGTACTTTCGTTCCTTGTCTACATCCGCTCCGCTATCGTATCGGGACAGTATGGATAATGCTTCATCATATTTTTTTACTTTCAAGTATGCGTTTGAGACTGTGAGCCAGTCAACCTTCGGCTCAGGAACGGCTTCCGTATATTCTGCAATGCCGTTGATTATTTCCTGGTCACTGCCATAGTTTATCAGATATGTGAGATATGAAGAATAGAAATCGACCAATATGTTCTGGCTGATCGAGCCAAGCAGGCGTTCACACTCTTTTATATAGTGCAATGCATTCTCCGGATCCTTTTTTAATGTGTAACCATTGATTATTCTGATCAGGCAATTTGCATAACTGTTGAGGACGCCTGCCTCTTTAAAATAATGAGCCGCGCCCTTATTGCATTCAATGAAATTGTCCCAGTCATATAACGAATAATATATTCTGCCCTGGGCAAAATAGGTTCTGGCAATTGTCAATATATCATCTGATCCGTTGCCTGCCGAGATCGCATTTACGAAACACTCCATCGCCAAAGCGTCATTGCCCTGATTCTGATAGATGCGCCCCTGATAATAGCAGGTACGCAGCTTGTCCGTGGCGGAACCTTTGTCCCGGTAATAATCTATCGCCGGCTGCAGGATCTCAAAGTCGGTTTTGTCTATGTAGTTCTTGTCCAGCGCCATAGAATGGAGCAATGCATGCTTCGCCTTCTCCTTTTTGCCGGACAATGACGAAAGGGCTATCCGCTCCAAAACGGCCAGCGCGCTGTCAGGCTTCTCCTCGATATATGATTCGGCCTGCAGAAGGGTTCCCCAATGCTCCGAACGGGTGCTGCATGAGAGCAGGCAGGCCGCAAGGAGAATTATTGACATACAGTGCTTCATAACCAATGCGTTTCAGTCTGTAAAGTTACTAAAAAAACATAACTTTGTAATCAGTATTTAGGGATAAATTTTATGGCAAATCCAACGCTTTCGCCGGATCCGCCGCCAATCTGTTCAATTATTCTTACACAATATACGGCGGCCTGAGCCGCAATTATACACGATATGTCATCGGGGAAAGGAATATCATGGCCGGATTAAATTGGTATTTTTAAGCAAATTCTTTCTATATTTGTAAACGGTGGTTTCGGACGAGGCGGATTGCCCCTCCGCACCGGGACGATATACGATGATAATAACGTTATCTTAGAAATATGAAACTGAACATATCAAGCACAGAACTGCTCAGGGGGCTTATGGAGGTTTCCAAGGCCATTCCCGCGAAGACTGCCCTGCCGATTCTGGAAAATTTCCTTTTCGTGCTCAAAGGCGACAGCCTGCAGATTACCGCCTCAGATTCGGAACTTACCCTGAGGACCGAAATAAAGGTGGACAGCGCCGATGAAGAAGGCAGCATCGCTGTTCCCGCAAGGCATATGACGGACCTGCTGAAAGAGCTTCCCGACCAGCCAGTGCGGATACAGACCATCAGCGACAGTTCATTCGAATGCGGCTGGGCGAGCGGAAATTCAGTACTCCCCTATTTCCCCGCCGACGACTATCCCGAAATCAAGACCACCGGAGAAGACGCAATCCATATCGTATTCCCCGCACAGACCCTCGTGGACGGCATCGCGGGCACGATCTATGCCACGGCGGACGATGAGATCCGTCCGGCCATGAACGGCATATTCTTCGACATGGACACCGGATCCACCACCCTCGTGGCTTCGGATTCGCACAAGCTGATTTGCTACACCGCCACGGACGTGCAGGCCGCGGAAAAATCCTCCTTCATCCTGCACAAGAAGCCGGCGGCCGTACTGAGGTCGATCATAGGCAAGAACGAGGATAACGTCGACATCACCTTCGACGCCAGCAACGTAGTGTTCAGTTTCGGCAGCACCACCATGGTATGCCGCCTCGTCGTCGGGAAATATCCCAAATACCGGGACGTCATCCCGCAGAACAATTCGAACGTGCTCAGGATAGACCGTTCCCTGCTGCTGAATACTGTCCGCCGCGTGGCCGTCTGCGCCAACAAGGCGTCCAACCATATCAAATTCGATCTCAGGGACGGACAGCTCGAAGTTTCCGCGCAGGATCTCGGATTCGCGCTGTCGGCATACGAAAAGGTGCTCTGCGACTACAGCGGCGAAGACCTGGCGATAGGCTTCAAATCCACGTTCCTTACGGAAATCCTCAGCAACATGAGCTGCAACTCGCTGATCGTCAAATTCGCCGATTCGAAGAGGGCCGCGCTCATACTGCCGTCGGAGGATGAGGCCGAAACGGAGAAAATCTGCGGCATCATAATGCCGATTATGATTTCATAGGACTCTCTATATGGAACTTCATCTCGAAAGGCCGCTGCTTTTTTTCGACATTGAAAGCACCGGTCTAAATATAGCGACCGACTGCATCGCCGAACTTTCCTTTGTGAAAGTGTTCCCCGACGGAGAACAGAGGATCAAAACGTGGAGAGTATGCCCGTGGGACTATCAGAAGCGCTGCCAGCATCCCATGACACCCTCCGCCGCGGCGGTGAACGGCCTGAAGGACGAGGAGCTCAGGGACTGTCCCAAGTTCATCGACATAGTGGACGAAGTCGTCTCGTGGCTCAGGGACAGCGACCTCGCGGGGTTCAATTCCTCCAAGTTCGACCTGCCCATGCTGGCCGAGGAAATCGAACGGGTGCGCGCCTATTCGTCCAAACGGATAGAAATCGACCTGCACGACAGGTACATGGTGGACGTCCAGAACATATATCATGCCCTCGAGCCGCGCAACCTCAAGGCCGCATACCGGTTCTACTGCGGCGGCAAGGACTTCGAGAACGCCCATACTGCCGAGGCCGACACCGTCGCCACATACGAAGTGCTGAAAGGCCAGCTGGACATGTATCCGGACAAGCTGGAGAACAACGTGGAATTCCTTTCCAATTTCCCGGGACGGGCCAGATGCGTGGACTATGCGGGCCGGCTGATCAAAAACGACAAGAATGAAATCATAATCAGTTTCGGCAAGCACAAAGGCAAGAATGTAAAGGAGGTATATGACACGGAGCCTTCTTATTTCAGCTGGATAGAAAACGGGGAATTCACCCTCGACACCAAGAGGCAGTTCGCCATGCTGCGCGAGCGCTTCGATGCGGAGCGCAAGGAGGCGGCGAAACGTCCGCCAAGCGAAGACGAGCTGCTCAGTCTCCGAAAAAAGTTCAACTCGGAAAAGTCCGGGAGCCTGTTTTGACATGAACATCATTGTCAGGAATTTCGGCGCGGACTTTTGCAACTTCCGTCCGGACACTACCAGGGACAGAGTGGACGAAGACCTTTATCCACAGGAGGGCATCGATGAGCTTGCATACGCCCCGGTGCTGTTTGCGCACATCTGCAAGGCCGGACGCTCCGTAAAGGCGAAATTCGCAGGCCGCTATTTCGACGCCGTAAATTTCGGACTGCTGCTGTATGACGGGGGCAGGCTGCGGTCAGGCAGCCTCACGGGTTATTCCGAGGCTTCATGCATTGACCACACGTCGTTCCTCCCCTTCCGCATGTACGACAAATCCGTGCTCGAACGGCCTGACATGCGCTTCGAAGTGTTCCGCAACGACGAAAAAATCTTCTCCGGCGGAAGCGTCGGCGCCGCTCTGATTGAAGAAGGCATCGAAAAAGCCTCTTCCAGGATACATGTCAGGACGGGGGACATTCTATGCTCCGAACTCGCGCCGATAGCCGGCCTCGCGTCAAGAAAAGACGGAGAAATCCGCATGAGGGCCGTATGCTTCGGCGACACCCTGCTCGACTTCAATATAATAATGTAATTCCTCCTTATATTCGGAATCATGAAAATACCGGAAAACTTGAAATTCATGGACAGCGGTACGGTCGTTTTTAACGGACCCGACAGCATGGAAGCCGCCGTCGGCCAGGTGCTCACGGTCCTCGGCGCATACGGCAGGGCCGAAGCCGTCCCGCCGTGCGATGTGGCGCTGGACTGTTCGGGAAGGCTTAGAGACGCCTTCATAACCGCCCATATCGAGAAATCAGGACAGGGATGGGCGGTAATGTTTCAGGAGGCGGACGCAGTCAAAAAAAGCGTAAAGATGTTTTGTCTGCTGATTTTCGCATTGGCGATTGTGCCGCTCGTCTGTGCAGTCCGTTCCGGTTTTGCGGCGCCTGCGGCCGTCCTCTACGTCGTGTGTGCGATGGTTTATCTATACCTTGTCTTCTTCCCTTCCGGAGCTTGCATCAGGAGGATGCAGAAAATTGAGAATAATTTCTTACTTTTGTAGATGGCGCCGAAGTCATGGAGACCGGGCCGCACGACAAAAGTCAGAAACAAAACTATATAAAATGAAAAGACTGCTTTCAAGATTAACGGCTTTCGCGGCCGCCGTCATAATGGCCGCGTCCTGCCTCAATCTGAACAATGACGGACCCCAGACGATCTATCCGATTTATTTCTGTTTTTCGGTAAGCGACGCGTCCGGGATGAACCTCATGGACACCACACGCTGCGACTATGTGAAGACGCATGACATCACGGCCACGTTCAGGGGCAAGACCTACAGGCTCGACGAAGATCCTGTCGAATCCAAGGCGTCTTCCGTATATCCCGCCGTCATGTACGGACTGAGGATACAGGAAATGGTATGGTACCAGCAATATTACGGGTACGTTCTCTATTTCGGCCAGCTCGCCGGAGACGTCGACTATCTGAACGAAGATCTCGTGATAGACTGGGGCGACGGCACGTCCGACACCATCACCGTCTACAACAAGATCGGTCTGGACGAAAATGGCAATACGGCCGTACAGGAGGCGTACATGCTGCTCAACGGTGAAAGGATGACGACATTCCCGACCCCGCTGCAAAAGCCGTTCACGTACGTCAGCCCGGCTCAGCCGGAATAGCTCCGAGGCTTCATCGCATCGAATCAGGCCCCGCCGTACGACGTTACGCGGGGCTTATGCTTTTTATGGTCAATATATTGTCCCTGACGGTAAATTTAACTTCGAAGCCGCCGAAGGTGAAGCCGTATACCCTGTCCGGATCATCGTGGTACGGCGGCCGCGGATCAAGCGACAGGAGACGGCGCAGCATGCCGAATTCCCTTGCGCCCATCACGCCGGCCACGGCATCGTCGGCGACCACTTCGAGACAGGCCTCAGGAGCGTCCGGAGCGAAGCCGGATCGGGCCTCGGGATGCGAGTCGGCATAAGGGATATATGGCTTTATGTCGTATATGGGAGTGCCGTCCATCAGATCGGCTCCGAGAGTGTGGATCACGGGGCCGTCGGGAGTATGGACCTCGACCGACGATATGCGCACGGCCGACAGGCCTATGGGGTTGGGCCGGAACGGAGAGCGCGTGGCGAAGACGCCTGCGGCCCTGTTTCCGCCGAGCCGCGGAGGCCGCACCGTAGGATGCCATCCTGATCTCCCGTTTTCGGAGAAGCCCCATAACAGCCATATGTAATCGAAGCCCTCAAGCCCGCGCAGCGCTTCCGGGGAACGGTATTCCGGGCAGAAAACCACGTCTCCAGTCAGCCCGGCCACAAGGCCGCTCTGGCGCGGGACCCCGAATCTGGAAGTCAGCGGGGATCTGAAATATGCCACCGGTTCGATATGCACGGCGCAAATATAAGATAATTGAGGAAGAATTAGTAATTTTGCCGATGCTACAACAAAAAAGCCATGAAGAAAAACATTATTGCCGTTATGTTTATTGCATCCATATTGTCATCCTGCGGAAACAATGATCTCAGACTCGTCGTAGGCACATACACCGACGGCGGAAGCGAAGGGCTGTATTCATTTTCCTTCAATCAGCAAACCGGCGAAAGCGCCGCGCTCGACAGCTGCAAGGCCGCCAACCCGTCATATCTCACCATATCCCGGGACGGCAGACACATCTACGCGGTAAGCGAACTCGGCAGCGGCAACGCAGCCGTGCATGCCATCAGCTTCGACAGGCAGAGCGGCTCCATGACGGAGATCAATACGGTGCTCGCCGGAGGCCCGGATCCGTGCTACATAAGCACGAACGGCAAGATGGTGGTCACCGCCAACTACGGCGGCTCCCTCAGCGTGATTCGGCTCGCCAAGGACGGCTCCCTCAAGGGGCTGAAATCATTGTTCAACGGCAGCACCGGAGGCCCCGACACCCTCCGCCAGTCCGTTCCGCACATACACTGCGCGGTATTCTCCCCCGACGGAAAGCATCTGTACGCGAGCGACTTCAGCGCCGACAGGCTCCTGTGCTTCGACGTCGTCAAGAGAGGCAAGGAACTCAGGCCTTCCACCGCTCCGGACGGCCAGCAACTCATCGCAAAGGTGAGCCCCGACTACGGGCCGCGCCACATAGTGTTCGACCGCAAAGGCAGGCACGCCTATCTAATAGGCGAACTTTCCGGCACCGTGACCGTATTCGACATAGACAACGGAGTGCTGACGCCGAAGCAGACCGTCGACGCGGATCCGTACGACGGCCGCGGCAGCGCCGACATACATCTCGGCCCGGACGGGAAGTTCCTTTACGTCAGCAACCGGCTCAAAGGGGACGGAATATCCGTTTTCAAGGTGGACAAGGCCAGCGGCAGGCTGAGCGGGGCGGGATATTGCGAAACGGGCAGACATCCCCGCCATTTCAATATCACCCCCAACGGCAGATTCCTGCTGTGCGCATGCAGGGATGAGAATGAGATACAGATTTATTCCATAGACAAGAAAAGCGGAATGCCCGCCTATACCGGCAAAAGCATTCCGCTCAGCAAACCCGTCTGCGTCCAGTTCGTGCAGTAAGGCTTCAAAACGCTATTTTTTCGCGGCTCCCTGATTGGCCACCGCGTTCATCTTGGCCGCGATAGCCGCCTGATCGCCGAGGAAATAGTCCTTGACGAGCGCGCCTTCGTCATCGAACTCGAATACATAAGGCACGGCCGTGGGAAGGTTGAGGGAAATGATGTCCTCGTCGGAAATGTTTTTGAGATACTTTATTATGCCCCTGAGACTGTTGCCGTGGGCCACCACTATGAGGCTGTCCGCCGTCTTCAGATTCGGGAAAATGACCTCTTTCCAATAAGGCACCGCACGGGCGATGGCGTCTTTCAGAGATTCGGTGCGCGGCAGGTCCTTGTCGTCCACGCCTGCATAGCGGGGATCGAATCTGGGATTGCGGGAATCATCTTCCGCGAGCGGTTCGGGAGCTATGTCGTAGCTGCGCCTCCATATCTTCACCTGGGCCTCGCCAAATTTCTCCGCAGTCTCGGCCTTGTTGAGGCCCTGCAGGTTTCCGTAATGCTTCTCGTTGAGCCTCCAGCTCTTTTCGACCGGGATCCAGTCCTCGTCCATATTGTCGAGGATGTTGTTGAGCGTCTTGACGGCCCTTTTCAGATAGGAAGTATATGCCTTCGCAAAGGTGAAGCCCTCTTTTTTCAGCAGCTTTCCGGCTTCAACGGCTTCCTGAACGCCTTTTTCGCTAAGATCCACATCGGTCCATCCGGTGAACCGGTTTTCCTGGTTCCAGACACTCTCTCCGTGCCTTACAAGTACTATTCTTTTCATGTTCCGTAAATATTATTTGACTTTGATCTGTCCGAAATATTCGCCCCAGCAGCCCGCCTGGACAATCGGGACGTCCTCCCCGTCGAGATTTTTCTCATATTCCATCTTGTCGAGGAAAGTATGCGAATGCCCGCCTATCACGAGATCAACGTTGCGGGTATTCGACACAAGCTTTCTGTCTCCGCCATAGCCTATGTGCGTCAGGCATATCACCAAGTCGCATTTTTCCGTATTGCGCAGATAGTCAGCCCATTTGTTCGTCACTTCGTAAGCGTCGAAAAACGGAATCCTGTCCACTATGCTCCTGTCCACAACCGAACGTAGATCCGTCAGCACGCCTATGACGCCTATTTTTTTGCCGGCCTTTTCCAATATCGTATAGGGCGTAATGTATTTGCCGAGCTCGAAAGTGGAAAAATCATAGTTGGCGCATACGACGGGGCAGTTGAGACTGGACAGCCTGCGCGCAAGCTCCTCTATGCCGTTGTCGAACTCATGGTTGCCGAGCGTCACCACGTCGTAGCCGGTGGCGTTGAGCACATCTATTTCCAGGTCGCCGTTGAGCTCGGTGAAATACGAAGATCCCTGGCTGAAATCCCCGGCATGCACCAGAAGCACGTTTTCTGCACCGTCCTTCCTGCGGACGCTGTCCACGAAGGCCGCTCCTTCAACCACTCCGCCGAGAAGATTGCCCTCTTCTAAGAGAACAGGCTCGAAATGGCTGTGGGTATCATTTACATGCAATATAGTCAGCCCGGGACGGCCGCAGTCTTTTGCAAGACGGACGCCGCAGAATCCTATCGCAAATGCGAAAAAGATGATGCTGAATATCATCACTATGGTTGCAGTTTTTTTCATATTCCTATTCCTCCACTTTCACGCGTCCGTCCGTAGCATATGTAACAGGCTTGCCTTCGGCAGTCTGCCTCCTTACGTAATCCACCATGAAATCGGACATCAATATGTCGTATGTACGCAGGTCGAGGGCGTTCTTGGCTATGGTCGCATCGTCTCCGCCGTTCAGCAGGAAACTGATGGTGGCCACTCCGTAGACCTTGTCGTCCTCTATGGGCTTGCCGTCCGCAGTGACGGCTGAAACAAGCTGCCTGTCCTTGACCACAATCCTTACGCCTCCGGCGGCAAGGGAGCCTGAGCGCGCCATCCTCTCGAGTATGGCCCTCAGATCAGAGCCTTTGAGCGCCACGTAGCAGGCGTAGTTCCTGAAAGGGAACATCGACAAAATGTCATCCAAAAGCACATCGCCTTTGGGCATGTCGCAGCGGATGCCGCCGAAATTGACGAAGCCTGCGTGAACTTTCTTGCCGGAGGCCTTCTCCACAACGCGCATCAGTTCGTCCACGAACATGTCGGCAAGCGGCGATTCGGGGCCCCTGCGGGACAGGTGCTCAGGAGAGTGGCCGATCACTTCCTTTACGTAGGCCATCTTGGGCTGCACGTCGTACATCAGCTTCGCGACGGCCGGCGCCGTTCCTTCGGTGAAGCGCACTCCGTTGGGAGCCACGTACACGTCTCCGTCGAAATGTCCGACGGCGTCGGCTACGTTGTCGGCCGATACGGGCTCGGAACCCGTCCTGCTCTCGTCCATATAAATGCGTTTCCATGACATTTCCTGCCGGTCGCCGCCGCATGGAGTTCCGGCCAGGACATACGCCAGCGCCGCGCCGCCGGTGAGCAGCAGCGCCGCCGAAATCCATATTTTCGTTCCTGATTTCATATTAGATGTTTTAATTCTGTTTCAACCATTTCCACAAATCCTTGAAAGAAGTCCCCTTGCCGAACGTGAGAACCCCTACTCTGTATATCTTGGCCGATATCCACGCGCACAGCAGGAAGGTGCATATGAGTATGAGCATCGACAGGGCCAGCTGCCACCCGGGCACGCCGAAAGGTATCCTGGCCAGCATGACCATAGGCGAGGTGAACGGTATCATCGAGGCCCATAATACGAGAGCACTGTCCGGCGCCTTGAAAGCGTATATTGCCACGAACATGCCTATCATGAGCGGGATGGTCACCGGAATCTGCAGCTGCGTCGAATCTCCCTCGTTTTCCACGGCCGATCCGATGGCGGCGAAGAGGGAGGCATAGAGCAGATAGCCGAATACGAAGAAGAATACGAACGACAGCAATATCTGCGTATAATTGAGGGACGCCAGCGTGCTCATCACGGTCTGGAGCTCCGTAGGAACGACGTTCTGGGTCGCAGTCATGGCGGCGACGTCCCCGGCGCTTCCGGCCATCTTGTCGAAGCCCACGGCTCCGCCCACTATGCCGACGAGGGCGACGGTAAGGACTACCCACAGGAAAAATTGCGTCAGCGCCACGAGCGCGACGCCGATGATCTTGCCGAACATCAGCTCGGTGGCCTTCACGGATGAAACCAGGATTTCGACCACCCTGCTGGACTTCTCCTCTATGATGCTTGACATCACCATGGAGCAGAACATGGTGATGAACATGTAAATGATCAGGCCGCAGATCATTGATATAATCATATAGACGCCGGATTCTGACACGGTCTCTTTGCCGCTTCCGTCCAAAGTGTACGTAGTCAAGGATACATTGGCCTTAATGCTTTCCATTATCTGCCCGAGATCCTCTATCTGATAAGAACTTATGCGGTATTCCTCCACGGCGTCGTTTATGCGCCCGCGGATGATGTCGAGCGTCTCGAGCCCTACCGGCTTCTCCGAATATGTCTCGGCCGTGACGGTCTTGGATGCGCTGTCAATCGGCGAAATGCTGAGAAGCACGTCGATTCCGGACTCCTTCATGCTTTGTTTCAGTTCCTGTACCGAGCCTTCGAGTCCGACGTATTCTATTACCTCCGTATCTTCAAGATAGGGCATCACAATGCCCGAAGCGTCTATGACCCCCACTTTCTTGGCTTCTTCGCGGACTTGCGTCATGATGATGGCCGGCAGCGTGCAGAGCGCCGCGAACAGAACGGGAACGATGAATGTGATGACAAGGAAAGATTTCTTCTTTACCCTGCCCAGATACTCCTTACGGATAATTATGTTCAGTTTGTGCAGATTCATGATTATACGCCCTCCGTAACAAGTTTGATGAATATGTCGTTCATGCGCGGCGTCAGTTCCCTGAAGGATTTGACGGAGACTTCCCCGCCTATGACAGCCTGCAGGACTGCGTCCGAAGAAGATCCGGCCGCTACGGCGAGCACCGCCGTATGTCTGCCGTCTGCGTATTCGTCGGACAGTACCTCATAAGTGCCCGGCACGGGCTCCAGCCCCTCGCCGGTATAGACGAGCTCCACATTGTTGCCGCCGTACTCGCGCCGTATCGCGTCCACGCCGCCGCTTATGACGAGCCGCGATTTGTTGATCAGGGCGATATTGTCGCACAGTTCCTCGACGGATTCCATATTGTGCGTGGACAGGATGATGGTGACGCCTTTGTCCTTGAGCCTCAATATCTCTTTGCGTATGACCTCGGCGTTCACCGGATCGAATCCCGAAAAAGGCTCGTCCAATATCATCAGCGACGGCTTGTGCGCCACGGTCGTGATGAACTGCACCTTCTGGGCCATTCCTTTCGAAAGTTCCTCCACCTTCTTGCCCCACCAGCTCTGGATGCCGAAGCGTACGAACCATTCTTTCAGCTCCTTGGATGCTTCGCGGGCGCTCATGCCCTTGAGCTGCGCAAGGTACATGGCCTGGTCGCCTACCTTCATCTTGCGGTACAGTCCCCTTTCCTCCGGCAGATAGCCTATGCGGGCCACGTCCGCGTCCGTAATGGGCCTGCCGTTGAACAGAATCTCGCCTCCGGAGGGGATCGTCATGCGGTTTATAATCCTGATAAGCGTCGTCTTGCCGGCGCCGTTCGGCCCGAGAAGACCGAAGATCTTCCCCTCCGGGACGGTGACGTTCACTTTGTCGAGAACGACCTTGGTCCCGAAGGATTTACTGATATCTATTGCCTGAATTACGTCCATATTCCAGTATTTTATAAATTCAATATTCCGGATGTCAATTCGACGAGCAGGTCGGCCGGCGAGGCCTCACCGCAGTCTCCGCCCTTGCCCTTGTAGTCATAGTCGCACAGCAGCGAGATCGCGGCCATACATTTCCGCAGCGGATAATTGGACACCGCCGCGTCATATTCCCTGAAAAAGTACGGATTCACGCCGAGCACGCGGGATTTCACGTCATCGGCGACCGGCCCCTTCGAAAGCAGGGAGGCATACTTGAGAATCCTGTAGAAATGTGAATACAAGGCGCTTACGGCCATGGGCATGGCAAATTTGGGCGCATTCCCCACGTGCGAGGCCACCTTCAGCGCATGGGAGGCGTTGCGGAAAGAGAGAGCCTTTGTAAGTTCGAATATGCTGAATTCACGGCTGATGCCCACGTTCTTCTCTATGTCGGCGACACTCACCGACTTCGCGCCCTCCGGCAGGTTTTTCAGCAATTTGCCGGTCTCTACGGCTATCTTTCCGAGATCGGTGCCGGCATGCTCCCCCAGCAGGGCCGCGGCCTCCGGATCTATTTCGAGCCCCTGTTCCCTGTAATATGCGATTGTCCATTTGGGGATCTCGTAATCCCTCAATTGCGGGGACTCCACTATCACCCCGTTTTTCAGTACGGATTTGTACAGCGCCTTGCGCTTGTCCGCCGTCCCGCGCATCAATATCACCAGCACGGTGGAATCCAACGGATTCTGGCAGTACAGCGACAGCTGCTCAAGGGTTTTCATGGCCTGCGCCTCCTTCAGCACCACGAGCTGCCTTTCGGCCATCATGGGGAAGCGTCGGGCGGTAGTTATAATGGTATCGGCGTTGACGTCAGCCCCGTAGCATACCGTTTCGTTGAAATCCCTTTCCCAGTCCTGCAGGGCATGTTCCATGATGGCCTTGCATACGAGTTCAGGATAATAGGGCTCGTCGCCCATGAGCAGATAGACCGGCCTGAAGATGCCCTGTCTTGCATCTTCCACAATCCCGCGGCACTGCCTGTCCGTTTCAATATATCCTTTTGACGCCATTCAGCCCTAAAAAGGCGGCCATGCAAGCCGCCCGCAAAAGTTTATTTTTCGAATTTCTTTTCTTTGGCGCGTACGATTTTCTCTTTCATCGCGTCCGCGCAGTCTGTAACCGCTTCCTCGAAAGTCTTGGCATTGCGTTCAATGATGAAGTCGTTTCCGGGAATGTGGGCCTGAATCTTGACATTTTTGTTTTCCGGCTCCTGGAGAAGCGACAAAGTAACGTCCACGACATCCAAGGCGTCGAAGAACTTTGAAAGTTTCGAGACCTTCTTGTCAACGAAGTCGAGCAGTTTCTGATCGGCGTCGAACTTCAGCGATTTCACTCTAATCTCCATGTTTCTCTCCATTTTTCGCCCGCGGATGGGCATTGTTATACACTTTCTTCAGTTTTGCGATGGAATTGTGCGTATAGACCTGCGTCGCCGCCAATGAAGAGTGCCCGAGCATTTCCTTGATCGAATTCAGATCGGCCCCGTCGTCCAGAAGTTCCGTCGCAAGCGTATGTCTCAGAACGTGCGGAGACTTCCTCCCTGTAATGCTCTTCACCCCGCCGAGCTCGCCCTTGACGACACGGTCCACGAACACCGGATAAATCCTCCGGAACTTTTCGGTCACCAACAAAGGCTCATGCACGGGTCTTGCGCATCCTGCCATCGTTTCAACTGCATTCAAATATAGTAAAATTTCCTTACATAAGGAATCCAACAATGGAATTTCCCTTATTTTGCCGCCTTTTCCATGGACACGGAGCACCCTGCGGGAAAAGTCGACGCTGCCGACGTCGAGGGAAATAAGCTCCGAGCGCCTTATCCCCGTGCAGTACAATATGTTTATGATAAGGCGGTTAAGGCGCATGCGGAAATATTTCGCATCCGAAAAGGCTTCATAGTCGTCTATCAGGAAAGCGGTGGAATCAAAATATTCTTTCATGGAATCGCCCCTGTAGAATTCCGGCAGGCGCTTCTCCATCTTCGGCCTCGACACGGCCTTCACGGGGTTGGCGGCGAGCAGGCCCTCTTTCATAAGATACCGGCAGCAGCCGCTGAGCACCGACAGATGCATGTTCACCGTCCTCGAGCTTTCCTTTTTTTCGTCCAGAAGGTATATCTCATAACGGCGTATGCCCGCGGGGGAAAGATCTTCGAGAAACTCCGCGTCCGACAGGCCGTCCTCTCCCCTCTCCCGTGCCGCGAAGGCCGTGAATCCGTCCAGCACACGCCTGTAGTTTTCCTGCGTCAGGACGGAATAGCGGCGCACGGAGGATATATAGGTCAAATATCTGTCCTGCAGCGTCATGGCAATGGTGCAAGTCCGAGTTCGGCCGCCTTTTCCCGCATGAGCATGTCGGCTTCGGCGAAATCGTTCCGTATCTTTCCGTCGAGGATGGCTTCCTTGACGTATTCTTTGAGCACGCCTATCTCCTTTCCGGGCGGGATGCCGAAAACCTGCATCACATAATCGCCCGTTATGGGATTCTTGAAATTGCGTATGGCGTCCTTTGCCTCCACTTCCACGAGCTTGGTGCGCACAAGGGCGAAATTTGCCTTGATTTTGGCCACCTTGACAGGATTTTTCGAGGTAATGTCGGCGTTGCACAAGAGCATCAGATCGTCTATGTCGTCCCCGGCGTCGAACAGAAGGCGCCTGACGGCTGAATCGGTCACGCCTTCATCCACGAGCGCGATAGGGCGCAGGTGCAGCGCGACCAATTTCTGAACGTATTTCATTTTTTCGTTCATGGGCATCTTGAGCTCCTGAAAGATGCGGGGCACCATCCTGGCACCTATGGCATCGTGGCCGTGGAAGGTCCAGCCCGTTCCGGGGACGAAACGTTTGCATGCGGGTTTGCCGATGTCGTGCAGAAGGGCGGCCCATCGCAGCCACAGATTGCCTTCAGCATCTTCGGCAGCCACATTGTCAAGCACCTGCAGGGTATGTGAAAAGTTGTCCTTGTGGCCTTTGCCCTCAAGCGTTTCCACGCCCTTAAGCCTGGACAGCTGCGGAAGTATTATTTCGAGCAGTCCCGTCCCGTCGAGCAGGCGGAATCCGTCCGAAGGCTTTTTGCACAAAAGTATTTTGTCGAGTTCCTCCACTATCCTCTCTTTCGAGAGTATGGAAAGCCGGTCGCGCTGGCGTCTCATGCTGTCAAGGGACTCCTGCACTATGTGGAAAGAATGTTCAGGCGTGCTCAGCATGGTTGCGAACCTCACGGCCCGCAGCATCCTGAGCGGGTCGTCGGAATATGTGGTGTCGGGATCCAGCGGAGTGCGTATTATGCCTTCGTCAAGGTCCTTTATGCCGCCGAAAGGATCCACGAGAGCCCCGAAATCCTCATCCTGCAGGCTGAAAGCCATGGCATTGATGGTGAAGTCGCGCCTTTCCTGATCTTCGCGAAGCGTGCCGTTCTCTACGACGGGCTTGCGCGAATCCCGGGAGTAGGACTCTCGCCGCGCGCCCACGAATTCCACTTCCATGCCGCGGTAATGCAACATGGCCGTACCGAAATTCTTGAAAACGGTCACCTTGGAATGTACCTTGGCCGCAACGGCCTCGGCCAGGGATATCCCGCTCCCCTCCACCACTATGTCTATGTCGCTGCAGTTCCTCCCGAGAAAGCAGTCCCGGACATACCCTCCTATGACGAAAGCCCGTACGCCCGATTCAGCGGCGCTGCGGGACACTATCCGGAATATGGGATGATCGAGAAAGCCATGTATTACGGTCTCCATAAAGTCAATCTTTTATCATCTCCTCCCACAGGGGCAGCCGGCCGAGCGGTTCGTATCCGTTGCCGCCGTGCCGGAAGACGTGAGTTTCGGCTCCGTTCGTCACGAACAGGTACCTGACGTTTAGAACCATATTGTAACGCAGCAGCTGGTCGGCGGTATCCGGGCCGAGACGTACGTCGGGACGTTTGCATTCCACGGCGGCCACCGGCTCCGCGTCGCGGCCGTAAACCACTATGTCGGCACGCCATGTCTTTCCGCTGCGCACTCCGCGGCCTATGGAAGAAACCCGTGCGGCTCCGAAATTGAGCTGCACTTCGCTCATCATCATGTGCTGCGGTACCTTCATTTCATCCCTCAGCACGCATATGAACCACTGTCGGACCCTTTCCTCCGGCGTGCAGACCACTTCCCTGCGCCTGAGCGGATCCCATATCAGCGTTCCGTCCCCCATCAGACAAAGATAAATTAAAAAAGGGTAAGCTGATCACATCGCACCGCTGCGACCTCCTACTCTTGCTGCCTTCCGGCCCTGGGAGAGTTCAGAGGGAGCTGGTCGTGTAAGACTTACCCACGGCAAAGGTAGTCATTTTTTCCTTTCCGCAAAAAAACTATGCCTCCAAACTGTCAAAAATGAACGGAAGGATATCGTCCACTTCGCCGAATTTGTAGATCCTGTCCGCCCCTACGAGAATGACTTTCAGCGGACGGCGGCCGAGGGCCTGATACTCCGCCATCACCTGACGGCAGGCTCCGCACGGCGACGCGGGATCCTTGCATGTCTCTCCGTGCATGCCGGCTATGACGGCTATGGTGTCGAAGGCCTTTCCGGGGTAATTGGCCCCGGCCGCGAACATGGCCGTACGCTCGGCGCAGATGCCGGAAGGGTATGCCGCATTTTCCTGGTTGGCTCCCTTGACGATGGTGCCGTCTTCAAGCCTCAGAGCGGCTCCCACGCTGAATTTCGAATACGGGGAATACGAACCCTTGCGCGCCTCCATAGCCGCCGCGACGAGTTCCCGGTCCATGGGCTCCATCTCTTCGACAGAACGGTATTCGACATAGTCTATGTTCAGATGTCTTTGAATCATATTATATTGATAATGGGTGCGCAATATAGGAAAAAAATCATTAATTTATTACTTTTGCGCCGAAAAATCGAACGGATATGAGGATTTGCGTGGGATTGTCAGGGGGCGTGGATTCGAGCGTGGCCGCCCTGCTGCTCAAAAGGCAGGGGCATGACGTATTCGCCATGTTCATGCAGAACTGGCACGATGCGGACGGTACGCTGCACGGTTCCTGCGAATGGGAGGAGGACAGATTCGTCGCCGAAATGGTGGCCCGCAAAATCGGAATACCCTTTTATTTCGTGGATCTGAGCAAGGAATACCGCAGGCGCGTCGTAGATTATATGTTCGACGAATATGCGCAAGGCAGGACGCCCAATCCCGACGTGCTCTGCAACAGGGAGATCAAATTCGACGCATTTTGGGAAGTCGCAAAAAAATACGGGGCGGACATGGTGGCCACCGGGCATTATTGCCGCAAAGAGTGCACGGAAGGGCCCGGCGGGAAAAAAATATATAGAATTTTCGAGGGCGCGGATCCCAACAAGGACCAAAGCTATTTCCTGTGCCGGCTGTCCCAGGAACAGCTTGCCGCGGCGGTTTTTCCCATCGGGGATCTGAGCAAGCCGCAGGTAAGGGACATCGCCCGGGAAGCCGGACTGCCGTCGGCCGACAAAAAGGATTCGCAGGGCATCTGCTTCGTGGGCAAAGTGGACCTGCCTACGTTCCTGAAACAAAAACTTGCTCCCCGCGAGGGCGATGTCGTGGAAATATATGACGCCTACTATGATAGCGATGCACATTATGCCTTTGTCAGGGACACGCTCTCGTCGCTGAGGGAGGACCATGGCGAACCGCGCATGACGATGCCGTTTTCCCCCGAGACCAAAGTGCTTACAAGCGACGGGGAACCGCTCGGCGAACCGGCATATTCCGTTGAAAAGGCCGCCGCGCTGCCGGACGAAGTCCTTTTCCGCCTCGCCCTGCCGGAGCATTACGACATACGCTTCGAGACGGAGACATACCGCAGCGGAAAGAGGCACGTAAAAAAAACGCGCTATAAAGACGATCCCCGCGGCAAAATAATAGGCAGGCATGACGGCGTGCAGTTCTACACTGTCGGACAGCGGAAAGGCCTCAACATAGGAGGCCACGACGAACCGGTCTTCGTCATAGGCGCCGACATTGAGAAAAATATATTGTACGTAGGGGAAGGGCATTCGCATAAAGGTCTATACCGCAGCTGCATTCTTCTGCCTGCAAAAGACCTGCATTGGATAAGGGAAGATCTGCGCATGAAGCCCGGGGAGACCTGCCGCCGCAGGGTAAGGATAAGGTACCGCCAGCCGCTGCAGGGCGCTACGCTTATAATGCGCGAAGCAGGACTGTTCATATTGTTCGACGCCCCTCAGAGGGCCGTATCCTCAGGCCAGTTCGCCGTATGGTACGACGGAGACGAGATGATCGGTTCCGGCGTGATCTGATTTATTTTGTTTCGGAGTCCTCCGCAACGGCGCAGAAAGATTTTGCCGCGGACTGCCCGGCGAGATAGCCGGTAGCGAAAGCCGAATGCATATTGTAGCCTCCGGTATCGCAGTCGAAATCAAGCATTTCCCCACAAAGGTACATCGAAGGCATTTTCTTGGATTCCAAAGTCTTGGCCACCACCCCGTCGAGCCCGACGCCGCCGGAAGTGATGACGGCCCTTTCGAAACCGACGAATCCTGCGATGTCGAATTTCCACGCCTTGAGGGCGGAGGCCAAAGTATCCACGCTCACCTGCGGATTGCAATGCAGGAAGCCGAGGGTCAGGTCCCATGGAATGAGCTTCCCGAGCATTATCCTGAAAAGCTTGCGGAAAGGTGCCCCTTTGCTGCGCGGATCCTGGAGAACGTCTTCCCAACGGCCGTGCACGTCGGCATCGAGCTTTTCGTATTCCACGGCCGGCTTCAGATCTAAGGAAACGCTCACTTTGGAGCCGTTCACTATCGCCCTGACCGCCCTGCGGCTCACCTGAAAGCCTATGGGGCCTTCTATCCCGCCGTCGGTGAACTCAAGGTCGCCGAACTCGTCCTGGACCTCATTCCCGTCCACGTACAGCGTTATTCTCACGTTGTCCAGCGAATTGCCGCACAGCAGGTCCCCCATCTGCGACAGCGGCGTGATGCGTTCTATATGGCCTTTCAGCACAGGATAATTATTCGGCAGCGGATTTGTTTTGCCTGCGCGGGAGTCATCGTCTCCGTTCCCGGACAGCTCCTTGTAGCCTTCGGGGACTATGGCCGTCAGGGAAGGCAGGCAGTCGGTAACATCGTGTCCGAAGGCCTTGCACCATCCGTATCCGTCGCCGTCCGAACCGGTCCACGGATAGGACAGGCCTCCTGTGGCGATTATCAGTTTCGAGCACAGGTAAACTTCTTTTTCCACCTTGGTCTCGCTGCGCACCGGCTTGTTTTTTCCGCGTCCGTCGTCATCCCGGCGGCGGAACTCCTTCACCGTAGTTACCGTGCAATGCAGCCTGAATCCCTTGGGCACGCGTTCGACTTCATCCACCGCGCATCCGTTCACTATCTTGACGCCCCTGAGCATGCATGCTCGCACGAGGGTATCCACCACGTCTCCGGACTTGTATGACTGGGGGAAAGCCCTGTCTCCCCTCTCCACCACCGAGCGCATGCCGTTGGCACGGAAAAACTCCACAACGTTTTCCGGGGTCAGATTGTGGAACGCCGGAGCGATAAAGGACGCACCGTTGCGCACGTGCTCGCCGAAATCCTCCCAGCTTTTCACATTGGTAAAATTGCAGCGGCCCTTTCCGCTCACCATTATCTTCCGCCCGGGCTTCTGCATTTTCTCGAGGACGGTGACCGTGCCGCCGTTTTCCAGTTCAGCCAGCTTGCCGGCCGCGCCGACCGCCGCCATCAGGCCGGCCGCACCTCCGCCGATTATTATAATGTCCGATTTCATGCCGTTTCACGTTCTGCCGCATTCCTGCCGCGTTTTTATGGCTGCAAAAATACGTTTTCCAAAAATGCTCTGCAAATATTCTTTTTCTATTGTCAAAAAAAGTGTATATTTGCCGTCCCGAATCCAAATTCGGCATGCCACTTTAGCTCAGTCGGTAGAGCAGCGCATTCGTAACGCGCAGGTCGCGAGTTCGAGCCTCGTGAGTGGCTCCA
>X22_European_Rabbit__coassemble_103_pt1 | contig 21793 bp, 16 predicted proteins | sample X22_European_Rabbit__metabat2_high_PE_013 | metagenome-assembled genome bin X22_European_Rabbit
GCATTAATTACTATGGGAATATTTTTGTCGTTTTCTGTAATCTTTATCGTTCTATATTGTGATGACAGCAAGAGATTCCCTATTTTAATTGACGCGGAATCTTTAAATATAATTGCTTTATCATCAAGCAAATTGACAATAAGCACTTCTTTTTCACCCTTCTTTACATACACATAAGGTTCTAAGTAGAAATAAAGCGATTCTCCCATAATTAAATAATTGATACGGTTTTGATGATTTTTTTAAGGATGTCGGGGTGTATCTCAGAAAACGAGATAAATTCTGCTATATTCCGAGGTTTAGTTCGGCTGCAAATCTCATATCCATTAATATCAGACACAATGCATACAGAACAAAAATCTTTAGCCTTGCAGCCATTGCAGATATTTGTATACTTTGCAAACAATTGATTATATTGGCTTATTATCTTGTCAAAATGTATCTCAACTTTACCGTCATATATTCTCCCAAAATCAAATTCATTGCCAATTCTTTCACAAGGAAACAAATCGCCATTAACAGAAACAAAAATTTTCCGTGAGAAAGGTATGCATGTTTTGGTCGGCAATTTGAGATTAATAGAAGTTTTTGGACTTACATAATCCTCTGACAGAGCATTTAAAAGATTTGTGGAATAGGTTTTCATAAGAGTATTAAATGCCCACCTCTTATATTGATACATAAATGGAGATTGATTTTCATACTCTTTTTTTTCATCTTCGGTCATTAATGAAAAATCTTTTGTTTTAGAGTGAAATATCTTTAAGAAATCAGAACGTTTTGACTTGGCAATCCCAAAAACATTTAATTCATTTGTCATTGGATATTTTTGATATCTTGTAAAGATGAAAGAGTTTGTATCCTTTACCGAGTTACGATTATGTAATACACTGTTAAATTTCACGTTCCGCGCAAAAAAAGATGGATAAGAGCTATAAAGCTTATCAATATTTGCGATAACTGTATCAAAAGAACTTTTACCATTTTTAAAGACCCTATACGAATCGTTGAACTTGTTTCCGTCAAGACTAATAAGAATCTCAAAATTGTTGGCCACAAGAAATTCCATGTATCGATCCAAAAGAACCGCATTTGTCGTCATTGAGAAAACAATCCTTTTATTTTTAATAGGATTGTGTTTCGTATAATCGACAGCCTCCTTTATAAATGAAAAATTACACAACGGTTCTCCTCCATAAAAAGAAATACGCAGATACGTACACCCTTTGTTATTATTGCTTTCCCAAATTTTATTAAGATGATCATACAATGTCTTAAAAACATCAAATGACATATCTATATTCTCTCTGGCATTATAATTATCGTAGAAGTGCCCATAACCACAATAATAACAATCAAGGTTACATTTATCCGTTACTTCGAGTATTATTTGATGTGTATTAATCAGGGCGTCTTCAATATCTTGTTTTTCTAATAGTCTGTATTCCGGTTCCGAATCTGCCGAAATAAGTCCAAAATGCTTTAAATATTTAATTTTTTCTGAATAATATGAAGAATGATTCCCGTGGGACACATACGAGTTTGGGACGAGGGAAACATACCCCGTCCTTTGTTCATATATATAATTATTGCCTGACGCCGCCGATATTGTTTCCATATTATTTTTCTAAGGGATTATAATATTCCGACCAGGCCTCGTTCAAGACATGGAAGCCTTTTTCGCTATTGTCCATGATAAGGATGCGGGCGCCGGTGTTGCGGACGAACGCTCCGGCGTTTTTGTACATATCGCGCTCGAACCGTGCCCATTCGTCTTTGTCCATGGTCTTTCTGTTCCAGTCGTAGCGGATTATCGGCTGCGGATTCTGGGTGAGGCCTTCGGCTTCGAACACGAACTCATGTCCGGCATCCTCGGCTTTGAGGACCAGACCCTTGACTCCGTTGAGTTTCCACGGTCCGTACGGCAGCGGGATGTCGTTGGTGTAACAGGCTTTCCATTCCCGGCCCCCGTAATCGCATTTTGCGACATGGCAGGGGTAGCCCATCACCGTGTCGATTTCTTCGGGAACGTATGTCCACGCCGGGAGGGGAGTATGTTCTTTATATTCGATCACCTGTGTAGTGTAGGGGATACGGTTGGTGACGGCCGTCGTGGAATCGCCGTGGCTGATGAGGAGGTCGAAGCCGACATAATCGCTGGGGACGGGCGTAAACTGCATAGTGGTCTTGAAGTTTTTTGTGTTCTGGATGTCGAGTTCACGGAGATTGCGGCTGAAGAAGGCGTTGTACCTTCGTCCGAGCTGGAGGTCCAGAAGGTCTTCGCGGCTGAGGGAGTCGTCTTTTTCTGAGGCCTTGTACCTGAACCGATAGGTAATCGTGAGATAACAGGTGTCGAGCGTCTGATACCTGTCGGTGTCTTCATGGGCAAGAGTGAACGAGGGAGTATCCATCGCGTAGGACACGGTGATCTGGGAATATACGTTTGCGCATGTGAGCATCATGGCGGCCGCCAATGCAATAAGAGTCTTTTTCATATCTATGATGTTTTTGGTTGATATATTTTAATGTCATGTAATTCTGAACCTTACCCCGAACAGGACGGTCCGTCCGCGGAGCATGTACTGGCTTGAGCGTTGTATGATTCCGTTGTCGTTGAAGCTGCGGAAGACTTTGCTGTCCAGTAGATTGCTGCATTGGAGATACAGAATGAGGTTTCCTGTGGTGTATTCCATGTCGCAGTTGAGGAAGACGTTGCTCCTGTAGCTCGTTGAATAGTCGTTGTAATAGAACATCGCGGACGGCTTGATGCTGAGCCGCCTGCAAGGCCAAAGCACGAGAGAGGCCGTATTGGAGAAGGTGTGCATCGCCCCTCCGTTGGAGGTTCCGTCGGTGAACGTTCTGGACAGCGAGAAGCGGTTTGAAGCGTCAAAGGCGATCCAGCTGGCGAAGGCGGCGTTGAAGGCGACCGTCGCACGCAGATAGTCGCTCCGTCCCCTGTGCATGGCGCCGTCGACGTAAAATTCACTTTGGCTCGTACCGACGCAGAACGATTCGTTTATCTTGGCAGTCCATTTGAAAAAGCCTTTGGAAAAGGTCTGGTCGCCCTGCCATATATTGATGCCCGTGGCATAGGGCAGCCGTACGTAGTCGATGACATCGCCGGTTATCCGGTACCCGTCGGAGATGCTGTTGCGCGAGTAGACGTGTGTGAGGGTCAGGCCTCCGAAGATCATGTCCAGCACGTTTGTGTAGCTTGCGTTCAAAGACGTCTTCACCGTCCTGTCGATGTTGGCTTCAAGACGGTAGGGATTGGAGACCGCGGTGCGGTAGTCGGTGTATCGCCGCTGTACCATGAGCGAAAGAGGGTCGGGCATGGATTCCTCGCAGGTCGACGTCAGCGAGAAGGACAGGCGGTCCGAAGGCTTGAGCGTAATATTGGTATATGGCCTTAAGGAAAAGAACGTTCTGTCGTATTTCCAGGATCCGTCGGCGGAAGCATAATATACGAAGCCGGCGGGTATGTAAATGAGCCATTGGAACCGTTGTCCGAAATGCAGAAGGAATTTCGGGGTTATGTGCGCACCTGCGCGCCAGATGCTCTGGCTCCCGGATTCGGGGACTCCTGACATGTCCGAAGCGGTCTCGGCCTGCTGCCACCGGGCGTCGAGGTCGCAGTTGAGGTTGAACATGAAATGCGGCACGGCCGCAGCCGCGACATGGATGGAACCGTCGGCGATGAGATTGCGCCTGCCAACCGTCTGCGACGTTCCGCGGTCGTCTATGCCCAGCGTTCCTTGTCTGTCATTGTAGCTGACATGGAGGGCCGTTTCGCCGATGCCGTTCCTCGCCGTTTTGTAATTTATTTTCAGCACGTCGTCGACATTGATGGAATGCCCTGAGAAGCGCTGGCGTATCAGATCGTTGACCGTGCCGCTTCCGTCAGGGAAAGAGGCGCTTGCCGCGAAGGTGTTCTTAAGATAGCGTTTCCGTCCGTTCAGCTTGTAGACGGCGTGCGTCCCCACGAAATGCTGCCGCATGTCGGTCCGGTCGGACTCATCCACCACATACCGCGACAGGCTGTCGGCAAGGTAGGAGGTCTGCTCGGCCGCATCCCGTTTTTCTTTGTCGAAGAAATAATTCAGATTGAAGGACAATGTCTTGTCCTCGTCCAGTTTGAAAAGCTGATTGACCGACAGGCTATGTGAATTGTTGCGGTATGCGTACCTGTCGTCAAGGCCTGGGGAATCGGGAAAGAGAAGCCCGGTGCCGAACGATGAACTGAATGTGGCCGGGGCGTTTACATCCTGACGCAGGGGATTGCCGATGTTGTTGGTCTTGTAGACGGAGATGTTCTGGGCCGTGCGCCGGAAATTCATCAGGGCGGCGGAGGCGTCCCAGGCCGGATGCGGCTGGCTTCCTAACGCTGCCTGAAGCGTGGACGACCAGATGCCGAGGGCGTTTTTCTTCAGTTTGATGTTCATGGCCGGGGCGCCGCCGTTTTTCACTCCTTGGAGCAGCTTCACGTCCTGATGGTTCTGGAGCACCTGGACGGAGCCTATGTCGCGGACGTCTATATTTTTTGTGGCCACGCCGTAATTGCTGCCGAGCATGTCGAGGCCTTCGATATAGAACTCGTTTATCCACTGGCCGTTGTAGGTGATCTGTCCATCGGACATGACTTCGATTCCCGGCATCTTGCGAAGCAGGTCTTCAAGCGTCTTGTCGTTTTTGTCCGCGTAGGTGGCGGCCGAATAGGATATCGTGTCGCCGGCCTGTTTGATTTTCTTTGCCGTCACGACGACTTCCTTCAGGTTGAGGTTCCTGATGACTGAGTCAAGCTGCCCGTCAGTCACCTGTGCGTTGACGGTCACGGACAGTGACAAGAGTGCGGCAATGCACAATATTTTCAGACGGGCAGCCATTTTAAACTTGCTTTATTGTTGTATAAGTCCGTTTGTTGCGCGATGCGCATTAGTAGCTCCACAATCGTTGCATTCTTCATCCGAAGAATCGGTTTCACGATCTACTGCGTTAATGCCCACCTGCATAGGCGTAAGTGGGCCCACACAGGTGCAACCACACTTCTTAACGTCACTGGCTTTACCTCCTTTAATGGAAGCGATCTCTTCCTTTCGCAGCATGTCAAATGCTAAAAATGAGTACTTTTTCATTGTTTTAGTTTTTAAATTAATATTGGCATAAATTTATGCATGTATCGGCCGTTTTCTAATATCTTCAAATATAATTAACTCAACCACAGTGGCAAAAATAAATAATTTTTACATTAGTTAAATTACACTTTAGTGTAATTTTTTAAAAATCATACTTTTCTTAAAAAAGGTTGTACAGAGTTTGAATGACCGCCATTATGGAATAAAAATGTTGCAATTAAGTTGTTGTTAATAATATTAATGATATTTCGTAACCATTGGATCTGCAATCCATTTTTTCCGGATGACGGCATATCAAAAATGGAAATGAAATCAAATAATTAGAGGGTTTTTATTTTTATAATAAAAAATTTTTTCATATTTTGCTGGCGATGCTTATTATGCACTATATACTGCTATAAATGATTTATATAATATGGTAATAAACTATAACTGAACATATCAGTATAAAGATGTCGCAGATGCCGAATTGCGTTAATAAGAGGCGAAAACTTAATTAAATGTATTTATGAAAAACTCTTCTAAGTTGATGGATCTTCCGCTTCAGATTGTGGAAGTCATGCAGGAAAGCGAGATGCTTCTCGTTGTTGGAGGCAACGCAGGTCTTGATGAAGAAGCAACAAACAATGGCAATGGCACTTGTAGTGGTGTGAACAATGGCGGTGGGTCTTGTGGTACGATCAACAATGGTTCAGGCCGTTGTAATGGGATCAACAATGCTTCAGGATATTGCGGTGCAATTGATCCGGGCGTGGTAAGTAAACCTGATCAACCGTAATTCAGATCTTCGAGCGTTGCTCAATATTAGGAGCAACGCTCCTTTAAAGTTTATTATGAAGATTTCAAGATATCAATTTTGTGAAGAAATAGCGCAAGGTTATTATCTTCATTATAATGCATTAAGTAATACTTTTCTATTGCTTGATGAAAGATGTCATGATTTGTATTCCCAATGTGAGATAGAAAAATTAGAGACACTAAATAAAGAGTTATTCAGTAAATTAACATTAGGTAAATTTCTTATTGCAGATGACTTTGATGAGTATCAATATGTACTTGTCCAAAAAGAAAAAATGGTAGAGGGTACCGATCTTTACAATGTTGTTGTAAATACGTCTCTTGATTGTAATCTAAATTGTTGGTATTGCTATGAAAATAAAATTGTAGGAAGCAGACTGGAACAGAGGGTTGTTGACGCAATTAAAAGAAATATATTTCTGCATTATATAAATACTCCTTTTTCAACACTAAAGTTAGGATTCTTTGGAGGGGAACCTTTTCTTTGTTTTGACGGGATCAAACAGTTGCTTGATTATGCCAGGGAGTTCTGCGCAGAAAAAGATATTGAGCTTATAGCAGATTTCACCACAAATGCAACACTGATTACAGCAGAACATATTAATTATTTAAAACAGTATAGATGCCATTTTCAAATAACGCTTGATGGCGGCAGACAAAGCCATAATAAAATTAAGGTTGACAAGCTGTCGGGTATGAACACCTACGACAAAACGTTGGAAACATTAAGACTTATCAATGATAATATAGAGCAACGCTGGGTTGCCGTACGTATTAATTTTGACAACAGGACATTAAGAGACATTGATGAAATCATTCAAGATCTTGATTTCCTTGATAGAAGAAAAACATATGTCATCATTAAAAAAGTCTGGCAATTAAAAACAGAAAATATTGATAAGGATGCATTGATGTCGGCAATCCAAAAATTCTTAGACAAAAAATTCCTTGTGGATTATTACATAATGCCGAAAGGATGTGTTTGCTTTGCCGAGCGCAGGAATCAGGTGTTGTTCAATTATGATGGTAAAATATTTAAATGTACAACCATATCCGAATTTACCGACAAGAATGTCTTGGGTAGTTTAGATTATTCTACTGGTGAGATTGCTTGGGATAAAGAAAAAATAGAAGCATGGTTTGCTGAGATGCAACCGGATTATTGTAAAACATGTAAATGGTTCCCCTCCTGTCTGGGCATTTGCAACAGACAATTATTGGCACATAAAGGGGAAAAGATTTGTACGTTCGATGCATGCAATCTTACTGAAAAAGAATATTTAATGTACTTGTTCAAATATAATATTCTTAAAAATGAACTTGATAAATAAAACATTCATGCTGTTTTTTGCCGGAATCGGCCTGTGTGCGGCTTCGTATGCGCAGAGCGGAATTTCCGGCAGGCTGTCATCGAAAAGCGACAACGCCGCCGTCGCCGGCGGCTATGTGCTGCTGGTGAAGGACGGGCAGATCGTGAATTCGTCCGTGTCCGATGACGGAGGCAGATATAATCTGAGCAATATGCCCGCCGGAGAATATGTGCTGCAGGTGACCTGCCTGGGATTCAAGACCATTCAGGATTCTTTGCTGCTGGACGGCTACTGCGAGCGAAACTATGAATTGGACGAAGATGCCATAGAGCTTGAGAACGGCACCGTCACGGCGGACCGCAGCCAGGTGGTGACGAGGACGGCCAACGGACAGCGGTTTTATCTGTCGGAAGATGCCAGAAAGGAACATAATCCGTTCCGGGCGCTGCAGGAAATACCGGTGCTGATTTCCGATGCCAACACGTCTTCGCTCAAGATGATTGACGGTTCGTCTCCGCTGATCCTCATCAACGGCAACATGGTGAATTCGGGCGTCAGTCCTGTCTCCCCGTCCGACATCGAATCGGTGGAGGTCATCAATTCGGTATCCGCCAGATACCTGCAGGAGGGAGTGACAAGCATCGTCAATATCAAGCTGAAGAAAACGGCGAGGCCTTATCTGTGGCTCGAAGCGGCTACACGTCACGAGATTCCGGCCGACGACGGGTTCGGCGTGGGCTATTTTGAAGTCGGTAACCGTAAGGTCAGCCTGTATGGCCGCGCGGCATATAATTATACTTATCATGATGACGTAAAATCCATAGTGGAGCGATCCAATTCGACATATTCGCAGAATTATGAGCAGACGGCCCGCAAGGACGGAGGCCAGTGGATCGGTGACCTGCTTCTCAAATGGCAGGCGACGGACAGGGACTATTTCGCCGCCATGATCTATGGGACCGCGAATAATTCCAGACTCAGGCAAAATGCCTTCGGGACGTATGTCTCGGATACGGAACAGGAATACGGATCCGATCTTTCAAGTCTTGACGACAGCAAGATATGGACGGCGGCCATGTATTATAAACACACTTTCGCGCCGGAAAACGATCTTGAAGTGCGCCTGGCATATAACTACAACAAGGATGAGTATTCGGCGCAGCGGATCGACACGTATGATGGGCGTCCTTCCGAAACGGAGTCCCTGTATGAAAACAGCCGCAGGTCCGGCAGCCTGAACATTGACTATTCCAAGACATTTGCGGACAAAAGTTCGTTGGTCCTCGGCAGCCGCAGCAGTTTCGTAATGGACGGGATCAACAATATGGTCGGAATAAACCCTCCGTTCAGGCACCGCAAGTTCAATCAGTATGTCTACGCAGGATACGGCGGCACTTACAGAGACAAATTGTATTACACCGTCTCTGCCGCGGTTGAGGGCATCTGGGCCAAGGCCGGGGACTCCGGTTACGGCTACGTCCGTCCGAGAGGCTCCGCAAGCATGACATGGGCGATGGACGGGCATAATTCGATACAGCTCAGTTATCGTCTGACGAATACGGCGCCCGCCGTCTCAAACCTGAATCCGTACAATATTTCGACGGATTCTCTGGTGGTCGCCGTCGGCAATCCCGGCCTGAAGCCTCAGATGTCGAACCATGTTTCCGCGAACTATACGCTTAACGTGGGCAGGCTGTACATAACCCCGCAGGTGTCCTATACGCACGTAGGCGACATGATCGAACCGTACGGATATACAAAGGACGGCATATATTACAGCACCTATGCCAATTCCGGCCATTTTTCCAATGTGTCGGCGGGAGCCTCGCTCAGCTGGCGCCTCAAACGGGGGCGCATATATGGAGACGGAGGCTGGAATGCGGACCATTATGAAAACCAAAAGGCCAAAAATTCGGCATATGCGTCATTCGGCTTTAATTATACGTTGAACAAACTTTCCTGCTACGTGAATGTCGTCTATAATTCAAGGGATTATACCGCCACGTCCTTCACGGAGTATTATCGCCCGACGATGGCCAATCTTCAGGTGAACTACAATTTTACGCCTGATTTCTATATAGGGATATGCCTGCAGCACGCCACCGGCGAGTTCCGCACGAAGACGGTCACCGAAGACGGCTCCTACCGTTCGATAACGGAGAACCGCTATACGGACAAATGCCTGCGTCCCTGGGTGCTGCTGCGCTATACGTTCCGAAAGAATCCGGACAGGCGGCACAAATTGGGCACCGTGCTTGACGGCGACGAGCAGGGCATTTCGATTACGCGGTGAGACTTTGAAAAAATGCCGAAACTTGGTTAATTGGATAATAATGTGTATATTTGCAGCCCGAATTTTTCGGGAAAGGAAACATAAATATTAGATTAACAATCATTTATGCCTACAATTCAACAGTTAGTTCGCAAGGGGCGCGAGGTTATCGCTTACAAGAGCAAATCCCGTGCGCTGGATGCCTGCCCTCAGAAGCGTGGCGTATGTCTCCGTGTCTACACGACGACGCCCAAGAAACCGAACTCGGCGATGCGAAAGGTCGCCCGTGTCCGTCTTTCCAACGCCAAAGAGGTCAATGCATACATTCCGGGCGAGGGCCACAACCTCCAGGAACACAGCATCGTGCTGGTCCGCGGCGGTCGTGTGAAGGATCTCCCGGGTGTACGTTACCACATCCTTAGAGGAGCTTTGGATACTGCCGGCGTAGAGGGAAGGACTCAGTCCCGTTCGCTTTACGGCGCCAAGAGGCCGAAGAAGTCTAAGAAGTAAAATTAACCGTTTTTTCACCTTTTATTTAATTCAAAATGAGAAAAGCGAAGCCTAAAAAGAGAATTCTACTTCCTGATCCTAAGTATCATGACGTGATGGTCACAAGGTTTGTGAACAACCTCATGCTGCAGGGGAAGAAGAGTATCGCGTATTCTATTTTTTACGATGCCATTGACTTGGTAGGCGAGAAGATGAAAGATTCTGACAAGGCTCCTCTGGATATTTGGAGGAAGGCCCTCGAGAACGTGACTCCTCAGATCGAGGTAAAGTCGCGCCGTATCGGCGGTGCCAACTTCCAGGTGCCTACAGAGTTGCGTCCGGAGAGGAAGATTTCCGTATCCATGAAGAACCTGATTCAGTTCGCACGCAAGCGCTCCGGCCACTCTATGGCAGAAAAATTATGCGCGGAAATCGTTGCCGCATACAACAACGAGGGCGGTGCCTTCAAGAGAAAGGAAGACATGCACCGCATGGCGGAGGCCAACAAGGCGTTTGCCCACTTCCGTTTCTAAAAACAAGGGACTTAAATGGCAAAAAGAGATCTTAATTTCACAAGGAATATCGGCATCATGGCCCACATCGATGCCGGCAAGACCACCACGTCTGAACGAATCCTGTATTATACGGGAAAGACACATAAGATAGGGGAGGTCCACGAAGGAGCGGCCACCATGGACTGGATGGTGCAGGAACAGGAGAGGGGCATTACCATCACCTCCGCTGCCACCACGGCATTCTGGCACTACAACGGGGACACCTATCAGATCAACCTGATAGACACTCCCGGCCATGTGGATTTCACCGTCGAAGTGGAACGTTCCCTGCGTGTGCTTGACGGCACCATAGCCACGTTCTGCGCGGTAGGCCGCGTGCAGCCCCAGTCTGAAACCGTATGGCGCCAGGCTGACAAATACGGCGTGCCCAAGATAGCCTATGTGAATAAGATGGATCGCGTGGGCGCCGATTTCCTCGCCTGTGTCGAGGAAATCAAGACGAAGCTCGGCGCGAATGCCGTTCCCGTCTGCATCCCCATCGGAGCCGAAGACAAATTCGACGGCATCATCGACCTCATCGGCATGAAGGCGATTTACTACGATTCGGGCGAGGAACTCGTCAATTATGAGATAAGGGACATTCCCGAAAAGCTCGCAGGCGAAGCCAATCTGTGGCGCGACAAGCTCGTCGAGGCCGCTGCCGAATGCGACGAGGCCCTGATGGAAAAATATTTCGAATCGCCGGATTCCCTTACCAACGAAGAAATAATCGCGGCATTGCGCAAAGGCACCATCGCCATGAAGATTGTGCCCGCCTGCTGCGGATCTTCTTTCAAGAACAAGGGCGTCCAGTTCCTTCTTGATGCCGTGATGCGCTATCTTCCTTCTCCTCTCGACAAAGGCGCCGTGATAGGCACGGATCCCAAGACCGGGGAGACCGTAGAGCGCAAGCCGAGTGCCGCCGAGCCTTTCTGCGGCCTGGTGTTCAAGATCGCCACTGATCCTTTCGTAGGCCGTCTGGCGTTTCTGAGGGCATATTCCGGAAGGCTCGACGCCGGTTCCTATGTGTACAACAGCCGCACCGGAAAGAACGAAAGGGTGTCCCGCCTGTACCAGATGCACTCCAACCATCAGAACCCTATTGAGTTCGTGGAGGCCGGAGACATTTGCGCGGCGGTAGGCTTCAAGGACCTCCGTACCGGAGATACGGTCTGCGCCGACAGCGCTCCCGTCACCTTGGAGTCCATGGAGTTCCCGGATCCCGTGATCGGCATCGCCGTGGAGCCCAAGACACAAGGGGATCTCGACAAGCTGGGAATAGCCTTGTCGAAACTTGCCGAGGAGGATCCTACCTTCACCGTCAAATCCGACCATGAGACCGGCCAGACCGTCATAAGCGGTATGGGCGAGCTGCACCTCGACATCATAGTTGACCGTCTGCGCCGCGAATTCGGCGTGGACATCAACCAGGGTGCGCCTCAGGTCAATTACAAGGAGGCCATCACCGGCACCGTGCAGCACAGGGAGGTATTCAAGAAGCAGACGGGCGGACGCGGCAAATTCGCGGACATCATCGTCGAGATCGGTCCTGCGGACGAAGGCGTCACGGGCCTCCAGTTCGACAATCAGGTCAAGGGAGGCAACGTGCCCAAGGAATTCGTTCCGAGCGTCCAGAAAGGTTTCGAATCCGCGATGGCGAACGGCGTCCTTGCCGGATATGAAGTTCCTTCTCTGAAAGTCACTCTCCTCGACGGTTCTTACCATCCCGTGGATTCGGACCAGCTTTCGTTCGAGATAGCGGGCCGCATGGCTTTCCGTCATGCCTGCCCGAAGGCGCATCCGATTCTGCTCGAGCCCATCATGTCCCTTGAGGTGGTCACGCCCGAGGATTATATGGGAGACATCGTCGGAGACCTCAACCGTCGCCGCGGCCAGATTGTGGCCATGGACTCTACGGCCAACGGAGCCCGGATCGTCAAGGCTTTCGTGCCTCTGTCCGAGCAGTTCGGCTATGTCACCGTACTGCGCACCCTTTCTTCGGGCCGCGCCACGAGCACGATGACGTTCGACCACTATTCCGAAGTACCCGCCAATCTCGCCAAGGATGTAATCGAGAAGAGCGGCTACAAGGTAAGCGACGACGAATAAGATAATTTGAAAGTTTAAAATAAAGCATTTGATATGAGTCAGAAAATACGAATCAAACTCAAATCATTCGACCACATGCTCGTTGACAAATCCGCATCCAAGATTGTCGATACGGTAAAAGCTACAGGCGCCAAGGTGAACGGTCCCATTCCGCTCCCTACGAACAAGAAGATTTTTACCGTGAACCGTTCGACTTTCGTGAACAAGAAGTCTCGCGAACAGTTTGAACTCGACTCCTATTGCCGGCTTTTGGACATCAACGACAGCAATGCGAAGACAGTCGACGCCCTGATGAAGCTCGAGCTGCCTTCAGGCGTCGAAGTCGAGATCAAGGTTTGACAGATAAATCGGATTGTCGCACATTCGGTTTTTAACCGATAAATTATTATATTTGCAGAACGGTCCGTCAGAGGCGGACGGGAGAACACGCAGTTCTGCAAAAGGGTCCCATAGCTCAGTTGGTTAGAGCATCTGACTCATAATCAGGGGGTCGTAGGATCATGCCCTACTGGGACCACGCAAAAGGAGACAGGCACGCACGGAAAAGGTATGTGCCTGTTTTTTATGCTCAGAACGGCAGTATGACGCCTTCCACGGCCAGCAATGCGTTTTTGGCGTCGAGTCCTCCGCCGTAGCCGACGAGCTTCTGGTTGCTGCCGATGACGCGGTGGCAGGGCACGAAAATCGACAGGGGATTCATGGCGACGGCTCCTGCGACGGCCCTGACTGCCTTGGGATCCCCGGTCTTTTCGGCAAGTCTGCGATAGGAGATGGTAGTGCCGTATGGAATGGAGAGCAGGAGGTCCCACACTTTTTTCTGGAAGCCGGTGCCGGCATATATGAGCGGGATGTCGAACTCCGTGCGCTTGCGGCCGAAATATTCTTTAAGCTGTGCGGCCGCCGCCTTCAGCACCGGAGACGTCCCTCTTCGGAACTCGGTTTGCAGCTCCGCCTGTATCCTTTTGTCCTGCTGTTCACTGCGTTTGCCGTCCTCCCAGCGGCAGAGGCACAGCCCGTCCCCGAAGGAGCCGAGCAGCAGATTGCCGCACGGGACCGAAAGGCGTTTTGTAATGATTTTTTCCATACGTTGCCAAGATAGCAAATAATCTTTTCTGTAACAAGATGTTGCGCAATTTTTGCATTTTTTCGGCTCATCGCGGGCGCCCGATGTGCGCCGCAACGGATATAAATAGTATATTTGCAACCGCAAAAAAATAAAACGAATTGAACAGGACGGCATTTTTCAGGACGGGCATATCCGTCATCCCCATAGCGGTGCTTGTCATACTTTTGGCATTCAATGTCTATATATTCGGCAGCGACGCCATACTCGGCGCGAGCCAGGTGGCGCTTCTCTTTGCGTCGGGCATATGCATCTGGCTTGCCATGCGTTTTTTCAGGACGCCGTGGAAGGCGTTTGAAGAAGCGCTCCGCAGCAACATGGGCGACATAACGGGCGCCATAGTGATATTGTTCTTCATAGGGGCCATTTCCGGGACGTGGGTGATGAGCGGCATCATCCCTACGCTTGTGTATTACGGCGTGCGCGTCATTGCTCCGAAAGTGTTCCTGCTGACGGCCTGCATCATCTGCGCCGTGGTGTCGGTCATGATAGGCAGTTCATGGACGACCATAGCCACGGTCGGGGTGGCCCTTCTCGGCATCGGCCGGGCGGAGGGCTTCAGCGACGGCATGATAGCGGGGGCTATCATTTCCGGAGCCTATTTCGGGGACAAGATCTCCCCTTTGTCCGACACCACGGTGATGGCATCGTCCATCAGCGGCACTCCGCTGTTCGAACATATACGTTACATGTTTTACACTACGGTGCCGTCGATGGTCATAACGGTTATCGTGTTCACCGTCCTCGGCCTCGTACACGGCGATGGCGACGCGGTGCGCATAACCGCCTATTCCGAGGCACTGGCGTCCCGCTACAATATATCCCTGTGGCTTATGATAGTGCCGCTTGTGACGGCATTCATGATAATCCGCAAGACCCCGGCCCTGATAGTGCTCGGCATATCCGTGATGCTGGCCGCGGTGGCCGCGGTCATATTCCAGCCGGACGTCATACTTGAAATAGGCAGAGGCGCTGCGGAGGCGCACGGAATGGCGCATGTCATGCCGCAATGGCAGCTTTCGCTTACCGGCATAATAGAGACCGTCTACAACTCCGTCTCATTGGATACAGGCAATCCGGAGGTGAACAAGCTCGTGGCGTCGCGCGGCATGCTCGGCATGCTCAACACCGTTTATCTCGTAATATGCGCCATGTGCTTCGGAGGGTGCATGAGGGCCAGCGGCATGCTTGACAACATAGCCCGTCTCCTGCTGCCCCTTACCCGTACCCGCACGGGACTTGTGGCGGCTACGGTAGGCACTGGCACCGTCCTCAACGGCGTCATATCCGATCAGTACCTGGCCATCATCATGACCTCCAACATATATAAGGACATATTCGAATCCAACGGCTATGAAAACCGCCTTCTGAGCCGTTCTGTGGAGGATTCGGCTACGGTCACTTCGCCGCTCTATCCATGGAGCAGCTGCGGCATGACACAGGCCACGATACTCGGAGTGCCGACGCTTGTCTATTTCCCCTATTGCATATTCAACCTATGCTCGCCCATAGTGAGCATAACGGTGGCCGCCATAGGATACAAGATCGTCCGCCGCGGGGACGGCAAGGCTTGCCGGGAGGCATAGGGCCGCCCCTATTTCTGTTTCATGGATTCTTCCACGTCGTCGGGGAAAATGGGGAGACGTTTCGTTCCCGTCCTGCGTACACCGTTTTCGGTGACAAGCAGGTCGTCTTCGAGCCGTATGCCTCCGAAGTCGGAATAGGTCTCCGCCTTGGCGAAATTGACGAAGTCTTTTCCGGTCCCGTCCGCCTTCCACTTGGCCATTAGCGCAGGGATGAAATATATGCCGGGCTCGTCGGTGACCACATGCCCCGGAACGAGCCTGCGGGCCATCCTGAGGCTGCCGAGTCCGAGCTGCGAGGCCCGTTTCTGGTCCGGATCGTATCCGACGCGGTCTTCTCCGAGATCCTCCATGTCATGGACGTCGAGTCCCATGTTGTGCCCGAGGCCGTGCGGCATGAACAGTCCGGCGATGCCTTCCGTCACCATGTCGTCTACGGAGCCCCGTACGAGGCCGAGGTCTTTCAGGCCTTCAAGCATCTTGCGCGAGGTCTCTATATGGACTTCGCGGTAGGTGATGCCGGGCTTTGCAATGGAGAACGCAAATTCGTTGCAGTCGCAGACGATGCTGTATATGTCTCTCTGGCGGGGGGTGAAACGGCCCCCTGTCGGCAGCGTGCGCGTGAAATCGGACGCATAGTGCACGTTGCTTTCCGCTCCGGCATCTATGACGAGCAGTTTTCCGGGCTCTATGATCTTGTCGTGCAGATGGTTGTGCAGCGTTTCCCCGTGCTGTGTCAGGATTGTCGGGAAGGAAACGCCCCAGCCCTTGCCGAGGGTTATCCCTTCCATTATGCCCACGATTTCCTGTTCGACGATGCCGGGCCTGACGGCATTGCGGGCGGCAGTATGCATTTCATAGCCGAGGTCGCAGGCTTCGTCTATGGCCTTTATTTCGCATTCTTCCTTGACGAGCCTCATCGCTATGACCGCATCCACGAGTTCCTGCGAGGCATGGCTTCCCTTTTCGCAGTCCATGGGCGCCACTTTGTTTACCCGGGCTTTGGAAAGGCCCGTAAGCTCCATGAGCTTTATCGTGTTGCCGTGCCTCGTGGGAGGCAGGAAATGCACCGGGCGTCCGAGGTTCATGGCTGCGCCGACCGCGGCGGCCAGGTCGCCGGCCGGAGCGGAGCGCATGACGCCTGCGCTTTCCGCCTTGCTTTGCACTGAGGGCTGAGGCCCCATCCAGATGATGTCGTCTATGTCCACGTCATCGGCGTAGACGGTCTCCGTGCCGTCTTCAAGGTCGATTATGGCGGCCATGCCGGGTTCGTCGAGGCCGAAATAATAAAGCCACGAACTGTCCTGACGGAACTTGTAGCAGTTGTCCTTGTATTGCGCGGGAGCTTCGTCGTTTCCGATGAACAGGGCGATGCCCTTCTGGCCTCTCTCCCTCATTGAGGTGAGCAGTGTCCGTCTGCGTCTGGAGTATGTGTCTTTGTCGAACATGGGTTATATGGTTTTAATGTTTGTTTTCTATCTTGTGAACCATATTTATGAGCAGGCAGCCGAGGATCCCGGAGCATAAGGAGCCCATGAGGACGGCGATTTTGCCCATGTCGCGCATCTGCTGCACGGTGTCCGCGGAAATGCCCGCCGACGAGAATGAAAGGGTATCCACGAAAATCGACATGGTGAACCCTATGCCGCCGAGGCAGGCTACGGCAAACAGCATTTTCCATGAGGCTTTGGCGGGCATTTCGCCTACCTTGAGCTTGATGGCGATGAAGCTGGCGAGCGTTATGCCGATAGGCTTGCCGAGCAGCAGACCGAGGAAGATGCCGGGGCCTACGCCGCCCAATGCTGTGTCGTACTGAAAGACGTTGAAATAAGAGCTGTCGGTGATTTCAACTCCCGCGTTGGCAAGTGCGAAAATAGGCATTATGAGGAAGTTCACCCATGGCGAAAGCATATGTTCGAGCCTGTATGACGGGCCGATGGAGCGTTTCGACAGTCCGCTCAGGCGGCGGAGAAAGTGTCTCTGGGGGCCGTTGGGGAATTCGGATCCGTCATCGAGCGCCTCGCTTTCGAGCAGGCCCTCATAAAGTATGCGGCTGCGGCGGTGGAACTTGGCCTTGTTGTACCTCGGCTCCATGGGGATGAGGAATGCCATCACCACTCCGGACATGGTGGCGTGTATGCCCGCATAATAGAACAGGAACCAGATGGCTATGAGCGGCAGGATGTAGAAGAACATTCTTTTCTCGCCGAGCTTCTTCATTATGAATACCGCTACGATGATGACCAGAGCGATCAGAAGCAGATAGCCGTTGATGGCGCCGCCGTAGAAGAACGCCACCACGAGAATGGCTATGAGGTCGTCGGCTATGGCGAGCGCCGTGAGGAAGACTTTCAGCGAGACGGGAACCTTGTCCCCGAGGATGGACAGGATGCCGACCGCAAAGGCTATGTCAGTGGCCGTGGGAATTCCCCATCCGCTCGCGGCGGCGGTGCCGTGGTTGACGGCCGTGAAGATGATTGCCGGAACCGCCACGCCGCCGAATGCGGCTATTACCGGCATTATGGCTTTTTTGAATGAGGAAAGTTCTCCGCAGACGACCTCGCGCTTTATCTCCAGGCCCACGGTAAAGAAGAATATCACCATGAGGATGTCATTGATGAATTTCTCCACCGTCATGTCCTTGGGGAAGGTCCAGTTTACTGCATTGTCGGGGCTGTGGAACGATATGGACAGCTCCGTGTCGAGGAATGAATGGTAGATGTCTTTCGTCCAGGGCAGATTCGCCAGGAGCATGGCCAAGGCTACGCATATGAGCAGAACGACGCCGTTCGCCCACGGCTGTTTGGAAAATTTGTCCTGTGATACCTTGAAATTATGGATTTCCTTATTCCACCAATATATGGGTATGAGTCTCATTTTTAAATGCCGTTTTCACATACCGGCCCCGGATTGCGCCATCCTGCGCCGTCCGTGGCCGTATTTTGTTTTTCAGACGCAAATATAGTAATTTTACCGCGTCAAAAATCCGGCCCCGGCGGATTTGTCGGGACGGAAGTTAAAATAAAATTGCTTATGGGACTTTTAGACGGAAAGGTCGCGCTCATTACCGGGGCCGCACGCGGCATCGGCAAGGCGATCGCTTTAAAATTCGCTTCCGAGGGTGCCTGCGTGGCATTTACCGACCTCGTTATCAATGAAGCCGCAGAGGAGACCGAAAAGGAAATAGCCGCATTCGGGCACAAGGCGAAAGGCTATGCGTCCAACGCCGCAGTGTTCGAGGAGACGCACGATGTGGTGAACCGGATAATCGAGGATTTCGGACGCATCGACATTTTGGTGAACAATGCCGGCATCACCAAGGACGGACTCGTCATGCGCATGAGCGAATCCCAGTGGGACGCCGTGATAGCCGTGAATCTCAAGTCCGCGTTCAACTTCATACATGCCGTCGTTCCCGGCATGGCGAAGCAGAAATCCGGCAGCATCGTCAACATGGCTTCGATAGCGGGACTGATGGGCAATCCGGGACAGTGCAACTACGCCGCGTCCAAGGCCGGCCTGATAGCTCTTGCCAAATCGGTGGCCAAGGAGATGGGTTCCCGCGGCATACGTGCCAATGCGATAGCCCCCGGATTCATCGTTTCCGATATGACGAACGCGCTTCCCGACGCGGTCAAGGAAGATTATCTGAAGCAGATTCCCCTGCGCCGCGGAGGCACTCCGGAAGACGTGGCCAATGCCGCCCTCTTCCTTGCCAGCGACCTGTCTTCTTATATAAGCGGCCAGGTGATAAGCGTGAACGGCGCATTGTATTGCTAAGACCCTGACAAACTATGAAAAACTCCTTTCTGAGGGACGTCGCGGCGGCCCTTGTCGACTTATATGCGCCGCGCGGCTGCATCGTATGCGGCCGACGGCTCGGAATGCGGGAAAAACATCTGTGCATATATTGCATGGCGGATTTCCCGCTTACTTTTTATTGGCTGCGCACACGCAACCCAATGGCCGACGAATTCAACGTCCGGGCGGCGGAGCATGAAAAAAGATACGCTTTTGCCGCAGCCCTGTTCTTTTATCGCTCGGAAGCCGGGTACAAGTATATTCCTCAGGCACTTAAATATGAATACGACAGAGGCGCCGGCAGATTTTTTGCCGCGAGGCTCGGCCGGCTGCTCGCGTCTTCCGAAGCGTTCGGGGACGTGGATGCGGTGATACCGGTCCCATTGCACTGGACCAGAAAATGGGGCCGTGGCTACAACCAGGCCTCCGTCGTCGCTTCGGCGGTCGCTGCGGAACTTTCCGCGCCGCTGAGGCAGGACGTTCTTGTCCGGTGCCGCAGGACCGTTTCGCAGACGAGGCTCGGAACCGAGGACAAGATCAAAAACGTTTCTTCAGCTTTCCGTGTCAGGAAACGGGCGGTGAAAAAACTTGCGGACATGCGTCCCCGGCATGTGCTGCTCGTGGATGACGTGTTTACTACCGGAGCGACGCTCGGCGCCTGCCACAGGGCCTTGCGCGCGGTGCTGCCGCCCGCCGTCCGCATAAGCGCGGCTACGCTTGCGGTGGTGGACGCATCATAGGAAACCGCCTGTCAATCAGTCTTCGGGCGAGAACATGGGATCCCAGGCCGGCAGCAGGACGGGCTTTTGGTCGAGCAGGGCCTTGACGTCTTCGGGGACGTATTTCTTCTCAACCACGAGCCGGAACATGTATTCGTCGAACCATTCGTCGGTCATTATCATGTTGCCCTTGTAGCCCGCGGCGGCTCCCCAGCTGTTCTCCACCATCCATTTTACCGGCTTCCCGTCCTTTATGTCGACGGCGATGAGCGTCATGGCGTGCGACGAACCGCTTGCGTGCGTCAGGATCCGTTCTTTCTTGTCCATCCCGAACTTCACTCCCATCAGGGATTCGTAGTCGTAGTTGTTGAGATCCAGTACGCCGGTCTTGCGGTTGAGGAACTTGCCCACGTCGCATGAAAAGTACAGGGCGGTGCCGTCCTTTATGGAGGCGATGGCCATCTCTTTTATCTTCTCGACAGGGAGGTTGAGATACAGCCAGTTCTGCCCGTCATACACGTGGCGGTCGTACTCTATTTCGTATGTCTTGCCGTATTCGCGGCTGGGATCGTTCATCACCATTATGTAATTGTTCTCGAGGTCTTCTCCTACGAATTCTTCGTAGAACGACTTGGGCGTGTAAGTCTTCGTGCTGACGAAGCCGCCTTTGGAATCGTAGCGCGTCCAAGTGAATTCTGTCGGAGGCACGCCGAGGCAGATGACGAGCATGCGGTAGATTTCTTTGAGCATGTCGGTTTTCATTTTCCGCTCCTGTCCGGCGGAAGCTGCGCGGAGCCTCAGGCCGTCTTCACGCAGTTTGGTGGCGATCTGGCCGGTCATCTGCGAGGTGTTGTTGGCGCACAGCGTCTCGGGCATGACCGAGGACGGAACTACGCCGTATTTCATTATCAGATTGGACACTCCGGTGAATTGACCGCCGTCTGCGATGGGATTTTTGAACAGCCAGTCCACCTTTCTGTCGTCGAAAGGAAGGTCCTTCGTGTCTATGATGCCTTGCAGGAACAGATTGGCTTTTTCGAGCTGGTCATAGAAAAACAGATAATTCTGGGAAAAAGTGAATTCGCCGAGATCGTGCCTGGCTATCATTCCGGCCCGCAATACGTTGAGCCCGGTGAAAAGCCAGCAGCGGCCTGATGATGCCTGATCGGTGCGGCCCTTTGTCTTCACCTCGTCGCTGAAATGCGTGTCAATCATGGCGATGTTTTCGGCATTGGCCGCCAAGACATTGATGGAAGCGGAGTTCAGGGCGTTGCGTATCGCCTTGTCCGCCGCCGTGCCTTCGTAGCCGCGGCTTATCTCCTCGAGCATTCCGGCCGAAATGCCGCCGTCGCCGGCCTGTTGTGCGAACGCTCCCGTCTGGATCAGCAGCGCCGCCATCAAAACGTATTTTTTCATTGTATTATTGTTTTAGTCATTTTATGCAATTACCAAAGGTATGTAAAAAAGCCGTTCCGCGCAACCCGTCCGGCCTTGCATGCGTATTTTCGGAGGCACTGCGGCAAAATCGGACGGATTTGTTGACTTTATCGGTATTTTTCGTATATTTGCAAAGTCGCGGCGGACTCCGATGTGATTTTGCTGCGCAAAAACGGGGTATTAGCTCAGTTGGTAGAGCGTTTGAATGGCATTCAAAAGGTCAGGAGTTCGATTCTCCTATGCTCCACTGAACACACTAATAATCAGTGTGGTTACAAAGTTACGCAGAAACTTACGCAGAAAATTACATAAGTTTCTGCGTATTTTTTAATCAAGAATAGTCAATCTATAGCAATATGTCGGATGTTCTCTTCACAGTTGGCCATTCAAATGGTACTCTTGAAAAGTTGCTTGGCCTCATCAGACTAGCGGATGTCAATTGTATCATAGACGTCCGTAGCACGCC
>X22_European_Rabbit__coassemble_104_pt1 | contig 21763 bp, 12 predicted proteins | sample X22_European_Rabbit__metabat2_high_PE_013 | metagenome-assembled genome bin X22_European_Rabbit
ATATGGTTTATAAAGATAATACTTTTCTTAATAGCAAATAACATTTATTGCATTTCTTGAAATTTTTTATCATATTTGTCAAACAATTTCGAAGCAATTCACAATAAGGATTATTCCGTTGTGAAAACATTTCTGAGCGGGGCGTCTGCGCCTCGCTTTTTATATCCGTCTGGCCCCGTTCATCCCCAAGACCTTCCGTTCGGACGATCCGATTTATTTCCTTAAACCAAGGAAACTTTTTAGAAATATTTCCTTTATTTAAGGAAACTTTCTATCTTCGTGCCGTGAAACATGGGGTGGATTATGAGAAAGGATACCATCAAATCGTTGATCGCGCTCAAGCAGCGCGAAATGCCGTTCGAGGTCATTCATCGTGACGAGGAGCTGCCGATCGGGCGCAAGAAGATCATCACCATCCCCGGCGTCCGCAGATGCGGCAAGTCCACGCTGATGATGATCGCGGTCAACGCCCTGATCGAGAGCGGTGTGCCGACCAGACACATCCTGTGGCTGGGCTTCGACGACGAGCGCTTGCACAAGATGACCTCCGATGATCTGGACGAGGTAATCGCAGCCTATATGGAACTATACCCGGACGTGCCCATCAAGGACGTGCACATGTTCTTCGACGAGATCCAGCTTGTCGAGGGATGGGAGTATTTCGTTTTACGGGTGTATAAAAGTTATTGCAAGAACATTTATCTGTGCGGCAGCAATGCCACGATGCTGTCTACGGAACTGTCCTCGGCCTTGCGCGGCTATCCGCTCGAGCACAGGACCTATCCGCTCTCCTTCAACGAATACTGCCGGTTCAAAGGGATCGACACGGACAGCCCTCTCGAACAGGATGAAGCAAAAATCCGAAATGCTTTTGCCGCGTATCATCATGCAAGCGCCTTCCCGGAAGTGGTATTGACCCGGTCGGAAACGGAAAAATTGCAGCTTCTGAACGGCTATTTCGACACCCTGTTGCTGAAAGATATCGCCGAGCACTACGGGATAGCGAATGTGCCGGCTCTTCGGTATTTTATCAAGCGCATCCTGGCCAATCTGACCAAACCGACTTCGATATTGTCGATATACAACGACCTTCGGTCACAGGGCCTGCGGATTGGCAAAGACGAGCTGTACCGATGGGCCGATTATGTGTGCGACGTTTTTCTGTTTGTCCGCATCCCCAGATATGACCGCTCGCTGGTACAGGAGCAACGGTCGCAGAAGAAATACTATTGCATCGACAACGGCTTGCGCAGCGCCGTGCTGCTCCCGCAGAGCGACGACAACGGCAAACTGCTGGAAAATCTCGTATTCCTGCACCTAAACCGCAACCTGCGGCCGACAGAGCGCATTTTTTATTTTCAGGAAACCTCCGAATGCGACTTCGTAATACAACTCGGGGAGCATGTCGACGCGCTGATGCAGGTCACCTGGGACCTGTCCGACGAAGGGACGCGCGATCGGGAAGTCAAGGGACTCATAGAAGCGTCGAAAGTGACGCGGTGCGACAAGCTGGCCATCATAACGATGCACGAAGAACGCACCTTCGAGCGGGACGGCAAGACGATTCACGTCATTCCGGCCTGGAAGTGGGCGCTCGGAAGATAGACGCTCGTCCGTATGCGTTATCGTTTGCTATGTTATAATCTTCAGCCCATCGTTCGAGCAGGTTCTTCACTTGATTACAAATTCCATTTTTCGACAGTCGAGTTACCGAGCATATTGCTGGTGGTGATCCGGGACAGTCTGCACTTATCCTTCTTCGTTCTAATGAAACAATTCGGTCATGTGGACAAAAAAAATGTCACTGATCTTGGCGAAAAAACAGATATTTGGCGACGACGACAAACACGCCGATCACATTTACGGTCGTGGTTCCGAGCAGGGTTACGACGACCGCTTCCGAAAGGTCAAGAATCTTGCGGCCGTTAAGATACACGATAATCATCGTGGCAACCATATATATACACATGAAGCCAAAAATGGCCACAGCAAATCTGCCGCGCTGTATGCGGTCCTGTCTTTCGCTCTCAAGGCGTTCCTGAAGGAATTCGGCCTGAATGGATTTAATCTCCTCCGAATATGCCTTCTCGTCCGAATCCGACGCACCGTCCAACAAATTCGCTATCTTATCGAGATTGGGCTTGTCTTCGCCAATCAAATCAATTTTTCCCATTGGAACCTCCGATAAGTCTGCGGATCAATCCGCGATAATAAAGTCTTGTCAATTCGTCCGGTATCTCCCGGTTCATGCCCAGGACATAAACGTTGGCCCATGGCGTCGCTTTCCCGTGAAGCAGATCCTCAAGTTCGCCGTCAGAGACACCTGAATACCTCTTCCACACGATGTCGCAGACTTTTTTGGCATCGTTGTCCTGCAGGTCGGGGACGACGAAATCGCCCGTCGCGTCGTCCGCCGTATCGTCCTTGTATTTAAAAACGACGGTTTTCTCCGTAATCGGGGCATTCTTATATTGCTTAAAAGAATGATAGACTGACGGAACGACAGGGCCCAGCCTCCAGGCCTCGACTCTGTCAAACCGGGGATTGAACACGGAACGGTTCATCAGGGCGAGCATGAACCCATGGGCGATATACACGAGCTTCATAAGTTTCAACGGCATTATCTCCGTTCCGGAACTCTTCGAAACATCGACAAAGTAGTTCGCCACTGACAATGCGCTATCTTTCATATCCTCAACTTAGTTTTACCCGTTTATTCAGAACCGCGGCACCCGCTTCGCAAATATAATGTCTTATCCGAAAAAAACAAAAAGAGGCTGAATCAATTGAAACAGCCCCTTCGTGCGAAGTCAGACGACAGTCCGCGTTTTTCCCGTCATTGCGGATCCATACGCCAGATACTTGGCGAATAGAGCCGTAGTACAGAGCCGATTGCCGAGGCGCTTGCCGCGGCTCCGTTGAAGGCATAGAACATCATGCATTCGATCGGATAGGTCCACGTTCCGGCATCCTGCATATCAAAGAAGGTAATGCCGGCTTCCGCGTCATAGCCAAGGGGAAACAACACGTAGACCGATGTCGACCATGTATAATAGCCGCCTCCCAACACGGTGTTGTATATGTTATATCCTTGGTATGTTCCCATCGCACTGCCATTGTTCATCGTAAACCGGGCCTTTTCCGAATCGAAGGTGACCGGTATTGTCCAGCCGTAAGCCGGAATGCTCAGGGCCGTTCTGGAAAGGACTGCATTCAGCCCCATCAACCCGCCTTCTCCTTCCGCTGTTTCATAAAAGGTCAGGATACAAGGTCCCGCAATATCCTTATCGAAGTCATACTGGGTAACTTTCAACGAATCCGAGAATGTATCCGACGAATATCTGAGGATTCCGATACGGGCATGGCCGCTCGTGTTTTCCTTAAAGTTCACTGTCAGATGCTCCCCGTCGGAAGCCACGCTGAACCAGTCGCCATCCGGCTCGAAAGTCAGAGGCACGTTGGACGACATATCGTATGTCAACGAGTGCTCATCATCTGAACCGGTCACTATCTCGCCGCCTGCGCTGAGCTGGAACCTCAGTCCGATCTGCTGCACCGTCACGTGCACGGAGTCCGTGCCGCAGCGCAATACCAGTTGCGAAGAACGTCCTTCCAGGCTGCCGTTTTCGGTTACGGATACATTCACGGTGTTTCCGTCCACCGTAGCGGAGCACCAGTCACGGTCGGTTTCGGCAGTAACCTCCCCGGCCGCCTCGAACACTACCGTGCCGTTTCCTGCCGCCGCCTCGAACAGTACGTCCGATTTCGTCACATGTATCAGGCTCTCGCCGTCAACGTCCCATTCCATCTTCTCGGAACAGGCCGCCAAGCCTGCCAGAACGGGAACCGCCAATAAATAAAATATATGTCTTCTCATGATCAGTCAATTTTAGTCATAGTTTCCACGTATGGCAAACGGTTGGATCTCGTGCCTGCAATATACCATGAAGAATTGGCGAACTGGCCTGCGCTGCTGCCTCCGGATAGCTGCCACATGATATATGAATTCACTGAATACCCCGGCCATGTTCCATAGTCCGTCCATGTGTACACGGGATGCTGTTCATCCCCGTTCCATTCGGTGCGCATGCCGACCGCCGCATTCCATGTCAACTGGCCGGGACCGGCATCCCATGAGCACAGCCATATTTCATTCCCATTGGCCTCGCCAATCTTTTGCGACAGCCATGTCAGGCTGCCTGAAGAACGCTGGTAGCCCAACGTTACCGTGAATTGCGCATTCAGTCCGCTCATGATGTAGGAAGCGCCGTCACCGGCGGGAGCCAAAGTCACGTTCACTTCCGTACCGCCATTGAAGGACAGTACATAATTCCCGGCAAATGCCGCATAACCCCTCCATCCTTCGGGGAAGACGGCATTGAACACAGTGCCCGATCCGCCCTTGTCGGTCAAGGAGTTCGTCTCCGGATCTACGATGAATTCTTCAAAGGTCGCTCCCGCCACTTCTACGGGCTCGTACAGACGCAGCCCTTCGTCGGTCAGCACATAGGCCGCCGTCACCGGTTCGGCTCCGTCCTGCCCAAAAGAGATCTGACGATAGTCCACGTCAATGGTCCCCGTGACCTGCGCACCTCCCACGGTCCCGCTGAATCCGCTCAGGACCATGCTTTCTTCAAGCGTCGATATCTTGTCAAGGTAAGATACCGGATCTTCCGTCATCTTACGCATATACATGATATTGTTGGTCTTCTTTCCGCGCAGTGTCACCAAATCGGACGTCGCATCCAGGACGACAAACTCGAATTCGCCCTCGAAGGCCTCATAGGCGTCGGAACTGGGAGTGGCGAGGTAATGCAACAACAGATTGTAAGTGTCAAAACTCAATACCGGACCGTCGTCGTCCGTCATCTTGTAGAGACTTTCAACGACCATCTCATTGTCGCCGGCCAGCTCCGAACTGGCATACACTTTTTCTTCGTCAAAACGGACGATAAACGCATATCCGCCATAGCCTTGGGCCGATTGCGGGTACATTTCAAACAACCAGCCCTCTTCGGCACCGGTCAATACGTCCTTCACCTCGGAGATATATTGCTGCAGTCGTTCCGACGGATTCTTGTCGAACACCTCGACATCATCCTTAAGGCAAGACTGGAATACAAACGCACAGAGCAGCATTCCCAATAATGCCCTATTATAAAGTCTATCTATCTTCATGTTTCTGTCCGCCATTATTTAAGGGTTAAATCATTCAAATCTATTTTTCCTGCTTCCAGGTCGGCCGAGCGCCGCTGTATGCAGTCACGCAGTTCGTCCAGATCTATATTCCAGCTGTCCGCCATATATTGCCTGACAAGTGTGAGCTTGGCATCTATCAATGAAGCGCCTTCCGTCCCCGCTTCGTCCATCCATGCCTGCCACTGCGAAGCCGGATAGCATACGTACATGGAAAGCATCTCCGCAAAGTCCTCAGTATACTCCATCTGTGAATAGGCACTGATGAACCCGCGGCTCAGATATCCGGAATTGTAGGGAGATTCGCTCCACAGATCCGCCACATAGTCATTGCCGGTAACGAACTGATAGGCCGTAGGCAGCTCCTTGGTCTGGTTCATGATGTGCGTAAACTCGTGGTGAATGGTTTTCAGATAGTAGTGGTTCAATGAAGCGATATTGTTTTTGTACTGGTTCAGATAATTGACGCCTGACAGCAGCACTTTCTTGCCTCCTTCGGCGGTGCCGAGGATAAAAGTCCCGTTATTCCTGTATTCCCACTCACCGATCAGGAAAAACTCCTTCGGGAAATATGCGCGCGTGAAGTCGATTCCGCCCACTTCATCGTAGGCCTCCACGCAGACATACTTCACGATATGCGCCAGCTGCACGGCCTGCGAATACTCTGCCGGCACGGTATAATAGTTGAGATCGGATTCTATCTCCTCATAGCGGTATTTGAAAGCAATGTTATAAGGATTCACATAGTTTGCCACAAGCCAGCGGTCGAAATCGTTTTCCACCTTCTCGCCCGTAGTAATGACGCTTGTCGGGTTCAATTCCTCCTCCGAGCAGGAGATGAAGGACCCTGCGGCTGCCAAAAGCAGGGCATATATAGCATAATGTTTTTTCATAATTCCCATCTATTTTGAAAATTTGCTTAATCGGATTGTCAGTTCCGCGGATTGGGTTCATAACCTGCATCACGCACCTTCTGAGGAATCTGCATGGCCCGGCGCGGGTCATCCACGGTCAGCAAATCGGTCTGCTTCTCCGGTTGTCCCGAAGCATTCAAAACGCGGCGGCAGATTTCAATGCCATAGCGCTTGACGTCGAACCAGCGCAAGCCGAGCTGCAATGTCTCGATACGCCTGAATCCCAGCACACATTGCAACATGCACTCCTGCGTGCTTCCTTCGGGCTCGATGTCGAACGCCGGATGCAGGTGCTTTTTCTGTGAAGACTTCAACGGTTCGGCATAGTCGATGCCGTTATAGAACGATGTCACCAAATCCGGGGTCACCGTCACATTCGTTCTCATGATGTTGTGCATCCACAAATCCAGATCCTCCGCCGCTTCATCGTAACGCTTCAGCATCACCTTGGCCTCCGCCCTGTTCAACAGGCACTCATCCGCCGTGAACGTGGGAAACACACTGTGATAATAGCCTATGCCTGCCACGGCGTCCGTGTACTCGAAGAGGTAAGGAAGCCTCCAGAAAATCACGTATGAGGAATTGGTGGCGCTATAGTGTTTCAGGCCCGAATAATAGCTTGCCGAACTGCCCCAGATGTTGGGCGCCCCGGCATCTTCGTTCGAAGCCAGATAAGGACTGTGGGCAAAACGTTTCCATGTGGAGTAATTGCCCATCGTGAGCCCCATTCTGGAATAACCGGTGGTCAGCAGCAGATTGCAGTTCAGCGAAGCGTCAATATAGTGCTGCGCTACGGCTTGTATCTGCTGTGTCATGGATCCCATATATGCGTAATCGCGCAGCATGCTTTTCGGCGAGCTTCCCAATACTTTGTCGGCATATTCTATCGCCTTGTCCCATTTTTCGTAGTAAAGATAGAACCTGCACGCAAAAGCGTATGCGGCCATCGGATTGAAATGATACTTGGGAACCGTCATGTAGGAATCCCCCACATAAGGCAATGCCTCTTCCAGGTCCTTTTCCACCAGCCTGTACACCTCGGCCACAGAATTGCGTTCGTAATTTACCAATACGCTCGTTTCCGGCTCGGTCATATAGGTGATGCCTGGATCATTCTCGGCAGTGGCGCTATTGTAGTGGAGCGAAAACAGGTTCACCAGCATGAAATGGTTGTAGGCACGGCATATCAATGCCTCCGCCCTGGCCTGCTTCAGTTTGTCGGTAGTGGCTCCGCCCATTTCCTCGATAGCCTGCAATGCATGGTTTGCTGAAGATATGGCCTCGTAAGAAGACTGCCAGAAGCGTTCGGGAGACTCGTTGTCAGTCTCGGTGACGTCCTGCCAGGCATATACCTGCTCAATGAAACGTGAAGTATTGGGATTGGATTCCCCCATGTCATCCACATTGTCCGACATGAATTCCGTAAGCAGGTAGTACCCGTTTTCCGGATAGGCGGACACGAGCAGGCTCGTGATCTTGTCTTCCGTATCAATCTGTGCCCGATTGTCCGGCATCGTGCTGAGGAAATCGTCGCATGCACCCAAGACGGCGGTACAAGCCAGGATTGCCATATATTTTATTGCATTTTTCATAATTCCAAATTTTATCAGATCCCTAATTTCAATGTAAGCGTGAACTGACGCGGCAAAGGAGTCGCCACACCGCCGGTATTGAAGAATTCCGGATCCTGGCCGTTAAGCTTTTTGTCGGCATAGATCAGGAAGAGGTTGGCCGCCTGCAGCTTCAACGACAGGTTGCTGACCTTCAATGCATCAGTGACGCGCTTCGGGAACTCGTATGCCAGGGATATTTCCTTCATTCGGACGAAATCACCCTTTGCGATACGTTCGGTAGAATAATTATAGGCATTGTAAGCATAGCTCAGGTTCGAATCGTTATTGTTCTGGCGTCTGCTGGCTATGACCGGCACTGTCGTATACTGTTCGTCACCGGGAACCGTCCAGCGGTTTTTGAACTCCTTCGGCGTGGAGGTAAGATCCGTGTAAACATTCTTGAACACCGGATCCAGACGGACCACATTTCCGAAAGAATAAGTGATGAATACATTCAGCGAAAAGCCTTTCCATTTGAAGAAGTTTCCGAAGCTGCCCACATCCGTAGGGTCGGCACTGCCCGAATATTCAAGGAACGAGAGCTTTTCCGGGTCGCTTGTCTGGAAATAGATGCCCGTCGTGGTGACATTGCCGTCCTGATCAAGGAACGTAGGCAGACCCTGCTCGTTCAGGCCGCGGAACGGTATGGAGAAGATGCTCCGCACCGGATAGCCCTCCATCGCAAAACCGGTGCCCGACACCAGGTCGATGACACGCTTGTTGGTCTCCAGTTCGGTCACTTCATTGTGCACATGAGAATATATGATGTTGGTACTCCATGTGAAGTTCCTGGTCTTTATATTGGTGGTGGACAGGGTCAGCTCAACTCCGCCCGACTTCATGGACGCGATGTTTCCGAACTTCTGTACCTCTCCTCCGATTCCTTGCGTGGTGGCAAGTCCTATCAGGTCAAAATTGTTGCGCTTGTACCAGTCCGCCTCTAAATTGATGCGGTTGTTGAGAAAGCCGAGGTTCACGCCCACGTTCAATTCGTGCTTCTTCTCGTAGGTAAGCTCGTTATTGGCCAATTGCGCAATATATAGTTCACTCTCCTTCATGCTGGCAAACGGCCGCCAGGGATTGGCGCTTGAGATCACCACATTGGAGTTTGTCACGTTCGAGGGGCCGCGGTCGGCAGTCAGTGAATAAGAGAGCTTCAGCGCGGCATAGCTGAACGCGGGCATCAACGGCCTGAACCATTTCTCTTCATGGATGTTCCATGCGCCGGACACGTTCCATGTAGGCAGCCAGCGCGCCGAACGGCTCTTTCCGAGCTTGTTGGTGCCCTCGTATCTCAGGGTTCCGTTCAACGTATATCTTCCCTTATAGGAATAGGTCGCGTTGCCGAAGAAGGCGACGCTGCGCTCATGCCTGTTGCTCAGCGAATAGTAGTCGGTATTGTCCTCAGCCCCTTTCTTGAACGCCTGGTACGCATAATTGGGAATCTCGCCCATGCTGTATTGCATGCCCCAGCCGCGGAACCATGTGGAATGGCGGTCAATGGAATTGGTCTCCATACCCGCGTAGAGGTTAAAGATATGATTCCCGTTGAATACGTCATTGTAGCTCAACGTAGCCCTGAAGTCCTTGCCGATCATGCTGTTGTCCGTACGTTCGTAGATACCGCCCTCAGGCAGGATGCTGATTGGCAGCGCATAGATATCGTCCGGATCGGTGTAGAGCAGAGGATTCCTGTCACGTATCGTCGAAGTGCCCATCTCACGGTAGGCAAGCGCCTGGTTGGAATCGTCCAGAATATAGTGCTCCTGCGACGTGGAAGAATATTTCACCGCTCCGAGTATGCCCAGTTCCAATTGCCTGAAGGGCTTGTATTTCAGTTCGCCCTGTACGCGCAGGTCAAAAATGTCATAGTCCATGTAGTTGTTGTCCAGTTCATGGAAGATGTTGAACGGGGCATAGTTGCGGGTATAGAACGTATTGGATTCCAATGCCCGCGAGGTATTCATGGCGAACGAATAAGGGTTGATGTCAAAATCACGCTTCACCTCGCCGCTGACGGCATCGATGTCGCTGCTCAGCGTGCCGGGCGCTCTCTGCTTACGGTAGCTGGCGCTGCTGATAAGGGAAGCGGTGAGCTGCTTTGAAATATTGAAGCTGGAATTCAGGTTGGCGGTATAGCGTTCCACCTTGCTCGCCTTGGTCCAGCCGGGGTCAGTCATGGCACTGAGCGAGGCGTAGTGCTGTGCCTTGTCCGTACCCGACGAGATGCTGACCGAATGGTTGCGCTGGATTGAGTTGGAAAAAAGCAGGTCGAACCAGTCCGTATTGCGATATTCTGCGGCACGCAGATAAGCCGCCTTCGCCTCATCCGTATTGGCCAGGGCGAACTGTCCCGTCACGGGGTCGTAGGTGCTGATCAATTCATACATCTTCCCATAGATGCCGCTGTCCGCGGAATTGGATACTGAGGCATAGTTCAGGTAGCCTTTCTGCTGCAATTCCTGATAGACGGACATCTGGTCCTGCGAATTCATGATGTTGAACAGGCTGTAGCTCGGCTTCAGCCTCATGGTATATTCACCGGTATAGCTGATCCGGCTCTGTCCGCTCCTGCCTTTCTTGGTCGTGACCACGATAACGCCGGCCATGGCGCGGGCTCCATAAATGGAAGTGGCGGAGCCGTCCTTCAATATCTGAAAACTCTCGATATCATCCGAGTTCAGTCCGGCGATGGCCGAAGAAATCAGCGTATTCGGGTCTCCGGAAGAAAGTTCGTCGGCGCTGACGTCGACTACATCGTCCATGATGACGCCGTCCACCACCCACAGCGGTTTGGAGCTGCCGTAGATGGACGTGGCGCCGCGGACGCGGATCTTAGGTGCGGTACCGAACGTACCGGATACATTCTGCACGGAAACACCGGCGGCACGGCCTTCGAGAGAACGGCTGATGTCCGCCATGCCGTCCAGCTTGACCTCGTCGCTGTCCAGCCTCGTGGCGGCGCCCGTGAACAACCGTTTGTCCATCTTCTGCATGCCCGTCACCACCACTTCGTCAAGCATTTCATTGTCGCTTCTCAGAACGACCTTCAGGGGCTTGCCGGTAATGGCCACTTCCTGCACTTCCATCCCGATAAAAGAAATCACAAGTGTCTTGGCCGACCCTGGCACATTGGACAACGTGAAATTGCCGTCCACATCGGTAATGACAACATTTTTTGTCCCTTTTACCTGCACGGACGCTCCGATGACCGGCAATCCGTCATCTTCGGCAGTTACAGTTCCTGTTACTTTGTTTTGAGCTAATGCAATACTCGCCCCCCCCGGAAGCATAAAAAATAACAACAAAATTAACTTTCTTTTCATAAGCATCAATTAAGTAAAATTACACTACACTTTTGGGAACAACTCAATCGGATACAAAGTTAATAAATATCATGTCATGACAGACGGATTTTGCAAAGTTTTTAACATCAACCTGTTTCCTGATATTTGAGAAGCCATTTCCACGCAGGTACAACCCGTATTTTCCGGTCTGCGGACGCAGTTTGCCGTCATCCCCGCACTGCGGCGACAGCACAGCATTGCGCAGTCCGCCGTCGATACAATAATTAAAAAGGCACGCCATTCTCCCTGGCCGGCGATCTGAATATGTCACAGGCAAAATTTATATTTATTTGGAGGTTTAACCAAAACTTTCTATATTGTCAAACAATCTAATCTTGCGAAAAGATAAAAAGATGTCCGAAATCGGACGGGGACTTAAAAGTCCGCCTTAGGTATCGGAGAACACAAAAACTTAATAACCTGAAAAAACACGTCATGAAAGCATTGCAAAAAACACCTATTCCAGACTGATGCAGTCTCTATGACTCCAATCACATAATCCGATTAACCGACCTTTAACCTAATTATATTACATGATGCTAAAAAATTTACGAAAAATTTGTATTTCGGCCGTCATGCTATGCCTGTCGATGACCACGTTTGCCACCCCGCCACAGGACGGAGGGCATACGGTATCGGGAAAGGTTACCGATGACGTATCGAAAACGGGAGTTCCCGGCGTGGCCGTAACCATCAAAGGCACCTCCATAGGTCAGATTACGGACATAGACGGCATGTACTCCATCGTCGTTCCGAATAACGAAACGGTTCTGGTATTCTCCTCTTTGGGATATGAGGAACAGGAGATTGTCGTGGGTACACGCACCAACATTGACATCGTGCTGCAGGAAGCATCCTTTGAAGTGGACGAAGCCGTCGTAATTGCCTACGGTACCTTGAACAAGGGGCTTGTAACCAGCGCCATATCTTCTATAGGGACCAATGACCTCGTCAAATCCCCGGCGGCCAATATCACCAATGCCCTGGCCGGCGCGATGCCCGGAGTATCGTCCGTGCAGACGACAGGCCAGCCCGGCAAGGATGATGCCACGCTTTATGTGCGCGGCAACGGCTCCCTCAGCAGTTCGCTCTCCGCACCGCTGGTGCTGGTGGACGGCATCGAAGGCCGTACATTGTCGCAGATAGACCCCAATGAAATTGAAAGCATCTCCGTACTGAAAGATGCCTCCTCGACCGCCGTATTCGGCGTACGCGGCGCCAACGGCGTCATTCTGGTAACGACACGCCGCGGCTCCGAAGGCAAGCCGACAATAGCCGTGACCGCCTCGCTCGGCGCACAGCAGCCTATCTCTTTGGTCAAGCAGACCAACAGTTATCAGTATGCCCGTTTCTGGAACATGCGCCAGCAAATGGACGGTGCGGCGACCGGCTATTTCACGCCCGAGCAAATCGAGGCATACCGGACCGGCTCCGACCCCATCATGTATCCGAGCATCGACTGGATGGACTACATGTTCAACGATATATTCCTCCAGAGCAAAAACAACATCAACATTTCGGGCGGCAGCGATGCGGTCAAGTATTTCGTATCGATGGGATACCTCTATCAGAACGGTCTGATGAAGGAGCTGCCCGGCCAGACCTACGACAACAACTATCGCTACAACCGCTACAACTACCGCGCGAATATCGATGCCAGGCTCTCGCCTACGACGACGCTGAAAGTCGGCATGGGCGGATACGTCGGCAAAACGCAACAGCCCATTGGCGCCAGCACGAACAACAACAGCGTGGAAGACCCATGGATTATCGTCCAGACGTGGACTACCCCATGGGCCGGGCCGGGCTTTGTCAACGGCGTCCGCACCCTCGCGCCGAGCGGCAGCGACATAATTCCCGTAAACGAACGCCGTAGGGACGGCATGTTCGCCTTCTACGGCTTGGGGTACCGACAGCTCTACAACACTACCCTCAACCTCGATGCGGAGATTACGCAGAAACTCGACGTCATTACACCCGGACTCTCCATATCGATCAAGGGCGCCTACGACAACACCTTCTCGATTCAGAAGAACAGGTCGGGCGGCAACACCGAGTGGCAGACCGTATGGTACAAATCCGATTTCGACGCCCAGTTCAACGGCATGCCTCATTTGGACGCCACGGACCCCGATTTCGACAAGACCTATGTCTTCCGGCCCGAAGGCGGCAGCATATCCCCGCTCTCCTACAGTGAATCGAACGGCCGCGGGCAGTCGTGGTACATCGAGGGCCGCATCAACTACGAACGCACCTTCAACGAAGACCACCGTGTGTCGGCGCTGTTTTTGTACAACCAGTCGCGGAAATACTATCCGGCCACCTATACTTATATTCCGCGCGGATATATCGGATTCGTAGGACGGGCCACTTACGGTTACCGCAACAAGTATCTGTTCGATGTCAATTTCGGATACAACGGATCCGAGAATTTCGCGCCCGGCAGCACCCGTTACGGTCTGTTCCCCGCCTTTTCGCTCGGATGGGTCGCCAGCGAGGAAGGATTCATGTCGCGCCAGGAGATCTTCTCCTATCTGAAATTCCGCGTCTCATGGGGACGTGTCGGCAATGATTCGGGCGGCACACGATTCGCATATGCGCCTACGACATGGAACAGCACCGGCGGATATTCCTTCGGCGTGGACAATCCGACGCTCACGCCGGGCTATGGCATGGGCACGGAAGGCAATCCTCTCGTAACATGGGAAACGTCCGACAAGCAGAACTACGGCATCGACGCCAAGTTCCTCTACGACCGGCTGACGCTGACGGCCGACTATTTCCGCGAACACCGCACCGGCATATTGATAACGCCCAATTCGCGTCCCAACATCGTGTCGATTACATGGCCGATGATGAACATCGGCGTGGTCGACAATCACGGTTATGAGCTGGCGCTCGGCTGGCGCGACAGAGCCGACAAGGGCTTCGACTATTATGTCAACGCCAACGTTTCGTATGCCCGCAACAAACTCGTCTATTTCGACGAGGTGGCCAATGCCGAGCCGTACATGAATTTCACGGGCGGCTCGACAGGCCCCTACGAGCGCACCAGGATCGGCGGCATCAACACCTCCGGATTCGACGGCCGCTACTACAAGTTCGAACGGCTTTACCAGTATTCCGATTTCATCGAGAATGCGGACGGCACGCTTACCCTCAAGCCGGACTATCCGGTGCCGTCATTCGACGTACAGCCGGGAGACGCCATGTATGCCGACCTCAACGGTGACAACATGGTCGACGCCAACGACCGTTTCGTGACGGGCTACGGCGACAATCCCGAATACACGTTCGGCCTGAATGCCGGTTTCAACTGGAAAGGGCTCTCGTTCTCCATGCAATGGGTGGGAGCCACGCACGTAGACCGCGTTTTCGCACAGGACATGCGGCACCCGATGACCAACCACCACGACCGCGGCCTGCTGACCTACTTCTATGACGGCTGCTGGTCTTATGAGAATCAGGAAAATGCCGTGTACCCCCGGCCTTCCTACGCGAACGGCGCCCGCAACCAGTGGAACTACGAATACATGTCCACGCTATGGCTGAAGGATGCCTCCTACCTGCGTCTGAAATGCCTCAACCTCGGGTATACGCTCTCCTCCGGAGGTCTGGAAAAAGTGGGCGTCAAATCGCTGGGTATGACTTTCAGCGCCTATAACCTATTGACTTTCACATCGCTCAAATATATGGATCCGGAGAGCAAGCCGACCAATCAGGGCGATTACCCGCTGGTCAAGCTCTATACCCTCGGTGTGAATATCAATTTCTAATACGGAAGCCTTATGAAGATTACAAAATTCTATATCAGGAAGTACGCGGCCCTGCTTGTCGGGGCGGGAATGTGCATGGCGACCTCATGCTCGGAAATCAGCTTCGGCAACGAATTCCTGGGCGATGCGCCAGAGAGTTCAGGCTCGACACTGGGAACGATGTTCTCATCGAAGATCAACGCCGAAGAGGTTATGACCCGGGCCTATCAGGGCCTGCCATACGGATTGCCCTGCACTGCGGACAACCGCTTGGGAGGCAACATTCTGGAAATGCTGACCGATTTGGGCCAGAGCTATCGCAACAATGGCAGCGACGCCCCTTTCCAGCAATACTATGGCGGGGCCGTCAATGCCAACACCATCAGCGGCAACGCACCCTATCTGTTCGGCGGCGAGACCGACTGGGCGACCATAAAATACGCATGGATCTATATCGAGAATGTCGACCGCGTGCCCGACATGACAGCCTCGGAGAAGAAATCGAAAATCGCCGAGGCGAAGATGCTGATAGCCCTCTCGTATTTCAACATGATGCGTTACATCGGCGGAGTCATCTGGCTCGACCACAGCGTCGCGGTCAACGAGACCATGGAGTTCCCGCGCATTACCTTCGCGGAGACGGTCGAGCGAATCAATGCCCTAATCGACGAAGCCATCCCCGACCTGCCGTGGCGGTGGGACGACAACAACGACGGCCGCATGAGCATGGCCGGAGCCATGGCATTGAAATTCAAACTGCTGCAATGGGCGGCCAGCCCGACGTTCAATGCCGATACGCCATGGCACCCGCAGGCGGATGAATACACCTGTTACGGCAATTACGACCGGCAGCGGTGGACCGCCGCGGCCAATGCCGGCAAAGCCTTCTTCGACGAGGTGAACCGCCGCGGCGGCATAGCCTTGATCAAGGCGGCGGGAAATACGCACGATGAGTATCGCAAGGCCTATCGCCGCGCCTATTATAACCGTGGCGGCACGGAAATCCTCATCTCTCTGCGCAAGGGCTACGGTGCCGATATATGTTCGGAGTATTACAACTCACGGCTTTATTCGGGCCCGACGCTCAACTACGTGGATATGTTCCCCTGGAAGGACGGCACAGATTTCCCCGCAGATTTTGACTGGGAGCATCCCGACCGCGCCCCTTTCTTTGAGAATGAAGGCGGCACGCTGGTGCCGACACGCGACCCCCGGCTGTATGAGAATGTGGCGTGCCCCGGAGATATCTATTTCAATGGCTTGCCGGCCCCGGTATACATCCCCAACGACAGTTACCGCAAGGGCGAGACGACCGGTTTCCTGACGATGAAATTCATCCTCCAGACCGCCGCAGACCGCAGCGTCCCGGTGCAGTGGCCCCATACCCGCCTCGCGGAAATCATGCTCGGGTATGCCGAAGTGCTGAACGAGGTGAACAACGGCCCCACGGCCGAAGCTTACCGGATGGTCAACGAGGTACGCGCCCGCGTGGGACTGTCGCCGCTTCCCGACGGAATGGACCACGACGCCTTCTTTGAGGCCGTGCTGCGCGAACGCGCCCTCGAACTCGGCTTCGAGGAGGTGCGCTGGTTCGACCTGGTCCGCAACAACCGCCGGCAAGATTTCGTCAAGCCGCTCTACGGACTGGTCACTACCGGCGACAATGCCAATCATCCCACGAAATTCACGTTTGAAAAATTCTCCCTCCCCGAGCGGATATGGGCAAAAAATTGGGATGCGAAATGGTACCTCATGCCGATACCGCAATCGGAAATCAACAAAAAATACGGAATGACGCAAAATCCGGGCTGGTAAAATCGCACAACATTTACGAATATGAATAAACTGAATCTTATATTGACAACCATACTGTCGAGTTGCACGCTGACCGTATTCGCACAAGCTGCCCCGGCCCCCGACACGCAACTCGCCGATACCCTGAAACTCGGCTATCAGTTGTCCGTTCCGGCGAAAACCGGCAGTTTCTCCATTGCGGGAGTCAACTCCGCGGCAATCGAAGAATCGCCTTATATAGATATTTCCAAGGCGCTCTACGGCAAAATTGCCGGACTCAATGTCTACCAAGGCACAGGCGCATCGCCCGACAATGTGTCGACGCTCTCGATTCATGGGCATACACCGCTCGTGCTCATCGACGGGTATCCCCGCAGTCTCACCGAGGCTACCGCCCTTGAAATCGAATCCGTGCAGATCCTTACCGATGCGACGGCCTCGGCACTCTACGGCATCCGGGGCGCCAACGGCGTCGTGCTGATAACCACAAAGCGCGGAAAAAACGAAAATCTCAATGTCCACATGGACTATACTTTCGGCGTGAACACGGCCTTCCGGGCACCCGATTTTTCCGACGCCTACACGTATGCCCACGCATACAACACGGCACTGGTCAACGACGGACTTGCACCCCGTTACAACCCTCAGGAACTCGACGCTTTACGCACAGGGCGTTATCCCTACGAATTCCCCAATGTCGACTGGTGGGGCGAAACCGTCAACAAAGCGGGATTCACGCACAACCTGAAGATGTCGTTCAACGGAGGCAACGAGCAGTTCCGGTATTATACGGTCATCGACTACTACCACGACCGTTCGATGCTCAAGAAAAATACCGAGGATGACCGCTACAAATCCACGCCGACCGATACGAGACTGTCCGTCCGTACCAATATCGACGTGAACATTACGCCGACGACCTACATGCAAGCCGGCGTGATGGGCAAGCTCATGGAGACCAAGAATACGCGCTACGGACGCGATGCGATTTTCACGGCTCTATACAAAACGCCCGCCGCGGCATTTCCTATCCGGTATGCCGATGGCATCTACGGAGGCGGCGACCTCTACGACAATCCGGTTTATCTGCTTAAAGATTACGGACATACACGCGACATGTACGGAACGCTGCTGGCCAATTTAAGTTTGCGGCAGTCGCTCAATGCGCTGACAGAGGGACTCGGGGCCGAACTCTCCGTGGCCTTCGACAACGTGGGCTCAATGACGGAGAGCAGCTCCAAAACCTTGCGCACCGAGATGATGAACGCATCCATTGCCGAAGACGGCACGCTGGTTACGCGTCCCGAAATCACCGGCACGGACTCGCCGGTCCTCAACCACAGCCAGGGGTTCAAGAGCCTCTCCATGCGTAGCGATTTTCAGGCCAAGGTCTATTATCGCCGCAAATTCGCCGAGCACAGCATCGACGCCGCCATGATTTACGAGATGCAGTCCGATATCCGCAACGGACGGAACAACACGCGCAAGAATCAGTCGATGCTCGCCATGGCAACCTATAATTATGCCGACCGGTACACGCTGACGGCGGTATTCAACCGTTCGGGGTCGGCATATCTGCCCGACGGACACAAATATGCCAATTACCCTGCCGTGTCGGCCGCATGGATTCTGTCGAACGAGCCGTTCCTCAGGCATTCCAAGACGGTGAATGACCTCCGGCTGCGGGCCTCTTACGGACTTTCGGGCTGGGATGGCAACCTGAGCCACGAGCTGTGGCGCTATTCCTACGGAGCGACGAACACGAGCTATCTCTTCGGAAACGGCACGGGAGGCACTACCGCCGGTGCAGGCGAAGGGACGCTGCCGGTCGAGGGCCTTGTGGCTGAGCGCGCCGAGAAAGCTACGGCGGGTCTCGATCTCGCCGCTTTCAACAACCGGCTGCATGCCACAATCGAAGGATTTTACGAGCGCCGCTCCGATTTGCTCGTGTCGGGCAGCAACTCCACGTCGGGCATCATCGGCATCGGTGTCGGACAGGTAAATGAAGGCATCAACCGATTCGGCGGTCTTGATTTCTCGGTCGAGTGGAGCCATCAGGCCGGCGATTTCACATACGGCATCGGAGCCAGCGGTTCCTACCTCGATTCGAAAATCATCGCGGACGGACAGGCCTTCCAAGAGTACGATTACCTCTACACGGCAGGCAACCGCGTGGGACAATGCTACGGCCTGGAGGCACTCGGGTTCTTCAACAGCGAGCAGGAGATCCACAACAGCCCGACACAAACCTTCTCGCAGGTTCGCCCGGGTGATGTGAAGTACAAGGACCAGAACGGCGACAACCGCATAGACGCCAAAGATGTCGTGCGTATGTTCGACACGCAGAAACCGCGCTTCTATTACGGTTTCCACCTTGATCTCTCCTACCGCAGGCTTGAGCTGTCGGCGGCTTTTCAGGGCATGTCGGGAGTAACGGTGAATCTGCTGAACTCCCTGCTTTACAAACCCCTTTCCGAGAACGGCACGATCTCCGACACGTTCCTTGCGCACGAGGTCTGCTGGACACCCGACACGAAGGCTACGGCGACCATGCCGCGTCTGACTACCCTGGCCAATCCGAATAACTATCGCGCCAGCTCGCTATGGTACCGCGACGGTTCGTTCCTCAAGCTGCGCAACCTCACGCTGGCGTATACGTTTCCCAAGGCCATGGCCCGCTTTGCCGACCTCAAGGTCTTCGTTACGGCCACCAACCTTTTCTCGATAGACAACATCGATTTTGCCGACCCCGAACAGTTGGCGGCAGGTTATCCTGCAACACGCAGCTTCTGGGCAGGTGTCAAGTTTAACTTTTAATGCCAAGACAAGATTATGGGATTCAAACATATCATAGCGATTATAAGTCTGTCCGCCGTTGCCGTCGCGTGCAATTATCTCGATTTCGACGAAACGGCAGGACGGAACAACAAGGAGGATATGTACAGATACTTCGACCGTGTAAGCCAGATGCTGACCCATGTGTACAGTTTCATGCCGCAGTGCGCTTCGTTCACCGGTGCAGGGTTGGATGTACTTTCCTTGCGCGATTGTGCGAGTGACGACGGCGAGTACGGGGCAGTGGCCGCGACCATCCAGAACGTGAACAACGGCAACTGGTCGGCGACCAGCACCTTCGATGAAGCCTGGACGCTATATAACGGCATTCGGGCGGCCAACAGCTTCATCGAGGAGGTGGAACATGTCGATCTGTCACGCTACGAGAACCAGAGCAACTATCAGAATTGGATGGAAAGCCTGCGGTATTTTCCCTATGAAGCCCGGGTGCTGCGGGCATACTATTTCTTTGAGCTGGCCCGCCGTTATGGGGATATCGCCATGCCTCTGACCGTCCTTACGGTCGAGGAAGCCAATACCATCGGCAAGACGCCTTTTGCCGAAGTCATCGCTTTCATTGTGAAGGAGTGCGACGAGGCCGCCAGGAATCTCCCGACGGATTTTCTGGCAGTCGGCGGCAACAACAACACGGGACGCACGACCAAAGGCTTTGCCATGGCACTGAAAACCAAAGCTTTGCTATATGCGGCAAGTCCGCTGCACAACCCTTCGGACGATGCCGAGGCATGGAAAGCGGCGGCACGGGCGGCTTTGGATGTCATCAATCTGAATCTCTACCGGCTCGACGCCAACGGATGCTATACCGATCCGCTGAACTCGAAAGAGCTGGTACTGGCGCGGATGAATACGGAAAATGCCTCCTACGAACTGTACAACTTCCCGCTGCGGCTCGCATACGGCAACCGCACCCAGGCGTTGCTGGCCTGCGGGAATTATCCGTCCCAGAATCTCGTCGATGCGTTCGAAACCGTTAACGGCTACAGCGTAACGCTCGGCGCCTCGGGATGGGAATGCGCCGACCCCGCTTTCGATCCGCAGCATCCTTACGACGGCCGCGACCCGCGTTTCGCACGCACGGTGCTGGCAGACGGCGCTACATTCAAGGGCATTGCCGTAGATGTTTCCACGGACGGCAACGACAATGTGCCGGTAGCGCAGGGCGGCAGCGCCACAGGTTATTTCCTGCGCAAGTACATCCAGGAGAACACCAGTTTCGAGCCGAACCGGACTGCGACGCAACGGCATCAGTGGATTCTCTACCGCTATGCGGAAACGCTGCTCTCCTATGCCGAGGCCATGGTCAATGCTTTCGGCAGCGGCGACTACCGCGACGGCGAATTTACCCTTTCGGCCCTGGAGGCGCTCAATCAGGTGCGGGCGAATGCCGGCATGCCGGACATCACCGATACCGGCAAGGAGGCCCTGCTGTCCCGCATCCGTAACGAATGGCGCGTGGAATTCGCTTTCGAAGACCATCGTTTCTGGGATGTACGCAGATGGAAAATCGGCGACGAAACCCAGCGCCAGCTCTATGGCGTGCATATTGTGCGGCGCACCAACGGCGAGAAGGTGTACACCCGCACCCTGTATGAAACCCGTGCATGGTCGGAGCGGATGAACCTCTACCCTATCCCCCAGCGAGAATTGTTCAACAACGACAATCTCAATCCGCAGAATGCCGGCTGGTAGTCCTTGCAAGAGTTAAACAAACACAAACCGAAAAATAAAAATGAATATATATATGAAAAAAATGTTCGGACGCGTTTCAATGTATGCAGCGACAGCATTGTGCGCATGGTTTATATGCGGTTGCAGCGAGAAGGGCATCGATTCCCAGCCCGAAGGCCCCGCCAATTTTCAAATCGATGCCCTTGACGCCTATACTTTCGAGGCGGAGTTGCCTGAACAGGTGGTGTTCAACATCAGCTCGAATACGCCGTGGCGTATCGAGAGCGACCAGCAATGGTGCCATGTAACGCCGACAATGAGCGCCACGAGTTCACTGGTCGAGGAAATTACGGTTACCGTGGACGACAACATCGCTTTTCACCCCCGCACGGCCGTGCTGACGATTTCAGCCAACAACATCGAAACGGCGAAAACGGTCTCCATAACGCAGGAATCGAAGACCGACCTCGTGGTTACCGTTCCGAGCGAGCCTATTCCGGCAGAGGGCGCAACCGTCGAAATCATCGTGCGCTCCAACAAGCCGTGGGAGTATATCACGGAGGATGCCTTCCTGCACGAGGCTTCTCCCGCCTCCGGCGAAGGCACGGGCGAAGAGACCA
>X22_European_Rabbit__coassemble_107_pt1 | contig 21141 bp, 15 predicted proteins | sample X22_European_Rabbit__metabat2_high_PE_013 | metagenome-assembled genome bin X22_European_Rabbit
CAATCGCCCTGAATTCGGCGGCAAGTTCCTCGTCGCTGAACGTGAAGCAGCAGCGCCCGAGCATGTCCTCCGACTTGACGAGATCGAGAAGTTCGTGCAGATCGCCGGAACGGAAGTCCACGGTTATGTTCAGACCGTTGTCATGGGCCTTCCTGAGCAGATCCGCGAAACGCGGCACCCTCTGTCCGGCGAATTCCCCGCCGAACCACGACCCGGCGTCGAGAGTATCTATGTCTGTGGAAATCCAGTCAGAAATAGGTCCCTCCCCATTGGTCGTGCGGTCGAGCGTCGAGTCATGAAGGATATAGAAGACACTGTCCTTGCTGATGCAGACGTCGCACTCCATCCATTGGATACCGTATTTTATACATGAATCCGCCGATGCGAGGGTGTTTTCCGGAGCGATGGCGTTGGCGCCCCTATGGCCGCTTACCTCGGGAATTGCCGCATCTTTTTTGCCGTTCTGGCCGCATGCGCAAAGAAGCAGCGCGGCCGCAAATGCCATTGAAGAGATCTTTTTCATCGTAACTGAATCCGTAATTGGAAAATTTCTGCAAATGTAACAAAATTCCGTCAAAACCTTTGCCGTACAGAAAAAGGCTACACAGCGCCGTAAAAAATCGCACTGCGAAAAAGACTGTACCACACAAAAAAACACAACGAAAAAAGGCCGCATCGCGGCATTTGCGACACGGCCTCTTTCATGCTTGAAAATGATTTATTTAATCTCTATGACCCTGTGGCTTACGGCCTCTTCGGTCTTCTTGACCTTGGGGATGTTCACTTTCAGCACGCCGTTTTCAACTTTGGCGCTGATGTGCTCCCTCTCAGCATCGTCCGGCAGCAGCATGGTCTGACGGAATTTGCCGTAAGTGAATTCTCTCCTGATATAGTGGCCGTTTTCAGCCTTGTCCTCGTTTTTCTTTTCCATGCTTATGACGAGATCTCCGTCGCCGTCGAGAGTGACATTGAAGTCATCCTTGGTCATGCCGGGGGCCGCGAGTTCGAGGTCGTACTCATCCTCTTTCTCAAGGACGTTGAGCGCGGGAACGCTCATGCCGTGTTTTGTCGGCCATGCAGTTTCGAACAAATCGTTGAAGAAGTCTGATCCCCACACCTGATTGTTTCTTCTTGAAGGTAACATAGTTTTAATCTCCTATAAGTTAAAGTTAAACAATTTCTTTTTTCTCCGGACGCCCCGAAAGGCCGTCCGCCCGTAAACAATCAATTCCCGGACCGTAGCGGCATGGCATGCGAAAAACGGCCACTTTGACAGACAACTATGTCAAAATGACCGTTTTACGTGTCAAAATGTCTTCACCGTCAATGGGATGCCTGCACCCTCTCTCTTATAGCCTTGCTCTGCTCTTCGTAGCCAGGTTTGTCAAGCAGGGCGAACATGTTTTTCTTGTACGCCTCGACGCCCGGCTGATTGAACGGATTGACGCCCAGGACATACGCGCTGACGCCGCAGGCGAATTCGAAGAAATAGAACAGGGCGCCGACGGTGCGTTCGCAGATGCTGTCGACGCTGATCATGATCTGAGGGACTCCGCCGTCTATATGTGCGAGACGGGTGCCCAGCCTGGCCATGGCGCCGCAATGCTTCACGTGCTTGCCGGACAGGAAATTGAGCTGGTCAAGATTCTGCGGATCCGGACCTATGACGACGCTGCGACTGGCGTTCTCTACATTGACGACCGTTTCGAACATGATGCGCTCCCCTTCCTGAATGAACTGTCCCATGGAGTGCAGATCGGCCGTGTTGTTGACCGACGCGGGGAATATGCCCTTGCCGTCCTTGCCTTCGGACTCTCCGTAGAGCTGTTTCCACCATTCGCCGAGATATTGCAGCTTGGGATTGTATGTCACCAATATCTCCACCTTTTTGCCGAGTCCGCCGTAAAGAAGATTGCGCATAGCGGCATAGACGACGGCAGGATTTTCCTCAGACTTCACGCTCAGCTTCCGTTCCATTTCGGCGGCGCCTTCAAGCATGGCACGCACGTCGAAACCGGCCACGAGCACTGGCAGCAGGCCGACGGGGGTAAGAACCGAGAAACGGCCTCCAACATTGTCCGGAACGACGAAAGTCCTGTAGCCTTCACGTACGGCAAGAGTCTTCAGCGCACCCCTTTCGGCGTCCGTGATGGCGACGATGCGCGCGGCGGCGTCCAAATAATGCTTTTCTATGAATTCCCTGACGATGCGGAAAGCGATCGCAGGCTCGGTGGTGGTGCCTGATTTGGATATCACGATGCAGGCCGTATTGCGTTCGGCCGCAAGATCCATCAGTTCGGCGATATAGTCTTCGCAAAGATTGTTGCCGGCAAAAACGACCTCCGGAGCGTTCTTGGTCCGAAGCTGCCGGGCAAAGCCGTGCGAGAGAGCCTCGATTGCGCAGCGGGCGCCGAGATAGGATCCGCCTATGCCTATGACAATGACCAAATCCACTCCCCTGGCCTTCCAGTCGTCGCGCACGGCCTCGCAGGCCTCAAGCATGCCATCGGGAACGGCAGGCGACGGATAACCCCTGCCGGCCGTCGCCGAAGCGGGATCAAGAGTCCCGGAAGGCAGGTGCTTCCAGCCGAGAAAATCATTGCCCGGGCCCTGTTCTTTTTCAAGAACGTCGAAAGCGTCAAGAGCTTTTTCAAGATACTTTGCATACTCAGCATCCTTCACAAAGGAAGAACATCCTTCAATGTCGATTTTAACCATGATTCTGTCCTTTAATTTTCAAACGGAGACAAATTTAAGAAAAAAAACACAAAGTCAGCGGCCCGACGTACGGAGACGATATTTGCGGCTGCCCATGTTCATGAAGAAAAGACAGCCGTCGGGAAGCTCCACGCCTCCGGATTTGCCTGCCGCGGTGCGTCTGTACGTATGCGGATCGACGGCAAAGAGCACCGGGGCCCTGTCGCCCTCCGCGACGAACCCGAGCCTGCGGTAGGCTTCGCCGTCCGACCATTCCAGATCGGCGTAGCTCATCACGTCGTCGGGGCGGACGTCGCGGACAAAGGCATTCAGCAGCTTTCCCATGCCTCCCGCGACGCGCATCCATGGCAGGGAGGCATAGCGTATCCATTCGTAAGACGCCACGGTATCTCCGCCGACGTGCAGCCTGCGCGCATTGGAGAACCCGGCCACGGCGACGAGCGTTCCCCGCCCGGGCCGCCTTTCGCCGCCGCCCGACTCATTCCGGACGAAAAGCCCGTAACGATACCTGCATGCGGCGTCGCCGTAGGCATGGTTTCCCTCAAGGAACTTTCCGGCCACGGCACCGTCTATCCTGCGCACCTCGCAGTTGCGTGCGAATACTCTGTCACACAATCCTATACGTGCATTCAGTCTGGCCCGCGTCACGGCTCCGCCGCACAGCCAGCGGTCTTCCGCTATCACAACGGAGTCCGATACGGCGTCAGCCATGCGCCTTACGGCGAGCATGCGTTCCATGGCGCCCTCAGGAGTACGCGCCGATACGGGTACGGCGAACACGCTGAAACTGCGGCCATCTTCAGAAAAAACGGTCACGCCGTCCTCGCGGCGTTCGGAAAAATTTCTGCCCGAAGCATTCAGCAGGTCCCTTATCCCGTCTTCGAACGAAGCCATATGTCAGAAATCGAAGCCGAATGACATATAAAATCCTATTCTGTGCGTCAGCGACGACCAATGCACGTCAGCCTTCAGCGGACCTACGGGAGTGGAATACGCATATTCAAGTCCGAAACCGTAGATGCCCCTCGCCGACTGGACCGACTCCAGATCGTCGGAATCCCCGCTGACGTTCACTATGCCGCTCAGATAGCTTCCCGGCGCAAGACGGCAGCGCAGATCCGCACGGGCCACGGCAAGGAATTTCCCGCAGAAGGCAGAATTGTTTATGCCGATGAAAGGGATATGCTGGTCGACATACCTTCCGTACATGCTGCCGCCTATGAAATTGCCGTACTGAAGCGGCACGTTATCCCCTATGACGAATCTGGCATATAACGAAGGCCGCAATGCGAAACGGTCCGAAAGGCGCACGACGCCGGACGCGTCAAAGTTCACTTCATGGAAAGGCTTGACTTTGTACGGCATGCCGAGGAAGGTCCAGTGATAGCCCGCCCCGACGGTATAGCCCGAATCGGGGAAATAGCCGTTGTTGAAAGTGTCTATGCGGGCGTCCGCGAACAGGGACAGATATCCGTCGTTCAGGGATTTCCTGTCGTAGTCTATCTCGGGCCCGTCGGAAAGCAGATTGTAGAAATTGAAAATGTCGCTGCGGATGCCGCCGTGCACGTCGAAGTCCGTCCATGCCATGTTGGACAGATAGATCTCCTGCCTGTTGTGCAGAAAATCTATGTTGTAACGCACGTCGCCTATCGAGAAAGTGTTCCTTTCCACCCAGTTCACCGAAGCGTCCACGTTCACTGTAGGCAGGGACACATTATTATAAGAATAATGCACCTTGAAATAAGGGTTGGTGCTCACTTTGGCGGACAGGTTCAGCGACGATCCCTGTATCCTGTTGGTATTCAGACCGAAATCCAAGGCTATGGCCACGACTTCCTCCGTATCCATGCGGAAACCCACTCCGAGGCGGTTCACCGGTCCCCTCCGGCAATTGAATCTGAGACGGAACGGTTCCTCGGTACCGAGCAGCTCATAATTCACGTAATCGAAGGTCCCGCTGCCGAACAGCACGGACACAGCGCTCTCGACGGTCTTCCTGCCCACGGTATCTCCCGGGGAAATGCCGATCTTGCGCAGAAAATAATTTTCCTCGATGGCGTCCACCCCGAGGAATTCCACGTCGGAAATGACTACCGGACGGGTCCCGAGATCTATGGCCGGATGAGCCGGCTCCGGACGCGGGGCGGCGGCCCCCGTCCTGTCGCGGACAAGAGTCAGGGCTTCATCCGCGGCCTGCGCCGCCAGATAGCCGCGCCGTATGATGGTGTCCACGTTTTCAGGGCTGAAGCTCAACATGTTGAATTCGTGCAGGTCGGGCTTTATGAGCGTGAGGTCAGGCACCCTGATGTTGCGGCGGAACGAATCGTTGGACAGCATGTCTATGCTTTGCATGACTATGTCGCCTATGTTGTTGATGGTCGCGAAATCCTTGGACGCATCCGAAAGCTCCACGCCAATGACTATGTCCGCGCCCATCTGCTTGGCGAGATCCGTAGGGAAATTGTTCCTCATGCCTCCGTCCACAAGCACCATCCCGTCCACGCGCACCGGCGCGAAAAGCCCCGGAATCGACATGGTGGAACGCATGGCCGTATTCAGTTCACCGCTGTGCCACACCTTGGCGCGGCCGGACACGAGATCAGTGGCCACGCACACGAACGGCACGGGGAACTCAAGAAAATCCGACGGTTCCTGATACCCTACGGTGAGGCTGGATATGAGGTTGTTTACGTTCTGCCCGTAGATGGTTCCGGACGGCAGGCTGCCTAACAGATTGTCCTTTATCATGTCCGACGGATCTTCGGATATGGTGAATTCCTCCTTGGCGCCGGTGGTATAGTCGGCCCTGCCTATGTCCGCCATGTCCTTGAGACTCCTGTAGAAAGGAAACGAAAAGGCGTATTTGTCATTGTATCTGATGCGGGTGTACGGCGTATAGGACCTCGGCACCTTGTCGCTCATCATGATGTTCCAGTCTATGCTCCGGACGATGGAGTCGAGCTGCCCGGGGCCGTAGCCGACGGCATACAGGGCGCCCACAAGTCCGCCCATGCTCGTGCCGAGCACCATGTCCACGGGGATGCCCTTTTCATGTATATATCTGAGCACGCCCACATGCGCGGCCCCCTTGGCGCCTCCTCCGCTGAGCACGAGAGCTACCGTAGGCCGTCGGCTGCGTATCGAATCCATCCTGCTCCTGATTTCGTTGAGCGCCTTCACGTCGGCATGGGAATCCATTCTGAAGCCCGCGGACGCCTCGTCCTGGGCGAAAAGCGCGGAAGCCGGAGCCAGCATCACCGCGAACAGCAACGCCATTCCCGTTCTAATCGTCCCCGGGAGCTTTTTCGGATTGTTCATGACAAGGAATAAAAGTTATGGCCTGGCCGCCTCCCGCGGCCATTCTAACCTCAAGTGTATCCGCGGAAGTGACGGTGCGTTCCGTTATCTCGTACGACTGCGGATTGGTCAGCCAGTCGGCGTCTTCCCCGTCGGCATATATCACGGCCGTGTAATCCTTGCCGTCTTCAAGAAACGATAGCGGCTGCACAAGCGTGCGCGGCGAAGAATCCGTAGTGGCTCCGTAAAAGAACCTGTCCCCGGCACGGCGCACCACGGCGACATATTCGCCTATCTCGCCCTGCAGGGCCTCGGACCAGTCGCAGTCGGCATCGAAATCGCGGAAGAAGCGGAACGCCGGATGTCCTTCGTAATTTTCTATCAGATCGCTTGCCATCTGCAGGGGGGAATAGATGATCACCCAGTCCGCCAACTGCTTCGCAAGCGTAGTGTGCACACGGCATTCCGTGGCGGGCTTCATATTCCATTGCCGCAGATTGGGATTGCCCTTTATGTTTTCGAAAAGGATGTCGAAAGTGCCCGGAGTATAGTCCATCGGGCCGGCGAGCAGCCTCGTATAAGGCAGTATTTCAAGATGTTCCGGAGCATTGCCGTCGCTCCACGCATTCCACTCCATGCCCCTTGCGCCCTCGCGCGTCATGAAATTGGGATAGGTGCGGCGCAGGCCTGTGGGCTTGATGGGCTCGTGGGCGTCGACCATGATTTTATATTTCGCCGCCTCGTCGATGACCTTCTGATAATGGCGCACGCCGTACTGGCTGTGATGCAGATTGCCGCCCGGCATGCCGCCGGCATAGCCCGTCTTCAACGCATGGATGCCCATTTCCGCAGCCCACGCGAGGGCCGTGTCAAGCTGTCTTTCATAATTGGGGACGTTTCCGCCGGTCTCATGGTGAAGGATATACGAAACGCCCTTGGATGCGGCATACTGCGTCACCTTGCGTATGTCGAAGTCCTTGGCAGGGCTGGTGAAATCGAAGTCCTGGCGGGCTCCCCACGTATCCCAGCCGTCGTTCCAGCCTTCAAATAGGACTCCTTCTATATTGTTGGCGGCGGCGAAGTCAATGTATCTGAAGGCTTCGGAAGTGGTGGCGCCGTGGCGGGCGTCAGCCGTCCATGAATTTATGCCGAGATGCATTCCCCACCACACGCCGACGTATTTCATCGGCCTGATCCAGTCCGTATCTTCCAGAACGCAGGGATCGTTCAGATTGAGAATCAGGGCCGAATTGATGAGCCCTACGGCGGAATCGCTTATCTGTACGGTGCGCCACGGTGTTTTGAAAGTGCCTCCGACCACAGCCTTGACGCCGTCAGGAAGGGGTGCGAGCGCACTCGTGAAACGGGTGCCGGAGGTTTTGCGAAGCGTCATCTCCGGATAGTCGACGAGGGCCGCCTCGTGCACGCTGGCGTAGATGCCGTCCTCCGTCCTGAACGTGACGGGGGTATTGGCGTCCTCCACGGCGGAAAGCGGCAGATCCCTGTATGTCAGTTCATAGGTATCGAAATTGCCCGGTATCGACCATGAACGTGCGTCGGACGCGAAATTGAATTCCGTCAGCTCGTCGTTCACCCTCACGGTATCCGCTCCCGGCACCTCGTACTCGTATCTGAAGCCGAGACCGTCGTCAAAAACGCGGAAAACCATGGCAAGCCTCACTCCGGAGCCGTTTTTCAGATTCACCCTCAATTCATTGTGACGGTCGCGGATGCTTTTGTTTTCTCCCCACGGCTGCGTCCATACCTCGTCGTGCGAGGACAAAGACGAGCCTGCGGAGCTGAACGTTCCGGACAAATCGGATTCCGCCGCCGCAATGCCAAGGCGCGACTGCTCTATGAAAGGCTTTCCGTCCACCGAAACGGAATAATAGGGAACGCCGTCCGACAGCGCAAAATCCACTTTTATATGGCCGTCAGGCGAAGAAACAGATGAAGGCCCCGTGCAGGCCGCCGCGGCCGTCAGCGCCACGGCTAATACAAAGTACCGTTTCATATATCTGTACCGTTGGTTTTCAATATCTTGTCCACGGCCGCAGCCGCTTCCTCATATTCATATCCTCTTCCGAGGGCGAATTTCAGCATTTTAAGGCGGAGCTGAGGATCTCCTTCGAGAGTCCTGTACTTGGCTTCAAGCGTTTTCAGCATCCGTCCCTCGGCCGCGTCGGCGTCCACGGCCGCGAGGGCTTCGTCCGCCGTCTGCTTCGATATCCCCTTGCCGGCGAGCGCATACGCTATTTTCACTGGGCCCCATCCGCTCAAGGAAGCCTTTTCTCTCGCGAAAGCGGAGGCATACCGCAGCTCGTTCAGATAATTTTCTTCCATGAGCGAGGCCACCACCCTGCCGGCGGCCTCCGAATCTCCGTCAAGCATTTTCAACGCCTTGCGCCCTATGTCCCGGGGGCAGCATTCCATAGCGGAACACCGGCGCTGCAGGCTTGCGAGTACTTTCTTTTCCCGTTCTTCCATGGCATCCACGGCATCAGTTCCCGTGCCTGCCGGCAAGCATGCCGCAGGCGGCATAGATATCTTCTCCGCGGGAAGCCCTGATTGTGGCGGTTATTCCGCCCCTGTTCAGCCTGTCCCGGAATGCTTCCATGACCGGTTCCGCCGAAGATTCGTACGGAAAATCCGGAATCCTGTGGAAACGTATCAGATTTACCCTGCATTCAAGTCCGCGCAGCAGACGCACGAGCGCGTCGGCATGGCGCTTGTCATCGTTCAGGCCGGCGAACATGGTATACTCGAAACTGATGCGGCGCTGCCCGGTGAAATCGTACCGTCTCACAAGCTCCATCACGTCCCGCAGCGGAAACGCCCTTTCGGCCGGCATCAGGGCCTCCCTTTCGTCGGGGAACGGATTGTGCAGGCTCACGGCCAAGTGGCAGCGGCATCCGTCAAGATATCTGCGGAGATTGGGAACTACGCCTATCGTGCTGAGGGTAATCCGCTTAGGGCTCCATGCAAATCCCCAGTCGGCGGTGAGCACCTCTATGGCGCGCCTTACGTTTTCCCAATTGTCGAGAGGCTCGCCCATCCCCATGAAAACGGCGTTCGTCAGTTCCTCCGCCTCGTCCACGGCAAGAAACTGCGAAAGGATGTCCGCGGCGGAGAGGTGCCCGTGAAAGCCCTGGCGGCCCGTCATGCAGAAACGGCAGTTCATCCTGCATCCGGCCTGGGACGAGACGCACAGCGTCCTGCGGTCGCCGTCCGGAATCATCACGGCTTCCACCGCACTGTCCTCGTACCGTCCGTCGCCGCGGGGGCACGATACCGGGAAAAGGTATTTTTTGGTGCCGTCCGACGAGACGATGCATTCGGAAGGGGCGGTCAGGCCCAGTTCGTAAAGCCCGGACAGCGTTTCCCTGCCGGCTTTCGGCAGATCAGTCATCCCGTCCATGGCGCGCACCCTGCGCCTGTACAGCCATTTAGCCATCTGTCCCCCTGCATAGGAGGGCAGTCCGGCGGAAACGGCCGTTTCCCTGAGTTCCGCGAGAGTTTTTCCGAGCAGCGTATCCTTCATGTAGTTCCTTAAAGTCCGTCCGGCAAGGCCGGAGTGCATATTATACAAAGGTAATCATTTTAAAGGAACAAAGCGACATTTCATGTCCCCGAAAATGAAATTTGTTTTTTACGGATAAAAAGAATATTTTTGCTCCAAAGACAATTTAATTTGTTAAATTAATTTGTTAAAAACTAATAACTTTTATTCTAACTCATTAATTCTTATGTCAAAACAAGCCATATCAGCCATGATCGCCATTACGCTTGCGTGTGGCGCGTCATTCGCCGCTCCCGGCAATCGGGGGGGGGTATTCTGAGACGCTGCTGACACAGGACCGGACAGCTTCGGGCACGGTACGTGACGCCGTGGGACCGGTCATAGGAGCCAGCGTCATCGTGGAAGGTACTACGACAGGAACCATCACCGATCTGGACGGACATTTCGAGCTTCAGGGCGTGGAGCCCGGCGGCACGCTTGAAATCTCCTGCATAGGCTATGTCACCAGATCCGTCATCTGGAACGGAACGCCTCTCGACATATTGCTTGAAGAAGATTCCGAACTTCTCGAAGGCATAGTGGTCGTAGGCTTCGGCACCCAGAAGAAGGTCAACCTGACGGGCGCGGTTTCCACCGTCAGCGCCAAGGACATAGCTTCACGTCCGGTGAACTCCGTAGTCGACGCGCTCCAGGGCATGGTTCCGGGCATGAACGTCTCCACCGGTTCAGGCGGCGGCGCCTTGAACTCATCAAAGTCTTTCAATATCCGCGGCCGCGGCACCATCGGCAGCGGTTCGTCCGTAACCCCGCTGATCCTCATCGACGGCATGGAAGGTGATCTCAACACCCTCAATCCGCAGGACATCGAGAACCTTTCCGTCCTGAAGGACGCCTCGGCCTCCTCCATCTACGGTTCGCGCGCGGCCGGCGGAGTCGTCCTCGTCACCACCAAGAAGGGCAAGGCGGGCAAGACCGTCATCAACTACAACAACAACTTCCGCTTCAACTCGCCTTTGAACATGCCGGAAATGATGGATTCCTACACCTGGGCCCTCTACATGAACACGGCGAGCATATACAGCGGCAACGGCGTATGGTTCTCCGACGACAAGCTGCAGCAGATTCTTGCGGCGCAGAAAGATCCGTCCAAGCCCACCATGTTCGCCAACGGCAACAACCAGTGGGAAATCTGGGACGACACGCCGCTCCTGCCCGTGGGCAACACCGACTGGCTCAAAGAGCATTTCGGCAACTCGTTCACCCAGGAGCACAATTTCAGCGCCAGCGGCGGCAGCGAAGCGATGCAATTCTATTTTTCCGCCAACTATCTCGACCAAGGCGGCACCCTGCGGCACGGCAATGACGATCAGCAGCGTTACAACGTGAACGGCAAGATCAATTTCAAGCTCGCCAAATGGGCAAGCCTCGGCTACAACGTGCGTTTCACCCGCACGGACTTCGAGACGCCGACCGTAGCCTATTCGGGCGGCAGCTTCCCGCAGTTCTATCATGACGTCGCCCGTTACTGGCCCATCATTCCTACGAAGGATCCGAACGGCCACTATGTCACCGAATCCTATATCGACGAACTCGAAAACGGCGGCCAGGTCAAGTCGCAGACGGATGTGACGGCTCAGCAGCTCACCCTGCAGCTCACCCCGCTCGCCGGATGGATCATCAACGCCGAGCTGAACTACAAGACCACGACGCAGTATCAGCACACGGACTGGATCACGACACATGGCTGGGACGTCAACGGCAATTCCTTCGTATTCCACAACCCCAACAGCTCGGTGCGGGAATATACCATCAAGACCAATTACTTCAATCCCAACATTTTCACCGAATATTCCCGTGAGATCGGAAAAGGCCACAACATAAAGGTGATGGCCGGTTTCCAGGCCGAGCTTCTGAGGAACCGCTCGATCAACGGACAGCAGAACGGCATCATGGCCGGGCTTCCCACGCTCAACACCACGTCATCCAACCCGAGCGTGTCCGGAGCCTACAACAGCTGGGCCACAGCGGGCTGGTTCGGACGAATCAACTATGACTACGACGGACGTTATCTCTTCGAAGCCAACTTCCGCTATGACGGCAGCTCCCGCTTCATCGGCGACGCCAGATGGGGCTTCTTCCCGTCCTTCTCCGTGGGCTGGAACCTCGCCAAGGAGAATTTCATGAAGGACGTCGCCTGGGTAGACATGCTGAAGATCCGCGGCTCATGGGGAGAACTCGGAAACCAGAACACCGACAGCTGGTATCCGTTCTATCCCGCCATCGGATTCTCGTCGCAGGGCGGCAACTGGCTGCTCGGCGACAGCGCAAAGCCCAACATATCTTCACAGCCTTCCCTGGTCTCCACGTCCCTTACATGGGAGAAGAGCCGCACATGGGAGGCCGGTCTGGACTGGAGCCTGTTCAACGACAGACTGTCGGGAACCTTCGGCTACTATCAGCGCAAGACTTACGACATGGTGGGTCCCGCTCCTGAACTCCCGGACGTGCTCGGCGCCGCCGTGCCCCGCGTAAACAATCTCGACATGACCTCGAAGGGCTGGGATCTGCAGGTCAGCTGGCGCGACTACGCCGGAGACTTCAGCTACGGGGCCACGCTGTCCCTGAGCGACAACACGGTAGTGATAGACAAATATCCCAACGAATCGTTCAACCTCGACAACTACTATGAGGGCGAAACGCTCGGCAACATCTGGGGCCTCACCACCGTAGGCATAGCGAAAACACAGGAAGAGATGGACGCCCACCTTGCGAAGGTCGACCAGAGCCTGCTGGGCAGCAACTGGAGCGCCGGAGACATCATGTATGCCGACATCGACGGCAACGGCGCCATTGACGACGGCACGTGGACGCTCGGCGACAGCGGCGACTTCCATATCATAGGGAACTCCACGCCGCGCTACAATTTCGGTCTCAACCTGGAAGCCGCATGGAAGGGCTTCGACCTGAAAGTGTTCTTCCAAGGCACCCTCAAACGCGACTATAGCGCGGGCGGAGCAGTGTTCTGGGGAGCCACCGGCCAGGGCAAATGGCAGGCCCTCGGCTTCAAGGAGCACGAGGATTATTTCCGCGACGATCCTGACGACCCGAAGGGGCTCAATCTCGACAGCTACTATCCGCGTCCCAACTGGAGCGGCGGCCGCAACATCTATGACCAGACACGCTATCTCCAGAACGCGGCCTATGCACGTCTCAAGAACGTTACCCTCGGGTACACGGTGCCGCACGAGATTTCCCGTAAATTCTGCGTGGAAAACCTCCGCGCTTTCGTCTCGGTGGAAAACCTGCTGACCATCACCAAATTCACAAAGCTGAGCGACCCCGAGCTGATCGACGCCAACATGAACTGGGGCTTCGGCAAGGCTTATCCGCTTTCCAAGACATTCTCTTTCGGCGTAAGCCTAACATTTTAATACGCACGGATCATGAAAAAACATATCAGCATATTATTGTCGACCGTCATCTCGCTTGCCGTCTTTTCAGCATGCGACGACTTCCTCAACAAGGTTCCGGAAAGTTCCGTGACCCCGTCCGCATATTTCTCGGCTGAGGAGGACCTGGCGGCATACACCATCAATCTCTACAACGGCAGCTTTACCTCCATCTCCCCGGGCAGCTACGGCATCGGCACCTTCGGCAACGACAACGGTACCGACAACCAGGCGCAGATAGATTACTCGGCGCGCTGGGCTCCGGGAGAATGGCTGGTAGGGAGCGGTTCGTGGGACTTTTCCGCCATCCGCAACTGCAACTATTTCTTCGATCAGGTTCTTCCGCGCTTCGAGGAAGGCAGCATCTCAGGCAGCGAGGCCAACATCCGCCACTATATAGGCGAAATGTACGTACTCCGCGCCCTGGCCTATTTCAGCAAGCTCCAGTCCATCGGAGACTGCCCTATCATCGAAACGGCGCTGCCGGACGACGAAGAAGTCCTGATGGAGGCGTCCAGACGCCGTCCGCGCAATGAGGTGGCACGTTTCATAATATCCGACCTCGAGAAAGCCGAAGACCTGCTGATGGCCTCCGGCACCCCGTCCGGCAACAAGAACCGGATCAGCCGCGACGTGGCCTATCTGATTCATTCCCGCGTTGCCCTGTATGAAGGCACATGGGAGAAGCATCACAAGGGCACGGCCTTCGTACCCGGCGGCCCCGGATGGCCCGGCGATCCCGCCGACCTCGACGGATTCAACATCGACACGGAGATAGACTACTTCCTCACGCAGGCCATCACGGCCTCCAAGGTGGTGGGCGACAGGCATGTAGCGAATCTTACCCAGAACACCGGAACCCCTGAAGGCATGGACTCCAGGCTCGGCGTACTGAACCCCTACTATGTCATGTTCTGCGACACGGACATGGAGTCCTATGACGAAGTGCTCATGTGGCGCCGCTTCAGCGAGGACCTGAACGTTACCCACAATATCCAGATGCAGCTCGGCCGCAACGGCGGAGGCACCGGCTGGACTCTCGGACTGGTCAATTCGTTCCTCACCGTCAACGGCCTGCCCATCTACGCCGATCCCGAATACGATCCCGACTGGGAGCTGGAAAGCGTGAAGGCGACTCTGCAGAACCGCGATTCGAGGATACGCATATTCACCAAGCAGGACGGGGACGTCGATTTCTACATTGACGGAGAGCCGACCTATACCAATTATCACTGGATCCTCGACGGCCAGTCGGAGACCAAGATGGTGACTGGATTCCCGCTGAAGAAAGGAAAGCACTACGACGGACTTCTCGGAGGCAACGGAACGCATCAACACGGCACCACGGGCAGCATCATATTCCGCTCCGCGGAGGCGCTGCTCAACTATATCGAGGCGTATTACGAGAAAAACGGGACACTTGCCGACGCCACGCTCGACACTTATTGGAGAGCCCTGCGTTCGCGCGCCCTCATCGATCCGGACTACAACAAGACCATCGCGGCCACCGACGTCAGCAAAGAGGCCGAAGGTGACTGGGGAGCCTATTCCCATGGCCAGCTCGTGGATCCTGTGCTTTACAACATACGCCGTGAAAGACGCGACGAGCTTATCGGCGAAGGAATGCGCCTTGCCGACCTCAAGCGCTGGCGCGCTCTCGACCAGATGGCTTCGGAGCCGTACATTATCCGCGGCATCCGCTATTGGGGCTCGAAGTATGACACGGAAGGCATCTGGGCGCCGAATTCGGACGGGGAACTCGCTCCCGTAACCGTCATAGTCGACGTTGACGGCGGCACCGGAAACATCTCCGCCGGAGTCAAGGACGGAGGCATAGACGATTACATCCGTCCCTATCAGCTCACGCGCATAAACAACTCCGTATTCGACGGATACCGTTTCACCCCGGCGCATTACCTCGATCCGATCGGCCAGGCCACATTCCGCAAGACTTCCGTAAACAAGGAAGATCTGGAATCATCCGTGGTCTACCAGAATCCCGGCTGGTCGAAAGTGGCGGGAACCGCTCCATCCACGGTGCAATAGCATTCCCGAATAGACCATGAAAGGAGGGCGGCCCAAAGTCAGCAATGGCTTCAGGGCCGCCTTTTTTTGCAATATTCCATTATTTTTGCAGAAAAGGCTTAACATTTTCCTGACTTGGACGTCTTGTCATCGGATAAAAGATAAAACGAGATCCTTATGAAAAAGATTTTTCTGTTGCTCATAGCCCTCCTGCCGTCCCTGACGGCGGTCTCCCGTCCTTCGGGAAAAGCAGTTTCCACGGCGGCCTACGCCGTCATTTCCGAATTCGACCGCTGCAACGGCGTGGAAGTCATCCGGATGGGGCCTTTTGCGATGACCATCGCGCGCTGTGTTCTCAATATGTCCTCCGATCCCGATTCACGGCAGGCTCTGGAGCTGGTGAAAGGAATCCGCCGCATCTCCGTATTCTCATACGAAGACTGCGCGCCGGCCCTGCAGAACAGGATTTCCAAACGTGTCAATGACGTCTTAGGCGATTACGAACCGCTGATGGAAGTACGGGACGGCGAAGATACCGTGCGGATGTTCGGTTCCGTGGACGAAAATACGGGCGACATCTCGGACTTTGTGTTACACATAAGCGACGGTATGATAGTATGCTTTTCCGGCCGGCTGCCGATGGAGGCCGTTTCACGGCTGATCGCCGAAGCGGAATGACGCCTGAGCAATTCCATATGGACTGGATTTCCCTGTCCGGTACCTTCTGGAGGGTAGCCCGATACATACTCGGCGACGACGCCGAAGCGGAAGATGCCGTGCAGGAACTCTACCTCCGGCTCTGGCGCGGCCGGGACGCCCTTGACGGCATCCGCTCTCCAAAGGGCTACGGCATCACCGTCCTGCGGAACCTATGCCTGGACCGCATACGGCAGCGCAGCAGGACAGAGGCGGACAGCGGGCAGGCCGAGCCGGAATGTCCCGGCAGCTATGACGAAACGATGGACGTGCGGGCGCGGCTCGCCAAGACGCTCACCGCCATCGAAACCCTTCCCGAACGGCAGAGGACAGTGATGACACTCAAGGTCTTCGACGGTCTCGATTATGCGGAGATAGCCCGCAGGACCGGAATCAATTACTTGTCGTTGCGCGTATTGCTCTCGCAGGCGCGCCGAAAACTAAAAAACAAATTGTTATGAAAACTCCCGAAGAAATAGGCCGGATGTCGCCCGAGCAGCTTGAAGCGGAGTCCGCTGCGCAGGAGGCCTGCGTTCCGCAGGACTTGGAGCGCCGCATCATGGAAACCCTGGCGGCCGACGAAATAGCCTCGGCTGTCCCGGCCCGCAGGCCCTTCCGCCAAACTCTGTGGCTGCCGCTTTCCGCCGTCGCGGCCGCTGCAGCCCTCTTTCTCATTTTCCGGTCCGCGACGCCAGGCCGTCCGCTCCGCGATACATATGATGATCCGTATCTGGCCTACGCCGAAGTCGAAAAGACGTTCCGGACCATCTCCGACAAACTTTCCACCGGCACGAAACTCGTCCGCCAGGCGCGTGAGACCGCCGGAAAACCCCGTGAAATCCTTGACAAAACACAATCCCGATGAAACGAATAATGATTGCCATAGCGGCCGTTCTGCTGCTTGCGCCGTGCGCCTTCGCCCAGAGCGGCGAGCGCATCTACAGGAAATACGCCGACGCCGACAATGTCAGCGTCGTATATATCTCACCTTCGATGTTCCGCATAATCGGCCGGCTCCCGGACCTTGACGTGGGAGACGGGCAGATAGATTTCACCCCCATCGTCCGCTCCCTGACCGGACTGTATGTCATCGACAGCGAAAATCCGTCCGTCAACGACGATCTCCGGCGCTCCGCCGTCGGGAACGACGGCTACGAACTGCTGATGGAGGCGAGGGAAGACAAGGATGTCGTCCGCATCTACGCGAAAGGAAACGAGCAGGTCGTCAACGGGTTCATCGTATTCGCCGACGAGGGGGACGAAGTGAGGTATATCTGCCTGGAAGGACGGATGCCCCGCGACGAATTCGACCGGCTGCTCTCCGAGCAGATGAGAGATTAGGCCCGACGCCAGCGGGCCTAAACGACTTACCCCTGCCACGGCTGTCCGCAGCAGGGGTAATTTCATATCATATACACTAGTCTTATTGTCTCTTCAGAAGATTGATGCCGTTCCGGAGATTCAGAATATTGTTTGTCGGACTCGTCAAGGCGACGGCTTCGGCCTCCAATGTGGCCCTGATGTCGCGGGATGAGGCTCCGATGAGGAACTTGTAGGTTCCGGGTGTCACCGTCCATGCCGATGCGGCCTCGTCGTAGGAAGCCAGGTCGGCGGCGTTCACTTTCAGCGTCACCACAGCCGATTCGCCCGGCTTCAGTTCCTTGGTCTTGGCAAAGGCCTTCAGCTCCTTTTCGGGCTTGTCGGCAACTGCGGCATCGGGAGCCGATACATAGAGCTGAACCACTTCCTTGCCAGCCGCACGGCCGGTGTTCTTCACCTCCACCGATACGGTATAGACGCCGTCTTCGGCCGTTACCGCGGCATTGCCGTAATCAAACGCGGCATAGGAAAGTCCGTAGCCGAAAGGATAGGAAACTTCCTTGCCGAAAGTGTCGAAATAGCGGTAGCCCACATAGATGTCTTCCTCGTAGTCGGTATAATCCACGTTCCTGACGTCGTTCTTCTTTTCGCCCTTGTTCACGAGGTCGATGCTTGCAGTCACGTCTATCGGGAAGTTGGCGGAAGATGCGGCGTCTTCAAACTTCACGGGGAAAGTCATCGGCAGCTTGCCCGAAGGAGAAACCTTGCCGCTCAGCACGTCGGCCACGCTGTTTCCTCCCTCCTGGCCCGCCTGCCATGCGCAGAGGATGGCGTCGGGAGCGGACTTCCACGAAGCGGTCTCGATCACGCCGCCGATATTGAGGACGACCACGACCTTCTTTCCGACGGCATGGAAAGCATCGGAAACGGCTTTCAGCAGGCTATGTTCTTCTTTGGAGAGGTTGAAGTCGGCCACCTTGCGGTCGAGGAACTCACCGGAAATGCGTCCCAAAGTCACCAATGCCACGTCAGCCTTGGCCGCCTGTGCGCGGATGACCTGTGCGGACACGGGCATTTCGGCCGGGCGAGCCTCGGGCAGGAACTGCTCTTTCTTGTTTTTGGACAGACGTTCCTTCTCGGCTTTCAGGTATGCTTCATAGCTGTCCTTCAGTTCTTCGTCCACCACATATCCGGCATTCTTCAGGCCGTCCAGCAGCGAAACGGTGTAGGCGCGGTTCACGTTGCCCGAACCGGTGCCGCCCGCGATGAAGTCATAGGAGGTGCAGCCGAAAAGCGCCACGTTCTTCACGCCGGCCGCCAGCGGCAGCGCGCCGTTGTCGTTCTTGAGCAATACCATGCCTTCCGTCGCCGACTGGCGGGTAACGGCGGCATGCGCTTTCAGGTCAGGCTTGTTGGAGTATTTGTATCCCTTGAAATGCGGAGTCTTGAGAATCATTTCCAGTATGCGCCTTACATTACGGTCGAGGACTGCCTCGTCCAACGTTCCGTCCTGCACGCCCTTTACGATGGCTTCGTACTGTTTGGGCAGTCCGGGCTGCAGCATGTCGTTGCCCGCCTCCATCTGTGCAACGGCATCCTTGCCTCCGAACCAGTCGGTCATCACCATGCCCTGAAAACCCCATTCATCGCGCAGCAGCGTCGTCTGCAGCTCCTTGCTTTCCGAAGTATAGGTGCCGTTCAGGTAGTTATAGGAAGACATCACCGTCCATGGGGCGGATTCCTTCACGGCGATTTCGAAGCCTTTCAGGTAGATTTCGCGCAAGGCGCGCGGAGATACATGTGCGTCCGTAGCCATGCGGTTGGTCTCCTGATTGTTTACGGCGAAATGCTTGATGCTTGTACCTACGCCGTTGCTTTGCACGCCGCGTACGTATGCGGCGGCAATCTTGCCCGCTACGACCGGATCCTCGGAATAATATTCGAAATTACGTCCGCAAAGCGGGTTGCGGTGAATGTTCAGCGCCGGAGCCAGCAGCACGTCCGCCCCGTATTCCAGCACTTCATTTCCGATGGACTGTCCTACGCTCTCCACCAATTCCTGATTCCATGTAGAGGCGAGCAGAGTCCCGATGGGGAAATGAGTGCAATAGTACGTAGCCGTATCTCCCTCGCGCACGGGATCGATGCGCAGTCCGGCGGGACCGTCCGCCAGCACGACGGCCGGGATGCCGAGCCGTTCGATGGGGTATGTGGTTCCGGCGGCGCCGGGCACCAGCTTCCCTGTCGATCCGATCACGGTACTGTCGCCCGAGAAGCCGGCCATGCCGGTACCGACGACCAGATGCGCCTTTTCTTCCAAGGTCATCGCCCCGATCACGGCATCAAGGGATGATTTTCCCAATTGCGGCTCTTTCGGTCCGCAGGCCGACAGGACCGCCATGGCGGCTGCAATGTACATAATATTTTTCTTCATAATATGTTGGCAGTTTTATTGAATCAATTTATTTGAACAGCTTCGGCACGAATTCCGTCAGGTAGATACGCCAGTTCTTCCAGATGTGGCCTTCGCCTGTTTCATAATATTCATACGGGTATCCTTTCTCGTCCAGCAGCTTGCGATACTCGGTATTTGCCTGATAAAGGAAGTCCTGGTTGCCGATGGCGATGAAATAGAGCGCCGGCTTTTTGGCAAACTGGGTTGCCAGTTTGGTCTCCAGATTGTCGTAAATCGGAGAGCTTACGTTCTCGTTCGGCATGATGGCGGCGGAGAACAGGCCTACATAGTTGAACATATCCGGATACTGCTTGGAGATGTGCATGGAGTGGAAACCTCCCATGGAAAGGCCGGCAATGGCGCGGCCCTTCTTGTTGGCCTGCGTACGATAAGTCTTGTCGATGAACTTCACCACGTCCGGGAAAGCGGTCTCGAAAGAGCCTTCCATCGTCTTGGGCAGGTTCATGTTCGGAGCGGCGAAGCCCAATGAAGACTCTCCGGGAGCGGCTTCCAATGCGGCATTCCCGTTGGTCATGACGACGATCATCGGCTCCGCCTTGCCCTGCGCGATAAGGTTGTCCAGAATCTGCGCCGCGCGTCCCAGCTCGGTCCATGCGTTTTCGTCGCCGCCCATGCCGTGCAGCAGATAGAATACGGGATAACGCTTGCCGCTCGTTTCATATCCGGCGGGAGTATAGACCGTCAGACGGCGGTCCATGCCCAATGTGGGGCTGTTGTACCATACCTTGGACACCGTTCCGTGAGGCACCTTGTTTACTTTGTAGAGGTCGATGCGCTCATCGCCGCCGATGATGAATACATTCGTCACGCTGGCCACGTCGCGGATCATGTATACGTTGGCTGGGTCGTTGATCTTCAGGCCGTCCACCAAGAACGTGTAGCTGTAGAGTTCCGGAGCCAGAGGTTCGGGAGTGGTGTATTCCCATACTCCGTCTTTGTTCTCTTTCAGGTCGGCCGCGCCCGGGGCGTCAAATTCGCCGAAAGGAGTCTGGATTTTCCTGGTAGGCAGGAAGTCGCCGGTCACCTGCACCGTCACCGCCTTGGGCGCCTTCAGACGGAAAGTCACCGTGTTGTCGTCATTTATTTCGGGGGATACCACGGGAGCGCCGCCCCAAAGGGCCTGCTGTGCGAAAGCCATCGTGCCCGCCAGCAACATGGCCGACAAAACAAAAAATCTTTTCATAATACGTCCGTTATTATAATTATTTGAACAATTTCTGTGCAAATTCCGTCAAATAAATGCGCCAGTTCTTCCAGATATGGCCTTCGCCCGTCTCGAAGTACTCGTATTCGTAGCCGTTGTCGTCAAGCATCTTGCGGAAGTCCGTCACGCTCTTGTACACAAAGTCGCGGTTGCCGCAGGCGATGAAATAGAGCGCCGGTTTCTTCGCGAACTGCGTTTTCAGCTTGCCCTCAAAGTCGGTATAGACCGGGCACGTAGATTTTCCGTTTGCCGAAGCGGTGCCCGAAAAGAGGCCGACGTAGTCGAACATATCCGGATAATACTTCGATATGCTGCAGGAATGGAAGCCTCCCATTGAAAGTCCCGCAATGGCACGGTGCTTCTTGTCCGGCAGCGTACGGAAATTCTTCTCCACAAAGTTAACTATTTCCGGGAAAGAAAGTTCAAAACCTCCCTC
>X22_European_Rabbit__coassemble_108_pt1 | contig 20895 bp, 12 predicted proteins | sample X22_European_Rabbit__metabat2_high_PE_013 | metagenome-assembled genome bin X22_European_Rabbit
AAAGGCCGCCAATGCATTGGAGTCCGGCGCCACTGGCCGTAAGGCTTTATATGTCGCAGGCAAGATCTCCAAGATCGCCAACAACGGCGAGTTCGGCAGCTATGGCAACGCCACCTTCTATATGTCCGCGGACGGAGTTTACAGCGACGACAAGGCCCTCGACTTCGAAGCCTACAGGGTGCTGTATCTCGGCAACCGCAAATGGCAGACAGGAGACACCCAGATAGCCGTCGGCGACGACGTGATCGTCTGCGGCCAGCTCACCCTTTACAACGGGACTGCGGAAACCGCCCAGAACAAGGGTTACATCTACAGCCTGAACGGAAAGACCGAATAATCAACGGATTGCCCGATGATGAACATGATGGGAAGCCGACCCCTCCGGGCCGGCTTCTTTTTATATGCGCGAAAGCTATTTTGTCTTTGCCGTTCTTATTTATTATACCTATATTGCGGACATGAAACATTTGTCATATTTTTTGAGCGTTATCGCCGCTCTCTCTCTCCTTGCATCATGTGCGGAGAAAAATTCGCCGACGACATTGCCGGAAAACCCCGAAGAGGAAAATCCCGATACCGGCGGCACGGATCCTGAACCGGAAGTTCCTCCGACTTCAGATGTAATATTGGACGAACCGTTTAAAACCGGCCAGGGTGCATTCACGATTGAAGATGCAGATGTGCCCGAAGGTGTGACCGTATGGACTTTTGACAAGTCTTACGGCATGAAGGCCACCGCCTACTCCAATGAGGTCCGCCATGAGACTGACAGCCGTCTGGTGTCTCCGGAACTGAACCTTACCGCATACAAGACGGCATACCTCGCTTTCGATCATGCACTCAATTATCTGTCGGGAGCCGAGATAACCGATTTCATATCTTTGCAGGTCACCGTGGACGACGGCAATAAATGGCAGGACGTCGCCATTCTTGGCTTGCCGGCCGGAAACAGCTGGGCCTTCGTGAATTCCGGCGACATTGATCTTTCGGCATTCTGCGGAAAGAAAATAAAAATAGCGTTCCGGTACAGAAGCACTTCCTCCGTCGCCCCTACATGGGAACTCAAGAACGTGAGGGTTACCCGCCTGAGCTCAGACATGGGCAATATGTATTCGGAAGTGCCGGTATGGCTCGAGCTTCCGGAAGTGACTGACGAAAAAAGTTTCCATATCCATACGGCCCTGTGTGACGACGAGGTGTACCGCAACTATTCTTTCCTCTACGACAGCGGCCACTATGTGGCCAGATGGGTGGCATATCCTCTGTGCGGCTTCTACACTGAAAAGAATGCGGAACGTAGCAAAGACTGGTATCAGGATCCTTTCGTGGAGGATCAGGCTATCCTTGCCAAGAGCGGGGATTTTTATGCCAACGGCTACGAGCGCGGGCATCAGATTCCTTCCGCCGACAGGCTTCGCACGTCCCAGCTGAACAATCAGACTTTCTATTACACCAACGCCACTCCGCAGCTCGCCGAGTTCAACGAAGGGCTTTGGGTATCTCTTGAGAAAAAGGTCCGCAAATGGAGCGACAAGTCCGATACCCTGTACGTGGTGACGGGCTGCGTGCTGGGAGAAAATCCCAAGACAGTGGAAGACAATGTCGGCAAGAAAGTATCCATACCGGATGCATATTTCAAGTCCGTGCTGCGTTACGATGCGTCATCGTCCGTCAACGGGGGATTCGCGGCGTTCTCGGTCTATCTGGAGCATAAAGAGAACACTCCTTCATTCGGAAGGGGGATCGCCATTTCCGTGGATGAACTCGAGGAAAAAATCGGCCTGGACCTGTTCGTCAATCTCGCCGGCAAGATAGGCGAAGAGAAGGCCGACGCAGTGGAAGCCCAGTCTCCGGAGGATGTGACTTTCTGGTGGAATAATTGACGGAAGATTATGAAATTCAAAGGATTGGTTTTGTTCGGAGCTATAATCATGACAGTTTCTTGCGGACAGAAAAACATATTTCAGCAGGATTGGGACACTCCTTACGGCACCGCGCCTTTCGACAGGATAGCGGAGGCGGACCACATCCCGGCCGCAAAGGCCGGGATAGCCGCGCAAAAGGCTGAAATAGAGGCTATAATATCCAACGCTGATGCGCCGACGTTTGAAAATACCATAGCGGCTTACGAACTATCGGGGAAGCAGCTCGCCAAGGTCACCGGAGTGTTTTACAACCTTTCGGAATCCGACGCCACCGAATCGATGCAGAAGATAGGGGAGGAAATGACCGCCATGCTGACGGAAGCGTCAGACGATATATTCATGAATCCCGACTTTTTCGCTCGCGTCAAGGCCGTGTATGACGACATGTCGTCGCTTGACAGGGAGCAGCAGATGGTGACGAAAAAGCTTTACGACAGGTTCGTGCGCAACGGCGTGTCCCTCGATGCGGAAAAACAGGCCCGTTTCAAGGAAATAAACAAGCGGCTGGCCGCGCTTTCGCAGAAATTCGGCGACAATCTGCTTGCCGAGAACAATGCTTTCCGCGACGAGTTCGGCGTCACCGTATCGGAATATCCCGGATTCATGGCTTCATGCGCCGACAGGGACCTGCGCGAACGGCTTTTCAATGCCTATTCCTCGCGCGGAAACAATGGCGGCGACCATGACAACAACGCCATCGTCCTCGAAATCATGAAGTTGCGCACCGAACAGGCCAATCTTCTCGGATACAAGACTTCGGCCGAATATCTGCTGGCCGACAAGATGGCCGGCGATCCGGAGACCGTGGACAAGTTTCTCGCGCAGATAATGGACGCGTCCATGAAGAAGGCCGCGGAAGAAATCGCGTCCATGAAGAAATTCATGGACGCCGACATCAAGGCCGGTCTTCTGCCTGCAGGCAGCGTGATAAGGCCATGGGACTGGTTTTATTATGCCGAGAAGGTGCGCAAGGCCAAATACGACCTCGACGAGTCCGAGACAAAGCCGTATTTCCAGGTTGACAGCGTGCGCAAGGGCGTTTTCCATGCCGCCGAAAAGCTTTACGGTGTGCGCATTGAGCCGGCCCCGGAAGTTCAGGTGTACAACCCCACGGTGCAGGCTTTCCGCGTCTCGGATTCGGACGGTTCGCTTCTGGGAATATTCTATGCGGATTATTTCTCCCGCAGCACCAAGCGCGGCGGAGCATGGATGAACAATTTCCGCGATCAGTACGTTGACGCCGACGGCAATGACGTGCGTCCGATCATAGTGAATGTCTGCAATTTCCCTCCGGCTTCGGAAGACTCGCCGTCGATGCTGACGATAGATGAAGTGCAGACCGCTTTTCACGAATTCGGCCATGCGTTGCACGGATTCCTCTCCAAATGCCGTTATGCCGACGTAAGCGGCACGGGCGTGACAAGGGACTTCGTGGAGTGTTTTTCACAGTTCAACGAGCATTGGGCCTTCCAGCCTGAGATACTCTCGGTATATGCGCACAACACCTTTACCGGGGAGACCATTCCCGCGGCCCTCATAGAGAAGGTGAACAATTCGCTGAAGTTCAACCAGGGCTTTATGACCGGGGAACTTTGTGCGGCTTCCATTCTCGACATGAAATGGCACGAGCTTGACGCCGGGCGGCTTGCGGCCTTCACCGACGCGCAGTCCATACGCGATTTCGAGGTGCAGGCGTGCAGGGATATGGGCCTTGTGGATGAAATCATACCGCGCTACCGCACCACTTATTTCAACCATATATTCAATGGCGGCTACAGTGCCGGCTATTACAGCTATCTGTGGGCGGAAGTGCTGGAGCAGGACGCTTTCGAGATGTTCGTTGAGAAGGGTGTCTTCAATCCCGAAGTTTCCAAGGCTTTCCGCGAGACTTTCCTCGAAAGGGGAGGCAGCGAGGAGCCGATGACGCTGTACCGCAGTTTCCGCGGGGCGGACCCGGATCCGGCCGCGCTGCTCAGGGCGAGGGGACTCGAATAGTCCGCTGCGGAGATGGCATCGTATTCGGACAGAAATATTGCCATCGACATGCTGAGGGCATTGACGATGGTGCTGATGATATTCGTCAATGACCTTTGGACCATAAAGGGCGTGCCTCACTGGATGCTGCATTCGGAGACCTACGAAGATTTCATGGGCCTTTCCGACGTGGTGTTCCCGAGTTTTCTTTTCGCCATGGGGATGTCGATACCTTATGCCATAGAGAACCGTTTCCGCAAAGGACTGAGCGCCGAAAGCACTTTATGGCATATCATCTCCCGGTCGTTCGCCCTGATTATGATGGGCGTTTTCACCATGAACACGTCTTCGGGACTGGAAAATGCGGCCGCGGCGAGAGCCTGTTACCTGATGGCCATGACGGCGGGATTCTTCCTCGTGTGGAACGACTATCCCGCCGCCGCGGGCAGGGGGCGCAAGGCGCTTTACGCCGTGCTCAAAGTCCTTGGCGTGGCTCTGCTGTTTTGGCTGGCCGTATGCTATAGGCGGCCGGCGGGCAGGGTGTTCGCACCGGGGTGGTGGGGCATCCTCGGCATAATAGGCTGGAACTATCTGCTGTGCGCCGTCATTTATCTGCTTTGCCGCGACCGTCTGCGGCTGCTCGTGCCGATATGGGCGATATTCGTGGCGGTCTGCGCCGTAAGCACGGTGACGCGGACGGGAGAGCCGTTTTTCAATTTTCCGAAGCCCAATCTGTTCGACACTTTCCGCGACATACTGCATATAGACAACGGCGGACTGCCGATATTGGTCCTCGGAGGCATGATCCTGTCGGTGCTGAGCGTACGGCATTCGTCGGAATGGACGGCCGCCAAACGTGTCTGCATGGCGCTTTCGGCCGCTTCGCTGCTTTCGGCCGCCGGATTCGTGTCGCACAGGTGGTTCATCATTTCCAAGAATCTCGCCACTCTGCCGTGGGTATTCTGGGTGTCGGCGATGTGCGTCATGCTTTATACGGCGCTGCATCTGCTGGCCGACAAAGGTGTAGTGCGCTGGTTCGGCCTTATCAGGCCCGCGGGTACGGCCACCCTTACGGTGTATTCAATACCTTATTTCCTTACGGGCTTCTGTTCGCTGACCGGCCTCAATCTGTGGGGCAGGTTTTCGGGACTGGCTGGCATGGTTTACATTTTGGGCTATGTGGCCCTGTGCATATTCATCGCCTGGCTGCTCGGCAGGATGCATATTAGGCTGAAGGTGTGAATCAATCCGTCAGCGGATGCGGCTCGTGAGCAGTTTCAGCCTTGAACCTGCCGCCGGCTTGAAGGTCACCCCGACTGACGATGCCGGTATCAGTACGGTTTCACCGCGCCTTATGTCGATGACGTGCCCTTTCGTCGGGCCGTTTTCCGAGAGAGGCTCCGCGTCCGCGACGCTGCCTTCGCCTTCGATGCAGATGACGGCGAGGAAAGAGTCGATGTCTCTGAGGTCGCGCGTGAACGGCTTTGAGAGGTCGTAGAGCGAGGTGGTGAAATAGTCGCAGTCCACAAGGACGGTCTCTTTGTCGGTCCCGGCTTCGTATTCCGTCCTGTAGTCAGGATATACAGTGTAGTCTATGGCGTCTTTCGCAAGTTCCGTATGCAGTTCGCGGGGCTTGCCGTCGAGTCCCGGGCGTCCGTAGTCGTAGATGCGGTAAGTTATGTCGGAGGTCTGCTGTATCTCCGCGACGAAGGTGCCCGCGCCTATGGCATGTATGCGTCCGGCGGGCAGGAAGAATACGTCTCCGGCATGTACCTTGTAGTCGTTCAGGACTTCGGTGATGCTGTTTTCCTCCACCCTGCGTATGTATTCGTCGGGGGTTATCGCGCTTTTGAGCCCGCTCAGCAGATGCGCCCCGGGCTCCGCCTGCACCACGTACCACATTTCGGTCTTGCCTTTCGAGCCGTTGTGCCTGGCGGCGGCCAATGCGTCGTCGGGATGCACCTGCACCGAGAGGTCCTGCATGGCGTCTATGAATTTGATGAGCAGCGGAAATTCCGTGCCGTTCTTTTCGTAGACTTTCTTGCCGACTAACCGGCCTTTGTATTCGGAGATGAGCTCCGTGATGGTCCTGCCGGCCAGTTCGCCGTTGGCCACCACGGATTCGTTGCCTTTTACGCCGGACAGTTCCCAGCTTTCGCCTATGTTGCGGTCATCGATCCGCAGGCCTTTGTAGCCGGCGATTTTTTCGCCGCCCCACACGAGTGTCTTGAATATGGGCTTGAATTTCAGAGGGTACATGGCTCAGTCGTTTTTGTCTATTTCCGCAAGGGCGAAGTCGTAGGCGCCCACTGAAATGGCTTTGCTGGCCCCCATCTTCGAAATCATGACCCCGACGCGTTTCTGAGGGTCATAGACGACTTCTTCGTCGCTGCCGTAAATCTTGAGGTTGCGGGCCTCTCCGCGGACGAACTGCCCGAATTCGTCTTCGTCGTCGAGATTGTAGACTTTCATCTGCACCTTGTTCAGTTCGTCTCCCGACAGGGTGCCGATCTTGCCGCGCATGGATTCCAGAAGGGACGGCATTATGTATTTTGCCGAAGCGGTGATGCCTCCCCCTATGACTATGAGGCCGTCGATGAGGGTGACGGCCGTGGCCATGGCTTCCCCGGCCACTTCGCCCATTTCGGCGAATGCGGCCTTGGCTGCCTCGCGGTCGCCCGGCCTGACGCCTTCGGCTATTTCGAAAATGTCTTTAGGTGTCAGGTTGTCGGCCGACGAGCCGCTCCTTTCGCCGTATACGCGTTTGACGGCGCGGATGGAAACTCCGTCCTCCACTATGACGCCGCGTATCTTGGGGTGGGGGAGGCAGTATGTTTCCACGCAGGAGTTGTCGCCCCGGTTGAGACGGCCGTCTATGACCGTGCCGATGCCGAATCCGGTGCCGAAGGTGTAGCCTATCAGGTTGCGGTAGCGCTTGGCGCAGCCGGCCGCCTCGAGCCGGGCGTTTATTTCGGGCAGCGCGCCTCCGAGGGCTTCGCCGAAGGCGTAGAGGTCTCCGTCATTGTTTATGAATACCGGGATGCCGAAATGTTTCTTGAGGAAAGGACCGAGCGCCACTCCGTCCCTGAATGAAGGGAAGTTGGGCAGGAAACCGCCTATGATGCCGTTGGGGTAGTCCGCCGGACCGGGGAATGCGAAGCTGATGGCTACCGGGCTTTTTTTGAGGTGGTTGATGACGCTTTCGAAGCCTGTCACCATCGTGCGCAGGCACAGGTCGAGGTTGTTTGCGTTGGAAGGCAGCGTAATGGGTTCGGCGATGTATTCTTCGCCTTTCATCGCCCCGAAGACCATGTTGGTGCCGCCCGCGTCGAGGGTGAGGACTATCCTCGAATCATTTTTGTAGTTTCCCATATTTATCTTTTTTTGTATTTGCCGGCCAGTTCGTCGCTGAATGAGTAGGGTATGGCTTCGTCGGATACTCCGCGCTTTTCAAAGGCCTTTTCTGACATTGAGAAATCGAGTTCCGCGCCTTTCAGCAGCGTGCCGTATTCTATGTAGTTTTTGTCGTATCTGCGCCCGTCGATTTTCAGGGAATGCACGTAGCGTCTGTCCGGGGCGTTGTCTTTCGCGCGGATGGTGATCGTCCTGCCGTTTTCAAGCCTGATCTTGGCTTCGCGGAAGAGCGGAGACCCGATGCAATATTGGTCCGACACGGGACAGACGGGATAGAATCCGAGGGCCGAAAAGACGTACCAGGCCGAAGTCTGTCCATTGTCTTCGTCGCCGCAATAGCCGTCCGGCGTCGCGGAATAGAGCCTGTCCATGATTTCTCGCACCCAGTATTGGGCCTTCCATGGCTCCTGGACGTAGTCGTACAGGTAGGCGATGTGCTGGGCCGGCTGGTTGCCGTGGGCGTAGTTGCCCATGTCGGCCACCTGCATTTCGGTTATTTCGTGTATGCGCACGCCGTAATAGCTGTCATCGTATACGGGAGGCGCCGAGAATACCGAGTCGAGCATTGCGGAGAATGCCTTACGGCCTCCCATGAGCTCCGCCAGTCCGGCCATGTCGTGGAATACCGACCATGTGTAGTGCCATGCGTTGCCCTCGGTGAAGGCGTCTCCCCATTTGTAGGGGTTGAACGGGACGTCGAACGTGCCGTCAGCCCTGCGGCCCCGCATCAGTCCGGTTTCCGGATCGAAGACGTTTTTGTAATTCATGGCCCGGCCGGCCCATCTGTCGAGTTCTTCGCGGGGCCTTCCGAGTTTTTCGGCGAGCTTCAATATGCACCAGTCGTCATAGGCATATTCCAAGGTGCGGGCCACGCTTTCCCGTATGCCCGCGTCCGAAGGCACGTATCCTATCGTATTGTAGTATTCGTGTCCGAGACGGCCTGTCGAACTTACCTCGGGATGGACGTGTCCGGTGGCATGCACGATGGCGCGGTAGAGATCTTCGGTCCCTGTCTTGCAGATGTCTTTGACGACGGCGTCGGCCACTACGGAGGCTGAATTGTTGCCTACCATGCAGTCCCTGTGCCCGGGGCTCGCCCATTCCGGCAGGAATTCGTTTTCAAGGGCCACGTTGGCGTAGCCTTCTTCGATTTCTTCGCTTATTGAGGGATATACGAGGTTGAGCAGCGGAAACAGGGCCCTGAAAGTGTCCCAGAAGCCTGAATCTGTGTATAGCTTTCCTTCGCATATCCTGCCGTTGAAAGGGCTGTAGTGCATTATCTTCCCGTCTTCGGCGCATTCGTAGAATTTGCGTGGAAACAGCAGGCATCTGTACAGGCAGGAATAGAAAGTGCGGTATTGTTCCGGGTTTCCGCCGTTGACGATTATCCTGCCGAGAACGTCGTTCCAGCGCTTGCGCGCTTCTTCGCGCACGGTGTCGAAATCCTTTCCGTCCACTTCTTTCAGGTTGGTGTACGCCTGCTGCATGGAGATGAACGAGGACGCCGTCCTGACTGTCACTCGTTCTCCCCGCGCGGTGCGGAATTTCACCGTCGCGACGGCATGTCCGCCCTGCACTTCGTATCCTTCCGCCCGGCAGTCTCCGTCGTAGATGTCGAAACTCTCTATTTCCTTGTCGAACTTGATTACGAACCAGTTGTGGAAGTTTGAGGGGACTCCGCCGCTGTTTCGCGTGGTGTAGCCTTCTATGGTGCGCTTGTCCGGCATCACGCGGATAAACGAGCCGCTGTCGAAAGCGTCCGTCACTATGCCCGAAAGCTCGTTTTCCGGAAAGGTGAACCGCATGACGGCGGCCCTTTCGGTCGGGGCGACTTCGGCCGTGACGTCATGGTCCGCCAGATAGACTTTGTAGTAATAGGGCCTTGCCGTCTCAGTCTTGTGCGAAAACCAGCTTGCGCGCGAGTCCTCGTCCGCCTTGGAGGCGTCCTTGACGGGCATTATCGAAAATTGTCCGTAGTCGTTTATCCACGGGGACGGCTGATGCGTCTGCTTTATGCCGCGTATGGTGTGCGCGTCGTAGCGGTAGGTCCATCCGTCTCCGTTCCTGCCAGTCTGGGGCGTCCAGAAATTCATGCCCCACGGCAGGGCCACGGCGGGATACGTGTTCCCTGCGGACAGGCTGTAGTCCGACATGGTGCCCGTGAGGGTGGACGCCAGATCCGCCGGCTCCGCAGGAAGTCCGTCGCCGCAGGGCTTGCGGGAGCATCCGGCGACGGCCGCGGCCATGCAGATTATTGCGAATGCCTTTTTCATGCCGTCAATACCATTTAGCCGGACTGTCTCCCATGGTGAAGACAAGTTCGCCGCCTTTATATATGTCTTTGTAGCTTATGTAAGGCAGTTTGTATTCCCTGCCGTCCAGAGTCACCTTCTGAATGTATCTGTCCGTGTCCGACAGATTTTCGGCGCGTATCACGAATTCTCCTCCGGACACTTTCACCACGGCCCTGTCGAACAGGGGAGCCCCGAACCAGTATCGCGGGACTGCCGGCTCCACCTGGTAGAAGCCGAGGCTTGAAAGGACGTACCATGCGCTCATCTGGCCCTCGTCTTCGTTGCCCGAAAGCCCGTCCGGCCTGTCCGAATATTGGGTGGCGTACACTTCGCGCACCTTGTCGGCCGTTTTCGCGGGCTCGCCGGCCATCGTGTAAAAATAGAGTATGTGGTGGCTCGGCTCGTTGCCGTGGGCGTACTGGCCTATCATGCCGGATATGTCAGGGGAGACGTTGCTGCCCTCTATCTCGGTCTTTTGGGCGAAAAGGGTGTCGAGCCGCGCGGTCAGATTTTCCGTCGAGCCGTAAAATTCCGTAAGGCCTTCGAAGTCGTGCGGCGCCAGCCATGTGTATTGCCAGGCGTTGCCTTCGCAATAGTCCTGCTCCCTGTGGTTGGATGCGAACGGATTGAAAGGCGTCCTCCAGCTGCCGTCGGAAAGGCGGCCGCGGGCCAGCAGCGTTTCCTTGTCCATATAGTTCAGGTAGGAACGGCTGCGCTTCCGGAAAAATTCGCCGTCTTCTTTTTTGCCGAGGAATTCGGCCGCATTGGCCACAGCGGCGTCGGCGATGGCGTATTCCATGTCGTTGGCGAGCCCTTCATTGTAGAGGTCGCAGGGGATGAATCCGTATTGTTTCCGCAGATCCTGCCCCCGCTCGTCGAGCATGACGGTGTTCTTCATGGCGGCGTAGGCGAGTTCGGCGTCGAAGCCTTTGAAGCCTTTTACGAGTGCGTCCGCCACTGTGATTACACAGGGATTGCCTATCATGCAATTGGTTTCGCAGCCCATGAGATGCCATACGGGAAGTTTTCCCTGCTGCTCATAAATGTGCAGCATCGTGTTCACGATGTCGTTGACCTTTTCCGGGTGGATGATGGTCATAAGCGGATGGGCCGCCCTGTACGTGTCCCAGAGCGAGAATACCGTGTAGTTGACGAAATCGGCGTTCCCGTGGATTTCCCCGTCGGCCCCGCGGTAATTTCCGTCCGTGTCGTTGAATACCGCCGGATGTATCATAGTGTGATACAGTCCGGTGTAGAATATGCGCATGGCGGTGGAATCCGCGGTGTCGATTTTAATTTTGGACAGCTCCCTGTTCCATGCCGTGCGGGCTTCGGCCTTCACTGCGTCGAAGTCCCAGCCGGGCATTTCCGCGGCCATGTTCGCCTTGGCCCCCTCTATGCTCACGGGCGATATGGAGACTTTTACCAAAATGCGCTCCCCTTCGGAAGTGGAGAAATTCATCCTTGCATACAGGGGGTGTTCCTTGTCGGGGCCTATCAGTTCGACGCTGTCGAAAGGCCGGGAAAATTCGGCATGGAAGAACAGCCTCTGATCGTCCGCCCAGCCTTTTGAGAAGCGCAGGCCGCTTATGCCTGTTGCGCTTTCCTGCCGGATTTCCGTCATTGTGGCCTTGTCCCAGCATCCTCCGTTCTCGAGGTCGAACACTATGGCCGATCCGGCGTTTTCAGGGAACGTGTATCTGTGGAGCCCGGTTCTGGCCGTGGCGGTGAGCTCCGCTGTGATGCCGTAGCGGAGAAGGTCCACTTTGTAATAGCCGGGTTCTACGATCTGCCGCGAACGTGCGGCGTACGACCAGAGTCCCGAATCCGGGTCGTCCTCGCTGCCCCTTGCGTACGTCACTTCGCCGGTGACCGGCATGACGGTTATGTCGAACAGGTCGCCTATGCCCGTCCCTTCAAGGTGCGTATGCGAAAATCCGATTACCGTGCTGTCGCTTTCATGATATCCCGAGCACCAGTCCCATTCCTGCGGAATGCTTGTGGGGCCGAGCTGTACGGCGCCGAATGGCACGGACGCTCCTACGAATACGTGTCCGTGTCCGCCGGAACCTATCAGGGGATCGACGAAAGATGCATAGTCTTCCGGAATGCTTTCGCTGCAGGCCGCGATGATGCCGAGTGTCAGCGACAATGCCGCAATCTTTTTCATGGCAGAAAATTTTTACATCGTGCGCTTATTCCCATTTGATGGTGCCGGCTCCGATGAGTTCTTTATGGTTTATCCTGTAATTTTTAATCTTTTTGCCTCCGACGCGGGCTCCCTTTGCGCCGGGGGAACGCTCGATCCTCAGATCCTTTCCGTCGGGCAGATGCAGCGTGACTGCATCGAACGCCGGCATGGTCAGCGTGTAGAATGGCTCTCCGGGACAGTCCGGATAAAAGCCCATCATGGAAAATACCGCCCAGGCGGACATGGTGCCCGTGTCGTCGTTGCCCGGAATGCCGTCCGGCGCATTGCGGTAATGTCTTTCCAATATTTCCGACACGGTTTTCCACGTCTTCGGCTCTTGGCCCCTGAATCTGCTGAACAGGTAGGGATAGGCTATGTCGGGCTCGTTGGCCGGATCGAACAGTCCTTCGTCAAACACTTTTTCGAGTTTTGCGACGAAGGCTTTGCGCCCTCCCATCAGCCCGGCGAGTCCCGGAATGTCGTGGGGAACATAAAAAGTGTAGTTCCAGGCGCTTCCTTCGTGAAATCCGGGAACCGTCTCGAAGTTTTCCCCCTGTCTCGGATTGAACGGCTCCAGAAAAGTCCCGTCGGCCGTAATGGGACGCAGTGTCCCCGATTCGGTGCTGTAATAATGCCTGTATCCGAGGGAACGTTCCCTGAAAAGCGCCGCGTCTTCTTCATGTCCGAGGGCTTCGGCGAAAAGCGCCAGGGCGTTGTCGGCCATGTAATATTCGAGGGCGTGCGACACGGAATTGTCCCCGCTGAAGTCGGCGGCGAAATAGCCTGTTGGGATATATCCCTTTTCGATGTATGGATCAACGTCGGGGCGCATCTTGTTGTCTTTGCCCGGAGTGCCGGCGGACTTTATGAAGGCTTCGTAGGCCGCGTCGGCGTCGAAGTCCCTCAATCCTTTGAGCCACGTGTCCACAATCATGGGAACGGCCGGATCCCCCTCCATTGTAAACGTCTCGCGGCCGTAGAGTTCCCATTTGGGCATCCATCCCCATTCCTTGTACATGTCGACGGCCGAGCGCACCATGTCGGTCTGCCTGCCGGGGTAGAGCAGCGTCATCAGCTGATGGAGATTGCGGCAGGTATCCCAGAGCGAGAACACCGTGTAGCGGTCGTGTCCGTCCTCCGTCCTGCCCGTGCCCCCGTTTTCCATGAGGGGATATTCTCCGTTGACGTCGTTCAATATGTTGGGATGGATAAGAGTGTGGTAAAGAGCCGTGTAGAACACTGTCTTCGTGTCCTCGTCGCCGCCCTCCACCGATATGCGCCCGAGATCCCTTTTCCACAGATTTTCGGCATCCGCACGTACTTTGTCGAAATTGAAGCCTTTCTGCTCCGCGTCGAGATTTTCCCTGGCGTTGGCCGTGCTGACGAAAGAAATCCCCATCTGCACCTCTATCCGCTCGTTCTCCGCAACGTCATTCCAGCTGAACCAATAGCCTATGTCGTCGCCGGCAAGTTCGCGGTCGTATCTGCTGTATATTTTGTATTTCCCTGCGTCGGGATCCCATGCGGCTTCAGCCGTCATCGGGCGTTGTTTTTTCCAGAAACCGCTTTCCGACGGGGCCTTGCTCACGCGCAGCACGAAATAAACCGGGAACACCGCCTGCGGATTGTAGCAGAAGGTGCCGGCCAGCTTCATGCCCTCTATTTCAGTGTCCGATACCTTGCGCACCATGGCGCCCGATTCGTTGGTGAGGCCTTCTCCGAGGTTCAGGAGAATGTTTGCCCGGCCGGCGGGAAACGTGTAGCGTTCCGCGGAACTGCGTGCGGTAGCGGTCGCTTCGGCCCTTATGCCGCCGTTCAGCAGCGTGAGGGCGTAGTATCCGGGGCTTGCGCATTCATCGGCATATTCGCTGCCGTAGGCGCGGTAGTCGGTCTGCAGCGGCCCGGAAGTTGGCATCGTGAGCAGGGAGCCGAGTTCGGGACAGCCCACGCCGCTGAGATTGACATGGGAAAAGCCGGTGAAGAAACTGTTTTCATCCACGTAGGGAGTGGACCACCAGCGGCTGTCCTTGTCCCATACGTTGAGGTCGGAGCCCATGACGTTGAACGGGGAGACGCTCATCATCCCGTTGGGCGTCACGGCTCCGGGATTGCAGGCGCCGAAATTGGCGGTGCCGATGAACGGGTTCACGTATTCGGTCTGCGCTCCGGCGCACAGTGCGATGCAGAGGAGCGGTATCGCCGTCAGCCGTTTCATACTATGCTTGTTTTTTTTGTGAATTCCACGATTTCCTCCACGTAGCCGAACGCAAGCGAGGTGACGGTGTCGGCGCAGCCGTAATAGATCGCTATCCTGCCGCTTTCGGGATCGTGCAGCGCGGCGCACGGGAACGTCACGTTGGGCACGTCCCCGACGCATTCGTACAGGGCCTGCGGGGACAGCAGATAAGGGCCGCTGCGGGCGACGACCTTCCACGGCCTGTCGAGGTCGAGCAGGGCCGAGCCGAAAGAATATACATAGCCGTTGCAGGAATGCAGGACGCCGTGATGGAATATCAGCCACCCTTCGGAAGTCTCTATCGGCACCGGGCCGGCCCCGACTTTCATGCATTGCCATGCGCTTGTCTCGAACGGGGCCGGAGACATGACGTGGCGGTGCCTGCCCCAGAACTCCAGATCCGGGGACTCCGAATAGAATATGTCCCCGAATGCGGTGTGGCCGGTGTCGCTTGGACGCGACAGCATGGCGTAGCGGCCGCCTATCCTGCGCGGGAACAATACTCCGTTGCGGTTGTAGGGCAGGAAGGCGTTTTCCATCTGCCTGAATGTCCTGAAATCCTCGGTCCGTGCCAGGCCGATGGTCGGTCCGTGATAGCCGTTGCACCAGGTCACGTAATAGCTGCCCTCTATCATGCATACCCGGGGATCATAGCCGTATATCCATTCGTCCGCGCCGCCTTCGAACCTTATAGGCTCCTTTTCAATGCGCCATTTGAAGCCGTCGTCGGAAAAACCCGCGTGAAGCGTCATCCGGCGGTTGGTGTCGTCGCAGCGGAACACTCCCGCGAAGCCTTTGCCGAACGGCACTACGGCGCTGTTGAAGATGCTGTTGCTGTCCGGAAGGAGATCCCTCGGGATTATCGGATTGGCCGAATATCTCCATAACGGTTTGTCGCAGCCGGCGGGACGCTCTTCCCAGGGTATATTTGGAAGGGGGCTCCCCATTATCTTGAGTCCGCTCATTTATTTTTTATTTTTGTCCTGTCGAAAATGAACGTGAAGGCGAAACTGTAATCCTTGTCGCTCATCAGCGTGCGCGACGGTTCGGGTTTGGAGCCCCAGCTGTCGTATCCGCCGACACCGGTCATGCCGCAGTCGATGCATACCTCCACTTCGTCGCGGGGAGTGATGTCATTGACGTGCGTCTGGCGCCGCATGGCGTTTTTGGCCTCCGCCGGATCGTGCTTCTCGTCCGGAGTGAAATTGCGCCACTGATAGTCGCGGCCCGTGGTCTCTTCGGAGTCGAAATCTTCAACCCTGTTGCGGAGAACGTTGAATTCGAAAGGTTTCGCGCCGCTGAATACGGACACTCCCTCCAGATCGAGACGGGAGACGTCGGTATGGTGGCCGCATTCCTGGGGCCGTACGTAAGGCACGTATTCCGCCGCCGCGCTGCTTTCATACAGGGACTTGCGCGATCCGGAGTTGCGGTCCGAATAATTTTCGGCCGGCCCGCGTCCGAAATATGCGAATCTGTCGGCGGATGCGGGGAGCCTCATCCTGAATCCTATCCTCGGTATCTCCACGGCTTTGCCGGCGCCTCCGTTGAACTGTCCGTCCATGGTCATCACCCCTTCGGCGGGGAAACTGTATTTCACCGTCATCGAGCAGCCGTAGGGCAGCTCGTACTGCACGGTGACGGAAGCCTCCGCGCAGTCGGCCGAGATCTCGGCCTTGCAGCCGGCGGAAGCCTTTTTCCACTCCTGCAGGCGTACGGGAGCCATGTTGCCGTAGTCATTGTCGGTGGGGCCGCGCCAGAAATTGGGCTTCAGCCCGAGTGAGTCGTCGAATATGTTCCTGCCTTTGTAGACGTATTTTTTCAATATGCCTTCGCCCTTGTCGAAAACGGCGGTGAAGTTCTTGCCGGCGAGAGTGATGAGCCCGCCTTCGTCGGATACGGACACCGCGGCTTTCCTGCCGGCCGCGAATGCGGGCGCTTCGCCTTCTTTAAGCAGCACCTGGTCCGTGGCTACGGCATAGCCTTTTTCCAAAAGCGGCTCCGCCGTGCGCGTCACGACGTCGAAATTGATTCTGTATTCTCCCTTCCTGTCGAACGCAGGTAGCTTTATCGTGAAATTCTCCCCGCTCTGGGGCTCCGTCGCGAAATGCAGGCGTCCGCTTTTGATGGCCACGCCGTCCCTTTCGAGTGTCCAGACAAGGTCGTAGTCCGACAGATCCTTGAAATATTGACGGTTGAATATGCAGAATGTGCCTGCGGCCGCATCGACCGGAGTGACGGTCACGTTCTGATATACGTGCTTTACTTCTGCAAGGCCGGGATGCGGCTTGCGGTCGGGGCCTATAAGTCCGTTGCACAGGAAGTTGGCGTCGCTCGGGCTGTTTTTGCCGTAGTCGCCGCCGTAGGTCCAGTAGGCGCGGCCTCCGGCGTCCGTCGCGTGCAGTCCCTGGTCTATCCAGTCCCAGATGAAGCCACCCTGCAAATGGGGGTATCTGTAGATCTGCTCCCACTGCAGATCGAGGGAGCCGGTCGAATTGCCCATGGCGTGCGCGTATTCCGACGGGCACACGGGGCGGTCGTCGTATTTTTCTCCCATCCTGCGGAACCAATCGGCGCCGGGATACTGCGGCACTATCATGTCGGTGTCCCATTCATAGACGGCCCTTTCGTAGCATACGGGCCTGTTCTGCCCATCCTTTTCCTGATTCTTCACCCAAAGGTAGGCTTCGTAGAAATTGTATCCGTTGCCGGCTTCGTTTCCGAGCGAAAGTATCGTGACGCACGGATAGTTCCGCGTCCTCATGTACATGTTTTTCACTCGGTCGAGATGCTTTTCGAGCCATTCGGGATTGTTGCCGAGGGTGCGGTCGAGATCGTAGCCCATGCCGTGCGATTCTATGTTGGCTTCGTCATAGACATAGAAGCCGAGGCTGTCGCAGAGTTCATAGAATATGCGGGGCTGGGGATAGTGGCAGGTGCGGATGGCGTTTATGTTGGACTTCTTCATCAGCTCAAGGTCGCGGAGAATGTCTTCTCTCGTGATGTAATGTCCTGTGAATTCGTTGTGCTCGTGTACGTTGACGCCCTTGAATTTGACCGGCTGCCCGTTCACGAGGAAGGTCTTCACGGTACGGTCTCCTATTTTCGTGCCGACGATGCACAATTTGCGGAATCCTACGTTGAAGCGCGTGTATTCTCCGTTCACCTTCATCAGCAGAGTGTACAGCTGCGGGTCTTCGGCGGACCATCTGCGCACCGCGGGCACCGTTCCCGTGAATGTGCCCTGTCCGTCCACGCGGCCGCTTCCTTCGAGCACCGTGCCTTTTTCGGGGTCTATGAGCTCATATCCGAAATCGAAAGGTTCCTTTCCGCTGACCGAGAGGCGGAACTCTCCGTCCGACAGGCTTTCGTCGAGTCCGGAGACTACGGAAAAGTCAAATCCCGTGTCGCTCTTTTCGGTGGAAAGATATACGTCCCTCTCTATGCCGCTTATCCTCCAGAAATCCTGGCATTCGAGGTATGAGCCTGTACTCCAGCGGTATATCTTCAGCACGAGGGTGTTTTCACCTTTCTCGAGCAGCTGGGTAATGTCATAGCGGGCGAGGTCCTTGGAATCTTCGTGATATCCGGCTTCGCGGCCGTTCACATATACGTAGACCCCGGATTTGGCTCCGCATACGTTGAGGAACACATGCCGTCCGTCCCAGCTTTCGGGCACCGGGAAAGTCCTCCTGTACACGCCGACCGGATTGTTTTCCGGGAGCAGCGGCGGAGTGGGCCTGACGGGGGAGAATTCGTAGGGCTGATTGACGTATATGGCCGTGCCGAAGCCCTGCACCTCCCAGTTGCCGGGGACCTTTATGCTCTGCCACGACGGCGCCTTTCCGGCTTCTATCCCTTCGGGAAGGTCTTTTTCGCCGTCATAATAATTGAAGTCCCATGTCCCGTCGAGAGAGACGTAGTAGGGACTTTGGGTGAAACCTTTGACGAGAGCGGACTCCCTGTCGGGGTGGAACGCGATTTCGCTCCTTTGAGTCACCGCGTTGACGCTTGTTGATTTCACGTCTTTCCAGTACGCGACCTCGCAAAGCGCGAGCGGCAGCAGTGCCGCAAAAACTGTGGTAATGGTATGTTTCATAAGTATTTCCGTCTCAAATGTGGTTTGTCTGAAACGGACAGTTTACAAATATAATCAAAAATAAGCAATCTATATGTCGGCCAAAAGAGTTATCTTTGCCGCCGGTTAATTGGTAGTACAGACAGCAGTCATGATCAGAATCGTTTTTTCAACGGGCAACGCCGGCAAACTGCGTGAGGCTTCTGAAATTCTGGGCGCGGGATTCGAACTCGTCACTCCCGCCGAAGCCGGCATCCGCGAAGAAATTCCCGAAACAGGGACATCGTTGAGAGCCAATGCCCTGCAAAAGGCCCAATATATTTATGACAGGACAGGACTCGATTGTTTCGCCGACGATACGGGCCTCGAAGTGGAAATCCTCGGCGGCGCTCCCGGCGTGTACAGTGCCAGATATGCGGGAGAACACAAGTCTTTTGACGACAATATAGACAAATTGCTCAGGGAAATGGCCCGTCTCGAATACGAGGCGTCGATCGCCCGCGAACTGGGCCTGAAAACCGGACATGCCACCCGCCGGGCCCGTTTCAGGACGTCGGTGGCCTTGATCTTCAAAGGTGAAAAACATTTTTTCGACGGCACAATGGAGGGAAGCATCGCCATGAAAAGGGCCGGCTCGGGAGGCTTCGGCTACGATCCGGTGTTCATTCCTGACGAGTTTCCGGACAGGACGGTCGCAGAGATCCCCGAAGATGCGAAAAACGCCATATCGCACAGGGGCAAGGCTTTGCGCGCCATGGCGGAATATCTCGGGTCAATCGTATAATTCCCGCAGCACCCTGAGGGACCGTACGTTTACGGAGGACTCCGTGTGGAACTCTATGTAGTGCAGGAGGACGTCCGCCACGCCGTTTCTTTCGGCCCCCGTCATGGGGATCAGCATGGATTCTCCGAATGAACTCCGCATGAAACGGCCGATTACGGCCAGATGCTCCTTTGCGAACGGGGCCATGTCTTCGAACGTGGGCCTGAAGCCGAGCTCAGCCGACAGTTCGAACAGGAAGCGTATGTGAAAATTGCTGAAGTCCGATTGCAGCGCATCGAGAGTAAGGATGCTGTTGCGGCACCATTCGAAAAGCCCGTCCCCGTCGGCCCCGTCCTTCACTACCCTGTACAGCACCTCGCTCATGAACATGGTCATGGCGTTCTTATGTATGTTGCCGCGTATTCCTGCGAGCGGATATGCGGCGGCTATGTTGCGTGCGGACCACAGCGCGGATCTGGGATTTTCCGAAATGTCGGCTTCGAGCACGTTCAGGGGCATGAACAATGCGGCCGCCGACCTTTTGCCCGGCCGCACGAGAAACCCCCTGCGGCCGTATTCCTTGCTGAGCGTGTGCAGTACAGTGGAGTTTTCCCCGAAGCGAGTGCGGCCGATGACTATGAATTCAATGTTGTTTGAATTCATCTCCCGGCCTTTTTCTTCGGACGGACGCTTCTGCCTTTGCCTCTGCCTTTGTCTTTCCTATTGCCTTTGCGTCCGTGCCGGAAAACGTCGCTCCGGCCTTTCTCGGGCGCCGGGGCTTCAGTTTCTTCCACGAGTTCGTAGTCGAGGATCTTTTGTTCGAGGTTGGTGCCGGCCACGCGTATTCTCACGGCGTCGCCGAGCCTGTACAGCCTGCCGGTCCTGCGTCCCCTGAGGCAATAGGCCGATTCGTCGAATTCGAAGAAGTCCGAGCGCATCTCTCTGAGGGCGACCATGCCTTCGATGCCGGTAGGCTCTATTTCCACGTACATCCCCCAGTCGGTAAGGCCGGAAATGTGCCCGTCGAACTCCTGTCCGGTCTTGTCCTGCATGAATTCTACGAGCTTGTATTTCACGCTTTCGCGCTCGGCTTCGGCGGCTATGCCCTCGCGTTCGGAGGCATGCTTGCACTGCAGGGTGTAATAGTTTTTGTCCTGGCTTTCCGCATTGTTGAGATACATGGCGAGCAGGCGGTGCACCATCATGTCCGGATAGCGCCTGATAGGGGAGGTGAAATGCGTGTAATATTTGAACGCAAGCCCGTAATGCCCTATGTTGTCGGTGCTGTAGACGGCCTTGGCCATCGACCGCAGGGCGAGAGTCTCTATCGCCGAGAACTCCGGAGTGTCCTTCGTTTCTTCGAGCAGGGCGTTGAGGGACTTGGCGGCCGATTTTCCGTCGCCCGTCTCGCCGAGCCTGTGCCCGAAGGTGCCGGCGAATTCGCGCAGGCCGTTTATTTTCTCCTCGTTCGGCAGGTCATGCACGCGATAGACGAAAGTCTTCGGATTCTTGAGGGCCTTTTCTCCTATCCTGCCTCCGGTGGCCACGAATTCGGCCACGTACTTGTTGGCGAGCAGCATGTATTCCTCAATGAGCCAGTTGGCTTCGCGGCTTTCCTTTTTGTAGACGTTCACGGGGCGGCCGTCTTCGGCTATCTCCACTTTCATTTCGGGCCGGTCGAAGCTGATTGCGCCTGCGGCGAAACGTTTTTTGCGCAGTCTGGACGCTATTCTGTGCAGCGTCAGCAAGGCGTCGCGTATGTCCGTGGGCACCGTATTGCCTTCTTCTCCGGCTTCGATCACTTCCTGGGCCGTCTCGTATGCGAAGCGGTAGTCAGAATTGATGACCGTCCTGCCGAACCATTGGCCGGCCACCTTTGCGAGAGGTGTCAGCTCGAACACGGCCGAGAAGGTGAGCTTGTCCTCGTGTGGGCGCAGCGAACACAGTTCGTTGGAAAGTTTTTCCGGAAGCATCGGCACCGTCCTGTCCACGAGATACACCGATGTGCCGCGCGCCTGCG
>X22_European_Rabbit__coassemble_121_pt1 | contig 19925 bp, 13 predicted proteins | sample X22_European_Rabbit__metabat2_high_PE_013 | metagenome-assembled genome bin X22_European_Rabbit
CTGAACTTCTTCTACCGCAATCTGCAGCAGAACGTGAAATGCCGCGCCGCCTCATATTTTGCCCGTGGTGCCGTGCCAAGTCCGAGCGCCGTGAAAATGCCTCACGCGATTCGGACGACGGCACAATAGCATAGTGAAAAGTGATACGAGTTCCCTCCGCAGCCGGCCGGCGCTATCTCTTTCGGTTCTCGGCTATGGTCCGGAAATTTTCAAGCGCCCAGCCGATCAGACTTTTCAGATGCGGCATGAGGCTTTTTCCCAGTTCAGTCAAAGAATATTCCACCTTAGGCGGGATTTCCGCATAGGCTTTTCTGGATATCATGCCGTCCGCTTCTAAATTTTTGAGGGTTTCCGTCAGCACTTTCGGCGATATGTCAGGAATGGATTTTCCTATAGTGCTGAATCGTGCGGTCCCGTTTTCCGCCAGAATGCAGAGGACAAGCAGGGACCATTTGCCGCAGATACGGGCAATGACGTTCCGGATCGGGCAGGACTCTATGTCCGAAAATTTTTTCAGATGCTCCTGTATGGCCAAGTCGTTTGTATTCAATTTTACTGACTTCAAGGTAAGTGTCTTACTTTAGCGTAAGTTCTTGTATAAAAACAATATATCTTCTAACTTCGCACTATTGAAATGATAGTTGCTTACTGATGCAAAGCTAAAATAATGTCACATAAATACCAAATACAAACTTATAACATTTTTGTACCATGAGTGAAATAAAGATTTGTGAGTCCGGCGCCAAGTTCGCCCATGCCTCGGTCGGTTCTTTGCAGGCCTTTGAGGGCAAGCAGTTTGTAAAGGAAGCCGTCGGTTCTTCCTCGTGTGAAATATCTTTCGGCACGCTGCCGAAGGGTGCGGCCGTTCCTTTCTTCCACAGCCACAGGGAAAATGAGGAGCATTATATCATACTTTCGGGAAGCGGCCGTTTCCAGGTCGATGACGAGGTGTTTGATATCGCGGAAGGCTCCGTCATACGCGTGTCGACCGGCTGCGACAGGAATCTTTTATGCACCTCGGAGCAGCCCATGACTTATATCTGCATTCAGGCAAAAGAAGGCAGTCTGGGCAATTACACGGGGTCTGATGCCGATATAAGAGAACGCAGGAGCCTGTTGTAAGGCGCCGTAGTCCTTTATTGCCGCTTTGCTTCCGTGCATTCGTTCACGAGATAGGCTATGCTCATGTACGGGATGCCGGAGTTTGTGGTAAGGCCTATTTCACAGGTCCGGCTGTTGGTATAGCCCGCCTCGATGGGCTTGCGCCCTTTGGCCGCCGCATCTGCGTTGAACGCTTCTATCTGCGGCCGCAGCTTTCTCAGAGCATAGGCGTTGAGTTCGGGGCGGGTCATGCCTTTGTCGCCGGCGAAGCCGCAGCAGCCTACTCCTTCAGGGACGAAGACTTCTTCGGCGCACAGTCCTGCAAGGCTGATGACAGTGTCGGACAGCCCCATCAGTCTTGTAGAACAGGTGCAATGCACGGCCACGGGCCTGTCACTTTTGTGAAATTCGAGCCTGTCGCGCAGGAAAACCCAGATGAATTCCGCGGGCTCGTACAACTTCGTTTTCGTTATTTTTTCCCTCATCCTGTGCAGGCATGGACTCTGGTCGCACAGGACGGGATATCTGCCTTCCTCCGAAGCCCGCCACAAGGCGTCTTCAAGTTCTTTCGTTTTACGGTCGGCGATGTCGGGCATGCCCTTGCTTTCCCAGATGGTGCCGCAGCACAGGTTTTTCATTCCTTCGGGAAAGACGACCTCGTAGCCCGCCTTGTGAAGCAGGTCCGTCATTTCTTCGGCGAGCGCTTTCCGCCCGCCGAGCTGTTTGGACGTTCCCATCGTCTGGTTTATGCAGCTGGGGAAATAGACGACTTTGAGGTCTCCGCCCGTGCCTGCCGAAAGCCGTTTCTCGGGCACGGAATATGCCGACGGCATGGCGGGCGTCCATAGCGGCAGCCCAATCTTGTGAAGACCGCGGCAGACCGTTCCCATCAGTTTGTCTCCCAATATGGCGTCGCCTGCCCCGGCAACCGCGAGGGTGGCCTTCAGGCCTTTTCTGACGGTCGAAAAATGATTTGCGGCGGCGTCCCCCGTCTTGTATGCAAGCGATTTGCGCGGCACCCTGCCGGTCCGGATGTCGTGCGTGAGATCGGCCGTGTTTATGCCCATGGGGCAGGACATGGAGCACAGGCCGTCCGCGGCGCATGTGCGGTTGCCTTGGTACAGGTACTGCCGTTCAAGGCGGCGGAGCAGCGCGGGATTTTCTCCGCTTGCGGCGAGCCTCGCCATCTCCCTGACGGCGGCTATCCTTGTGCGGGGCGACAGCGTGAAGCCGCAGGAAAGGCAGTTGACTTCGCAGAAACCGCATTCTATGCATTTGTTGATGCGCCCGAAGGCTTCAGCGAATGCGCCTTGTCCGGCCGCAGAGGGGCTGAGCGCCGGCAGCGCCTTGAAATGTTTGACGTAGCATTCCGGATCGTCATTGAAGATGACGCCGGGGTTGAGAAGTCCGTTGGGGTCGAAAAGGGACTTTACACGTTTCATGATGCCGTAGGCCTTGTCGCCCCATTCCATTTTTACGAAGGGCGCCATGTTCCGTCCGGTTCCGTGCTCGGCTTTCAGGGAGCCGTCGTATTTGTTCACCACCAAGTCGGCCACGTCGAGAATCATGGCCTTGTAGCGCTCCACTTCTTGCTCCGTATCGAAGGCCTGGTTTATAATGAAATGGAAATTTCCCTCGAGGGCGTGGCCGTAGATGCACGAGTCCATGTAGCCGTGTCTGTCCAAAAGGGCGGACAGTTCGGCGGTGGCTTCCGGCAGATCCTCTATATGGAAGGCTATGTCTTCGATGAGGCAGGTGGTGCCCGTCTTTCTCATTCCTCCCACTGAGGGGAAGATGCCGGAACGGACGGCCCAGAACTTGCCGTATTCTTTCGGGTCGTCGGTGAACCTTACGTCCGTCAGTGTCTTGAACGGAGCCAGCGCCTCCTTTATGGCCTCTATGTTGCCATGCAACTGTTCTTCGCTTTCGGCTTCCGTCTCGGTCAGTATGGCGGTGAGGTCCGGATATCGGCGCAGGCCCTCCTGCGCTTCTTTGCCTACTTTGTCCCCTACTGAGAGCAGCGAACGTTTGTCGAGCAGTTCGGCGGCGTCGACGTTGAGCCGTTTCATGGCCACGACGGCTTCCGCGGCCTCTTTTATGGAAGTGAAATAGATGAGGGCGCTTGCCCTGAAAGGCATTGAGGGCAGTGTTTTCATGGTCACCTCGCTTATGAATGCGAGCGTGCCCTCCGAACCCGCCATCAGATGGGTGATGATGTCGAAAGGATCCGTGTATGTTATGAAAGGCAGGATGTTGAGGCCCGTGACGTTCTTGATGGAATATTTGTACCGTATCCTTTCAGTGAGTTCCTTGTCCGAAAGAACTTCGTCCCTAAGGGCCTCTATGCCGCGCAGAAATTCCCCGTGGCTTTCCGCGAAGGCCCTGCGGCTTTCCGCGTCGCCGGTGTCGAGCACTGTGCCGTCGGCAAAGACGATTCTGGCTGAAACGAGTGTCCTGTCGCTGTTGGCATGCGTGCCGCAGCTCATGCCGGAGGCGTTGTTCATGACTATGCCTCCGACCATGGCGCTCTTGATGGAAGCTGGATCGGGGCCGAAATGCCGTCCGAAAGGCGCCAGAATCTCATTGACGTGCGCACCGATCACGCCCGGCTGCAGGGTTATGGTCTCCCGGTCTTCCGATACGGAATACTTTTCCCAGTTTTTGCCGGCCACCACGAGGATGGAGTCGCTGACGGTCTGTCCGGAAAGGCTCGTCCCGGCGGCCCGGAAGGTTACCGGAAGACTTAGCCTTCCGGCCGTCTTCAGAATGTCGGAAACCTCTTTTTCGTTTTCGGTGCGTATGACCGTTTCGGGCACGAGACGGTAGAAGCCTGCGTCCGTGCCCCATGTCAGCCTCCGGAGCTCATCGGTGTATGTCCTGTCCTTCGGGATGAACCTGTTGATTTCCCGCAGGAATTGTCTGTACGGGCCTTTCATTGGAATATAGGTTTAGAGAATCGTTTCAGCTACTTTCCCTGCGAGTTCGATGAACGCCGTGCCGTCGGGGCGGGATGAAAGGGCCGCCGGCTCTCCGGCGTCGCCGCTTTCCCTGATGCTCTGCACTATCGGGATCCTTCCGAGCAGGGGCGCTCCGAACTTTTCCGCCATGGCTTCGCCGCCGTTCCTGCCGAATATGTAGTAGCGGTGGTCAGGAAGTTCTTCGGGAGTGAACCATGCCATGTTTTCTACGATTCCGAACACTTTGCGGTCTATGCTTTTGTTGCGGAACATGTCGATGGCCTTTTCAACGTCCGCCAATGCCACCTGCTGCGGCGTGGTCACGAATACGGCCCCCTCCATGGGTATGTCCTGCACGAGGGTGATGTGTATGTCCCCGGTGCCGGGCGGCATGTCCACGAGGAGGAAGTCGAGGTCGCCCCACTGCACTTGCAGGATCATCTGCTTCAATGCGTTGCAGGCCATGGGGCCGCGCCATACGAGGGCCTGTCCGTTTTGGGCGAAATAGCCTATCGACATCCATTTGACGCCGTATTTTTCCACCGGAACGATGAGGTCGCGTCCGTTTTCCTCCGTCATTCCGGGCACGGCCCCCTCCGTGGCCGTCATCAAGGGCACGGAAGGACCGTATATGTCGGCGTCCGCCAGTCCGGTCTTGTAGCCGAGACGCGCGAGCGCGATGGCGAGGTTCACGGCCACTGTGGATTTGCCTACGCCTCCCTTGCCTGAGGCTATGCCTATTATGTGCCGGACATTGTTCACCTGATCGAGATTCAGATCGAGCGTCTGCCGTTTGGGCTTTTCTTCTTTCACTACAGTGACTACCGATACGGAAGCCGCCGGAGCGTGCCGTATCACGGCCGCCCTGGCGCTGCCCGCGAGATAGTCTTTCAGCGGATCCGGCCTCTTGGGAAAGGCAAGCGTTATTTCGACGCGGTCTCCGTCCGTCTCTATTTTGTCGACCATGCCCAGCTCCACGATGTCCCTGTCACCCTTTGCGGGGTGCCGGACTTCGGAGAGCCAGGCTTTTATGTCTTCAGCCGTCATACTCTATTCGACGAGGTCCATTTCGTTGAGGAGATAGCCTGCGCCGCCGAGTTTGTCGATGCAGAACAGGACATAGCGAATGTCGACGCAGATGCACCTTTGGAGTTCGGGCTCGAACATGACGTCGGAGCTCATCGACTCCCAGTTGCCGTCGAACGCCAGGCCGATGAGTTCGCCGTCGGCGTTAAGTACGGGGGAGCCGGAATTGCCTCCGGTTATGTCGTTGTTGGTGAGGAAGTTCACTCTAACGTCGCCGTCCTTGCCGTAGCGGCCGAAATCCTTTGCCGCGTAAAGTTCCTTGAGCTTCGCGGGCACTATGAATTCAGGATCGTCGGGATTTTCCTTTTCCATGACGCCGGAAAGGGTAGAATAATGCCTGTAAAGCACGGCGTCTTTAGGAGAATAGGAGAGTACGTGTCCATAGGTGAGGCGCATCGTGGAATTGGCGTCCGGATATGAGGGCTTGCCGTCTTCCCATTCAAGCAGGCCCGCCGCGAATGCCCTGTTGCCTTTGACGAGGTCCTCGGTGCCGGAGATCTGCTTATCGTACAGAGGCAGAAATTTTTCGTAAATGGCGGTGCTGAGAACCGTGGCGGGGTCTTTTGCAAACGTCTCATCCGCGTTTGCTCCCTCAATGGCTTTCAGCAGCTTTTCTTCGGAAGCGAATACGCTGCCGTCGAACAGGTAGTCCACGTATTTGTCTATGTCAAGAGTCCCGAAATCTTCGAAGCCTTCTCCGAGGCTTCCGGGGTAATTTTCTTTTTTGGCATGGTCACGATAGAATCTGATTAGCGCGGCGGCCTCCTTTCTGTCGAGGGGCTCCACGTAATCCCTGTATGCATCGGCGACGGTTTTCCGCAGATCTTCGGGGTCGGCTTTCTTGCCGTCCGTGCCGAACGAGCTGAAGCGGGACGCCAGCCCTACGAGTTCTATCCTGGCGAGCGATTCGCCGATCAGGGTGAACGCATACGATGCTTCAGCATGGTCGTTCATGCTCTTGTCTATAAGCCCTATGGCTTCTCCGTATTTCTTGGCGCGGTCGGGATCGGCGTTCACCCATTCCATGAAGGCGGCCTCCTTGGCTTCTTCGCGGCCTATTATGTTGAGCTTTTCAAATGCAAGTTCCTCTCCCTGCCATTTTTTCCATCCGTTGGCGGAGCCTGCATATTTGTTGGCATATTTGAGCTGTACCGCAGGATCGGCGCACATGGCTTCCCACATTATGTCCTGACGGACGGTGCGGGCGTCGATGCGGATTCTGTTGACGGCTATCATCTGCTTGAGCTGCGTGGCGGTCTGGAATCTCTGGGTGCTTCCGGGATATCCCATTATCATGGTGTAGTCGCCCTCTTCAACTCCCTTCAGGGAGATTTTGAGATGGTTCTCCGGACGGTACGGAACGTTGTCCTCGGAATATTCTGCGGGCTCGTTGTCAGGACCTGCGTAGACCCTGAACATCGAGAAGTCTCCGGTATGGCGGGGCCACATCCAGTTGTCGGTTTCGCCTCCGAATTTGCCGACAGCCGCCGGCGGCGCGCCTACGAAACGGACGTCCCTGTAGACTTTTGACACTATCGCATAGAAAACATTTCCGTTATAGAAAGAGGCTACCCTTACGCTGCAGTTGGGATTCAGCTTTTTCTCCCTGTCTATGATGACTTGCCTGGCGTCTTCAAGGGCTTTGTCGACCTTTTCGGGGTCTTTCTTGAATTTCTTCTCGGCCTTGGCTCTCGCGTTTTCGATTTCCGCGGTCACGTCGGTCATGTATTTCAGGAAAGTGACCGAAAGCCCCTTGACCGGGAGCTCTTCGGAGCGCTTCATGGCCCAGTATCCGTCTCCGAGATAATTGTGCTCGGGCGTGCTGAGTCCCTGGATGCCGGCGTAGCCGCAGTGGTGGTTGGTGATGAGCAGTCCGTCGGCGGAGATTATCTCGCCGGTGCATCCGCCTCCGAAATGGACGACGGCGTCTTTCAGGGATGAATTGTTGATGCTGTAGATCTGTTCCGGAGTGAGTTTGCAGCCCGCTTCGGACAGGGCCTTGCCGTTCATCTTTTCAAGCAGGGGAAGAAGCCACATGCCTTCGTCCGCCCGGACTCCCACCGTCATGACGACGGCTGCGAGGAGACATAAAATTCGTTTCATATCAAAATCTTTTTTTGGTTCGAGGAAATCAGATGCAAAAATAAATGAAATATCACATTAAAACAATGTGGGTTCAAGTTCTTTCGGATGAAAGGATCTGCGGTGCCACGGGGTCGGGCCGAAGCGTTTCAGGGCCTCGATGTGTTCCGCCGTCGGGTATCCCATGTTGGTGTCCCATCCGTATTGCGGAAACTCCTGCGCGATTCTGCGCATGAATTCGTCCCGGTGCGTCTTCGCCAGTACGGATGCGGCGGCTATGGACGCATAGGTGGCGTCGCCGTGCACCACGGTCGCATATCTGTCCGTTCCGAACTTTCCGAAAGGCCTGAACCGGTTGCCGTCGACGAGCAGGAAGTCCGGCTCCGGATCCAGTCTGAGCACGGCCCTCTGCATGCCGAATATCGATGCGTTGAGAATGTTCACCTCGTCTATTTCCTCCGGACTGACGGCCTCCACGGCCCATGCCACGGCCTCATCCTCTATTATCCTGCGGAGCAGGTCCCTGTGCCTTTCGCTCATTTTTTTGGAATCGTTCAGGAGGGGATGGCGGAAATCCGGCGGCAGAATGACCGCGGCGGCATACACCGGACCGGCCAGAGGCCCCCTTCCGGCTTCGTCGCATCCTGCCTCCGCGAGGCCTTCGTGCATGTTTGCAAGCAAGCGTATTTCCTTTGCCATGACGGGCAAAGTTATAAATTGTCGGCGAAATGTCCTTGACTTCCCTGGCTTTCTTCGGAAATGCGGCGGCGCAGCATCGAGATTATCTCGTCCTTGGTGCGTATGGTGTCTTTCAGCGACAATATGATCTCGTTGAGCATTTTTATCTCGCGCTCCCTTGCCGCCATGTCCGAGGCGTATCCGGCCTGCAGCTCCTTCAGTTCGTGCTCCGAGGACCGGGCGGGCCTGTAGCCGAGCACCAGTTCCTCCATGGGCACGTTCATTATGCCCGCCACCTTGGATATGTTGTCGCTGATGAGCTTCGTTTCGCCCGTCTCTATGTTGTGATAGGCCGTCCTGGACAAGCCGAGCCTTTCCGCCATTTCTTTCTGCGTGATATGGAGGTCTTTCCTGATTCGGGATATGTTGCGCTTTACGGACCGGTTATCCATCGGGATTCAACGTGTTCGCAGCAAATGTATAATATAGGACGGATGAAATGTGCCAATGAAAAATTTACATTGTAAACAGTTTCTTGGCAAAATCTAAAAAAACGCTCAAAAACATAAAAAAATAAAAATATTTTCTTCGTGATCGTGAGAAAAACCGTCTCCGTTGTTGTATGTATCAAGTCTCTTTGGCAGTTTTGCATTCCGAGAATGTAAACAAGTTGATGAAAAAAGCAAGGGACATGAACATTTCCGAAAAAGAATATGCCGCGTTCGGGCGGCTGATGAACGAAGAAAAGGTATATATAGATCCGTCCGTCGATTTCGCGGCCGTATGCCGCTGGCTCGGGATGGATGCGGAGGCTCTGGACGCAGTGCTGCGCGAGGAGCTCGGATACGGCGGAGATGGTCTGATGGAGGCCTATCGCCGGCTCTACAGGGCTTCGCTGTCCGAAAAGTATGGCATAAATGTAACTTCCTCTGTTGTGAATGGAGCTAAAATTTATTAGTTTTGCGAGGATACATTGAAACTAATAATAAATCAATATCATCAGATGAAGACTTATTCAACCAAAAATGTCCGCAACGTCGTCTTGATCGGAAGCGCGAAATCCGGCAAGACCACGCTTGCGGAAGCGATGCTTTATGAAGGCAAGGTAATCGACCGCAGGGGCACCGTAGAAGACAAGAATACGGTGTCCGACAATTCCGAGTTCGAGCAGACGAACCAGAAATCCGTCTATGCTTCAGCGCTTTATGCTGAGTTTATGGACACCAAGTTCAATATCATAGACGCTCCCGGTTCGGACGATTTCATAGGCGGAGCGGTATCCGCGTTCAAGGTATGCGAGACAGGAATTCTCCTTGTCAATGCCCAGCAGGGCGTAGAGGTGGGCACCGAGATTTTCGCCCGCTATGCGGACCGTTACGGGGTTCCCCTTCTCATAGCCGTGAACCAGCTTGATTCGGAGAAGGCCAATTGGGACCACGCCCGCGACAGCATCAAGTCTGCATTCGGCGGCAAGCCCGTCTTCATCCAGTTCCCCGTCAATCCCGGCACGGGCTTCGACGGATTCGTGGATGTGCTGAAGATGAAATATTATCATTTCAAGGACGCCAACGGCAACCGTGAAGAGCTGGCAATACCCGACAGCGTCGCGGCCGAGGCCGAGGAGCTCCGCAATGAACTCATCGAGAAGGCGGCCGAATACGATGATACCCTTATGGAAAAATTCTTCGAGGAGGGCTCCCTTTCCGAGGATGAAATACGCAAGGGCCTCTCCCTCGGGCTTAAGTCCGGAGAATGCTTCCCCGTATTCTGCCTCTCGGCGAAGAACGACATAGGCGTCAAGAGACTCATGGAGTTCACCATCAACACGGTGCCTTCGCCGGAAGAGACGGTGAGCAAGACCAAGGACGGCGGCGAGGTGGCCTGCAGGATGGACGGCCCCGTGAGCCTGTTCATTTTCAAGACCAACGTAGAGCAGCATCTTGGCGAGGTTTCCTATTTCAAGGTGATGAGCGGCACCCTGACCGAAGGGGCCGATCTGGTGAATCCCGAGACCGGAAACAGCGAGAGGCTTTCCGCCATCTATGCCGTAGCCGGGGCCAAGAAGGAAAAAGTTTCCTCCCTCAGCGCGGGAGACATCGGCTGCGCAATGAAGCTCAAGGCGGGCAAGACGGACGTTACCCTCACGGTGCCCGGCGGCGAGGCTTACGAGCACATAGTTTTCCCCGAGCCGAAATACCGCTGCGCCATCAAGGCCGTGGACAAGAACGACGATCCCAAGGTGGGCGACGCCCTCAACAAGATTGCCGCGCAGGATCCCACCGTCATCGTGGACTATTCCAAGGAGCTCCGCCAGACCATTCTCAGCGGACAGGGCGAGCAGCATATCAATCTCGTCAAGTGGAGAATCAACAACGAGTTCAAGCTCAACGTGGAGCTTTTCGCGCCCAAGGTGCCTTACCGCGAGACCATCACCAAGGTGGCCACGGCGCAGTACCGCCACAAAAAGCAGTCCGGCGGCGCAGGCCAGTTCGGCGAGGTGCATCTTCTCGTATGCCCTTACGTAGAGGGTGAGCCGGCGGGCAAGACCTTCAAGATCGACGGCAAGGATACCACGTTCAATATCAAGTCGCAGGAGTCTTTCGACCTGCCGTGGGGCGGCAAGCTGGAGTTCTTCAACTGCATCGTCGGCGGAGCCATCGACGTGGGCTTCATGCCGGCCATCCTGAAGGGCATCAACGACAAGATGACCGAAGGGCCGCTCACCGGATCGTACGCCCGCGACATTCGCGTATATGTATACGACGGCAAGATGCACCCCGTGGACTCCAAGGAAATAGCCTTCATACTCGCCGCGCGCAACGCCTTCAAGGAGGCTTTCCGCAACGCCGGTCCGAAGATCATGGAGCCTATATATGATGTGGACATCATCACTCCCAACGACTATGTGGGACCCTGCATGTCCGATCTCAATACCCGCAGGGGCATGATCATGAATCAGGACATGGACAAAGGCTTCACCGTGCTGCACGCAAGGGTGCCGCTCGCGGAACTTTACAGGTATTCGACCTCGCTCAGTTCCCTTACGGCCGGCAGCGCCACTTTCACCATGAAGTTCGCCGATTATCAGCCCGTGCCTGCTGACGTACAGACCAAGTTGCTGGCAGAGTACGCAGCACAGGAACAGGAAGAGGATTAAAAAATTTATACATGAAAGGACGTTTTGTTTCCGCACTTGCCGGAACGATGGTTTTTTTGAGTTCTTGCGGTGGGCACTTTCTGTCTGAAAGTGCTTACCGCAAGACGGTTGAAGAGGACTTGGCCGCACGGATCGCCGTTTTCAAGGACGCCGGGGGCGAAACGTCCTGGTTCGGATTTGCTGACGGCGCCGTCGGCGGGGAGAAAATAAGCCTTGCCGAACGGGAAGCCATGGAGTTTCTTTATGCGTATATGCCGCTCGCCGACGTTACGGATTATTCCGAAGAATTTTTTCTCGGCAACGTCAGGGCTTCGTTTCGCGCCAAGGACGAGCTTCCCTGGGGCAGGACCGTGCCGGAGCAGCTGTTCCGCCATTTCGTGCTCCCGCTGAGGGCCAACAATGAAGATCTCGATTCTTCCAGGGTGGCCTTCTACCGCGAGCTGAAGCCGAGGGTAGAGGGACTCTCCATGAAGGACGCCATTCTCGAAGTCAATCACTGGTGCCACGAAAAGGTGACGTATTATCCGTCCGACGCGAGGACCGCGTCGCCGCTCTCCTCCGTGCGCACGGCTTTCGGCCGCTGCGGTGAAGAGTCCACCTTTACGGTGGCCGCGCTCAGGGCCGTGGGCATTCCGGCCCGTCAGGTATATACTCCGCGCTGGGCGCACACGGACGACAACCATGCCTGGGTGGAGGCCTGGGCGGACGGCAAATGGTGGTTCCTCGGCGCCTGCGAACCGGAGCCGGTGCTTAATCTCGGATGGTTCAACGCACCCGCAAGCCGTGCCATGCTCATGCATACGAAGGTCTTCGGCAAATACGACGGACCCGAAGAAGTGGTGCTGCGCAGTCCGAATTATACGGAAATCAACCTTATAGACAATTATGCGTCCACGGCCCGCGTGGACATAGAGGTGACGATGCCCGACGGGACGCCCGCGGACGGAGCGAGGGTTGATTTCATGATATACAACTACGCCGAGTTCTATCCCGCGGTGGCCAAGTATACCGACGGGGACGGGAAGACTTTTCTTACCGCAGGGCTCGGGGACATGCTCGCATGGGCGTCGAAAGACGGGCATTACGGCTTTTCCAAGTTGTCGTTCGGCAAGGACGGGACCGTAAAAATCGTGCTTGACGGCGCTCCCGGCACGCGGACTCTCGACATCGTGCCTCCTCCCGAGAATGTGGAACTGCCGGAGGTGTCGCCCGAAATGAGGGCGGAGAACGACAGGAGATTCGCATACGAAGATTCCCTGCGCCATGCCTACACGGCTACTTTCATGGACCGTGCCTCGGCCGAAAAGTTCATGCTTGAACATGGTTATGACGCCGCTTTGGCCGGCCTGCTCGTCAATTCCAACGGCAACCATAGGACAATCGAGGATTTTCTTGCCGCCGCGGAGGACAAGGAGAGGGCGGCCGCGCTGCTTTCGTCCCTGAGCCTGAAGGACCTCAAGGACATTACTCCCGTAATCCTTCAGGACAGCTACGACGCCGTTTCTTCCGTGCTTTGCCCGAGGGTGGAAGACGAATTCCTGTCTCCCTACAAGTCTTTCTTCATTTCGGCCGTTCCGGAGGCTCTCGCGGCATCTTTCAGTGCTGCCGAATCAGGGGCCGACGCCGCCGTGGAGAACATGGTGAGATGGATAAATGAGAATATAAGCATTGACGAAACGCCTTTGACATGGAAGATAGCCATGTCGCCCGCCGGCGTTTGGAAATCCCGTCTGGCGGACGTCCGTTCGAGGAACATATTCTTCGTCGCCCTCGCCCGCACCTTCGGTACGGATGCGCGGCGCGATCCGGTGACGGGAAAGATCCAGTATCGCAATGACTCCCGTTCAGAATGGAAAGACGTAGATTTCGGCGCGGAAAGCCGCACAGTGGCCCCGTCCGGGACGCTTGTCCTCACATACGACCCTGTGGAACTTATCGATGATCCGGGATATTACAGCCATTTCACCATCAGCCGCATAGACGGAGGACGCACGGCCCTGCTGAATTTCGACGAGGGCGAAGTGGACATGGGCGGCGGCGCGAGCTGGTCGGGGGCTTTCCGCCGCGGAGTGAAGCTCGACGCAGGGACTTATCTGCTCGTCAGCGGCAACCGTCTCGCCGACGGCTCCGTGCCGGTCACGATGAAGATTTTCGAGATAGCCGACGGACAGAGGCTCGAGGTGCCGCTTGAAATCAGGACCGTCGAGAATGCGGTGTCCGTGATAGGACAGTTCGATTCCGAATCGAAATATCTCCCCGTCACGCCGGGCGAAGACGGCCCGGAATACGGGGCGGATGTCAGCAGCATCCTTTCCCGGACCGGAAGAGGATATTTCGTGGCTGCCGTGCTCGGAGTGGGCGGAGAACCGACCAACCACGTGCTCCGCGACATCGCCGCCGAAAGGCAGGCTCTGGAAGAATGGGGAAGGCCCATTCTGCTGCTGTGCACTTCGGAGAAGCAAATGTCCCGGCTGCATGCGGAGATAGCTTCCGGCAATTTCGGGCAGCTGCCGTCTACGGTGATTTTCGGGGTGGACCGCGACGGTTCGATATTGTCCGCAATTGCCGACAATATGGATCTGCGCCGCGACAATCTGCCCGTGGTCTTCATTGCCGACACTTTCAACCGCGTGGTATTCGTCTCATCCGGCTATACCATAGGCCTCGGCGCGAGGCTCGCCGCAGTGGCCGGCAAATTGAAATAATTTATAAAACGGACTTTTATGCACAAGAAAATTTTGCTTGCGGCGCTTGCCGCCCTTGCCGCCGTCTCCGTCTACGGAGAGGATGAGGCGAGGCTTCTCCGGTTTCCCGCCACCAACGGTACGGACATAGTGTTTTCCTACGCCGGAGACCTTTATACGGTGCCTGCAGACGGCGGAGAGGCACGCCGGCTTACTTCCCACGTAGGATATGAAATGTTCGCCCGTTATTCCCCGGACGGACGCACCATAGCGTTCACTGCCGAATACGACGGCAACAGGGAGGTATATTCCATCCCTGCCAAAGGCGGCGAGCCGGTGAGGCTGACATATACTTCCACCAATGGCCGCGACGACCTCGGAGACCGCATGGGCCCCAACAATATTGTACTTACATGGTCTCCCGACGGCAGCCGCATCGTTTACCGCAACCGTGTGGGAGACGGATTCCCCGGCAAACTGTGGACTATTTCTCCGGAGGGCGGCATGCCCTCCGAAATGCCGCTTCCGGAAGGCGGATTCTGCTCATATTCCCCTGACGGGAAACTGTTTGCGTACAACCGCGTCATGAGGGAGTTCCGCACCTGGAAATATTATCGCGGAGGCATGGCGGACGACATCTGGATCTATGACGCCGAGGCGGGCACGGTGAAAAACATCACCTCCAACGACGCGCAGGACATATTTCCCATGTGGATAGGCGACGAGATTTTCTTCGCGTCCGACAGGGACATGACGATGAATCTGTTCGCCTACGACACGAAGACCGGAAAGACAGAGAAGGTGACGGACTTCAGCGTCTACGACGTGAAGTTCCCGAGCACGGACGGGAAGACCATCGTTTTCGAAAACGGCGGCTACATATACCGTTTCGATCCCAAGACGCGCAAATCTGAGCAGGTACATATAACTCTGGCTTCGGACGACATCTACGGCAGGACGGAGCGCAGAAACGTATCGCGCGACGCGTCGGCGGCGAGCCTGTCCCCGGACGGCACGAGAATCGTGGTCTCGGCTCGCGGAGAGATATTCGACGTCCCTGTGGAAAAGGGCGTCACCCGCAACATCAGCCGCAGCCCCGGTTCCAACGACAGGGGCGCCGACTGGAGCCCGGACGGCAAATATATCGCCTGGATAGGCGACGCCTCGGGAGAGACGGAAATCTATCTTTATGACGTGGCGAAAGGCGGAGTTCCGTCGCAGCTCACGTCGGGGAGCGACACATATATCAGGAGTCTTCAGTGGAGTCCCGACGGCAAGAAGATACTGTGCACCGACCGCAAGAACCGCGTTACGGAGGTCGATCCCCTTTCCGGGGCATCGCGCACGCTGCTCGTAAATCCCGAGTCGGAGTTCTACAATGTGGAATATTCCCCCGACGGCAAGTGGCTCACTTACACGAAACCGGCGAAGAACGACATGAACGTGGTCTATGTGCTTGACATAGCTTCCGGAAAGGAATATCCCGTCACCGAAAGGTGGTACAACTCCGATTCGCCCGTTTTCAGTTCCGACGGCAAATATCTCATATTCACCTCGGACAGGGATCTCAACCCCCAGTACAGCCGCATTGAGTGGAACTATTCTTTCGGCAACATGAGCGCCGTGTACATGGCCATGCTTTCGAAGGATACGCCTTCGCCGCTGCTTGAAAAGGACGGCGCCGCAGCCGCGGAAGAAAGCCATGAGCCCGCTCCTGAGGAAAACGGTAAGAAAGGCAAGAAAGCTGCCGCTCCCGCAGCCGTTCCGGGCGTCGAAGTGAAGATAGACGCGGACGGCATTGCGGACAGGATAGTGAAGATCCCCATAAGCGGCGGATTCGGTTTTTACTGCGATGGCAAACGTCTGTGGTTCAACTCGAACGGCGGCACCAAAGTCTATGATTTCTCCACGGGAAAGGAGGAAAGTTGCACTGATGCTTTCATGAGCTTCCGTTTCGGGGACAAAAAGGCTTTGTTCAGAAAAGGCAGGGACTATTATGCGGCTCCGGCCGGCCCGAAGGTGAGCCTCAAGGACAAGATAGATCTGTCGGACATGGTGGCGGTGATAGACTACTCCAAGGAATGGCCACAGATCTACGATGAGGTCTGGAGAGCATTCCGCGACGGCTATTATCTTGAAAACATGCACGGACGCGACTGGAAGGCCGTGAAGGAAAAATATGCCGTGCTGCTCCCTTATGTAAAGACGCGCCTTGATCTCAATTACGTGATAGGGGAGATGATTTCCGAGGTGGCCAGCGGCCATGCCTATGTGACCGTGGGAGAGTACCCCAAGGCTCCGAGAACCAGCATGGGGCTGCTCGGCGCTGAACTGAGCAGGGACGGCAGCGGATTTTTCCGCATCGACCGCATAATGCATGGCGCCCCGTACAGCGAGACTCTCCGTTCTCCGCTTGCCGAACCCGGAATCGGCGTGTCCGAAGGCGATTTCATCACGGCCATAGACGGGGTTTCGGTCAGGGAAGTGGACAACATCTACAAGCTGCTTGTCGGCAAGGCCGGCACGCTGACTGAACTCACGGTGAACAAGACGGCGGCCGAAGGCGGCAAGAAAGTGGTCGTGAAGCCTATTGCGGACGAATATCCGCTGATTCACTATGAGTGGGTGCAGAACAACATCCGTACCGTGGAGGAAAAGTCCGGCGGCAAGGTGGGCTATATCTATATTCCCGACATGGGACCGGAAGGCCTGCGCGAATTCGCCCGCTATTATTATCCTCAGCTCGACAAGGAGGCCCTCATAATAGACGACCGCGCCAACGGCGGCGGCAACATTTCCCCTATGATCATAGAACGCCTGCAGAGGGAGGTCTACAGGATGACCATGAGCCGTACCTCCACCAAGACGGGCACGGTGCCGGAGGGAACGCATACGGGCCCCAAAGTGCTGCTGATCAACAAATATTCCGCATCGGACGGAGACCTGTTCCCGTGGAGCTTCAAGGCCAACAGGCTCGGCACCGTAATCGGCACGCGCACATGGGGCGGCATCGTGGGCATCAGCGGATCGCTGCCTTACATGGACGGGACCGACGTCAGAGTGCCGTTCTTCACCAATTATGACGCGGCTACGGGAGAATGGATAGTGGAAAACCACGGCGTGGATCCAGACATTCTCATCGACAATGATCCCGTAAAGGAATTCAACGGCATTGACGAACAGCTGCTCAAGGCCGTCGAAGTGGCTTTGGAACAGATAAAGGACCGCAAGCCGCTGCCGGGCGTGCCGGCTCCGCGCACCTTCAAGGATCTCGGCCTGCCGGAAATAGACTGATTGGGAACAAACTGATGACCGGCCTCCGGAAGTCCCGCAGACGGGGCGGCCGGAGGCTGTTTCATATTTGACGGGCTATGCTGTCCGTCAGGTCTATGAAGTCTTCCACTCCGAGCCTCTCCGGACGCAGATCGAATACGGGCAAGGCGAGCAGGGCGGGGTCTTTTACGAGGCTGCGCAGCGAATTGCGCAGCGTTTTCCGCCTCATGCCGAATGACGTCTTTACCACCGTCTTGAAAAGGCTTTCATCGCAGCCGAGCGCCTCGCGGGAATTCCTGCGGAGACGGATGACGGCTGAATGCACCTTGGGCGGCGGAACGAACGATTCGGGGCCTACGGTGAAAAGATATTCTATGTCGTACCAGGCCTGCAGCAGCACGGACAATATGCCGTATGTCTTGGTGCCGGGCTTCTCCGCGAGGCGCCCGGCCACTTCTTTCTGCACCATGCACACGGTTTCGGGTATGCTGTCCCGGTGCTCTAAGATCTTGAAGAAAATCTGCGAGGAAATATTGTATGGAAAATTGCCTATGATGCGGAACTTGCCGGGGAACATCCTTTCGAGGGGCAGGCGGAGGAAATCCCCTTGAAGAAGCCGTCCCTGCAGGCCTTGGAAATGCGTCAGCAGATAGTCGACAGATTCCCCGTCTATCTCCACGAGCTTCAGGTTTATGTCGTCTCTCTGCAGCAAAAACCGCGTGAGCACGCCCGTCCCCGGACCTATTTCGAGGACATCGTTCCCGTATGCCGCACAGGGCCCGTCCAAAGCCTCCACTATGCGTTGTGCAATGCCGGTGTCCTTGAGGAAATGTTGTCCCAAAGCCTTCTTCGCCCTTACGTCCATATCAGATTGAATGCAATAAACACGCAAAGATAACGCTATTTCCTCAGGAAATTGCTAATTTTGCCGTTGCCGAAAACAACTGAATTCATAAAACAAGACCGAAATATGTACAGGACTCATACTTGCGGAGAGCTCCGCATAGGCAATAAGGGACAGCAGGTGACGCTTGCAGGATGGGTGCAGCGCACCAGAAAGTTGGGCGGAATGACTTTTATCGACCTCAGGGACCGTTACGGAGTCACGCAGCTCGTCGTGGAGTCTTCCGCATCGCCCGAACTCATCGGCGCTGCCGCCTCGCTCGGACGGGAATATGTGGTGCAGGTTGAAGGGGAAGTCGTCGAAAGGCAGAGCAAGAACGCCAAAATGCCGACGGGCGACATAGAGATAAGGCTCAGTGAAATAAAGATACTCAACAAGGCCGACGTGCCGCCATTCACCATAGAGGACGATACGGACGGCGGCGAAGAAATCCGCGCCAAATACCGCTATCTCGACCTGCGCCGCAACCCTTTGCAGGAGGCCCTGAGGCTCCGTCACCGTATATGCCTTGAGATACGCAATTATCTCGACGGCCAGGATTTTATGGAGATAGAGACACCTTACTTGATAAAGTCCACCCCGGAGGGCGCCCGCGATTTCGTGGTGCCTTCGCGCACCAATCCCGGACAGTTCTACGCCCTTCCCCAGTCTCCGCAGACTTTCAAGCAGATCCTGATGGTGGCCGGCTATGACCGTTATTTCCAGATTGTCAGATGCTTCCGCGACGAGGACCTGCGCGCCGACCGTCAGCCGGAGTTCACCCAAATAGACTGCGAGATGTCCTTCGTCGAGCAGGAAGACGTGCTGCGTACTTTCGAGGGAATGATGAGGACGCTGTTCAAGAACGTGCTCGGCGTGGATATACCCAACCCCATTCCGCGCATGAGCTGGTACGACGCCATGGACAGATACGGGTCGGACAAGCCGGACATCCGTTTCGGCATGACCATCCATGAAGTGACGGCCGAGGTGCAGGGACACGGATTCTCCGTGTTCGACAACGAACCGTACGTAGGCGCCATTGCCGTCAAAGGGACCGCCTCATGGTCCAGAAAACAGATAGACGAACTCACCGAATGGGTAAAAAGGCCCCAGGTGGGCGCCAAAGGTCTCGTCTACATAAAATTGAACGAAGACGGCAGCGTGAAATCGTCCGTAGACAAATTCTATTCTCCCGAACAGCTCAGGAAGACGGCTGAAGCGGCCGGAGCCGCCGACGGCGACTTGACACTGATCCTTTGCGGAGAAAAGCGCAAGACCCAGACACGTCTCGGCGTGCTGCGCATGGAGCTCGGCAACCGTCTCGGACTGCGCAACCCCAAGGAATTCGCGCCTCTGTGGGTGGTCGACTTCCCCCTGTTCGAATGGAACGACGAAGAAAACAGATGGAACGCCATGCACCATCCGTTCACGGCCCCCAAGCCTGAACATCTCGGGTTTTATTACAGCGACGACAAAGAAGACATCGCCAAGGTATGCGCCAACGCTTACGATTTCGTGCTCAACGGCACCGAACTCGGCGGCGGCTCCATCAGGATACATGAGGCCAAGGTGCAGCAGAGAATGTTCGAGATTCTCGGCTTCAGCGAAGAAGAAGCCATGTACCGCTTCGGCTTCCTCATCAATGCGTTCAAATTCGGAGCGCCGCCGCACGGAGGTCTCGCTTTCGGCCTCGACCGTGTCTGCGCGCTGTTCGGCGGCAAGGACAGCATCAGGGACTACATCGCATTCCCCAAGAACAATCAGGGACGCGACATCATGGCGGACGCACCTTCGGCGATAGATGACGCCCAGCTCGAAGAACTGCGCATCAGCGTGATGCAGCCGGAGCGGAAATAGCCGCTGCTGCCATATATAAGGGCGGTCCTAAAGCCATTGACTTACAGGGCCGCCCTTATTTTTTTGCATTAAGATCAAAGTTTTATGCAAGAAGATCGAAAATCAACGCATTAAGATCAAAATTCAAATCCGAAAAATATCTTCGGCAGAGGCAGGATCTTCCT